>Ga0105047_10004086_pt1 | contig 25537 bp, 22 predicted proteins | sample MAT04_FD_78384 | JGI IMG/M metagenome (GOLD analysis project Ga0105047, IMG submission 78384) | Freshwater microbial communities from Lake Fryxell liftoff mats and glacier meltwater in Antarctica - MAT-04 (megahit assembly) | ecosystem: Environmental > Aquatic > Freshwater > Ice > Liftoff...
CGACGGCTTCGCGGCGCGCGGCGAACCAGCCCTTGACGGCCGCCAGCGACGCGTTCACTGGAATGCCCTTCGCGCTGCGCGCTGCGGGATGAGCGCTTGGGAGCGGCCCGGCGCGCTCATGCCGCCTGCCCCGCGTCGGCCGCCAGGGCCTGCACCGTCTGCACAAAGACCTGCGCGCGGTGGCCGTAGTTGCGGAACATGTCCAGGCTGGCGCAGGCCGGGCTCAGCAGCACGGCGTCGCCGGCTTCGGCCTGCGCGAAGCACCAGGCCACCGCGGCTTGCAGCGTGGCGTGGCGCTGGTAGGGCACCGGCCCGAGCACGGCCTCGATGGCCGCGGCGTCGCGCCCCAGCGTGGCCACGGCGCGGGCGTGGCGTGACAGCGGTTCACGCAGCGGTGTGAAGTCCTGCCCCTTGCCGTCGCCGCCCAGGATGAGCAGCAGCTTGCCCGGCGCCTTGTCTTCGCCCAGGCCCTTGATCGCGGCCACCGTGGCACCGACGTTGGTGCCCTTGCTGTCGTCGAAGGCCTCGACTTCTCCGATGCGGGTGACGAAGGCCACGCGGTGCGGTTCGCCGCTGTATTCACGCAGGCCGTGCAGCATGGGCGCCAGCGGGCAACCGATGGCAGTGGCCAGTGCCAGCGCGGCCAGCGCGTTCGCGGCGTTGTGGCGGCCGCGCACGCGCAGCGCGTCGGCGGGCATCAGGCGTTGCAGGTGGATCTCTTCCTCGTCGTCGCCCTTCCTGCGCTTGATGGTCTCGTCTGCAGGCAGTGCGCGCACCAGCCAGGCCATGCCGTTCTCGGTGACGAGGCCGAAGTCGCCCGGGCGGCCGGGTGCGTCGAGGCCGAAGCGCAGGATCGGCCGTGTGACCGGCTTGGGCTTGAGCTTGCCCTTCACGGGCAGCGGCTGCGGCACCATGGCCTCGACAGCCGGGTCGTCGCGGTTGATGACCCTCACACCGTTGCCGCCGAAAACACGTGCCTTGGCCGCGGTGTAGGCGGCCATCGTGCCGTGCCAGTCGAGGTGGTCTTGCGTGATGTTCAGCACCGTTGCCGCAGCGGGCTCGAAGCCGCGCACGCCGGTGCCGCCGCCTTCGAGCTGGAAGCTGCTGAGTTCCAGCACCCAGACTTCGGGCAGCGCGTCGGCAGGGGTCGGCGCGGCTTCGGGTGCGGGCGGCGGCAGCAGGGCCGCCAGCACGTCGGCCACCGGGGCTTCATCGTCGGGCAGCACGGGCGCGGGCGCTGCCGCTTCGGGCGCGGCGGCGCGCTCTTCCTCGGCCACTTCCTCGATTATTTCCTCGACCTCCGGCAGGTCTCCGGCGACCCCGGCTGGCAGCGCCGCCACTTCGGCCTCGACCACCAACACCGGCTCGGGCGGCAGCTCGACGAGTTGTGCACTCAGCGTGTCCAGCAGCGTCGGGCCGATGTTGCCGGCCACGGCGACGCGACGGCCGGCGCGCTCGACGAGCAGCGCGGTCATCGCGGTCGTCGTCGTCTTGCCGTTGGTGCCGGTGATGGCCAGCAGCTTGGGCGCGTAGGCCCAGGCGGCCTTCAGGTCGGCCAGCGCACGCACGAAGAGGTCGAGCTCGCCGAGCACGGCGATGCCGGCGTCGCGCGCCTCGTTCAGCAGCGGTGCCACGCGCGCGTCCGACGGCGCCAGACCGGGGCTCTTCAGCACCAGCTGGAAGCCGGCCACGTGCTCGGGCCGCAGTTCGCCGCCGATGCGCAGCACGCCCGGCCATTCGGCGGCCAGCACGGCGTCTCCCGGGGTCTCGTCGCGCGAGTCCCACACCGTCACCGCGGCGCCGCAGCGCGCGCACCAGCGCGCCATCGCCAGGCCGCTGTCGCCCAGGCCCAGGATGAGTATGCGGAGGTCCTTGAGGAAGTACATGACCGCTACCGCAGCTTCAGGCTGGCCAGGCCGACCAGGCACAGCAGCATCGTGATGATCCAGAAGCGCACGACGACCTGTGTCTCGGCCCAGCCCTTCTTCTCGAAGTGGTGGTGCAGCGGCGCCATCAGGAAGATGCGCTTGCCGACGCCGAACTTGGCCTTCGTGAACTTGAACCAGCCGACCTGGATCATCACGCTCAGCGCCTCGGCGACGAAGATGCCGCCCATGATGCCGAGCACGATCTCCTGGCGCGTGATGACGGCAATCGTCCCCAGCGCACCCCCGAGCGACAGCGCGCCCACGTCGCCCATGAACACCTGCGCCGGGCTGGTGTTGAACCACAGGAAGGCCAGCCCCGCGCCGGCCATCGCGGCGCAGAACACCAGCAGTTCGCCGGCGCCCGGGATGTAGGGGAACAGCAGGTACTTGCTGAAGTTGACGTTGCCCACCACGTAGGCGAAGACCCCGAGGGCGCTGCCCACCATCACCACCGGCATGATCGCCAGGCCGTCCAGCCCGTCGGTGAAGTTCACCGCGTTGCTGCAGCCGACGATGACGAACCAGGTCAGGAAGATGAAACCGAAGACGCCCAGCGGGTAGCTCACGGTCTTGAAGAAGGGCACCATGAGGTCGGCGCGCGGCGGCAAGTCGTTGGAGAAGCCGCTGCTGACCCAACGGATGAAGAGCTCCAGCACGCGCAGGTTGCTGGTCTCGCTGACGCTGAAGGCGAGATAGAGCGCGGCGACGACGCCGATCAGCGTCTGCCAGAAGAACTTCTCGCGGCTGCGCATGCCTTCCGGGTCCTTGCGCACGACCTTGCGCCAGTCGTCGGCCCAGCCGATGGCGCCGAAGCCGAAAGTCACGAGCATCACGACCCAGACGAAGCGGTTGGTCCAGTCGAACCACAGCAGCGTGGAGACGCCGATGCCGATGAGCACCAGCACGCCACCCATCGTCGGCGTGCCGCGTTTGCCCAGGTGGCTCTGCACGCCGTACTCGCGGATCGGCTGGCCGATCTTCATCTCGGTCAGGCGGCGGATGACCCAGGGCCCGAAGGCCAGGCCGATGAGCAGCGAGGTCAGCGCCGCCAGCACGGCGCGGAAGGTGAGGTACTGGAAGACACGCAGGAAGCCGAGCTGATCGGGATGCTGCGCCATCAACCATTGCGTCAGGCTAAGCAGCATGTGCGGCCTCCGCGCCCGGCGCCGCGGGCGGCGCCGACATCTGCTGCAGCGCACGCACCACCTGCTCCATCTTCATGAACCGCGAACCCTTGACCAGCACCGAGGCCGCCGCAGGCCGTGCCGCGGGCAGCGCGGCCAGCAGTTCGGCCACGGTGTCGAAGTGGCGTTCGGCGCCGGTGTGCACACACGCCAGGCCAGCAGCCCAGATGAACTCGATGCCGGCGGCGCGGGCGGCGGCGCCGACCTCGGCGTGGAAACGCGGGCCTTCGCTGCCCACCTCGCCCATGTCGCCCAGCACCAGCCAGCGCGGGCGCGGCAGTTCGGCCAGCAGGCGGATGGCGGCCAGCACCGAATCGGGGTTGGCGTTGTAGCTGTCGTCGACGAGCGTGACCGGGCGGCCGTCCAGTTGCAGCGTGGCAAGCTGCGAGCGGCCGGCCGCGGGCTGGAAGGCCGCCAGGCCGCGTGCCACGGCGGCCAGCGGCGCGCCGGCCGCCAGCGCACAGGCGGCGGCGGCGGCGGCGTTGGCCACGTTGTGGCGGCCCGCCAGCGCCAGCGTGGTGTCGGCGCCGCCGACGGGCGTGTACAGCTGCAGCGCCCAGTCGCCGGTCTCGGCCTGCCAGCGGGCGTCGGCCCACACATGCGTGGCGGTGTCGCTGCCGGCCCGCAGTCCGAAGGTCCAGACGCGGCGCGCGCCGGCGAGTTCGCGCCACAGCGGCGTGTAGGGGTCGTCGGCGGGGATGACCGCGGTGCCGTCGGCCGGCAGCGACGTGATGACGGCGCCGTTCTCGCGCGCCACGGCTTCGACGCTGGCCATGAACTCCTGGTGTTCACGCTGCGCGTTGTTGACCAGCGCCACCGTGGGCCGCGCCAGCCGTGCCAGCAGGGCGATCTCGCCGGCGTGGTTCATGCCCAGCTCCAGCACCGCGACGCGGTGGCCGGGGCGCAGGCGCAGCAGCGTCAGCGGCACACCGATGTGGTTGTTCAGGTTGCCGGCGGTGGCCAGCGCGGCGTCGCCGTGCGCGGCGCGCAGGATGGCGGCGAGCATTTGCGTCACGGTCGTCTTGCCGTTGCTGCCGGTCACGGCCACCAGCGGCAGGCTGAATTGCGCGCGCCAGGCCGCTGCCAGCTGCTGCAAGCCCAGCAGGCTGTCGGCCACCTGCAGGCCGGGCAGCGTGGCATCGCCCAGCCCATGTTCGGCCAGCGCGGCCACGGCGCCGGCGGCACGCGCCTGCGGCAGGTAGTCGTGGCCGTCGAAACGTTCGCCCGTCAGCGCGACAAACAGGTCGCCGGGCTGCAGCGTGCGGGTGTCGGTGTGCACCCGTTCAACCGCGATGTCGGCGCGGCCGACCCGCGTGCTGCCGGGCAGCAGCGCCTGCGCCTGAGCCAGCGTGAACATCATGCGGTGGCCCCGTCGCGGGCCCGCAGCGCGGCCTGCGCTTCGAGCAGGTCGGAGAAGGGGCGCTTGACGCCAGCCACTTCCTGGTAGTCCTCGTGGCCCTTGCCAGCCAGCAGCACCACGTCGCCGGGCGCGGCGCCCCGCACGGCGTGGGCAATCGCGGCGCGGCGGTCCTCGATGACGTCGACCTCGTCGTGGCCGGTCACGCCGACGAGGACTTGCGCCAGGATGGCCTGCGGTTCTTCGTCGCGCGGGTTGTCGCTGGTGATGACGACGCGGTCGGCACCAGCGGCGGCGATGGCGCCCATCAGCGGGCGCTTGGTGGCGTCGCGGTTGCCACCGCAGCCGAACAGGCACCACAGCCGGCCGCCGCGCGCCGCGGCCAGCGGGCGCAGCGCCTTCAGCGCCTGGGCCAGCGCGTCGGGGGTATGGGCGTAGTCGACCACGACCTCGACGTCGCGCCCGGGCACACGCTGCAGCCGCCCGGGCACCGGCGTGAGCACGGCGGCGGTGGCCGCGGCTTCGGCCAGCGGCACGCCGAGCGCACGCAGCCCGCCCAGCACCACGAGCAGGTTGCTGGCGTTGAACTCGCCCACCAGGCGGCTGCGCACTTCGGCCTGCTGCGCCGTGCTGCCGGTGGTTTCGACGAGCGTGAAGGCCAGGCCGCCATCGGCGTAGTGCAGGCCCTGGGCGCACAGCCGCGCCGGGCCTTGCAGCGAGACGGTCCACAGCTCGGTGCTGCCGCCGGCGAGTTCCTGCGCGAGCGCGGCGCCGTGGGCGTCGTCGACGTTGAGCACCGCCGCACGCAGCCCCGGCCAGCTGAACAGCACACGCTTGGCGGCCCAGTAGGCTTCCATGCTGCCGTGGTAATCGAGGTGGTCGCGCGTGAGGTTGGTGAACAGCGCGACGTCGATGCGCGCCGCCGCCAGCCGGTGTTCGGCCAGGCCGATCGACGAGGCCTCGATCGCACAGGCCGAAAAACCTTCGTTGACGAAGCGGCGGAAGGCCTGGTGCAGCGTCACCGGGTCGGGCGTGGTCAGGCCGGTGGATTCAAGCGCGCCCGCCGTCGCCGCGGCGCCCTCCGTCGGCGGCGCAGCCGGCGGCGGTTCGCCTATGCCCAGCGTGCCGACGATGCCGCATCGCCGCTGCAGGTGCGTGAGCGCCTGCGCCGTCCACCATGCGGTGCTGGTCTTGCCGTTGGTGCCGGTGGTGGCCACCACGTCGAGCACGGCGCTGGGCTGGCCGCACACGGCATCGACCACCACGCCGGCGGCCGCCTTCAGCCCGTGCAGCGTGGCGATGCGCTCGTCGTCGAACCCGAAGGCCGCGGCGTTTTCGGCTTCCACCAGGCAGGCCACAGCGCCCGCGGCCAGCGCCTGCGGCACGAAGCGGCGGCCGTCGCTGGCGTGGCCGGGCCAGGCGATGAAACCGTCGCCCGGGCGCACCGCGCGGCTGTCGCTGCGCAGCAGCGCGCCGGCGTTCAGGTGCACACGGGCGGCCAGCCAGATGGCGGCGTCGGAGGCGTTGTCGAGCGGCGTGGCCACGTCAGAAGCTCTCCGTCTCGGCCGCCACCGGCTTGGCGCTGATCTGCGCCTTGACGTCGATGTCGGGGGCCACGTTCATCATGCGCAACGTCTGCTGCACGACCTGGCTGAACACCGGCGCGGCGACGTCGCCGCCGTAGTAGGTGCCCTTGCCGGGCTCGTCGACCATCACCGCCACGACGATGCGCGGGTGGGCCACCGGCGCCAGGCCGACGAACCAGGCGCGGTACTTGTTGCCGTAGCCCTTGCCTTCCTGCTTGCGCGCGGTGCCCGTCTTGCCGCCCACCGAGTAACCGATGGCCTGCGCCTTGGGCGCGGTGCCGCCGGGCCCGGCGGCCAGCTGCAGCATCTGGCGCACCTGCTGCGCGGTCTTGGCCGACATCACGCGCTGGCCGACCAGCGGCGCATCGCCTGCGGCGTCGGCGCGCTGGATGGTCACCGGGATGAGCTCGCCGTCGCGCCCGAACACGGTGTAGGCGCGCGCCAGCTGGAACAGGCTGGCCGACAGGCCGTAGCCGTAGCTCATCGTCGCGTGTTCGATGGGGCGCCAGGTCTTGTAGGGGCGCAGCCGGCCCGTCACCGCGCCGGGGAAGTCGATGCGCGGCTTCTGGCCCAGGCCGATGGCGGTGTACATCTCCCACATCTCGCGCGCCGGCATCGAAAGCGCCAGCTTCACGGTGCCGACGTTGCTGCTCTTCTGGATCACCTCGGCCACCGTGAGCGTGCCGTGCGGATGCGAGTCGGTGATGGTGCTGCCGGTGATGGTGATGCGGCCCGGCGCGGTGTCGATGCGGGTCTCGGGCGTGACGCGGCCGGTGTCCAGCGCCAGCGCGACGACGAAGGGTTTCATCGTCGAGCCGGGCTCGAAGATGTCGGTCAGTGCGCGGTTGCGCAGCTGCGCACCCGTGAGGTTGCGGCGATTGGCGGGGTCGAAGCTCGGGTAGTTGGCCAGCGCCAGCACCTCGCCCGTCAACACGTCGAGCACGACCACGCTGCCGGCCTTGGCGTTGTGTTCCTTCACCGCGTCGCGCACACGCTGGTAGGCGAAAAACTGCACCTTGCTGTCGACGCTGAGCGTGACGTCGCGGCCGTTTACCGGGTCGGCCTGGTCGCCTACTTCTTCGACCACGCGGCCCAGGCGGTCGCGCACCACCGTGCGTTGGCCGGCCCTGCCCAGCAGCTGGTCCTGGAAGCCGAGCTCGATGCCTTCCTGGCCCTTGTCGTCGATGTTGGTGAAGCCCACCACGTGCGCGGCGGCCTCGCCTTCGGGGTAGCGGCGTTTGTACTCGCGCACTTCCTGCACACCCTTCAAGCCCAGGGCCTTGATTTCCTGCCAGGCGGCTTCCTCGACATGCCGGCGCAGCACCACGGCGCCGTTGCCCGCGCCGTCGAGCCTGGCGTTCAGCTCGGCCAGCGGCAGGGCAAGGCGGCGCGCAAGCTCCTTGCGCTGCGCGCTGTCGGCGCTGAAGGTCTTGGTGTCGACCTGCACCGAGGGCAGCGCCACGCTGGTGGCCAGCACGAGCCCGTTGCGGTCGAGGATGCGGCCGCGGCTGGCCGGCAGCGGCTGCTTGTGGATGTAGCGCTTCTCGCCTTCGGCCTGGTAGAAGTCGGTGGCGACGATCTGCAGGTGCACCGCGCGGCCCAGCAGCAGCAGGAAGGCTAGGCCCACCAGCACGACGACGAAACGCGAACGCCAGGGCGGCGTCTTGCTCGCCAGCAGCGGGCTGGTGGCGTAGTTGACGCTGCGCACGCTGTTGGGGCCGCCGCGGCTCATGTGAGCCCCTCGTCCGACGGGTACGTCGGCCGATCCCCCGCGGGGATACCAGGCCGGCCTGGGAGCGGCCCGGCGCTCGGCCCGCGTGCAGGAGTGGACACCGGGCGACTCATGGCCTGGCCCCCGAAGCCGCGGTGTCGTAGACGTAGGCCGTGACGCCCGGCGTCGCGGTGCGCATCTGCAGCCGTTCACGCGCGGTGCGCTCCACGCGCAGGTGCGTGCCCTGGGCCTGGGCTTCGGCGTCCAGGCGCTTGTATTCGGCGTCGAGCTGCTTCTGCTCGGCGCGCGCGGCGTCCAGCGCAGCGAAGAGCTGGCGCGATTCGTAGGCGGTCTTCACCAGCAGCAGGCTGCTGGCCAGCAGGGCAACGAAGAGCAGCAGGTTCAGCTTCACGGGGCAGGCGCGGTAGCGGGCGCGGTAGTGGGCGCGGTCAAGCGACCTCGGTGCGTTCGGCCACGCGCATCACCGCGGAACGTGCACGCGGGTTGGCGCTGATCTCTTCGGCCGTGGGCTTCAGGCGGCCCAGCGCGGCCAGCCGCATCGGCTGCGCCGGCGCGAAGGGGGCGCGGCGGTCCACCACTTCGCGGCTTTCGCGGTTGATGAAGGTCTTCACGATGCGGTCCTCCAGCGAATGGAAGGCGATCACGACCAGGCGTCCGTGCGGGGCCAGCAGCGCCAGCGCCGCCTTCAGCCCCTGTTCGAGCGCTTCAAGCTCGGCGTTGACGTGAATCCGTAGAGCTTGAAACGTGCGCGTTGCAGGGTCCTGGCCCGGCTCGCGGGTTTTGACGGTGCGAGCCACGAGCGCGGAAAGCTCGCCGGTGCGAACGACGGCAGCGCCGCTTTCGCGGCGAGCGACAAGCGCCTTTGCAATCTGAGCAGCAAACCGTTCTTCGCCATAGTCACGTATCACCTCCGTGATTTCACGCACGTCGGCACGTGCCAGGAATTCAGCCGCCGTCTCGCCGCGCGTGGTGTCCATGCGCATGTCCAGCGGGGCGTCGTACCGAAAACTGAAGCCGCGTTCGGGGTTGTCGATCTGCGGCGAACTGATGCCCAGGTCGAGCAGCACACCCTGCACCTGCGTGATGCCGCGCGCCGCCAGCGCTTCGGGCATGGCGTCGAAGCTGTCGTGGCAGATGGCGAAGCGCGGGTCGGTGATCGACGCCGCCTCGGCGACGGCCTCGAGGTCCTTGTCGAAGGCCACCAGGCGCCCGGCCGGCGACAGCAGCGCCAGCATGGCGCGGCTGTGGCCGCCGCGGCCGAAGGTGCCGTCGACGTAGGTGCCCTCGGGCTGCGTCACCAGGGCCTGCACGGCCTCGTTGAGCAACACGGTGGTGTGGCGCCATGCAGGGGCCGTGTTCACCGGATGACCAGGTTGCGCAGGGTTTCGGGCCGGGGCCTGGCCAGCGCCTCGGTCTCGCGCGCGTCGTGGCGGGCGCTGTCCCAGAGCTCAAAATAGGCGCCGACGCCCATGAACTTCACGTCGCGCTCCAGCCCCGCCCACGCCCGCAGTTCGGGCGGAATCAGCACCCGCGCGGCGCCGTCGAGTTCAACCTCGGTGGCGCTGCCGATGAAAAAGCGGCGCCATGCGTCGTCTTCGGTGGTCAGCGCGAGCACGTTGTTCTCGAAGGCCTCCCACACCGGCAGCGGGTACAGCGACAGGCAGCCGTCCGGGTTTTTCGTCACCACCATCTGGCCCTGCACGGTGGCCATGAGCACGTCACGCCAGCGGGCAGGGACAGTAATGCGCCCCTTCCCGTCCAACGTCAGTACCGGACCGCCGCGAAAAACCATGGCAGACACTTTCCCCCACTAAACCACACGATCTCCCACTTTAACCGACGTGCCATGAACGGGTCAATGCGCGCTCGCTGAAAATTCAATCAAATCAAGCACTTAGAAAGGATTTTGAAGATTCGCGGAGTAGAAAATCGTTGTGAATTAAGGACTTGCAAGGGTGACTGAAAGTCGTTTGTGAGGACTGAAACACCGTCGGCAGCGACCAGCACGGGGGCCGGCCCCGACACTGCCAACTGGCGCCCTCCTACAGGCAGATCAGGGAAAACCCTATACGCTCCGGCATCAGCGAGGCACTCCGCCTGCGGCCCAGGAGTTCCCATGACAGACAGCACGGCGTCCGCCGCCCGACCCAGCGCCACGGCCCGGAGGCCGTCCATCTGGTGGCGGGCCGTACAGCACCCACCGCCGCGGCTGAACCTGGCCTTGCAGGGCGGCGGCGCGCACGGCGCCTTCACCTGGGGTGTGCTCGACGCGCTGCTGCAGGACACCGCGCTGGAGTTCGAGGGCATCAGCGGCAGCAGCGCCGGCGCGATGAACGCCGTGGTGCTGGCCGACGGCTGGCGCAAGGACGGGCGCGAAGGTGCGCGGCGGGCCCTGGCCGCGTTCTGGGCCGAGGTGGGCAAGCAGCTGCCCGCCGGCCTGGTGACGCAGGGCTCGAGCGACGCCATCGACCTGTCTGCCGCCGGCAAGATGCTGGCCAGCTGGGCCGGCTGGTTTTCGCCCGCGCAGCTGAACCCCTTCGACCTGAACCCGCTGCGCGACCTGCTCGAACGCCAGGTCGACTTCAAGGGCCTGCGCCGGGCCTGCCCTTTCAAGCTGTTCGTCGGCGCGACGCAGGCACGCAGCGGCCGGCTGCGCGTGTTCCGCGAACACGAGCTGACGGTCGAGATGCTGCTGGCTTCGGCCTGCCTGCCGAAGATCCACCACGCGGTGGAAATCGACGGCGAGGCCTACTGGGACGGTGGCTACGCGGCCAACCCGGCCGTCTTCCCGCTGTTCTACGACTGCGACACGCGCGACGTGCTGCTGGTGCTGCTGGCGCCGCTGGACCGCGAAGACACGCCGCGAACGCTGGAGGACATCGACGCGCGCATCGCGGAGCTGGCGTTCAGCACGCACTTCATGCGCGAGATGCGCATGTTCGCGCGGGCCGCGGCGTTTGCGCGTCCGGGGCTGCTGGCGCGCCTGTCGGCCGGCCGGCTCGACCAGCGGCTGCGGCAGATGCGCTTCCACCTGATCGACGCCAGCGACCTGGGCAGCCTGCAGCGAACCGAGACCAAGATGCTGGCCTACGGCCCCTTCCTCGATCGCCTGCAGGTCCAGGGCCATGCGCGCGGCGCGGCCTGGCTGGCCGCGCATTCAGCGGACGTGGGGCGGCGCTCGACGGTCGACGTCGAAGCGCGTTTCGGCTGAGCGCCTGTGAACATGTCCGACACGCCCGCTCGTGAGCCCCAGGCGGCACCGCTCGTCGTTGCAAACGCTCGCCGCAGCCCGAGCTACGGCCGTGCTTTGCGCCCAGATCGGCACTGCCTGGGGCACCCGCTCGGGCGCGCCGAATTCATTCACAGGCTCTGACCCGCCGCATGGCCCGACGACCGCGCCTCGGCGGCTGGAACCGCCTCTTCCAGTCCGGCCTGAAACTGATGACCGGCCCTGCCGCACGTGCGGGCCGCGCCACCGTGTCGCGCGCCGTGAAGGCCGGCGCGCAGGCGCTGAAGCCGCCGCCCGGGCCCGGCGACTGGCTGGCCGGGGTGGTGATGGGCGGTGCCGGCGCACGCCGCTACCGGCTCTACCGGCCGCCGGGTCTGCTTGCCGGCGAGCGTGTGCCGCTGCTGGTGATGCTGCACGGCTGCGGGCAGGACGCGAAGAGCTTCGCGATGAGCACGCGCATGAACCGCATCGCCGCGCGCGAGGGTTTCATGGTGCTCTACCCCGAGCAGGACCGCCTGGCCAACCTGCAGGGCTGCTGGAACTGGTTCGACACCGACAACGGCCGTGCCGATGGCGAGGCCGGGCTGATCGTGAAGGCCATCGGCCAGGTTGCCCTGCTCTACGCGGTGGACCGTGAGCGCGTGGCGGTGGCCGGCCTCTCGGCCGGCGCCAGCATGGCCGCGCTGCTGGCCCTGCGCCACCCCGAGCGCTTCCGAGCCGTGGTGATGCATTCGGGCATGCCGCCGGGCAGCGCCAATTCGACGCTGTCGGCCCTCGGCGCGATGCAAGGACGGCGGACCGCCCTGGCGCCGGGCGCCCTGCGCGCCGCCGCATCGTCGCCCGGCAGCGCGGCGCTGCCGCCGCTGCTGGTGGTGCACGGCGGCGCCGACACGGTGGTCTCGGTCCGCAACGGACATGCCGCGGCACAGGCCTGGGCCGAGGCCGCCGGCGCCGTGGCCGGCGTGCCGCGACATGTGCAGCGCGGCAAGCGCTACGCGATGGAAGTCACCGACTTCCGTGTCGGCACGCGCACCGCTGCGCAGCTGGTGGAAGTCGGTCGCCTCGGGCACGGCTGGAGCGGCGGCGCAGCCGGGCAGCCCTACGGCGACGCGCAGGGGCCCGATGCGTCGCGCCTGGCCTGGTCCTTCATCGCCCGGCAGTTCGCCCTGAAAGCAGCTTGAACGTGACAACGCAGGGGCCTTCGGCGGCGCAGGGCGCGCGGCGATACTCGCCCGCACCCCACGCCCGGCAAGACGACCCGAAGCCCGCATGTCCTACGAAGACCCGCTCTGGAAACTGCGCCACGCGCTGGCCGGCGTGGCCATCGCGCTGCTGCTGTCGGTCGGCGTGGCCGCGCTGCTGGGCGCCGCGCTGGGCGACCTGATCGCCGGCACCTACGGCGCGCGCGTGGCGGTGTACGCCGCGCTGCTGCTCTACGTGGTGGTTGGCGCCGGCGTGCTGTTTGCCAAGGTGGCGCAGCACGAGACGCGGCCCTTGTCGGCGGGCCGCGCGGGCTTGTGGTTCGCCAGCCTGTGGCTGTGGCCGATGCTGCTGGCGCGGCGCAAGTCGCGCGGTTAGTTCGACTGCAGGATGCGGCGGCCCGAGGCCGACTGCACCGGCCGTGCGTTCATCGGGTAGATGCGCGCAAAGATCTCGATCTGCTCGGGCGCCAGCGTCACCGGATGCCGCATCACGATCCACTGCACACCCTCGGAGCACGGCGGCGTGGTCAGCGAACCCATGTAGGTGTAGTAGCGCCGGTCCGGCGGCAGCAGCGCCGCCAGTTCCAGCGGCACCCGCGCCGGCGCGGCCTCGCCACGCTCCAGCGGCAGGTTGTTCCACACCTGCTGCAGCACCGGGTGCGGCGGCCCCTTGTCGAAGAGCAATGCCACCACGGCCAGCTTGCCCTGCTCGTCTTTGTGCACCAGGTGCAACGACATCTCGAACTGGCGCCCGTCGATGCGCTCTTCCGACGGGCGGTGGAAGTGGAACTGCTGCAGCTCGAAGCGCTTGCCGCCGACCTCGATGGTGTTGCCCTTGGCCAGTTCGACCTGCACCGTGTGGCCGTTGTCTAGCACGGCGAACTTGCTGGCCTGGTAGTCGAAGCGCACCGGTTCCAGGTCGACGGCGAGGCCGCCGCGGATGTCGATCGGGCTCTGGCGCTGGCCGGTCTTGCACAGCGAGAACTCGGGTTTGAGTGCGCCCCAGGCTTCGGGACCTGCGCCGCCCTGGTAGTCCCAGTGCGCCGCGTGGACGGCAGCACCCTTGGCGTTGTGACCGGGCGCCGCCTTGCCGGCGGGCTTGTGGCCCCCGGTGCCTGCGGGCGGTGCCGGCGCCGGTGCCGGCGACCGCGCCGACACACGCACGTCGTAGGGGCCGCCGGCGACGCTGGTACGCGCTGCCGCCAGACGGTCGGCCAGGCGTTGGCGCAAGTGCTCCAGCGGGTCGGGTGGGGCCTCGGCCTCGGCTTCGTCCTTCGCAGCAGCCGCGGCGGCCTTCTCGGCCTTGCTCAACTTCGTAGCCTTCGCCGGGGCGTGCGCCGCCGGTTCGGAGGCCTGCGCGGCGCCGAAGCACAGCAGCAACGCCGCCAGCAGCATGCTGGCAGGACCAAGGAAACGACGGACGAACGGCATCGGGGTCATGGCGGGAGCTCCTCGTCGGGATATCGGCAGTCCGCGCCTGTGACTTGACCCCGACTGTCGTCGCGACACCGCGCCCGCCCGCGCACCCGCCGCGCACGGCGACGCAAAATGCAAGAGGCCCCTACCTGTCGCCAGGAAGGGGCCTCGGCACATCTGCCGGCGCCCAAGCGCCGGCCGGCTGCGTGAGCGCGTTTACACGCAGCGGCTGCCGGTGGTGACACGGCGTGTCACGAAGGCCAGGTCGCGCACGTCGATCACACCGTCGTTGTTGACGTCGGCACGCGGGTCGAAGCCGACGTCGCCGACACGCTTGCCGAGCGCGGCCTTGACGATGGCGATGTCGGTGCAGTTGACCTGTCCGTCGCCGTTGAGGTCGGCCAGCAGCACCATCGGGAAGCTGGCGTTCGAGACGTCGAAGAAGACGTTGCCGATGGCTTCGACCTTCACGCGGGCCGCGGCGGTGGCGACGATGGGCAGCGTGACGGTCTCGCTGCCGTCGTTGGGCGTCTGCGCGGCCAGCGTGTAGGGGTAGCTCAGGCCGCCATCGATCGACAGCATGATTCTCACGTTGGCCGTGCTCACCGGCGCAGCATTGGTGCCGGCCACGCTCCAGGTGACGGTGGTCGGCATGCCGCCTTCCAGTTGCGCCGCGGTGTTCGGCGCAGTCACCAGGAAGGGGCCGGCAGTCGGGGCCAGCAGCAACTTCGTCGTCGAGCTGTTCACGCCACCCCGCCCGTCACGGACGGTGAGCTTGAAGTTCAGCGACGGTTCGGCGTTGACACCGGCAAAACCGCTGTAGCCCACGGTCGGCAGGTACTCGGAGAAGCAGTCGGTCTCGGTGCCGGTCGGTGACCCGCCCGCCAGCGGGCAGGTGCCTGTTTCGGCATTGGTGTTGTTGGCCAGGACCTGCGCCAGGTCGGGGAAGACCCGCGTCGGGTTGGTGTTGACGGCGTTTTCGCCCGGCGAGTTGTAGAGCAGCGTGTCGGCGGCACTGACCACGGCTCGCAGGCCGAACTGGCGGAAAAGCGGCCCGTTGGCCTTCGTGTTGCTGATCAGGCTGGTGCCGGTGGTGGCGCCACGATCGGTCTGTTCCCACAAGTAGGTGAGCACATCCCCGTCGGCGTCGCTGCCACTGCCCGTCAGCGCAAACGGCGTGCGCAGCGGGATGGTGTAGCTGGCCGCAGGCAGCGTGACCGTCGGTGCGCTGTTGCCGGTTGCGGTGACGGTGCTGCCACCACGCGTGGACAGGCCACCGACGGCGATTTCGCCGACGAAGCCGGTGCAGCCGCCGGTGCAATTGACGAGTTGGAGTTCGCTGACGTTGACAAAGGTGAGCGTGCCGCCGAAGGTGAGGGTGAAGGCCGTGTCACCGACGGTGCTGGCGGCGACTGTGCCGCCCGCGGGCCAGCCGGCGATGGCCTCGACGGCGGCCTTGATGCCGGCGATGGTGTAGCTCGAGCCACGTACGATGGGCGCCGAGTCGTTGCCGTTGTAGCGCAGCTGGAACTGCTGGCCGTTGGCGGCAAAACCGGCGAGCGCGCCATACTGCACTTCGTTGACGCTGGTGGCGGCCGCCGAGGTGTAGGTGACGATTTCGTCGAAGCTACGCTGCGACCAGTAGGCATCGCTGTGCGGCTGCAGGTCGTCGGTGCCGCAGATGCCGGCGTAGGCCATGATCGACGAGCCGCTGCCCGGCTCGACCGAGTTGGCGGCGCTGCGGTTGCCGCCCGAGCAGTTGCCGACGGTGCCGTTGAAGGTGTGGTTGCCGGCAAACTGGTGACCCATCTCGTGGGCCACGAAATCGACGGCGAACAGGTCACCTACAGGCGTGGGCAGGCCCGTGCATCCCTGCGCCTTGTTGTTGGCGCCGACGACGCCGAGGCTGGCGATTCCGCCGCCCCCTGCGCCGACCGCGATGTGGCCGATGTCGAAGTTGCTCGCACCGGCGAGCAGGCCGACGACGATGCGGTTGCGCGTCAGCGTTGCGCTCGAGCAGCTCACGCTGGCCGTCGGGAAGCAGGCGGTGCCGCCGCAGGGGCCGTTGGGGTTCGAGAACTGCGCCGCCGTGTTGAGGTTGAGCACGTCGTTGTTGGCGATCAGCACGAGGCGGATCGAGGTCTCGTCTTCATAGACCTGCGTCACGCGGTTGACGAGCGCGACCTTTGCAGCCGTGACGTTGGCCGAACCGCCGAAGTAGGTGGCGTAGGCCGGGTCGGTCAGCAGCGCCAGGCGGTAGATGCGCAGCTGGCTGCCCACCGAGGCGTCGAGCGTGGCGCCGTCGGCCACCACCTGGTAGGCCGAGGTGCTGGTGCTGCGGCCGTCGCTGAGCGTCACCTCGTAGCTGCCGGTGGCGCGGTAGGGGTCGGCCTTGAAACTGGCCGACAGGGTGCCGTCCTCGCCGGCGGTGGCGTGCAAAGTCTGGCGCGCGACGGCCTGGCCGCCCTGGCGCACGGTGATCGTCACCGTGGCGTTGGGCACGAAGCCCATGCCCTGCACTTGCACGGCGTCGCCGGCGCGGTAGCGACCGCGCGACAGCGACACCTGCGCCTGCGTCAGCAGACCCTCGGCGAAGCTGGTGCGGCGCTGCGGCACGTCGGCACGGCGGTAGCTGGCGTACAGGCTCTCGTCGCGGTGGTAGTAGGGCTCGACGTACCAGGCGCCGCTGGCGGCGCGCACCGAGGCTTGCATACCCAGCGGCGTGACGCTCATGCGCAGCGAGGCCGTCGGGTCGTCGATGCCGCGGCCGGCGTAGGTCTTGATCTCGGGGTGGCGCGCGGCCAGGCCGGGCTCCATCACCGGTGAATCGACGACCGCAAAGCGCTGGAAGCCGCCTGCCGGATCGGGCAGCACGATGACGAGCGGGCTCTGCCGCGCCGCGGTGCTGCGCTCGGCAGGCGCGGCCTGCAGCACGCCCGCCAGGCTGAGCTTGTCCAGCGTCACGGCACGGAAACGTGTGGCCGCCACGGCCGCTTTCTCGCCACGCGCCGATACCGCTGCCGGCGTACCCCGCTGCTCGAGCCAGAAGGCCCGCGAAGGGTGTGCCGTGGCGCTCTGCGCGGCGGTGGCCGGCGTGGCCACGCTGCGGCCCTGCGCAGGCGCCGCCATGACATTGGATGCGCCAGCTGCCACCATGAGCATGGTGAACAGCGCGCCCATCGGCACGGCGGATGAACGGGTCTTCTTCATCGAGGATCCTCTTCGAAATACGGCCGGGATGACGGGCTTGTGGCCCGGCCCGGCAGGACAGGTGTGGAAATTGCAACGCGACCGTAAGGCGGGCTTGCCGGAGCGTCAGCAAGAATCATGCGCCGGGGAGGCCTCCACCACCTATCAGGGTAATGCTGGAGCGGCGCCCGTCGATCGACCCTTCCGTTGCTCAGGTTCTACTATGAGCGAGGACTTCCACCGGAGCTGCACATGACCTCGCCCACCCCCTCATTCGAGTGCCCTGCCGGCAGCCGCCGGTGGCGCACCCTCGGCGTGCTTTGCGCGTGCTTCGTGCTCCCGGCCTGTGCAGCAAGGCCCACCGACTTCCGCATGACGACACCGCCGACCACCACCACCACCCCCGCCGCCGCCTCCGAGGCTGGCGCCATCACCGCCATCACGCTCGAACGCGACTGCTCCGGTTGCGCCACGGGCTCGCGCGTCGAACTGCGCCGCGACGGCGGCGCGGTGGTCACCGTCACCGGCAAGGCACGCCTGGGTACGCAGGACCAGGTTTCGCGCGCGCGCCTGACGCCGGCCGATTTCGATGCCCTGGCGCGCTCGGTGACGGCGGCCGGGTTCTTCGGCATGCCCGCGACCTTCGAGGAGCCCGGGCTGCAGGACGGCGCCTGGGCGAACCTGGGTGTGGCGCGGGGCGCGGTCGTCAAGCAGGTGTTCCGCCGCGACGCGGCCGGCCCGGCGGCGCTGAAGTCGCTGGAGGCGGCCGTGCTTGCGCTGCAGGCGCGTCTGGTCTTTGTGCCGGACGCGCGTTAGGCCCCACCCCCGAATGCGGGGGTGGGTGGGTTCGCTGGGGGCGCAGAGGCGCCTGGAGATGACACCATCGCGAGATGACGGGGCTGCGCCGAGGGCCCCACACGATGGCGGCTGCACACGGCACGCGTCGTGCATCGAACTCGCATGAACGGGGCGGCAGCAGGTGCCCCTCGCAGAACCCGTCGAAACTCACCCGGAGCGCATGATCATGAATCACTGGCACGCATGGAAGCAGGGCCTCGCCGCAGCCGCCTTGGGCGCCCTGGCCACTGCAGCCTCCGCGCAGACCGCCGGTTCCGTGCTGTCGCTCGTCGCAACGCCCACCCCCGGCATCGTCGGCTCGCCGGTCACCGTCGAGGTGGCGCTCACCGGCGTGCTCGACCTCTATGCCTACCAGTTCTCGCTGGCCTTCGACCCCATCGTGCTGCAAGCCACCTCGGTGACCGAAGGCGCGCTGCTGCCGGCGGGCGGCACGACCTTCTTCGTCGGCGGCACGATCAACAACACGCTCGGCTCGATCAGCTTCAACGCGGGCTCGCTGATTGGCGCCCTGCCGGGCGTCAACGGCAACGGCGTGCTGGCCAACATCGGCTTCAACGTCATGCAGGCCGGCATGAGCCCGCTCGTCTTCTCCGACGTGCTGCTGCTCGACTCGAACCTGCTCGACCTGACGGTGCAGGTGGTGAACGGCAACGTCGTGACGGCCGTGCCCGAACCCGGCACCTGGCTGATGTTCGGCCTCGGCCTGGCCGGTGTGGCGAGCCTGGCCCGTCGCCGCGACGGCGCGCGCGCCGCGGCCTGAACTTCGAGATGCCGCGCCGGCCGGTCAGGCCGGCGCCACCGGCAGCCTCGGCTTGACCCACACCCAGGCGAGAACGCCGATACCCATCATCGCCAGCGAGGTCAGGGCCAGCGCCAGCGGCGAGTGCATGACCAGCGGCACGACGATGCCGGCCACCGCCGCATTGGCCAGGCTGCCGACGCAGGACTGCACCGAAGATGCCATGCCGCGGCGTTCGGGCACCAGGTCCAGTGTCATCAGCGTCACCACCGGCACCATCAGCGCCCAGCCGAAGGAAAACACCGCCACCGGCAGCATCGCCCACGCCCAATGCGGCTCGAAGAACAGGTTCAGCGTCACGTTCACCAGCGAGGTGAGGAACATGATGACGAAGCCGCGGCGGATCTGGTGGCGCGGCTTGATGCGTCCGGCCAAGCGGCCCGAGGCCCAGGCTCCGCTCATGATGCCGCCGATGGTGAGCATGAAGAACCAGAAGAACTGCGTCGGCCCCAGCCGCAGGTGTTCACCCAGGAATACGGGCGCGGCCAGCACGTAGAGGAACATGCCGTTGAAGGGCACGCCGCTGGCCAGCACCAGCGCCATGAAGCGCGGGCTGCGCATCATCTGCGCGTAACCGCGCAACAGGTTGCCGACCTGGAAGGGCTGGCGCTGCGGGCGGTCCAGCGTCTCGGGCAGCCAGCGCCACATCGACAGCCACAGCGCTGCGCCAAGCAGCACCAGCAGCCAGAAGATGGCGTGCCAGTCGGTATGCGTGAAGAGCCAGCCGCCGATCATCGGCGCCACCGCCGGCGCGATGCCGAAGTAGATCGTCACCTGCGACATCACGCGCTGTGCGTCGGCGGGCGGGAACATGTCGCGGATGATGGCGCGCGAGACCACCATGCCGGCGCCCGCCGACATGCCCTGCAGCGCGCGGAAGAACACCAGCTGTCCGATGGTCTGGCTGAGCGCGCAGCCCACCGAGGCGAGCGTGAACAGCGCCACGCCGACCAGCACCACCGGCCGGCGGCCCAGGCTGTCGGACAGCGCGCCGTGGAACAGGTTCATCACCGCGAAGCCGAGCAGGTAGCTCGACAGCGTCTGCTGCATCTGCACCGGCGTGGCGCCGAGCGACGCCGCAATGCCCGAGAACGCGGGCAGGTAGGTGTCGATCGAGAACGGCCCGATCATGCCCAGGCAGGCCAGCAGCAGGGCCAGCGTCCAGCGCGGACCGGGCCACAGCGTGGCGGCGTTGGGATTCATCGGTGCGGGGTCAAACGGCACAGTGTAGTGAGGCCGGGCGATCGGTGCTTCAATGCGCATACGTCCAGGCTGCGAAGACTGTTCCGGCTGGGCGCCGCGGCACGACGGTCATGAAACCCCGCAGCAGGAGCCTAAAGATGTCCGACCTCGATTTCGCCACCTTCGAGCGCCGCGCGCTGGCCGCCGGCTTCGACGAGGCGCTGGAGCGCCGCTGGCCGCCCGGTGCCGTGGTGGCCACGCACAGCCACGACTTCGACGCCGACGCCGTGGTCAGCGCAGGCGAGATGTGGCTCAGCGTCGATGGCCAGACGCGCCGCCTGCTACCCGGCGACAGCTTCACGCTGCCCCGCGACACGCCGCACGAAGAGCGTTACGGTACCGAGGGCGCCACCTACTGGGTGGCGCGGCGCGGCGGCTGAGCGCCGCCGGGGCCGGCGCGGGGCCGGCACGGTGCCGACCCATCGAAGAAAGTGTGAAGCAGGCCGATAGGCCGGATTCTGTGCGGCCGGTCTTCTTGCGAAGCCCGACCGTGACCGCCATTCCTCTGGGCCGAAGGTCACCCTTCGGCTCGGTGCCACCTACCCGCCGGCTCCGCGAGCCACGTCAACGCCGGCCTACTTGGTGTTGCTGCGCGCAGAGATTGCCCGTTTCACCCAGACCGGGGCGCAGCCCCGGTCTGGGTGGCTGCTCGGAGGCGGCTTGCGCCGCCTTCGGGCAGCTTGCGCCGCCCTCTCGCCGGCTTCCGCCAGCGCCTCACAGAGCACCCTTCGCGGGAACCCCGATCTGACTCGTCTCTGTTGCTCTGATCCTCACCTCGCGGTGGACAGCCGTTAGCTGCTGCGCTGCTCTGTGCAGTCCGGACCTTCCTCCAGTGCCGTGTTTCCACGCTTGCACCGGCGGCGGTCTGGCCTGCTTCACGGGCTGGATTATCCGCCCTGGCCGGCCGCGGCCCGGCACGACGGCCGCCCCTACACTGCCAGCCGTCCTTCGTGCACCGGCTTCGTATGAGCATGCCCTCCAGCGCCCTGCCCTCAGTGCCCGTTTCCGTCAGCGCCACCACGCAGCGCTGGCGCTGGCTGCCGCCGATGAACAGCCCGCGCTACTACCTGATGCTGGCGGTGCTGGGCATCTTCATCCTCGGCCCGCTGGGCGGGGTGACGGCGGCCTACATGAACTTCTCGATCGGCTTTTTTGTCGGCGGGCAGGTGCTCGCTGGCATCCTGGGCTCGACCGTGACCTTCGGCTACGGCCCCGAAGGCAAACACGGCGCGAACTACATGCAGACCGCGGCCGCCTCGGTAGCCGGCATGTCGGCCATGGGCGTGCTGATCCAGGCCATGACGTGGATGGGCCTGCCCGAACCGCCGGTGTGGCAGTTGGTGCTCTTCATGATGTCCATCGGCATGTTCGGCGCCGGCGTAGGCATGCTCTACACGCCGATCCTGGTCGACCGCCTGCAGCTCACCTTCCCGTCGGGCCTGGCGGTGGCCAACATCCTGCGAGCGCTGACCGACCCCGTGCTGTTGCGCCGCTCGGTGTCGCGGCTGGGCAGTGGCATTGGTCTGGGCCTGGTGGGCGGCATCGGCGCGGCAAAACTGGCCTGGCTGGGCGTCATCGAGCTATCGACCTCGACGCTGGGCGCCGGCTTGCTGGTGGGCGCACGCATCGGCGTGCCGGCGCTGGTGGCAGGCCTCACCGGCACGCTGCTGATCCCGACCTTCATCGAAGGCGGCTGGCTGAAGGCGGGCGAGCCCTTCCGCAAGATCACCTTCCTGATCGGCCTCGGGCTGATCATGGGCGCGGCGCTGCTCGACGTCGGCCAGATCCTGGGCCAGGCGTGGCGTCGCTGGCGTGCGCCGCCGGCGCAGCGCGAGGCGGTGCCGGTGCAGGCCGACTGGCAGCGCACCCACGTCGGCCGGCTGGTGGCCTGGGTGCTCTTCTGGGGCGCCGCCGTGGCGGTGGTGGGCGCTTCGGTGCTGCACCAGCCGCTGTTCTTCATCGCCATCGCCGTCGCGCTGGTCTTCGTGTTTGCGCTCGTCAACGGCATCTCGCTGGGCATCAGCGACTCGTCGCCGATCTCCTCGGCCTTCGTCACCGCAGTGGTGCTGATGGCGGCGCTGGGGCTCAAGGACCCCATCGTCGGGCTGATGGCCGGCGGCATATTGCTCGTTGCCTGCAGCGTTGCCGCCGACATGCAACAGGACCGCTCAACCGGCTGGCGCCTGGGTACACCGCGCACGGTGCAATTCCGCTTCCAGGTGCTGGGGCTGGTGGTGGGCGCCGTGCTGACGGTGGGTTTTGCGCGCCTGTTCATGAGCGCCTACCCGGTGCTGGCGCTGGACCAGACCGTGATGCAGGCCAAGGACCTGCCGCCGCAATGGGCGTCGGCGATGACCTACAAGATCGTCGGCGCCCTGCGCAGCCTGACCGACGACAAACCCTACCAGCGCGTGGCCATCGTGCTCGGCGTGGTGCTGGGCCTGGTGGTGCAGATGGCGCGCAAGGCGCTGCTGCAGCACCCGGCCTACTTGCGCTGGGCGACGAAGAGCCGCGGCACGCGCGCGCTCGACTTCACGCTCGACGCCGTGCTGCTGCCCAGCCCCTACGCCTACGCCTTCGGCACCTTCCTGGGCCTGGCCACGTCGGCGTGGTTTGCGCTGGGCGGCGTGATCTCGAGTGCGGCCGCGATGCTGGGCGCCAGCCGTGCCGACCAGGACGCGGCGCAGAGCGAGGAAGGCCGCGCCGCGGTGTCATCGGACATGGGCACGGTATCGCTGCTCGGCGGCGGGCTCATCGCCGGCGACGCGCTGGCGGCGCTGGGGCTGGGCGTGGCGGGCCTGCTGTCCACGGTGCTGGGCTGATGCAAGGCAGCGTCGCGTGACGCTTCGCCGTTGGGCACAACAACAAACGCACTGTTTTGCGATGCCTCGAGCGTGCCCGCCCGGCATCGTGGACAGCCCCTAGTTGGTCGGCCATTGCGGCCCGACTTGCGGCTCGTTTGTCGCAAAGCGCTGCGCCGCATCGCGCGCCTTGACCTCGGCGATCACGGCCTCGATGCAGGCGTGGCGCGCGGCCGTGCCGGGCACGCCGTCGCAACGCTTCAGGACCGCGATGTTGGCCGGCGTGGCAGGTAGCCAGGGCATGCTGGAGGCGTCGCCGAACAGCACGATGACGCCCGCCAAGGCGGTGCTGCCGACGGCGATGCCGAAGACGCCGGCCAGGCTGCGCCGCAAGGCGTAGTGTTCGGCGCCAGGTGACGACTTGACTTTCATGTCGCTCTCTCCTTCGTGACTATGGGAGCTGGCCCGTGCGGCGTCAGGCCGCGGCCAGCATCGGTGGCGGCGCCGTCGACGCAGCCAGGCGCAGCGCGCTGGCCACCGGCGGCACCTCGGCGGCACGCAGCAGCAGTCCTTCGATGCTGCGCGTGCCGAACTTGGCGCGTATCGACGAGATCTGCGTGCGCACCGTGCTCAGCGCAACAGCGTGCTGACGCGCGATGTCGCGTGGCGTGGCCTCGCTCACCAGTGCGCCCAGCACACGCCGCTCGGCCAGCGTCAGGCCGTAGCTGCCGGCCAGCATCTCCAGCCCGAGTGCGGAACACGGCTGACGCCGGCCCAGCACCTGCAGCAGCAGGCGCTGGCTGAACAACTCCTGGCGTGCGGCATGGTTGGCGAAGTGGATGACACCCTGGTCGTCGCAGACGATCAGGCCGCACTCGATCTCGTCGAATAGCGCCAGCGGCAGCTGGGGTGCAGCGGCGAAGTCGGACGAAAGCGACCTGCGGTCGGGGCCGGCGGGGGCAGCGCGAACTTCGGAGAAGGGATTCATGGACGGCTCCTGTTTGGAGTTGGCACCCACCGCCTCGGCGGGCTTCGAACCCCGGGGTGGATGCACCCCGAAGTCCGTGGCTGAACTCTGTCCGGCAGGAGCCTTGAAGTCCTTAGCGGGCCGCTAAAGCGGCGCTAAACCTCTGCCAAGGATGGCTAAGGCCGTCGGCGGGCAAAAGGGTCACAGCCAGCTGGCGGGGGCGGTCAGGCGCACCAGCCTGGCCTCGCCGTCACCGTCGACCTCGAACTGCAGCGAGATGCTGCCGTCGCGCGAGACGAAGTTGCCCTGGCCGTCGTGCCGCAGCACCTTGGTCGAGCGCTTGGCGTAGCGCATCTCCAGGAGGTTGCCGTAGGCCGTCACCGTCAGGCTGCGGCCGTTGGACATGTCGTAGGTGGTGTCGAAGTCGCGCAGCGCCCGCGCGGCCTGCGCCGCGTTGACACCGTTGCGCGGTGCGCTGATTTCCACACGCTGCGGCGTGCTGCTGCCGGTGCTGGCAAAGGCCGACACGGCCGTGGCGGCCAGCAGGACGGTCGAGAGGGAGCGGATGAAGTTGTGCATGGCAAGACTCCGATGAGGTGGGGTGGAGACCGTGGAAGGCAACGTGGGCTGCGGTGCGGAATCCATTGGGCTCGGCCCCGACCCCGGGGTCTTCATGCGCCGGTACGAAGCGCCTGCACGGGCTTAGTACCGCGGGGGGACAGTGTCTAGATCGACATCTTCTGCCGCACGCCGTCGGTTTCCATGTCGGCGCCACGGCCCCGTTGCACGATCTCGCCGCGCTCCATCACCAGGTACTGGTCGGCCAGTTCGGCAGCAAAGTCGTAGTACTGCTCCACCAGCACGATGGCCATGGTCTTGCGGTCGGCCAGCATGCGGATGACACGGCCGATGTCCTTGATGATGCTGGGCTGTATGCCTTCGGTCGGCTCGTCCAGCATCAGCAGCTTCGGGCCCGCCGCCAGCGCCCGCGCGATGGCCAGCTGCTGCTGCTGGCCGCCCGAGAGATCACCCCCGCGGCGGCCGATCATCTGCTTGAGCACGGGGAAGAGTTCGAACAGCTCGGCCGGTACCGCCGTGCCGCCGCCTTTCGTCGCCAGCCCCATGCGCAGGTTCTCTTCGACCGTCAGGCGGCCGAAGATCTCGCGGCCCTGCGGCACGTAGCCGATGCCGCGCTTCACGCGTTCGTAGCTCGGCGCCTTGGTGATGACGGAGCCGTCCAGCGTCACCGTGCCAGCCTTCACCGGCACCACGCCCATGAGGCTCTTCAGCAGCGTGGTCTTGCCGACGCCGTTGCGGCCCAGGATCACCGTCACTTCGCCCAGGCGTGCCTCTAAACCCAGGTTGCGCAAGATGTGGCTGCCGCCGTAGTACTGGTTCAGACCCTCGACCCGCAGGATCGGCGCGGGGGTGGGCTCAGCGGCCAAGGTAGACCTCGACCACTTTTTCGTTGGCCTGAACCTCGCTCAGCAGGCCCTCGGCCAGCACGCTGCCTTCATGCAGCACCGTCACCTTCTTGCGCCCCTGCGTCAACTGGTCGACGAACTTCATGTCGTGTTCCACCACCACCAGGCTGTGCTGGCCCTCCAGGGTCAGGAAGAGCTCGGCGGTGCGCTCGGTCTCCTCGTCGGTCATGCCGGCGACGGGTTCGTCCAGCAGCAGCAGCTTCGGGTCCTGCATCAGCAGCATGCCGATCTCCAGCCATTGTTTCTGGCCGTGGCTGAGCAGGCCCGCCGTGCGCTGCGCTTCGTCCTTGAGGTGGATGAGCAGCAGCACGGCGTGGATGCGGTCGAGCTGTTCGCCGGAGAGCCGGTGGAAAAGCGCGGCGCGCACACTGCGGTCGGCCTTCAGCGCGAGCTCGAGGTTCTCGAACACGCTGAGCTGTTCGTAGACCGTGGGCTTCTGGAACTTGCGGCCGACGCCGATCTGCGCGATCTGCGGTTCAGACAGGCGCAGCAGGTCGACGTTGCTGCCGAAGAAGACGGTGCCGCTGTCGGGCCGCGTCTTGCCGGTGATGCAGTCCATCATC
>Ga0105047_10004090_pt1 | contig 25521 bp, 27 predicted proteins | sample MAT04_FD_78384 | JGI IMG/M metagenome (GOLD analysis project Ga0105047, IMG submission 78384) | Freshwater microbial communities from Lake Fryxell liftoff mats and glacier meltwater in Antarctica - MAT-04 (megahit assembly) | ecosystem: Environmental > Aquatic > Freshwater > Ice > Liftoff...
CGAACAGCTGCTGGACGCGAGCTGCGAACTCGGGCTCCGCCCGCTCGATGTCGCCCCAGGAAGCCATGGTTCAGACCTTTCCGTCAGCGACCTTCCGACGCACCACGTTGAGTGCGCTGCCGGCCTGGAACCACTCGACCTGCTCGGGGCTGAACGTGTGCACTCCTTCGAAGTCGATCGTGGTGCCGTCGGGCTTGACGATCTGGCAGCGCAGGTTCTTGCCCGGCACCGGCGGCAGGTCGAGCACATTGATGCGGTCGTCTTCGCCGATCTGGTCGTAGGTGGCGGGGTCGGCGAAGGTGAGCGGCACCATGCCCTGCTTCTTCAGGTTCGTCTCGTGGATGCGAGCGAAGCTACGGGTGATGATGACCACGCCGCCGCGGAAGCGGGGCTCCATGGCGGCGTGCTCGCGTGACGAACCTTCGCCGTAGTTGCGGTCGCCGATGGCCACCCAGCGCACGCCGGCCTCGCTGTACTTCTTGGCGAGGTTGGGGAAGCTGTCGATGCTGCCATCGCGGAAGTCCTTGCCCTCGCCGACTGCATCGTTGAACGCATTGACGGCGCCGATGAACAGGTTGCCGCTGATGTTCTCGAGGTGGCCGCGGTACTTCAGCCACTTGCCCGCGGCGGAGATGTGGTCGGTGGTGCACTTGCCCTTGGCCTTCATCAGCACTGGCAGACCCAGATAGTCGTTGCCGTCCCAGGCGGCGAAAGGCACCAGCAGTTGCAATCGGTCGCTGGTGGGGGAGACGTCCACCGACACGCCGCTGCCGTCGGCCGGCGGCGGCGTGAACGTGTTCTGGCCCGGGTCGTAACCGCTGGCGGGCAGCACTTGGCCGACCGGGGCGTCGAGCAGCACTTCGCTGCCGTCGGGGGCGGTGATGGTGTCGGTGGTGGGGTCGAAGTCGAGTTGGCCTGCCAGCGCGAGCGCCACCACCGTGTCGGGCGAGGTGACGAACGACAGCGTCTTGGCGGAGCCGTCGTTGCGCTTCGGGAAGTTGCGGTTGAACGAGTTGACGATGGTGTTGGGCACACCGGTGATGCTGGCAGGGCGATCCCACTGGCCGATGCACGGGCCGCAGGCGTTGGCCAGCACTGTGGCGCCGATGGCCTCGAGGTCGGCGATGAGGCCGTCGCGCTCGATGGTGGCGCGGGTCTGCTCGCTGCCGGGCGTGACGAGCAGCTCGGTCTTCACCCTGAGGCCGCGAGCCGCCGCCTGGCGGGCAATGGACGCGGCGCGGGTGATGTCTTCGTACGAGCTGTTGGTGCAACTGCCGATGAGTGCAGACGAGATGTCGAGCGGCCAGTCGTTGGCGCGTGCCTCGGCACCCACGGCGGCGCCCACGCGGTTGGCGCGGTCGGGGCTGTGCGGGCCGTTGATCAGCGGCTTGAGCTGGTCGAGGTCGATCTCGACGAGCTGGTCGTACAGCGCTCCGTCGTCGGGGCGCAGATCGGCGGCCACCTTGTCGGCCGCGTCGGCAATGGCTGCGCGGCCCGTGGCCTTCAGGTACTGCGCCATGTTGTGGTCGTAGCCGAAGACGCTGCAGGTGGCGCCGATCTCGGCGCCCATGTTGCAGATGGTGGCTTTGCCGGTGGCGCTGATGTTGTCGGCGCCGGGCCCGAAGTACTCGACGACGGCACCGGTGCCGCCTTCGACGGTGAGCACGCGGGCCACTTCGAGGATGACGTCTTTCGGTGACGACCAGCCGCTGAGCGTGCCGGTGAGCCGCACACCGATGACCTTCGGCCAGCGGACGTTGAACGGGAACCCGGTCATCACGTCGACCGCGTCGGCGCCGCCGACTCCGATGGCCACCATGCCCAGACCACCGGCATTGGGTGTGTGGCTGTCGGTGCCGATCATCATGCCGCCGGGGAACGCGTAGTTCTCGAGCACCACCTGGTGGATGATGCCGCTGCCAGGGCCCCAGAACCCGATGCCGTACTTGGCGCTGACGCTGCGCAGGAAGTCGTAGACCTCACGGTTGGTGTCGATGGCGACGCCGAGGTCGATCTTGGCGCCGACCTTGGCGCTGATCAGGTGGTCGCAGTGAACGGTGCTGGGCGCCGCGGTGGTGGGTAGGCCGGCGGTCATGAACTGCAGTAGCGCCATCTGTGCAGTGGCGTCCTGCATGGCGACGCGGTCGGGGCGGAAGTCGTTGTAGGTGCCGCCGCGCTCGATGGGCTCGGTGGGGTCGCCGAGGTGGTTGAGGAGGATCTTCTCGGTGAGGGTGAGCGGGCGGCCGAAGCGCTCGCGCCCTGCGGCGACACGCTGGGGGAGCGTGGCGTAGACCCCTTCGACGAGTTCGATCGGCGTTCCAGCGGTGACGGTCATCTGAGGTTCCCCTTGCACTTTTCGACTTGCGTCGGCGGCTCGATGTATACAAGCATAATACAAGTGAACGAGCAACTCCAAGAAGCAACCAGCACCTGGGTGGGCATCGACCATGTGCAACTGGCCATGCCGGCAGGTGGCGAGGCCATTGCGCGCGAGTTCTATGTCGGCGTGCTCGGCCTCATCGAGGTACCAAAGCCGGCAGTGATGGCGGCCCGTGGCGGCTGCTGGTTCGAAGCCGCCGCCGTGAAGCTGCACCTCGGCGCCGAAGCGGCGTTCGTGCCTGCCCGCAAGGCGCACCCGGCTCTGCTGTTGTCGGGCCTGGTGGCGTTCATCGAACGCACTGGTTTGCCAGCCGCGTGGAGCGACGAGATCGAGGGTACGGTTCGCTGCCACATCGACGACCCGTTCGGCAATCGCATCGAACTGATCGAAGGCTGAGACCATGCGCACCATCCGCTACCAGCAGATCGCTCACACATTGCGCGATCGTGTGCACGAGGTCGGGCCGGGGCACGTGCTGCCCAGCGAGAGCGACCTGTCCGCGGAGTTCAAGGTCAGCCGGGTCACCGTTCGCCGAGCGTTGGAAACTCTTCGCGACGAAGGCCTCGTCGAGTCGCGCCAGGGCTTTGGCTGGTTCGTCGCGACAGCACCGTTGCAGCAGCGATTGCACAGCCTCGACACCATCGAGCAGCAGCTCGAGGAGCGCGGCGTACACCCACAGCGCAAGGTGCTGGAGTTCGCGTTCGTCGATGCGCCACCCCACGTGGCCGAAGTGCTGGCAAGCCTGCAGGTGCTGCGCGTGAAGCGGCTCAACCTGGCCGACGGTGCCCCGTTCGCGGTAGTCACGGTGTGGTGCCCCGCCGAGCTCGGTCAGCACCTCAGCCGACGCGACGTGGAGCGCAAGCCGTTCTACGATCTGCTGGGGGTCGACCTCCGTGGCGCCACGCAGACCATCGGCGCGGCGGCCGCAAGCGACGCTGATGCGGCCCTGCTGGCTGTGCCGGTGGGCAGCCCGGTCCTGCGCTGCGAACGGGTCACCACCACCGTCGCCGGCAACCCCGTGCTGATGAGCGAACACATCTTCCCTGGGCACCGCACTGAGTTCGTGGTCGACCTTCCCCAGGCCGAGCCATCGATCGTGCCCAGCGGCCTCCGCCTCGTCGAATAACACGCGTTTGCGCACTTTCGCTCGCTCAGCGAACCGAAGTGCACAGACGCGTCAGGAGGGCTGAAACTCGTGGCCGCGTAGTGTGCCGACGACGTTGGTGACGTCGAGCGCTGCGGCGGTGGCCACATCGTCGTCCCAGCCGCGGGCGATGAGCTCGCGGCCCGAGGCACAGCCAGCGAGCGTGTCGTGGAGCAGCGGGCGGGCGGCGAGGAACGCGGCACGAGCACCCGCTGCCTCGGGCGAGCAGCGAGGCGCAGACACCGCAGCCGAGGGGTCGAGTGCGGCGAGGATGGCACCTGCACCGAGTTGGTCCTCGATCGCCGGGCGCAACGTACCCTGTGCGCTGCCCCAGCGTTCGCCGGCAGCGATGACACTGATCGCCCTGCCGTCGGCCAACTGCCGGGCGACGAATGCGGTTGCCGAGGCGTTGCGCAGGCACCCGGCCAGCACGTGCGGCACCCCCAGCTCACGAGCTCGGAACGCGATGGTGGAACCGTTGGGGGAGGGCAGCACCAACCGGGTACCGGGAGCGATGGTGAGCAGGTCGGTGGGGGACAGCGACGGTTCGCCGAGCTCGCGCCGCCCTGCGAGCACGGCATGGCGAGTAGCTGCGAACTCGGCCGCGGTGGCGTCGTTCCATCGGTAAGGCAGCACCCGCGCCCCCGACTCGAGCGCGCACGTGACAGCGCTGGTGAAGCGCAGCACGTCGACGACAACCACGACGGCTGAGTCGGGTGCGAGCGCCTCCAGCCCCTCGATGCCCCAGTCGCAGCGATAGGCGAACCCGTGCTGTGTGCAGAACTCCGGCTGGCGTGCGCCGTTGGCGAGGTCGCTTACCACTGATCCCAGTGCGTGATCGGTTCCAGCGGCAGGCGCTTGGCGGCCTTGAAGTCGGTGCCCACGGTGTAGGCGATGGGGAACAGCCCGGCCTGGGTGATGCCATCGGGAATGCCCAACAGTTCGGCGGCCTGCTGCTCGCCGCCGTTCATCAGGTGGATGGTGGTCCACGCGGTGCCGAGCCCGCGTTCGCGGGCGGCCAGCATGAAGCTCCAGACGGCCGGCAGGATGGACCCCCACAGCGACGCGCCGACGAATGACGGCACCTTGTCGAGGTTGCCGGCGATGCACGGGATCATCATCACCGGCACACGGTGGAACTCGTCAGCCAGGTACTGCGCTGAGTCGACGACCCGCACCTGCTGCTCGGCCCGTGGGTCGCCGTCGGGCAGACCGGGGCCACCCATCTTGCGATAGATCTCGAAGTTGGCGGCATAGATATCGGCGAGGGCCTTCTTCTTCGCAGGATCGGTGACGAACACCCAGTGCCAGCCCTGATTGTTGCTGCCGGTGGGGGCCTGCAGCGCCAACTGCAGGCACTGCTCGACGACCTCGCGCTCGACGGGGCGGTCGAAGTCGAGGCGTTTGCGAACGGCACGGGTGGTGGCGAGCACTTCGTCGGCGGAGAGGTTCAATTTCATCTCGCCAGTGTGTCATGCCATGTAAAGCTGGTCGCCGTGGAACCCATCGACCTGTCCGACTACCAACGCATCAACAAGGCCAACTGGGACAGTCGCGTTCAGCACCACGAACAGGGCTACGGGCTGAGCGCGTTCGATGATCCGGCGCACATTTCGCAGGTCGTGCGGTTCGACCTGCCACGACTGGGCGATGTCGCCGGCCTGCGCGGAGTGCACCTGCAGTGCCACATCGGCACCGACACCGTGTCGCTCGCCCGGCTCGGCGCACAGATGACGGGCCTCGACTTCTCGGGTCCGGCGCTCGACGCCGCGGCCAGGCTCGCCGCGGTGGGCGGCCAGCAGATCGAGTGGGTCGAGAGCGACGTCTACGACGCGCCACAGCACCTGCCGAACGGTGCATTCGACTTCGTGTACACCGGCATCGGCGCACTGTGCTGGTTGCCCTCCGTCGAGCGGTGGGCGCAGACCGTCGCCGCGCTGCTCGCTCCCGGCGGCTTCCTGTTCATCCGTGAGGGCCATCCGGTGGTTTGGTCGTTGTGCGACCCGCGGCCGGACCAGCTGATGGTGATCGAGTTCCCGTACTTCGAGCAGGAGGGCACCGTGTTCGTGGAGGAGACGTCGTATGTGGAGCACGACGGGCTGCTCGCCGCGCCCACCACCGTCAGCTTCAACCACGGGCTCGCGGAGATCTTCAACGCCCTCTGGTCGGCGGGCCTGACGGTGACCCTGTTCGAGGAGCACAGGTCGCTGCCGTGGAATGTCTTCAACGAGGAAGCCGTGACGGTGGGTGCAGATGGCGAGTTCCGGTTGAAGGCCGGCGGCGAGCGAATCCCGCTGAGCTACACGCTGCGAGCGGTGAAGAACTGACCTGCCAGACTCGCGGACATGTCCGACGAACGCGTCTCCATCACCATCAACGACGGCATTGCCGACGTTCGCATGACCCGCGCCGACAAGCGCAATGCGCTCGACAACGCAATGTTCGTCGCGCTCGCCGATGCCGGCGAGCGGCTGAAGACCGAGCCCGGGGTTCGGGCTGTGGTGCTCAGCGGTGAAGGCTCGTCGTTCTGCGCCGGGCTCGACTTCGCCACGATGTCGGCACTGGCCGGCGGCGGCGAGCGCCCCACCGAGGGAAACCCGGGCGAGATGAAGGAAGGCCGCATCACGCACCTCGGTCAGCAGGTCTGCTGGGTCTGGCAGGAGGTGCCGGTGCCGGTCATCGCCGCGGTGCACGGTCATGCCATTGGCGGCGGCATCCAGGTGGCGCTCGGTGCCGACATTCGCATCGTGCACCCCGACACCCAGATGAGCGTGCGCGAGATCCACTGGGGGCTGGTGCCCGACATGACCGGCACCATGATGCTGTCGCAGCTCGTGCGAGCCGACGTGGCAAAGGATCTCGTTCTCACCGCCCGCATGTTCGACGGCCGCGAGGCGCATGCGCTGGGCATTGCCACCCGCCTCTCCGACAACCCCTACGACGAGGCGATGGCGATGGCACGCGAGATCGCCGGCCGCAGCCCCGACGCGGTGCGCGCCGGCAAGGCGTTGCTCAACGGGCTGTTCAACCAGGGTGCTGCCGAGCAGTTCGCTGCCGAGCGCCAGCGCATCGGTTCGCTCATTGGTCGGCCCAATCAGATGGAGGCCGTCATGTCGAACTTCGAGAAGCGCCCCGCCAACTTCATCGACCAGGCCTGAACGGACGAACCATGAGCGCAGCAGTCGACCCCGACGCCCTGAAGATGTTCTCGTTCCAGGTGTTCGCCAAGCTGGAGGGTGCGGTCACGGCCGGCATGATCCACCTCGGCGATCAGCTCGGGCTTTACTCCACCATGAAGGAAGCCGGCAGCCCGCTGTCCACGGCCGAACTCGCCGAGCGCGCCGGACTCGCGGAGCGATGGGTGCGCGAGTGGGCGCACAACCAGGCTGCGGCGCGCCTCATCGTCGCCGACAGCGAAGGGCGCTTCAGCCTCTCACCGGAGGCCGAAGTGGTGTTCGCCACACCCGAGCACCCGGCGTACGGCATGGGCATGTTCCACCGGTTGCCGCAGACGATGCACGCTTTGGAAGACGTGCGCGAGAGCTTCCGCACTGGTGTCGGCCACGACTACGACAGCCACGGACCGCAGGGCGCAGTGGGCATCGAGCGCAGCTTCGAGCCTTGGAGCAACGCCAACCTGCTGCCCACGGTGCTGCCCGCTGTCGAGGGCCTCGTGCCGCGCCTGCAGGCCGGCGCCAAGGTGGTCGACATCGGTTGCGGCGCGGGCAGCGCAGTGCTGCTGATGGCGAAGGCGTTCCCACACTCCAACTTCCACGGCTTCGACATCTCGCAATTCGCGCTGGCGCGTGCGGCGCTGAAGCTGGAGGAGTCCGGCCTGCACAATGCGGCGTTCGACGACCCGCGAGACGTCGCGATGCCCGCCGATCAGTCGGTCGACTTCATCACCACCTTCGACTGCATCCACGACATGACCCAGCCCACCGACATGATGCGTCGCATCCGTCAGGCCATCAAGCCCGACGGCGTGTGGTTGTTGGTCGACATCAAGGCGCTCGACACGTTCGAGGAGAACGCCCGCAAGAACCCGATGGCGTCGCTGATGTACGGCATCAGTGTGCTGTCGTGCATGTCGTCAGCGCTCAGCGAAGCCGGTGGCGAAGGCCTCGGCACGCTGGGGCTGTCGGAGAACAAGGCCCGCGAGATGGCCGAGGCGGCGGGCTTCACCCGCTTCCGCAAGCTCGACGTGGAGCACAGCGTGAACGCGTTCTACGAGGTGCGCCCGTAAGCGCCAGCCAGAGCCGTCAGCCGGTGCTGATGGTTTCGATGCGCCGTTCAGCGAACACCCAAGCGGTACCGATGCGCTCGTAGCGGTCGTGGTACACGCCGACCAAGCTGCCCGGCTCGCCCTTCTTGTTGACGCACGACTCGTGGATGAGCACGCGGCCGGTGCCGGTGCCTGCTGCTTCGTCGACCTCGAACACGGCGTTGGCGGCGCTCTGTACCAGCCACTTGACCGAGCTCATGAACTTGCCGAACGTGGCCACGATGGCGTCGCGACCGTTGACCGGCTTGGCGAGGTTCCAGACGCCATCGACAGCCCAGCACGCAGCGAACGCCTCGGCGTCCTTGCGAATGACAGCGTCGCAGTAGCGGGCGACCAGGTGTCGCAAGGCGTTGTCGGTGGCCGGCGATGGCGGCCCCGCGACCTCGGGAATGGCGGCCCCTTCGCGTAGCGCCTGCGGTTCGAGGCCGACCTCCCATGCCGCCAGTGTGCGCACGTGGTCGATGAACCGATCGCGGGTGAGCGTGCCGTCGTGGGCCGCGAACTGCACGGCCAACCCGTCGACCACTGCGGTGAGCCGCATGGCCGCAGCCGCCGGGTCGGCGCAGACGAACTCGCCGGTCTCCACCCCGTGGCGGATGACGCGCTCGGCCAATGATGCCGACTGCTCATCGAGTTCCTGGCTGATCTTGCGCATCATCGGGTTGCGCAGCGCTTCGCCCCAGCCGTCGATCCACAGCATCCATTCGACGTCGCCGCTGCCCTCGGGCACGTAGTTGTGGATGACCCGATCGAGCTGCGCGACAGCGTTGGGTGCGGCTTCGATCTCTGCTTCCATCTCGGCGACGTCCTTGCGGGCGTAGTGCGCGAACGCCTCCGCCAGCAGTTGCTCCTTCGAGTCGAAGTGGTAGTGGATGAGGCTGCTCGACACGCCCAGTCGCTTGGCGACATCGGCGATACGGGTGGCAGCGAAACCGCGTTCGATCACCACCTCGCAGGTGATCTCGAGAATCTCGGAACGGCGTTCGGCAACGGTGGGCTTCTTCACTGACGCGCACGATACCGGCGGAGGAGCGCGCCGAACGCGATGATTCGCTGATGGAACTCGACGACGTGAAGACCAAGGCCACGCAGCTCAGCCCCTGGGCGCACATGGCCACCGTGGGTGCCGACGGCAACCCCGATGTGGTGCCGGTGCACCCGTGCTGGGAGGGCGGCGTGCTGTGGGTGATGTGCGGCACCACCTCGGTGAAGGCGCGCAACCTGGCTGCCAACCCCAACGTGGCCCTGCACTGGCAGGTCACCGCGAAGGGCGACGGGTTGGAGGTGTGGGGCACGGCGGTGGTGTACGACGACCTCGACACCAAGCGGCGACTGTGGAACGGCGTGTTCGACTACGACCTCGACCTGTTCGCTCCGGGCGGCCCCGAGAACTCTCCCGAGACCGGGTTCGTGGCGGTCACCCCGCAGCGAGCGCTGTGGTTGGGCGCCTACGGCATGGCCGGGTCCGATCGCTGGCAGGCCTGATGGCGCGGCTCACCTCGCTGTCGCGTTCAGTCAGCGGCAAACGGGTGGTGGTCACCGGGGCAGGCTCGGGTATGGGTCGCGCCACCGCCCACCTGTTTGCCGACGAGGGCGCCAGGGTGGCGGTCGTCGACATCGGTGGTGAAGGGGTCGCTGCCGTCGTCGAAGAGATTCGCTCGGCTCACGGCATGGACGCGGCTGTCGGGTTCGTGTGCGACGTGGGCGACCACGGTGCCCTGAAGTGGATGGTGGAGGGCGTGGTCGACACGCTCGGCGGCATCGACGTGCTCGTCAACAACGCCGGCATCTCGCTCGTCAACTCAGCGTTCCAGGAAGAGGCCGAGTACGAGCACAATTGGGCCCGCACGCTCGACGTGAACCTCACTGCCCACTCGCGTCTCGTGCGGCTGTGCCTGCCCTTTCTGCTCGCCGCACCCGGTGGCGGGCGAGTGGTCAACATCGCCAGCACGGAGGCCATCGTCACCACCGCCGGGCTCGCCGCCTACGCCGCCACCAAGGCCGGTGTGGTGGGGCTCACCAAGAGCCTCGCCGTCGAACTGGGTCGGGTGGGTATCACCGTCAACTGCATCTGCCCGGGCCCGATCAACTCCGGCATGACTGCGGGAATCGCAAACGAATCGAAGGAGACCTATGCCCGGCGCCGCGTGCCGCTGCGCCGCTACGGCGACCCCGAGGAGGTGGCGCACATGACCGTGAGCCTGTGCCTGCCCGCCAGCAGTTTCGTCAACGGTGCCATCATCCCGGTCGACGGCGGCATGACCATCCGCCACACCTGAGGGCGGCGAGACAGGAATCGACCGTGAGGCCACCTGCCCGAGCCACGGTCCGGCGACTCACGGGGTGTACCCGTCGAGAATGCCGGTGAGGCCGCTGCTGTGCGGACCGAGCGCGAGTTGCTCGAGGATGCCGATGCCGTGCTCGACCGTGCCGTCGGCCATGGTGAGCGTCGCGTCGCACAGCGCCTGCACGTGTACGTGTTCGCGGGCCAGGGGAGTGGTGACCGGCAGTTCCAGTTGCTCGCCGCCGGTGACGGCTTCGCCCTTCCAGTAGCCGTGGCCGAACTCGGGGTGGCCGTACCCGATGCCGCGCATGTGGAACTCGTGGCGCGGCGTGAGCTCCACGGTGTGCACGTCGCCGTTCCAGTCGACCAGGTCATACTCGAACGAGTCGGCGAAGCGGGTGCCCGGCCTCCACGTCACCCGCCATTCGACCGTCCGCATCATCTGCGGCTGGCCACCGACCGGAGCGATGGTTCCCGTCTCGTGCCAGCGTCGACCATCGCCGTACTCGTTCACATCGAAGTGGGTGGAGCATGACGGGAAGTTCACCGGCGCCCACAGCCAGAAGAACTGCGGCGCCATCACGGGCGCCCCCGCAGGCGCCGGCTCGCCGATGGGGCGCACGCCCCACGACCGGTCGCGCGACCCCCAGAAATTTTCGGGGGTCACATCATGACGGTGGCCATCGACCTCGAACCAGCCGGACCACGCACCGAACTGCGTGAGACGGGTGTAGTCGAACAGCGTGCGGTTACCGGCACGCTGGAAGAAGTGGCCTTCTTCGATCGCGTCGGAGCGACCGGTGAACGTGAGCTCCGCGCGCAGCCCTTGCTCGGGCGCATCGACGGCCACGCGCAACACACGCAGTGGTTCGATGACTTCCACGACGATGGGGCCCAGGGTGGTGGCATCGCGGCGGTCGAGTGGCGCACGCTGACTGCGGAAAACGCTGTGCTGCACGCCGTCGACCACCACGCAGAACGCGGCGTCGGCCACGTGACGGTTGGGGTACAGCCCCATCGCCACGCCGAAGTACAAACCGCCGTCACGGGCGTAGCCGTTGAAGAAGTAGCGGTCGTACTGGTTGGCGTCGCCCGTCGCGCTGTTGGCGATCGGCACCGATGCCTGGTGGATGGGAAAGTCGTCGTAGCTGGTGAGCACGCTGCGCACCGTAGTCAGCGCAGGGTTTGGCCCTACGACGCTGCTCGCCCGTAACCTCTCGTCATGACTCGAGTTCGAACGATGGTCCGTCGGGTGCGAGCCGAGGGCTTCACGCCAACCGAGTTCCGGAACATCTGCGTCGGGGCGTTGGTCCTGCTCAGTGTCATCGTGGTCAGCGGTGGTCTGGTGCGCCTCACGGGTTCGGGCCTCGGGTGCGACGACTGGCCGAATTGCAACAGCGACAAGCTCATCGACGTTTCCAACAAGCACGCGGCCATCGAACAGATCAACCGACTGTTCACGTTCCTGGTCAGTATCGGTGTGGCGCTGGCGGCGGCAGCGGCGTGGTTCCGGCGCCCGCGCCGACGCGACCTGACGGTGCTCGGGTTCGTGCTACTCGCCGGAGTCCCGGCTCAGGGCCTGGTGGGTGCGGTGGTGGTATGGACCGACCTGCACCCGGCCATGGTGCAGATGCACTTCGTGCTCTCGATGGTGCTGGTGTGGGCGGCGGTCACGATGCTCGTTCGGTCGCGCGACCCCGACAGCGGTCGGCGCGTGGCTGCGGTCGTGCCGCGCACCCGCCGGCGGGTTCGCCTGCTTGCCGTCTGGACCGGCCTTGCGCTGGTCGTCGGCACCGTGGTCACCGGCACCGGCCCGCACGCCGGCGACGAGAAGGCCAAGCGCTTTTTCGGCTCCGTCGACGACATCGATGGCAGGGCGCTGGTGTGGGTCACGCGCACGCACAGCGTCGTGGTGTGGGTCACCGTCGCGGTTGCGCTGTCGCTGCTGTGGCGGCTACGCAAGCTGCCCAGTGATCGCAAGGCGCTCGACGCCCCGCTCACCGCCTGGCTGGTCACCGCCATGGTGCAGGGTGCAGTCGGCTACACGCAGTACGCGGGTGGGCTGCCGGTGGGCCTCGTGGCGGTGCACTTGGCCGGCGCCACGGCTCTCACCGCGTGCACCGCATGGTTGTGGTGCGCCACCAGCAAGGTGTCGGCGTCTGCCGCCGAGTTGCTCGACGCTACGCGATGAGGCTCTTCACGAAGGCCACCAGCTTGTCGATGAGCGTCGCGAAGATATTGCCGATGCCCTTGACGAAGTCGAGCGTCGCTTGCGCCGAACCCGCCGGGTCTTGCCACAGGCTGATCGCGAAGTAGGCCACAACGAGATACAACGCGACGCGACCGATCGCCTTGAGTTGAACGAGAACGCTGACCATGAGTGGACCTCCGAATAGCCGAGCTACGCCCGGTAGGTCTCCACCCAGTTGGAATGCTAGTTACGGGCACCGCGGGCGTGGCGGATGGGCGGGCGGTGTCTATAAATGCGTGACGAGCGACTGCAGCCGGGCGCGGAACTCGCGCATCGTGGAGTGCAGGATTTCGCGAACCGGCTCGACCGACTCGATGCGGCCTGCCACCTGGCCGGTGAGTGCGATGGCCGCTTCCATGTCGCCCCCGAAGTACAACGCCAGTGCGTTTGCCATCTCTGTGAGCTCGACGTGGTCCTGGTGCTCCAGCCGGCTGGTGCGCTCGGTACGCAGTGCGCGCAACCCCGGCTTCGAGAACCGGTTGAGGAACACCGTGTCGGTTTCCGCGGCCGCCACGATGGCTTGCTTCCAGTGCTCGTGAACCGGCGACTCGGCGGCGCTCACCATGCGCGTGCCCATCTGCACGCCGGCAGCACCGAGCGCGAATGCGGCGGCCATGCTGGCGCCGTCGGAGATGCCGCCGGCGGCGATGATGGGCACCGACACCTTGCTGGCCACCAGTGGTAGCAGCACCATGCTGGCCACGTCGCGCGGGTTCTTGAAGCCGCCGCCCTCGCCGCCTTCCACCACCAGCCCGTCGACCCCGGCACCGACTGCCTTGAGAGCGGCAGCCAACGTGGGCACCACGTGGAACACGGTGAGGCCTGCAGCCTTCAGTTGCGCGGTGTACTTGGTGGGGTCGCCAGCCGACGTGGTGACGAAGCGGACGCCCTGGTCGATGACGAACTGGGCGATGCCGGGGTCGCGCACGAACGCCTGGGCGATGTTGACGCCGAACGGCTTGTCGGTGAGGTCGCGCATCTTGAGGATCTCGGCGCGCACGGCGTCGAGTTCGCCGCTCGATGTCTCGATGATGCCCATTCCGCCGGCGTTGCTGACCGCGGAGGCCAACTGGCTGCGCGCGATCCAGCCCATCGGGGCCTGGACGATGGGGTAGTCGACGCCGAGCAGTTCGGTGACGGGTGTGCGGAGCGGCACAGGTGCGGGTGGGGAGGTCATGACAGCACCGGATCGTAGAGGTGATGGCAGTCGTTGATCGTGACGAGCGTGGCACCGTGAGCCCCGATGCGGACGGTGGTGATGCTGGTGTTCTCGACGGTGAACACCAGCGAGCGATGCACACCCAACAGCTGTGCGACGTAGGCGTTGATGGTTCCGCCGTGCGCGACGACCGCGATGGTATGCCCCGCATGCTGGGCAATGAACCCGCCGATCACACCTGCAACCCGGGTGCGGAAGGTGTCGTCGCTCTCGCCGCCTGGGATGCCGTCCCAGCGACCGGTGCGGCTCCACGCCACCCACTCGGGGTCGCGGGTCGCCGCTCGCCGTCTGAACTCGCCGTTGCCCCACTCGCCCAGGCGCACTTCTTCCAGATCGGTGTGCTCGACCACCTGCAGGCCCCGCGACGATGCCAGCGGTTCGGCGGTCTGGCGGGCGCGAGCCAACTGCGAGCTGTAGACCGCATGGATGGTCTTGCCGGCCAGGCGCGCGGTGAGTGCTGCCGCCTGATCGACACCCTGCACATGGAGCGGCGGGTCAGCCGACTCCGGACTGCCGGGCACCACATCGGCCGAGCGACCGTGGCGGATGAGCAACAACTCGCACTCGTCGGGCTCGGGGCCGCGCAGCGTGGGTTGCGGGACTGCCTGCGTGCTGTCGAACTGGGTCACTCCGCCACGGTAGCGGTGAGCACGAGACCGGCTAGGACCAGAACGACACCCGCCCAACCGCCCGGCCGGACTTGCTCGTGGACCACGACAGCCCCGAGCACGGCGGCCGTGATCGGCTCGAGCAGCGTGAGCGTGATGACGGTGGGCGCCGAGAGTGAGCGCAACGCCACGCCGTACAAGGTGTAGGCAACTGTCACCGTGGCCACCCCGAGGTACGTGGCGGCGGCCAGCCCGGACGGCTGGGAGAGCCAGGTTGGTGTGTGCCAGAGCAGGAGCGGGCTGATCGCCACGGCTGCGCCGGTGAACATCGCCGCCATGATCGCAGTGCTGGCCACGCCGTCGTCGATCTCGTGCTTGCCGACAGTGGCGAACACGGCCCAGCCAAGCCCGGCTGCGACTGCTAGTGCGACGCCAGCCGTGTCGATGTCCGTCGACGTGCCCGTGAGCCCGAGCAGGGCAACGCCGAGGATGCTGAGCGCCGTACCGAACAGCCAACGTTGGCCGGGTGGGGTTCTCACCAGGGCGGCGTGGATGATGCCGCTGAGCACCGGGCCGGAACCAATGGTGACCACTGTGCCGACGGCAACGCCCGTGCGCTCCACGGCCAGGAAGTAGCACAGCTGGAAACACGCGACGCCGGCGATGCCGAGCAGGGTGAGCGGACGCTTCCAGGGGGCCAAGGCGCCGCGACCGCTCTGCCACAGTGCCACCAGCAGCAGGAGCGGACCACCGATCAGCAGCCGAACGACGCCGACAGAGATGGCGCCCGCATCGTCGGGTGCATTGACGAGCACGGTGCCCGTAGTGCCGAACAGCAGCGCGGCAGCGAGGACGGCGAGCGTGGCAGGTCGCCGACGGGGAATTGTAAACATCTTGTCCACGGTATTGACTCTGGACCCGTCCACGCGATCAAATACGCCGCCACACCCGGACGAGCAGCCCGGCAGGACACAGGGGACCAGTTGAACGCACGAGTACGACATCTCGCAGCACTGATGCTCGTGGGCTTCTCGCTGTTTGCCGGTTTGCTTGCCGCGGGTGCCGGTCCAGCGCATGCCGCTGACGAGTACCTCATCATTGCCAAAGTGTTCAACCGCACCACCGACGAGAATGGCAAGGACATCCGAGTCCCAGTAGCCGAGGTCGAGATCATCGTCTCACTCGTTGGCGGCGACGAAGTGGCACGAGGCGTCACTGACGCCAGCGGCAGTTTCACCGCCACGGTCGTCGAAAAGGGCGCGTACCTGGTGGAGATCAACACCGAGGCGCTGCCAGCTGGCATCGTGGTCGACGCGGCCTCGGGCGTGTCGAAAGAAGTCGAGGTCGGTTCGGGTGTGGTCGTGGGCGGCGTCGCATCGAAGACGGTCAACCTGTTCGTCGGGGAGAGCACGCGCGAAACCAAGTCAAAGTGGTCTCTCCTACCGCAGGCGCTGGCCAACGGCATCATACTTGCTGCGATCATCGCCATCTGCTCCGTCGGCCTCTCGCTGATCTATGGCACCACCGGCCTCAGCAACTTCGGTCATGGCGAACTCGTCACCATCGGAGCCGTGTTCACATGGCTTTTCAACCAACGGCTCGGAAACTGGGGGCTCATCCCATCAGCGATCGCAGGCATCGCGTGCTGCAGCCTGGCGTCGGGCGGCCTCGAACGGGGAGTCTGGCGACCACTCCGACGTCGCGGTACCAGCCTCACCTCGATGATGGTCGTGTCGATCGGTCTTGCGTTGTCGGCCCGCTACGTCGTGCAGTTCTTCCTCGGTGGGGGTGACGTCTTCTTCGCGATCGGCACTCAGCAGCCGGTCGACCTCGGGTTGGTCAAGCTCACGCCCCGCAGTCTCGCCATCATCGGCGTCACCTTCGCCGTGCTCATCATCGTTGCATTGTTTCTGCTGAAGGCTCGCTTCGGTAAGGCAATTCGCGCCGTCTCCGACAACCCCGACCTGGCTTCCGCCACCGGCATCAACACCGACCGGGTCATCCTCATAGTGTGGCTGTTGGGTGGTGCGCTGGCCGGCCTTGGCGGTGTCTTCTACGGCCTCGAGTTCGGTGTGTCGTGGGACATGGGGAACCTGTTGCTACTGCTCATGTTCGCCGCAATCACCTTGGGCGGTCTCGGCAACGCGTTCGGCGCTCTGCTCGGCAGCCTCATCATCGGCGTCTTCGTCGAGCTGTGGGCGTGGGCCGCTACGCCTGACCTCAAGACCGTCGGCGCACTCATTGCACTGATCGTGCTGCTGCTGGTGCGCCCGCAAGGACTGCTCGGACGAAAGGAGCGACTGGGATGAACTGGTCACTGATCTTCTTCAACTCGATTTACACCGCAATCAGCGCTGCGTCGGCCGGTTACTGCCTCATCGCAGTCGGACTCAACGTGCATGCCGGCTACACGGGATTGCTCAACTTCGGCCAGGCCGGCTTCGCTGCCATCGGGGCCTATGCGCTCGCTGTGCCCATCGTCGAGTTCGGTTGGCCCTGGTGGTTGGCGCTCATCGTGGTCTTGGTGTGCAGCGTGCTGTTTGCGGTATTGCTCGGGCTCCCTACTCTGCGTCTGCGAGCCGACTACCTGGCCATCGTCACCATCGCTGCGGCGGAAATCATCCGTATCGTCTTGCGTTCTGTGCGCTTCACTTGGCTCACCGGCGGTAGTGACGGCGTCAACGGCTTCACTTCCACCTTCGAAGGCTGGAACCGCGACTACTTCTTCGGTGACCGCATCTTCAAGTTCGGTGCTCAATCAATCGATGGCTATCGCCTGTTCATGATGCTGGTCGGCTGGCTGTTGGTGGCCATCGTCTCGTTCCTGCTCTGGCGGCTCATGCGCAGCCCGTGGGGACGTGTGCTGCGCAGCATCCGAGAGGACGAAGACGCTGCCCGTAGCCTGGGCAAGAACGTGTTTGCGTTCAAGATGCAGAGCCTCGTGCTGGGTGGTGTGATCGGCTCTATCGGCGGTGTCGTGTTCGCATTGCAACAGCAGTCAGCGCAGTCCGACCAGTTCCGTACCAACCTCACATTCTTTGCGTACACCATCGTGGTGCTTGGTGGTCTCGCACGCATCCTGGGCCCGATCGCCGGCACACTCATCTTCTACTTCGTGATGCAGCTCACCGACAACCTGCTCGACCAGGCCACTCGCAACGAGACGCTTCCCACGTGGCTTGTAGATTCCGGCAACTACGCACAGGTCAAGTTCATCGTCGCCGGCATTGGGCTCTCATTGCTCGTGATCTTTCGACCGCAAGGCATCTTCGGCGACCGCAAGGAGCAGGCATTCGATGTCAGATAGTCCGATTGACTACATCCTCGAAGCCAATGCGGTGCGGCGCACCTTCGGCGGTCTCACCGCTGTCGATGTCGAGCACCTGCAGGTGCAGCGCAACAAGATCACTGCGCTGATCGGCCCCAACGGCGCCGGCAAGACGACGTTCTTCAACTTGCTCACCGGGTTCGACGAGCCGAACCAAGGCAACTGGACTTTCGACGGGCATGACATGCAGGGCATCGCTCCGCATGTCGCCGCTCGCATGGGAATGGTGCGCACGTTCCAGCTCACCAAAGCGCTTTCGCGGATGTCCGTGATGGAGAACATGCTGCTCGGTGCCAGCGGCCAGAAAGGCGAGCGGTTCTTCGCCGGCTTCGGTGGCGGCTGGAGGCAGCAGGAACGCGAGAACGCCACTCGCGCCGAGGGTCTGCTCGATCGTTTCAAGCTGGCGCACATGCGCGACGAGCTTGCCGGTGGCCTATCGGGTGGCCAGCGGAAGTTGCTCGAGATGGCACGCGCGCTGATGACCGAACCGAAGATGGTCATGCTCGACGAACCGATGGCCGGGGTCAATCCAGCGTTGAAGCAGAGCCTCCTCGAGCACATCAAGCTGCTCCGCGACGAAGGCCGCACCGTGCTTTTCGTCGAACATGACATGGACATGGTGCGCGAGATCAGTGACTGGGTGGTCGTCATGGCGGAAGGCCAGGTCATTGCGCAGGGCACCGCTGATGAGATTGGTGCCGACCAACGAGTGATCGACGCCTACCTCGGCGCACGGCACGATATCGACCTGGGAGGTGGGCAATGAACGAGGTTCGACCGGTGCTGGAGATTCGGCACGTCACTGCTGGCTACGTGCCCGGCGTCAACATCCTCAACGATTGCAGCGCGGTGCTCAACCCGGGCGAGTTCGTAGGCATCATCGGACCCAATGGTGCAGGCAAGAGCACTCTGCTCAAGGCTGTGCTCGGCATGGTGAACGTACGTGAGGGCGAAGTCTTCCTCGGCGAGGACAACATCACCGGCCAGCGAGCGCACCAACTCGTCTCGCGCGGCGTCGCCTTCGTGCCGCAGAACCGCAACGTGTTTCCGAGCCTGTCGGTGCGCGAGAACCTCGAGATGGGCTGCTTCCTCAAGCCGCGCACATTCGCTGAGCGCTACAAGGAAGTGTGCGAGTTGTTCCCCCGGTTGGCGGAACGCGAGCACCAGCGCGCTGGGGCGCTCTCGGGTGGCGAGCGCCAAATGGTGGCGATGGGGCGTGCACTGATGCTGGGGCCGAAGGTTCTGCTGCTCGACGAGCCATCGGCAGGCCTTTCGCCGATGCTCCAGGACGAGGTGTTCGTGCAGTGCCGTACCATCAATGCGACCGGTGTCGCGATCCTGATGGTCGAACAGAATGCTCGCCGCTGCCTGCAAGTCTGCGACCGAGCGTACGTACTCGACCAAGGCCACGAGGCCTACACGGGCACCGGGCGTGAGCTACTCGCGGACCCGAAGGTGATCGAGCTCTACCTCGGCACCCTGGCTCGCGCCAGCCGTAAACCCTGATCGTTGCCAGCGACAGCGGTGGAGTGGGCATTTGCCGCGCCTGCAATCAGCGATGTGCAGAGACGACTGCCCAGACACCAGCGCAGACAAGTGAACCACTGCGCCAGCGACGCGAAAGAGCCCCGGCCGAAGCCGGGGCTCTTTACATTGATCAGATGCTGATCAGTGTGTGATCACTTGCCTGCGTCGAAGTCGACGCCCAGGCCGTTGCCGATGTTGCCATCGCAGCCGTAGACGTTCTTGACCTTCGGGCCGATACCCTTTTCCACCATGGTGCGCAGGATCAACGAGGACTCGTTGAAGCCGATCACGATGATGGCATCGGGGTCTGCTGCCACGACTTCGTCGACCTCGGTCGCGAACGAGGTTGCAGCCGGGTCGTAGATCTTGGTGAGCACGACCTCGCCGCCGCCTGCTGTGATGGCTGCAGTCGCCTGATCGGCCAGACCGGTGCCGTAGGAGTCGTTCAGCGCCAGGATGGCGACCGTTTGGTTGCCGCCCTGCAGCACGTACTGACCGATGACCGTGCCCTGGTAGATGTCCGGGGGGGCGGTGCGGAAGTACAGGCCCTTGTCCGGCAGGGTGGACAGCTCGGGCGACGTGTTGGCCGGCGAGAACAGTACGACGCCTGCACCTGTCACCTTGTCAAGGATGGTCTTGGTGACCGAGGACGAGGCGGTACCGATGATCGCGTCGACGTTCTCGGAAAGGAGCACGTCTGCGGACTTCACGGCTTCGTCGGTGCTGGTGTCGCCCGAGTCCTTGGCCGTGCCAGTGACCTCGACGCCCAGGACGCCGCCAGCGGCGTTGACCTCTGCGATGCCCAGGTTGTAACCGGCGATCATCGGTGCGCCCAGGAAAGCCAGGCTGCCGGTGATCGGGAGGATGCCCGAGATGTTGACCTCGCCGTCACCGGCGCGGGTTCCCTCGACAGGGACCTCAGCAACGTCAGCTGCGGTGCCGGTGCCATCAACGCTGATGAACTCGGTCAGTGAGGGGTCGATGCGGTTGTTGTCGCCCATCGTCAGGAAGCCGTACGTGGCCTGCAGCGGCTCACCGTTGCCGGTGAACGTGAGCGGACCGGCGACGCCGTCGTAGTCGATGTCGGTGCCGGCAGCAATGAGCTCGAGGCACGCCGTGTACTCGGTGCACTTCTCGCCGTCGCGGGTGACGCCGTTGATCTCTGATGCGTACTCGATGCCGTCGGTGTCGGCAATCGCCATTGCGAGTGCCGTGATGACCACCGCGTCGTAGGTCTCAGCTGCGTAGTTGAGGTCGATCAGGTCGGGATCGATCCCGCACAGACGCTCGATGAAGCCAGCGTCGGTACCACCTTCACCGAAGGGCGTTGCGCCAGCGAAGCCAGCGAGATCACCGTCGGTTACGGTACCGTCGGCCTGGCCGCACTTGCTGGGGCCTGCCGGCACAGTGTCGCCGGTCGTGGTCTCGGTGGTGGCTCCTGTGGTTTCGGTGACGTCGTCGGTGGTTTCGACTGCGGCTCCGGTGGTCTCGGAAGCAGCCGTGGTTGTGGCGGCCTTTTCGTCGTCACCGCAGGCAGCGGCGAACATCGCCAGGCCTACGAGCATTGCGCCAGCACGGCGCACGCGGGATTTCTGCATTGGGTTCTCCCCCTATGGAGCCGGGTCGCGGGTGCGACCAGGTTTGTTGCGAGACGCGCAGTGTAGGTCGTTTGTGCACGAATGGACAAGCACTGGCCCGTGATTTCGATGTCGGGACGACTACGGTTTCGTGCATGTCGAACCCAGCTGACACTGCGTCGGAGCCCGCTCAGGAAGTGTTGTACGACGTGGCCGACCACATCGCCACCATCACGCTCAACGCCCCCGGCCGGATGAACACCATCTCCGCAGCCATGCTCGATCAGCTGTCCGAACGACTGCTGCAGGCCGATCGCGACCCAGATGTCCGCTGCATCGTGCTCACCGGCGCCGGCAAGGCGTTCTGTGCCGGGCTCGACATGGCGGCGCAGATGCGAGCGGCGAAGGGTTCGCTGGGCGGACTCGACAGCGGCGGCGGCATTCCCGGCGAGATCGACCTGCGCTTCACACCACCCACCGTGCTGCACAACCTCGACACGCCCACCATCTGCGCGCTCAACGGCGGCGCTGCGGGTTATGGCCTCGACATTGCCCTGGGCTGCGACATGCGGGTGGCGGCGCAGAGCGCGAAATTGAACCCCGGATTCGCCAAGCGCGGCATCGTGCCCGAGAGCGGGGGCACCTGGCTGCTGCCGCGGATGGTCGGCTATGCCAAGGCGGCCGAGATCACCTTCACCGGCCGCACGCTCACGGCTGACGAATCGCTCGCGCTGGGCCTGGTGAACCACGTGGTGCCCAACGAGCAGTTCCACGACGCCGTTCGTGAGCTGGCGGGCGAGATCGCCGCCAACGCCCCGCTGGCAGTGCGCGCGATCAAGCGCATGATGCGTGCGGCCGAGACCGAGACCTTCGACCAGAACGTGCATCACGTGTTCTTGCAGTTGCTGCCGCTGCTGCGTACCGACGACTTCCGCGAGGGCGTCGCCGCCTACATGGAGAAGCGGCCGCCGAAGTTCACCGGCAAGTGACCGCCGACGAAGTGCTGCCGTTGCTGCAGGGGCTGGCCAGCACACGCACCATTCGCAAGTACCTCCCCGAGCCCATTCCCGAGGCCCACCTCGCCTCCATCCTCTGGCACGCCACTCGTGCTCCCAGTGGTAGCAACCGTCAGCCGGTGCGTTACCTGGCGCTGCGTGACGGGCCGCAGGCCCAGCGGGCGCGGGCGGTGTTGGGCGAATCGTTCCGCGCGTCGTGGGCAGCCAAGCGTTCGGCCGACGGTTATGGCGCAGCAGCCGACGACGCTCAGGCCGGCGGCACCGAAGTCGCCGACACGCCCAAGGCGCGGATGGCGGCCACCATGCAGCACTTCGTCGACCACATCGAACAGGTGCCGGTCATCGTGCTGGTCTGCCTGCAGCGCTACCGCCTCGCGAATCCCTACGAGGGAGCCTCGGTGTACCCGGCCGCGCAGAACCTGTTGCTGGCCGCTCGCGCGATGGGGTACGGCGGTGCGCTCACGATGTGGCACCAACTCGTCGAGCCCCAGCTGCGCGAGTTGCTGGGGGTGCCCGACCACGTCGCACTGTCGGCGTGCATCACGCTGGGCCGGCCGGCGGGTCGGCACGGTCCCGTACGGCGGCGTCCGCTGCACGACGTGGTGTTCGAGGATCAGTGGGGCGAGCAGGCCGTATGGGCCACCGACCCGCCGGGCACCGCGCACACGCAGTGGAAGTAGGGTGGCCAGCTATGAACGACTACACGCCTCGCCCCGAACACCACTTCACCTTCGGCCTGTGGACCGTCGGCAACACGGGTCGCGACCCGTTCGGTTTCGAGACCCGTCCGCCGCTCGACCCCGTGCGCAGCGTGCACCAGCTTGCCGAGTTGGGCGCGTACGGCGTGAACTTCCACGAGGACGATCTGGTGCCGTTCGGCTCACCATCAGCCGAGCGCGAGCGCATCGTCAAACAGTTCCGTGCTGCGCTCGACGAAACCGGCATGAAGGTGCCGATGGCCACCACCAACCTGTTCAGCCAGCCGGTCTTCAAGGACGGCGCGTTCGTGGCCAACGACCCGGCGGTGCGCCGCTACGCAGTGAAGAAGACCTTCGAAGCCATCGACCTCGGCGCAGAGCTGGGTGCAGAGGTGTTCGTGTTGTGGGGCGGTCGCGAGGGCATGGAGGCCGAGGCCGCCAAGCACGTGGGCAGCGCGCTCGACCGGTATGCAGAAGCCGTCAACCTGGCATGTGCGCACGTGCGCGAGCGCGGCTACCAGATGGTGCTGGCTCTTGAACCCAAGCCGAACGAGCCCCGCGGCGACATGCTGCTGCCCACGGTGGGCCACGCGCTGGCGTTCATCAACGAGCTCGAGTGGCCCGAGATGGTCGGCCTCAATCCCGAGTTCGCGCACGAGACGATGAGCGGACTCAACTTCACGCACGCGGTAGCGCAGGCCATGTGGCACGGGAAGTTGTTCCACATCGATCTCAACGCGCAGCGCATCGGGAAGTACGACCAGGACTTCCGCTTCGGCAGCGAGGGCATTCGCGATGCCTTCTATCTGGTGAAGCTGTTGGAAGACGCCCAGTGGGGCGGCATGCGCCACTTCGACGCCCACCCATACCGCACCGAGGACGAAGCCGGGGTGTGGGAGTTCGCCAAGGGGTGCATGCGCACCTACCTCATCCTCGCCGAGAAGGCCGAACGCTTCCGTTCCGACCCCGAAATCGCGCAGGCTCTGGCCGACGCCCTGGCCCCGCAGCTGGCCGAGCCCACCTCGCCGAGCGGGCTGGGCACCGATGCGCTCGCTGCAATCCGAGCGCACCAACCCGACATCGCGGCACTCACCGAGCGCGGGTACGGCCACGAGCACCTCGATCAGATGGTCACCGAGCTGCTGCTCGGCGTGCGTTAGCCGTGCGGGTGGTCGCGGGCGTCGACTCGTCGACGCAGAGCTGCAAGGTGGAGCTGCGCGAGGTCGAGTCCGGTCGCCGAGTGGCGCTCACCTCGGCGCCGCATTCGATCACCACGCCACCTCGGTCCGAGCAGGACCCCAACGAATGGTGGCGGGCATTCGAGGCTGCGTTCGCCGCGAGCTTGGCACAGGCCGGCGATGTCGAGCTCGTCGGCATCAGCGTGGCCGGTCAGCAGCACGGCATGGTCGCCCTCGACGCGGCAGGCGAGGTGCTGCGGCCCGCGAAGCTGTGGAACGACACGGAGTCGGCGCCCGACGCGGGCTGGCTGTGCAAGCAGCTGCCCGGCGGGGCGGCCGAGTGGGCAGCCGCCATTGGCAGCGTGCCAGTGGCCTCGTTCACCATCACCAAGCTGTCGTGGCTTCACCGCAGCGAGCCCGACGTGTGGGCGCGGCTGGCCCATGTGCTGCTGCCGCACGACTGGCTCACGCACCGCCTCACCGGTGCGCTCGTCACTGATCGTGGCGACGCCAGCGGCACGGGCTACTGGTCGCCGATCAGCGGCGACTACCGCTACGACCTGCTCTCCGTAGTCGATGCTGATCAGGACTGGAGCACGGTGGTGCCGCGCGTGGCGGGCCCCACCGAGACGGTGGGCGAGTGGCGCGGGGTTCGTGTCGCATGCGGCACCGGCGACAACATGGGCGCGGCACTGGGCCTCGGCCTGGTCGCCGGCACTGCGGTTGTCTCAATCGGCACCTCCGGCACGGCATACGCCGTCGCAACTGCGCCTACGGCCGACACCACCGGTGCCGTGGCGGGCTTCGCCGACGCAGCGGGCGGGTTCCTGCCGCTGGCCTGCACCCTCAACGCAACCAAGGTCACCGACGCAGTGGCTCGCCTGTTGGGCGTCGGGCGTGAGGAGTTCGACGCGCTTGCACTCGCCGCACCCAGCGGGGCCGGCGGGCTGACACTGCTGCCGTACTTCGATGGAGAGCGCACGCCCGACCTGCCCACGGCAACCGGGTGGCTCAGCGGCATCCGCAGCGACGTCTCTCGCGAACAGCTGGCCCGGGCCGCAGTGGAGGGCGTCGCATGCTCGCTGCTCGACGCGCTCGATGCCGTGCGCGCGGTCGCTGCGGTCGACAGCGTGGTGCTGGTCGGCGGTGGTAGCCGTTCACAGGCGTACCGCGACATCGTCGCCGGTTTGTGCGACCTGCCAGTCTCCGTCGCTGACGCCGAGGAGGCCGTGGCCACCGGCGCCTGCGTGCAGGCGGCAGCGGTAGCGCTCGGGCTGTCTCACGCCGACATCGCCCTGCGTTGGGGGCTGGGCGAATCGGCCGCTGTTCACGCTGCCGTGGCCGATCCCGACGTGCGCTCGCGCTATCGCACAGCCCGCGATACTGCCTATCCCGCGTGAGCGCGGACCCGTACGAGCTGCTCGGGGTCGGACCGCAGGCGACGGCGGCGGAACTCGCCTCGGCTCGTCGACGGGTGGCCCAGCAGGTGCACCCCGACCACGGCGGCGAGGCCACGGCGATGCAGGCTGTCAACGCCGCCTACGAGGAAGCGGTGCGCCGGCTCTCGGACCCGCCGTTGCTCGTCGATCCGCCCACGCCCACGCCGGCACCGCCCCCGCCGAGCGGGGTGCCAGGTCACCGTCGGCCGATCCGGGGTGTCCAGCAGGACTCACCGTCGTTCACCATCGACGTGCTGCCGGCGGAGGCGTTCGAGGCGCTGCTGGTGGTCACCACCTGGATCGGTGAGTCCCTGGTCGACGACCCGCCCTACGTGCTGGAAGTCGTCCTGCACGAGCCATCGCCGTGTTGGTGCCGGCTCGACCTCGTCCCAGATGCCGGCGCCACCACTGTCAGCCTGACGGTTGCGGCCTTCGAGGGTCACGTGATGCCCGACATCGACGAGGTGCGCGACGTCTGGGTCGCCAACCTCAACGCCCTCGGCGAGCGTTGAGCCCGTCTGCACCCGACCCCCACCTCCCGCGTCTGTGCACTTTTGACCGGCATGCGGTCGAAAGTGCACAGACGC
>Ga0105047_10004092_pt1 | contig 25518 bp, 23 predicted proteins | sample MAT04_FD_78384 | JGI IMG/M metagenome (GOLD analysis project Ga0105047, IMG submission 78384) | Freshwater microbial communities from Lake Fryxell liftoff mats and glacier meltwater in Antarctica - MAT-04 (megahit assembly) | ecosystem: Environmental > Aquatic > Freshwater > Ice > Liftoff...
TAGCCCATGTGGAAGTTGCCGTCGCCCACGTGGCCGACCAGAAAGTAGGGAATGCCCGATGCCTGCGCCTCGGTCACCGAGTCCAGCAGCGCCTCGGCCAGTTTGGAGATCGGCACGCAGGTGTCGGTGGTAATGGCCCGGCAGCCCGGACGCGATTGCACACCGGCAAAGTAGGCGTTGTGCCGCGCGGTCCAGAGCTTGGTGCGCTCCTCCGGGGTTTTGGCCCACTCAAAGGTTTCACCGCCCAAGTCGCTGGCAATCGCCTGCACGGTTTCCACCTGCTCCTGCACCGAGGCGGGAGAGCCGTGAAACTCCATCAGCAGCATGGCGCCCTCTCGCAGGCTCAATTTGGAATGCTGGTTGACGATGCGGATGGTGTTGGCGTCCAGCAGTTCGCAGCGTGCAATCGGTACGCCGAGTTGAATGATCTGGATGGTGGTGTTGACGGCATCCGCAAGCGACGCAAACGAACAGGTGGCCGCCATCACCGCCTCGGGCAGCGGGTAGAGCTTGACCGTCACTTCAGTGATCACACCGAGCGTGCCTTCCGAGCCCACCATCAGGCGCGTCAGGTCGTAGCCTGCGGACGACTTTTTTGCCTGCGTGCCGGTGCGAATAATTTCGCCGCTGGCCGTCACCACTTCGAGGGCCAGCACGTTTTCACGCATGGTGCCGTAGCGCACGGCGTTAGTGCCGCTGGCGCGCGTGGCCGCCATGCCGCCTAAAGTCGCGTCGGCACCCGGGTCAATCGGGAAGAAAAGGCCGGTGGATTTGACGGCTTCGTTGAGTTGCTTGCGTGTCACGCCGGGCTGCACCGTCACCGTCAGGTCTTCTGCGTTGATGCGCAGCACCGCGTTCATGCGGCTCACGTCCAGGCTGATGCCGCCTTGCACGGCCAGCAGGTGCCCCTCCAGCGAGGTACCCACACCGAAGGGAATCACCGGCACACCAAAACGCGCGGCCTGCTGCACCACAAAGGCGACTTCGGCGGTGCTCTGGGCGAACACCACCGCACCGGGGGGCGGCACATCGAACGACGACTCGTCGCGCCCGTGCTGCTCGCGCACCACCAGAGCGGTGGTGCAGCGATCGCCCAGGCGGGCCTGCAGGGCGGCAACCAGTTCGGGCGGAGTCGCACGCTGGTTCACGGCAGGCAGGAAATGCAGGGGCGTGGCAAGGGTGTTCATGGGGTTACTTCAACAGGGGTTAACAGGTGTTATTGGCCTCAGTTTACGATAGCGCTCTTCCAATGTCCTTCCCTGGAGCACCACTATGGGCAACCGCCTGACACAAATCGCCACCCGCACCGGGGACAACGGCACCACCGGCCTGGGAGACAACACCCGGGTCTCCAAAAACAGCCTGCGCGTGCACGCCATGGGCGAGGTGGACGAGCTCAACTCTCACATCGGTGTGCTGCTGTGTGAAGACATGCCCGAACCCGTGCGCACGCTGCTGGTGGAGATTCAGCACCAGTTGTTCAACCTCGGCGGCGAGTTGTCCATCCCCGGCTACGAGCTGCTTAAGCCAGAAGCCGTGATGGCGCTGGACGAGGCACTGGATGCGCACAACGAACACCTGCCGCGCCTGCAGGAGTTCATCCTGCCCGCAGGCACCCGTGCCGCGTCACAGGCCCATGTATGCCGCACGGTTGCCCGTAGAGCGGAACGCGCGGTCGTGGCGCTGGGGAACGAAGAAGCGTTGAAGGACACACCGCGCCAGTACCTCAATCGTCTCTCGGACCTGATGTTTGTGTTGTCCAGGGTGTTGAACCGTCACCGCACGGATGGCACGGTGGGTGATGATGTGTACTGGAAGAGCGAACGCATGGCGCAGGCGGCAGCTGAGTAATTTGCGGGCTTCGACACTTCAACGCATGCATGGTGCGGGGGCGGATGTACAGCGGCAAAAATAACCGCAGACCGATTCTGCTGCCGATCCAGATCCCTCGTTCCATTGGCCGTTTCGCGGTCCTACCACGATGCCGCTGAGCGTGGGCCGGAGAACCCAAGCCACGCGTCCCGCCTTACGCACCATGCACCACGTACCGAACAACTTGAATTTGCTACAAAATCAATAGCTGCCTGCGCAATGAATGCGGGGGCTAGAGGCCTATTTGACTACTATCTAGGCGCCAGCATCGCCATCGTGATGCGTGACACGCAGGTCAGCTCGCCCGCGTCGTTGTGCAAGTCAATGTGCCAGACCTGGGTGGTGCGGCCCATGTGGATCGGGCGCGTGGTGCCCGTTACCCAGCCACTGGTCGTGCCGCGCAGGTGGTTGGCGTTGATGTCCAGGCCCACTGCGCGCCAGCCTTCAGGGCTGGAGTAGGCCGCGCCGCAGGAACCGAGCGTTTCGGCAAGTACCACGCTCACGCCGCCGTGCAACAAACCGTAGGGCTGCCGGGTTCGTTCGTCCACGGGCACGCGGGCTTTGATGAAGTCGTCACCCACTTCAAGAAACTCCATTCCCAGTTGCGTGAATGCCGTGTTGGCGCTGATGCGGTTGAGTTCTTCAACCGAAATCGGTTTCTTCCAGATGGACATGTGCGTGGGCGCTTTCGTTGGGCGTTGGGTTGGTATGCCTGAAGTTATACCTTGTTCCGCCGCGCTTGACATGTGTCAAGTGAGCCGCACGAGACCCTGCTAATCTGCACCGATGAAAGTGCATTTCAAATGGGCCGCCGGTGCGGCGCTGGTCGCAATCGTCCTCGCAGTCGCCGTGGTCAATAGCCGGCGTGGCGCGCTGGTGCAGGGAGCGACCGTGGCGCAAACCGGCATCGTTCAGTCGATCGCCGCCACGGGACGGCTCAATGCCCCGGCCCGCATGGACGTGGGCGCCGATGTGACGGCCACCGTGCTGGAGGTGCGGGTTCGCGAAGGCGACCGGGTCAAGGCCGGGCAAATACTGGTGCGCTTGCAGGACGCCGAGGCCCGGGCGGCGCTCGCCCAGGCGCGTGCGGCGCTGGTTGAGACCCGGCAGCGGGCGGTCCAGCAAGCCACAGTTTCTGCGCCGGTGGCCAGCCAGGCCGTGGTGCAGGCGCAGACGGCTTTTCAGTCGGCCGAGCGCGAACACCAGCGGGCTCAGGACCTCGTCGCACAAGGTTTCTTTTCCCAACAAAAACTCGATGACGCCCGGCGTGCGCTCGACACCGCACGCAGCGCGCTGGAATCGGCGCGGGTGCAGGCGCAAGCCAATCAAACGCAGGGGGTTGAGCCGGCCTTGGCGGCCAGCCGGGTGGCGCAGGCGCAAGGTGCGGTCGATGCAGCGGCGGCACGGCTGGACCGTCTGCAGATCACCAGCCCGGTGGATGCGGTGGTGCTGGCCCGCAGCGTGGAGCCCGGCAGCATGGCGCAGCCGGGGCGGGTGCTGCTGTCGCTGGCAGCCCAAGGTAATCCGCGCATTGACGCGGCGGTGGACGAAAAACACCTGAGCATGCTCTCGCTGGGCATGGCTGCGCGCGCGGTGGTGGACGCGTTTCCAGGCCAGCCCTTTGATGCGAAGCTGAGCTACATTGCGCCGGTGGTGGACCCCCAGCGCGGATCGGTGGACGTGCGCCTGGATGTGCCGTCGCCGCCAGCGTTTTTGAAGCCGGACATGACGGTGTCGGTGGAGTTGATCGGCGGCAGGCGGGACAGCACGCTGGTGCTGCCGTCAGCGGCCGTGCGGGATGCCGACCGCGGAGCACCGTGGGTCCTGTTGCTGCAGGATGGTCGCGCGGTGCGCACAGCGGTGAAGCTGGGCCTGAATGGCGTGGGGTCGGTGGAAATCACCGAGGGTCTGAAAGCCGGGGACTTCGCCATTCTGCAGACCGAGAAAGCGCTAGCCGGGGACCGGGTGCGGCGGGGCCCCGACGCAGGGGTTGACAAGGGGTTTGAAGTGCCCTCGTTCATTTCGCGCTGAGCCTGCTGCCTTTCGCCATGTCCTCTGCCCGCCATCGTCCCGCCGTCAGTTCCTGGGCCCGCTGGATGCCTTTTGAACTGCTCGTCGCCTTGCGCTTCCTGCGCGAAGGCCGCATGCAGAGCGCGCTGATTCTGGCCGGTGTTACCGGGGGCGTGGCCGTCATCATTTTTCTGACCCAGCTGATCAACCAGCTGCAGAGCACCATCATCGACCGGGTGATGGGCTCGCAGGCCCATGTGGTGATCCGTCCCCTGGAAGAAATAACCCAGCGGGTGCTGGCACCCCAGGCGGACCAGGCCGTGGCGGCAGTGGTGCAGCCGCGTGCCCAGCGCCTGCGTTCGGTCGACCAGTGGGAGAGCGTGGCCGCGCTCGCCGCGGCTACACCCGGTGTGCTGGCGGTGTCGCCCGTGGTCACCGGTCCGGCTTTCGCTGCGCGAGGTGGCAGCAGCAAAAGCGTGGCTTTGCTGGGGGTACAGCCCGATGCCTACCGCCGAGTGGTGCGCATGGACAGTTACATGACGCGGGGGCGTTTTGAGATGACCGGCACCCGTGCCTTGATCGGCACGGATCTGGCGGCCGACCTCGGCGTCACCGTGGGCGACAAGATACGCGTAACCACCGCCAATGGCCGCAGCGAAACACTGGACATCACCGGGCTGTTTGACATGGGCAACCGCGACCTCAACCGCCGCTGGGTGTTCGTCACCCTCAAGCTGGCGCAGACGCTGCTGGACCTGCCGGGGGGCGTGTCCAACATCGACCTGACGGTCAAGGACCTGTTTGGTGCAAACAATGTGGCCGACACCCTGCGCGCGCAGACCCGCCTGACGGTGGACAGCTGGATGCAGACCAACGCGGGCCTGCTCAACGCGCTCGCCAACCAGACCGTATCGAACAACCTGATTCGCAGTTTCGTGGTGGTGATCGTGGCGCTGGGCATCTCCAGTGTGCTGGTGGTCAGCGTGGTGCAAAAGCAGCGCGAGATCGGCATCCTGCGGGCCATGGGCGCGGGGCGCAGGCGCATCATGGCGATCTTTTTGCTGCAGGGCGGTCTGGTGGGGCTGGTGGGCTCGGTTCTGGGTTCACTGCTGGCCTATGCCCTGCTGGTGGTGTTCTCCCACGTGTTCAAAAGCCCGGACGGCAGTGCCATGTTTGCCGCGCAGCTGGACCCCCTGCTGGTGGGGCTGGCCACGGTTGTGGCCTGTGGTGTGGGCCTGGCTGCTGCCGTGGTGCCGGCCCGCAGTGCGGCGCGCATGGACCCGGTGCAGGCGATTCGGGCATGAACCCCAGTCCCATCCTGCAGCTCGACGGCATTCGCAAGAGCTACAACGTAGGCACCCCGGTGGAGGCCGAGGTGCTGCACGGCATCACGCTGGCACTGCAGGAGGCCGAGTTTGTCGCGCTAAAAGGGCCTTCTGGCTCGGGCAAAAGCACGCTGCTCAACATCATTGGCCTGCTGGAGCCGCCCACCGCCGGCACGCTGACGATTGCGGGCAAGCAGGCCCAGTCGCTGGATGACGCAGGCCTCACCGCGCTGCGCGGCGCCACCATCGGTTTCGTGTTCCAGTTTCACCACCTGCTGCCCGCGTTTACCGCGCTGGAGAACGTGTTGCTGCCGTCCCTGATTGCGCACGGCACGGCGACTGCCGAGACCGAGGCCATGGCGCTGGAGCTGCTGGCACGCGTCGGCCTGCAGGGATCGGAATACAAACGCCCCGGTGAACTCTCGGGCGGCATGCAGCAGCGTGTGGCGATTGCGCGCTCGCTCTCGCTCAAACCGCGCCTCATCCTCGCCGACGAGCCCACGGGCAACCTCGACACCGTGTCGGCCGACGAGGTGTTTGGCCTGCTGCGCGAGTTCAACCGCGACCACGGCAGCGCCTGCCTCATCGTTACCCACGACCCGCGTCTGGCCGCGCGCTGCGACCGCATGATCGAGCTGGTGGACGGGCGTGTCACCTGAGTGCGCGCCCGCCCACCCCGCGCGTGTGACACTGCTACGCTCATGGCTGCAAAAAAAGCCACCTACGAGAGCACTATGCACGAGACACTGCCGGCCCCCTACGTTCCCCAAATCCGCCTATACCAGAACTGGTTGCGCGATACGCGGGGGCTGCACTTTGAGACCTACAACGACCTCTGGCGCTGGTCCATCACCGATCTGGATGCCTACTGGCAGAGCATCTGGGATTACTTCGGCATGCAGTCGCCCACGCCACACACGGCGGTGCTGGCGCGCAACGCCATGCCCGGTGCGGTGTGGTTTGTGGGTGCGCAGGCCAACTACGCGCAGCAGGTGTTTCGCCATGTGGCTCCGGCCGACGCGGCGGGGTTTCAGGCCATCATCAGCCGCAATGAAAAAGGGGAACACCGCGAGCTGAGCTGGCCCGCGTTGCGCCGCCAAGTCGCCTCACTGGCGCTGCACCTGCTGGACCAGGGCGTGCAGCCCGGCGACCGGGTCGCCGCCTACCTGCCCAACATTCCCGAGGCCATGGTGGCATTTCTGGCCACGGCCAGCATCGGCGCGGTGTGGAGCATTTGCGCACCCGACATGGGTACCCACGCCGTGCTGGACCGCTTCAGGCAGATTGAGCCCAAGGTACTGATTGCCTGCGACGGCGTGCGCTACGGTGGGCGTGACTTTGACCGCCTGGCCGTGGTGCAGGAGTTGGTGGACGCCCTGCCGACGGTGCAGCATGTGATCCTGCACGACAACCTGGGAACGGTCCATGCCACCCGTGCGACACAAGATGCTCCTGATTTCATAGCTGCTTGCGCAACGTTTACGGGGGCTACAGCCCGAAATGATGAGAATACTGCGGCGTTTGAGCCGCTGTGGCTGCCGTTTGACCATCCGCTGTGGATTGTTTATTCCAGCGGTACCACCGGTTTGCCCAAGCCTATCGTGCACGGCCACGGCGGCACGGTGCTGGTGGCGCTGGCACTCAAGACCCTGCACAACGACATTGGCTGCAGCTACGCGCCCAACAGCTGGGGTGAGCGCTTCCACTGGTACAGCTCCACCGGCTGGGTGATGTGGAATGCGCAGCTTGCGGGCTTGCTCAACGGCACCACCTGCGTGATTTTTGATGGCAACCCCGGTGGTACCAAAGACCATCCCGACTGGACCACCCTGTGGCGTTTTGCGGGCGAACTTGGGGTTACTTTCTTCGGCGCGGGCGCCGCCTTCTTTGCCAATTGCCTCAAGTCGGGCGTGGATTTGTCCACCTGTGGCGACCTCTCTGCCATTCGCGCGCTGGGCACTACCGGGTCTCCCCTTTCACCGGAGGCACAGGCCTGGGGGACGGAGCAGTTTGCGCGCATCGCCCACAGCGAAGCCCAGCGTGACATCTGGTGGTGCAACATCTCGGGTGGCACTGACTTTTGTGGTGCCTTCATTGGCGGCAACCGCGAGTTGCCGCAGGAGCCTGGTGTCATGCAATGCCGCCTGCTGGGCTGTGCGGTGGAAGCGTGGAGTGAGCAGGGCCAGCCGGTGCTGGGTGATGTGGGCGAGCTGGTGTGCAGCCAGCCGATTCCGTCCATGCCGCTTTTCTTCTGGGGCGACCACGATAACGCGCGTTACCTGTCCAGCTACTTCGAGATGTACCCCCCCGGCCATGGCCGCAAGCCGGGTGGTGGCGACCTGGGCCCGGAAGTCGGTGGCGTCTGGCGCCACGGCGATTGGCTGCGCGTGGGCACCCAAGCGGGTGGCGGGGAAGGCTGCGTGATCTTTGGCCGCAGCGACGCCACCATCAACCGCCACGGCCTGCGCATGGGGACCAGCGAGCTCTACAGCGCAGTCGAAGTGCTGCCCGAGGTCCTGGACAGCCTGGTGGTGGATCTGGAATACCTGGGGCGCGAAAGCTATATGCCGCTGTTCGTCGTGTTGCGTGCCGGCGTGGTGCTGGACGATGCCATGAAGGCCCAACTCAACGAGGCCATCAAGGTCGCCCTCAGCCCGCGGTTTGTGCCCAACGCCATCTTTCAGGTGGCAGAGATACCACGCACCTTGTCTGGAAAAAAGCAGGAGCTGCCGATCAAAAAGCTGCTGCTGGGCCAGCCACTGGAAAAAGTGGTTAACAAGGACGCCATGGCCAACCCGGCCTGCCTTGATTGGTATGTGGCGTTTGCGCAGCAACGGCTGGTATCTGCTCCCATCTAAAACCCAAGGGGGCCGTTTTCTCGCCAAAACTGCGAAAAACTGGTCAAATAAGCGTTTTTGTGCTGATGCAATAGCCCCCTGGGGAAGCTATTCCCCCTAAAAAAAGCAATGGACCGAAAAAGATTCCCTGTCGCTGAACCCGCACCGAATATCGATCTGGATGAGGGTTTGATCGCGGAAAAGGTTCTGGCCGAACGAACACGGGTTTTTCACGATCGCTCGGTAACCGGGGCGCTACTCTCGCCGTTGGCCATATTGCTACTCGGGTGGATCCAGGTCAACGTGGCGGGTTGGGGGACTGCAGCCATCTGGGTGGGTCTGGCAACCGCCATCGAACTTACGATTGCCGGGATTGGCTACCGGTATCGGTTCAGCGTATTCCGACACGAAGATGCGCGCCAATGGGCCCGAGCCCAGATTACCGCTGCGGGCCTCGCCGGCCTGGTGTGGGGTTTCTCTTTGTGGTTCCTCTGGGCCGATGGGCGGCTGGATCTGTACCTTGCGGGCCTGACGATTCTGGTCAGCGTGGCCGGTATCAGCCTGGTGACCATGTCGCCGTTCCGCAGTGCGTCGGTTTTGTTTGCCTGTGGAATTTTTCTGCCGCCTCTGCTGCAATTGGCGCTGGTCAACAACCCGATTGGTGGCTATGTTGCGTTGGGATTGGTCGGGCTGCTGGCCGTTCAGATCGGGTATGCGCGGCAGTTGGAGCAGGAGTTGTTTCGCGAGCTCGATAACTCGGTGCGCAACGCCGCCCTCGTCAAACTGCTGTCGCAGGCGCGTGGCAGTCTGCATAAAACCAATGCCAAGGTCACCGCCCGCAATGCGGAGCTGCAATTGGCGCTGGGTCGACTCAATGAGATGGTCACCCAGGACCAGCTGACGGGCGCCTACAGCCGCCGCTTCATTTTTGCCCAGCTGGAGCGGCAAGTCTCCATCAAGGTCCGCCACGGCGCGCCGGTGTGCATCATCATGTTTGACCTGGACCATTTCAAATCGATCAATGACCGGCATGGGCACCCGGTGGGTGACAGGGCCTTGCAGGAGGTCACCCGTGCCGTGGCCGCCGAGTTGCGTGATGGCGACATGCTGGCGCGCATCGGCGGCGAGGAATTTCTGGTTCTGCTGCCCATGACCCCCCGGGATTCGGCCACCCTGCTGGCCGAGCGTCTTCGGGTAACGCTGTCTGCCACCTCGGTGGCGGAAGGCACCCACCGCATCTACCTGCCCGCTTCCTTTGGCGTGGCCGAACTCGGCCGTGGCGAAGATGTAGGCGCCTGGTTTCGGCGCGTGGACGCCGCGCTCTACCAAGCCAAGGCAAAGGGACGCAATGCCTTGGTGACCAGTTGTAATCCGGGTTGACCCAACGGGAATCGTCCCCTACACTGAAACACACTTACTGGATAAAACTTATGACCGCATTCAAACGCCTTGTTGCTTCTGCCCTGATTGTTTCCTGCACTGCCATGGGTCTGCCCCTGACGGCCCAGGCGGGCATCGTGTCCACCGACGAGGTGCTGTCTTCCGCGGCCCAAACCTCCAGCCGTGAACGTGTCACCACCTTTCTGAGCCGTGCCGATGTGCGCCAGACCCTGCAAGACCAGGGTGTGAACGGCGATGCGGCACTGGAACGCGTCCAGGCCATGTCGGACACCGAGGTCGCGCAGTTGGCGGGCCGTATCGACCAGGCTCCTGCCGGTGGCGATATTCTGGGTGTCCTGTTTACCATCTTCATCGTGTTGCTGGTGACCGATATTCTGGGCCTGACCAAGGTCTTCCCGTTCACCCGATCGGTTCGATGAGTCGCCTCTGGCGCCATCTTGCTGCCCCCGCCCTGGCGGGGGTTTTTGTTTGTGCGGTGCTCGTGGTGTCAGGCTGCGCCACGCAACAGGTGGGCGCGTTGTCGCAGCAGTGGCCTGCGGACCTGCCGAACCATGCCGAGGTGGAAAACGTACCGTTCTTTCCGCAGGAAGATTACGAGTGTGGCCCCGCTTCCCTGGCCATGGTCCTGCAAACCGCGGGCGTGCGGGTTTTGCCGGACCAGCTGGTGGACCAGGTCTATGTGCCGGGACGCCAAGGCTCGTTGCAGGTCGAGATGCTGGTAGCCATCCGCCGTCAGGGCTTGCCGGCCTACCCTCTGGCGCCAACCGTTGAAGCCGTGTTGCGCGAAGTGGCTGCGGGCAATCCGGTGCTGGTGTTTCAGAACCTTTCGTTACCGGTCTATCCGGTGTGGCACTACGCCGTGGTGACCGGTTTTGACCGGGATCGCAACTTGTTGTTTCTGCACTCCGGGCGAACGCCGCGTCTGGAGATGTCGCTGTTTGCGTTTGAGCGCACCTGGGCACGGGGCGACTACTGGGCCGCCGTGGCTCTGGCCCCCTCACGGCTGCCCGCAACGGCACAGCCCGAACCATTTGCGCGGGCCGTGGCTGCCCTTGAACGCATCAACCCGGCGGCTGCCCGGATCGCCTATGCAACGGCCCTCCAGAAGTGGCCGGATCAACCCGTCCTGATGCTGGGCGCGGGTAATACTGCCTATGCGGCGGGGAATCTGCATGCTGCGGTTGTTGCCTACCGTGGCACCGTGCACGCGCATCCGGATTTTGCGGATGCCTGGAACAATCTGGCGCAGGTGCTGCTGGAGCAGGGCCAGCGCAATGAGGCTGCAGAGGCCATCTCGAAAGCCGTCGCGCTGGGCGGCAACCGCTTGCCGGCTTACCAGGCGCTGCAATTGCGGATTGACGGCCAGTAGCCGGGAGTATTCGGGTAAATCCGGGGAAGGGTATGCACCGATGCGGGGATTTTTTCTGGCACGAAACTCGCGTGCACACCTACAATAACTTGACCAATCGGTTAGCTTTTTAATCCATGAATTCCGTCCTAGCGAATACCCCTCCAAGCGCCGTAACGCCAGCTACCGTTCCTGCCTCCATATCTCCCGGGGCGCGGCTTGCGGTAGAGGTCCGCAATGCCAGCCTGATTTACCAGACCGCCGATACGCCGGTGCAAGCGCTGAGCAATATTGATCTGCAAATCGGCGAAGGCGAGTTCGTCTCGCTCATCGGACCTTCTGGCTGCGGCAAGACCACGCTGCTGCGCGTGATTGCCGATCTGGAGCAGATCAGTGATGGCTCCGTGCTCGTCAACGGCGTGAGCCCGCACGCGGCCCGCCTCGCCCGCTCCTATGGCTATGTGTTTCAGGCTCCCGCCCTGTTTCCGTGGCGCACGGTGTTGGCCAATGTGATGCTGCCGTTGCAGATTCAGGGCCGGGGTGCCGCGCAGAGCCGCTCGATTGCCCTGGAGCAATTGGCGCGCGTGGGCCTGACCGGCTTTGAGGGCAAATACCCGTGGCAACTCTCGGGGGGCATGCAGCAGCGGGTGTCGATTGCGCGTGCACTGGCGTTTGAGCCGCGCATTCTGATGATGGACGAGCCCTTTGGCGCGCTCGATGAAATTACCCGTGACCGGCTCAATGAGCAGCTGCAGCAGCTGTGGCAGCGCGAGCGCCGCACGGTGGTGTTTGTGACGCACTCCATTGCCGAAGCCGTGTACTTGTCGACCCGCATTGTGGTGATGTCGCCGCGCCCCGGTCGCATTGTCAAGGTGATTGAATCCCCCTTGCCCGATGCGCGGCATCTGGGCTTGCGCGACACGCAGGCGTTCATGGACGTGGCGCACGCGGTGCGCGAGGCGCTTGCCGATGGCCACCACGCGTAACCCGGTGCGGGCTTCACGCGCTGCCCGGTTTTGGGCGCAGGCGCTGCCCGTGGCGGTCATGCTGCTGGCGGTGCTGTTGCTCTGGTACGCGGGTGCATGGGCCATGAACGCACCCGGTGCCATTGAACGCGTTCTCGACCCGCTGGACAAACCCTGGAACTGGCAAGACCTCTTTGCGGCCACGATGGACATGGAGCGCCCGGTGTTGCCGGCGCCGCACCAGATTGCGCTGGACTTCTGGTCCAGCCTGGTGGACTGGCCGGTTGACTCTCCCCGCAACCTGCTCTACCACGTGGCCGTGACCGGCGAGACCACCCTGGTGGGCTTCGTGATGGGAACGCTGCTGGGGCTGCTGCTGTCGGTATTGATCGTGCACTCCCGCACGCTGGACCGCGCCTTGCTGCCCTGGATCGTGGCGTCGCAAACCGTGCCGGTGCTGGCCATTGCCCCCATCGTGCTGGTGATTCTGGGCAGTCTGGGTTTGTCGGGTCTTGCGCCCAAAGCCGTGATTGCCATGTACCTCAGCTTTTTTCCGGTCACGGTAGCCATGGTGCAGGGCTTGCGTTCACCCCAGGTCATTGAGACCGAGATGATGCACACCTACGCCGCATCACGCTGGCAGTCGCTGTGGATGCTGCGTTTGCCAGCCGCCCTGCCGTTTCTGTTTCCTGCGCTGCGGGTGGGTATTGCTGCCAGTCTGGTGGGAGCCATGGTGGCCGAGTTGCCCACGGGTGCCACAGCGGGTCTGGGTGCGCGTCTATTGACCGGCTCGTATTACGGCAACACCCTGGCTATCTGGTCTGCCTTGGTAATGTCCGCGCTGCTGGGCCTGGTGCTGACCACACTGGTGGCGGCTGTTGAGCGCGTTGTGTTGCGCCACCGGAGGCAGCCATGAAGCCCTCTTCCTCTCCCTCATTGGGGCAGTCCAGCCGCACCACGTGGATGGCCGTCGTTGCGTCTGCCGTCGCCGCCGGGTTGTTGTTGCTGCATCCCGCGGCTCGGGGCGACAGTCCCCCTAACGCGTTGTTCTGGCTGTTGGTCGTGGCGCTGGCGGGAGCCGCCTTGTGGACCATTCGGCGGGTCGCGGCGATCCAGAGTCCGCGTTTTGACGGTGTACTGACCGCCGGCCTTTTTGGTTTGTGGGTGCTGTACTTCTGGCAGATATTGGTGGTGGCGTTTGAAGTGCCGCGTGTGTTGTTGCCGGCACCCACCCTGATCGCGCAGTCCCTCCTGGAGAACTACCCCAAGCTGTGGGGCGACTTCACCCAGACAGTACTAAAAGCCGTTGTGGTTGGCTGGGTGCTGGGCAGTGGCCTGGGTTTCCTTGTCGCAATTGCCATTGACCGCTTGCCTTTTCTGCAACGTGGCCTGCTGCCGCTGGCATCGCTCACCAGCACGGTGCCGCTGGTGGCGGTGGCACCCATTGCGGTGATGTGGTTTGGCTTCGAGTGGCCGTCCAAAGCGGCGGTGGTGGTGCTGATGACGTTCTTCCCGATGCTGGTGTCCACGCTGGCGGGCCTGCAGGCCTCCGGCAAGCTGGAGCGCGAGCTGATGTTTAGCTACGCAGCCAGCTACAGCCGTACTTTGTGGTCACTGCGGCTGCCGGCGGCTACGCCCTTCATGTTTGGAGCGCTCAAGGTCAACGCCACGCTGGCGTTGATCGGCGCCATCGTGGCCGAGTTTTTTGGCTCACCCACGGTCGGTCTGGGGTTTCGTATTTCCACCGAAGCCGCACGCATGAACATGTCGCTGGTATGGGGCGCGATTGTGGTGGCTGCCGTCACCGGGTCGCTGGCCTATGCCTTGTTGGTGCAGCTGGAGCGCCGCGCGGCGTTCTGGCATCCGTCGGTGCGTGGCAAATAATGCCCTTTGTTTTGTTCTTTCCTCAACCTCCAGGAGTGTTTCATGACCCGTTCTTTTAAGCTCAGTAAAACCGTGCTGGCCGCTGTCGTGGCCGTGTGCGGCATGACCGCGCAAGCCGCTGACAAAGTAACCGTGCAACTCAAGTGGTTGCCCCAGGCGCAGTTTGCGGGCTACTACGTGGCGCAGGCCAAGGGCTACTACAAGGCTGAGGGTCTGGACGTCATCATCAAGCCCGGAGGCCCGGATATTGCGCCCGCGCAGGTGATTGCCGGGAATGGCGCCGACGTGATCGTCGACTGGATGCCTTCTGCCCTGGCCTCCCGCGAAGCCGGCGTGCCGCTGGTCAATATTGCACAGGTTTTCAACCAGTCCGGCCTGATGCTGACCTGCAAAAAGTCCAGCGGTGTGGCAAGTCCGAAAGACCTCAAGGGCAAGACTCTGGGCGTCTGGTACGGCGGCAACGAGTACCCGTTCCTCAACTGGATGAGCAAGCTCGGCTACAAAACCGATTCCGATATCAAGATCCTCAAGCAGGGCTTTAACGTCGACCCGCTGCTGCAAAACCAGGCCGCCTGTATTTCCACCATGATTTACAACGAATACTGGCAAGTAGTGGATGCGGGCGTCAAGGAGAGCGATCTCGTTACCTTCTTCTATGAAAAAGAAGGCGTGGCCACGCTGGAAGATGGTCTGTATGTGATGGAAGCCAAATTGAAAGACCCCGCCTTTGTGGCACGCATGGGCAAGTTTTTGAAAGCCACTTTCAAGGGCTGGAATGACGCCGTGAAAAACCCCGAGGAAGCGGCCAAGGCCGTAGTGGCCGCCGACACCTCGGGCAGCGCCACCCTGAAGGTGCAAAAGCGCCAGATGGAAAACGTGGCCAAGCTGATCACCAATGCGGGCACTGCAAAAATTGGCTACCTGGAACCTGCGGCCTACGAGCGCACGGTCAAGGTGCTCCTGGCCGGTGGCAGCTCGCCCGTGATCAAGAAAGATCCGGGTAAAGCCGCCATGTCGCACGTGGTGTGGGAAGCGGCCAGCAAGTAAGTGCTTGAAAGGGGTCGTGTCCTTCCGGGTGCGACCCCGTCCCATTTTTTCATGAAGAACCTGAAACCCCTCTTATCCGCCAGTGAACAGCAGGAGTCACAGGACGATGGATCCAAAAGCCAGATTCGCAAAGTCAACGAGACGCGGATTCTGGGTGCCGCCGAAAAAGTGTTTGCCCGTGCCGGTTTTGGTGGTGCCACCATGGCGGCCATCGCAACAGCCAGTGGTTTGCCCAAGGCCAATCTTCACTATTATTTTGGGAGCAAAGACGTGCTGTACCGTGCAGTGCTTGCGCGCATTCTGAATGACTGGCTGGTGCCCACGCACGGCATCACCGCGGATGCCGAGCCGCGTGCCGCGATTGAGCAATACATTCGGGCCAAGATGGCCCTGTCCGCCCAGCGCCCCGACGGCTCCAAGGTCTTTGCCAATGAACTGTTGCATGGAGCGCTGGTGGTTCATGGCCTGCTCAGTACCGAGCTGCGCCAGATGGTTCTGGAAAAATCGGCGGTCGTGCAGGGCTGGATTGATGCGGGGCGCATGGCGCCTGTAGACAGCATGCACCTGTTCTTCACGATCTGGGCCGCGACGCAAACCTATGCGGATTTTGATGTGCAGGTGTGTGCGGTGCTGGGGCGCAAGGCGCTGACCGCACGCGACCATACCCGGGCTACCGAGCATGTGGTGTCGCTGATTTTGCGGGGCTGCGGCCTGTAGGCGGCAACAAGCCGCTGTGGTCTACAGGTCAGTTCTGGGCGCGCCGCTCGGATCGCCCCAGGGTCCATGTCAGTCCCACACCCACAGACGTGCCGTCGGACTGCAGGAACAGCGGGCTGGCCCGGTTGGCCGAACTGCTGTAATTGTCATAGCGGACAAAACCAAAGACCCGTACATCCGGTGTGAGGGCCTTGGAGCCGTTCACTGTCAACCGGGTGGTGATCAGCCCCGCTTGCGCATCGTACGCAGGCCTTGTGGCCGTCGCATAGGGAGCCGCCACACCGTAGAAATACTGGTTCAGCTGGCTGTCGCCAAAAACCAGACTTCCGCTGACGGAGGCACTCCACCCTGCACCCACGTTGCGGGACTCCAGCACCAGTTCGGGTTCAAACGCGGTGCCCTGCTGGCGCACACCGTTGTTGAATTCCAGCACCGCGCGAATGGGGAGTTCCAGGCGGACCTTGCTGGTGGGCGTCGGGCTGGCCAGCGTCATTTTCAGGCGGGGACCAAACTCGATGAGTGTGCCCAGATCCGGCATGTCTTTGCGCGCAGCAATGTCATTCGAACTTGCGGGCAGAGACACCGAAAATCCGACATCGAATTCAAAATCATCCTTGCGCACCAGACGCGCACCCAGACCACCCCGGTCAGCCCGCAGCACCTCACCGCGGTAGACAAAAAACGGCAAGACCAAGGAACGGACCGCACGGTCCGCCGACGCAGGGTAGGCCGGCGTGGATACCGTAGCGCCCGCTACACCGACTTCCCATAACGGCAGGCCAGCGTCCTGAGCGTGTGCCGTGAACGTGGCCGCGCACAACGCGGCCATGATGACGGGCGCCTTCATCGCACCAACCGCACTGCAGCGATGGCCGCCCAGCCCAGCACAAAGTTGGTCACCATCAGGGTTTGAATTTGTGCGGCTGCCTTGGCCGCCACGGGCCACTCGGCTGCCGCCACGGCGCGCTTGAATTTGCGAAAACCCGCAAAGTAGATATGACCAAAAATCAGCATCATGACGAGGCCGATGACCAGCATCAGATTCCATCCCAGCGGTACGCTACCCGATCCGGTGGCCGCCTTGGCCGCACGGAACGCGGTGGTGTACAGGTTGGTTCCTGTCGTGAAGAGCGCCACGATGGACACGATCACGACCAGGAAAAACCGCTGCCATACCGCGCCCATCAGCCGTGCGCGGGATTGCGGATCCATCACGGCAAGTGCCGCAGGGCGCAGCGCCAGCAGCATGAAGGCCATGCCACCCATCCAGAGGATGGCGGCTACAAGGTGAATGAGTTTGACAACTTCGTACATGGGTGGCCTCGGGGTTGCAAAAATGATTGAATCGGCGATTGTCGTTGTTAACCAAAAAGTTGGCCGCGCGCTGCGTCCGTAATAGCCACAACGCAAGGGTGTGTAATGCGCCGCTCGACCGATACGGCAAAGAACTCCTCCACCAGTTCATCGGTGCGGCCAATCACTTCCACGCCAAACTGGGCAACCGTTTCCGCTTCCATGACGGTCGGTGCCATGAACACCCCGCGCCCCTCACGCCCGAAGGCGGTCATGAGCGCGCCATCATCAAATTCACCAATGATCCGGGGGTGAATCTGGTGCCGGGTCAGCCACCCCTCCAGTTGCTGGCGTACCGACGCCTGCGCACCTTGAATCAGCATCGGGCTGTCATTCAGGCAGGCCGGAAAAGTGCCCTGCAGGGTCACCCTCAAGGCGGGTGCGCAGAAGAAACTCATGGCCGTGCGGCCCAACGGGTGGTTGAACGCCTTGACGCTGATGCGCCGCGACATGGGCTCGTCTGCCAGCACCAGATCCAGCCGGTTCAGGGCCAGTTGCGACACCAAATCCGGAAACTTGCCTTCACTGCAAATCAGCCGCACCGGCTCGACAACGGTTAACGCAGGCTCCAGCAGCCGGTACGCTACCGATTTCGTCACCGAATCCGCCACGCCCACCCGAAAATTCAGCACGCGCTGCCCGCCGTGGGCCTGGCGGACCGCCGCTTCGAGCTCCGCTCCCAGGGCGAATATCTGGTCGGCATAGCCCAGCGCCAGACGGCCGTCGTCCGTGAGCTCCAGGTTGCGCCCACTTTTCTGGAACAGTTTGCGCCCCAGCCAGTCTTCCAGCAGCTTGATCTGGCCCGATAGCGTTTGCGGTGTGGTGTGCAGCTGCTCGCCTGCGCGCATCACACCGCCCGCCCTGGCAGTGACCCAGAAGTAGTGCAAATGTTTGAAGTTCATCCGTAATCCTTCGAGTTTTACGAAGTTAAATTGTAATAAATACGAATTTACACAAAGCAAGGCGATGCCTATAGTTCTGTCCTTACAAGCACCGATGTGCTGACCTGACAGGAGAGACCACCATGCGACTCAGTACCCGAGGCAGATTTGCCATTACCGCGATGATTGACCTTGCTTCGCGCGAAAGTTCCCACCCCGTGCCGTTGGTGGAACTTGCGCTGCGCCACCGCATTTCCCTGTCCTACCTGGAGCAGATGTTTGCCCGCCTGCGCCAGCAAGGCCTGGTGGAAAGCACCCGCGGCCCGGGCGGGGGTTATGCGCTGGCCAAGAGCGCTGCTGCCATTACTGTGGCCGACATCATTGGCGCGATTGAAGACCCCTCCGATGACCGTGGCACGGGCACAGGCGCGCAGCGCGAAAGCTCGCAAAGTGCCCAGGTTATGACGCAGGATCTGTGGGACGCACTGCAGTCCACCGTGGTGGCCTACATGAAGACCATCAGTCTGCAGAGCCTGGCGGCCGAGCAACGGGCCAAGGGCTTTCAGGCGGAGGAACGCAAGACCTCCCAGAAGGGCGTATTCCAGAAACCGAAGCAGACGGGGCGGCGGCCGGCCGTGCCCAACTCGGTTTTTGCCCTGGCACAGGCGTGGCCGTCAGGCACCTGATTCGTTTGCCGCTCAGTCCCACTTCTTATTGATCGCTGCGATGGTGCCATTGCGCGACAGCCGGGCATGGGCCGCATTGAATCGCTCGATGACGCCCGGCATATCGGCCCCGTTGCGTGAAAACGAAAGATACAGCTTGGCGTCAGTCAGTTGTCCCACCGTCTTCAGTTGTCCGGAAAGATCGTGGCCCTTGCTGCGCAACTGGTGTCGCAGGATGCGCTGATAAACGATCGCATAGTCAGCACGCCCCGCAACCAGCATGCGCAGATTGCTGATATCGGCCACGCCGTCGATGCGCTGAATTTTGTTGTTTTTTTCAAATTCATCCCCATAGCTGTAGCCATGGGTGACGACGACACGGGTGTTCTCAAGATCCCGCACCTGAACCGAGGCAACCGGCCTGTCGGCCCGGGCCAGAATCAGCAGGGGATCAGAAAAAAGCGGTTTGGCGTGAAACAGGTAATCGCGCAGCATTTGGGCGTCAGGCAGCGTATCAAAGCAGCCCGCCAATCGCCCGGACTTGGTTTCACGCATGCACCGGGCATAGGGAAGGGCAACCAGTTTGATGGGGATATTGGCATCGGCAAAAATGGCGCGAACAATGTCAACCGCCATGCCCTTGGGCTGTCCATTTTCAATGCTTGAAAAAGGTGCCCAATCGTCCTCCGCGCCAATGAGCAGGGGTTGGGTTTGCGCCTGCGCATGCAGCGAAGGTGTAAACCAGATGGCCAGACACAGCATAAGGATTCGCATGCTGCATTATCGCGAACCGATCCAACAAAAACCTGGCGCCTGACCATGAAAGAAGAGCACCGGTCAATACGATGCAGTGGGGCCCATTTGGCGAGGACTACAGGCCAGCCCGCTCCAGCATCGCATGCAACAACACATTGCACCCGGCGGTGATGTGCTCCGGTTTGGCATCTTCAATCTCGTTGTGGCTGATGCCGTCTTTGCAGGGGATGAAGATCATGCCGCTGGGTGCCAGCTTGGCCATATAGACCGCGTCGTGTCCGGCGCCTGACACGGCGGGCATGTTGGAGTAGCCCAGCTTCTTTGCGGCTCGGGCCACCGCGTCCACGCAGTCGTCGTGGAAGGCAATCGCGTTGTAGCTGGACACCATCTCAATCTTCACATCCAGGCCGCTGTCCTGGGCCACCTTGGCGGCAAAGGCCTTCACCTCGTCGGCCATCTGGTCCACCAATGCGTCGGTGGCGTTGCGCAGGTCGATGCTGAACTTCACTCTGCCCGGAATCACGTTGCGGCTGTTGGGGAACACCTGCACCATGCCCACGGTGCCGCGGCCATGCGGCTGGTGGCGGTGGGCTGCGGCCACCACGTCTTGCATGATGTGCGTGGCCACCTGCAATGCGTCCTTGCGCAGCGCCATGGGCGTGGGGCCAGCGTGGGCTTCCATGCCGGTCACGGTGCAGTCAAACCAGCGGATGCCCAGCACGCCGCTCACCACGCCAATGGTCACATCGTTGTCTTCCAGCACCGGGCCTTGTTCGATGTGGGTCTCGAAATACGCGCCAATCGGGTGGTCGCCGGGCTCCTGATCCCCGATGTAGCCGATGCGTTCCAGCTCGCCCTTCACGCTCTTGCCCTCGGTGTCTGTGGCGGCATACGCGTGCTCCAGTGTGAAGGCCTTGGCGAACACACCCGAGCCCATCATCACAGGCACAAAGCGCGAGCCTTCTTCGTTGGTCCAGAAGGCCACTTCGATCGGTGCTTCGGTTTCAATGCCCAGGTCGTTCAGCGTGCGCACCACTTCGATGCCTGCCAGCACGCCGTAGTTGCCATCGAACTTGCCGCCAGTGGGCTGGGTATCGATGTGGCTGCCAGTCACGATGGGCGGCAGGGCGTTGTTGCGCCCGGCGCGGCGCATGAAGCCATTGCCGATCTTGTCGATGGTGACGGTCATGCCAGCCTCCCTGGCCCAGCCCAGCACCAGGTCACGGCCCTGCTTGTCGAGGTCGGTCAGGGTCAGGCGGCACACACCACCCTTGGGCGTGGCGCCAATTTTTGCCAGCTCCATCAGCGAGGCCCACAGACGCTCGCCGTTGATGCGGACGTTTTCAATATCGATGGCGGTCGCGGTGTTCATAGTCGACTCCTGAATTGGGTTTCGGTTACGTTGGTTGTCGCAGTCGGGGAAGGGAATGCCAGGGGCCTCATGCTGTCCTGCTGGCCAGAAATCGGGCCCTGGCATTCCCTTCCCCGACAGAGAGTGTTTGACGAGTGCTAATGTCTCTAATGCCGATCTGAAGAGATGTACCCACTCCGGCAGGCCCCACAACAGCGGCAAAACAAGCCATGACTAACGCACCACAGCAGTCGGAGCCAACGTCTCCGCCCGCAATTTGTTGGCCGCAAAGTTGGAGCCAAATGCCGGGCGTTTGAGATAACGGCCCTTGCCCTGCACCGCGCGCAAATCGCCCTGCACAAATACCAGCTCACCCTGGCTGATGGTGTGGCTGGGGATGCCTTTCACCGAACGGCCCTCGAAGATATTGAAGTCGCCCTTGCTGTGCTGCGTCTTGGCGGACAAGGTCTTGGTACCGGCCGGGTCCCACACCACGAGGTCGGCATCGGCGCCCACGGACACACTGCCTTTTTGCGGGTAGATATTGAACAGCTTGGCCGCGTTGGCCGATGTAATGGCAACGAATTCTGAAGGGGTCAAACGCCCGGTGTTCACACCGGCATCCCAGATCACGGCCAGACGTTCTTCCACACCGCCGCAGCCGTTCGGTATTTTGCTGAAGTCGTCTTTGCCTGCTGCCTTTTGCGCGGCGCAGAAGGTGCAATGGTCGGTGGCCGTGGTGTGCAGGTTGCCGCTTTGCAGACCGCGCCACAAAAACTCCTGGTTGCCCTTGGGGCGAAACGGCGGGCTCATCACGTGGGCGGCGGCGGTCGCAAAGTCGGGGTGGCGGTACACGCTGTCGTCAATGATCAGGTGGCCGGCCAGTACTTCGCCGTACACGCGCTGGCCGCGCGCCCGGGCGCGGGCAATGGCCTCGGCCGCTTCAATGCAGCTCACATGCACCACGTAGATGGGCACGTTGAGCACATCGGCAATGGCGATGGCGCGGTTGGCGGCTTCGGCTTCCACCATGGGCGGGCGTGACAGCGGGTGGCCTTCGGGTCCGGTGATGCCCATGGCCGCCACTTCCTTTTGCAGCAGGAACACCAGCTCGCCGTTCTCGGCGTGCACCGTGGGCATGGCCCCCAGCTCCATGCAGCGCTTGAAGCTGTTCACCAGGGTTTCGTCGTCGCACATGATGGCGTTCTTGTAGGCCATGAAGTGCTTGAAGCTGTTGATGCCCTCGCTTTGCACCAGCGTGCCCATGTCGCGTTTCACCGTCTCGTCCCACCAGGTGATGGCGACGTGGAAGCTGTAGTCGCTGGCAGATTTTTCGGCCCAGCCGCGCCAGGTCTGGTAGGCCTCCATGATCGACTGCTGCGGGTTGGGAATGACAAAGTCGATGATGGTGGTGTTGCCGCCCGCAAGACCCGCCGCCGTGCCGGTGTAGAAGTCGTCCATGGTGGTGGTGCCCATGAACGGCAGCTGCATGTGCGTGTGCGGGTCGATGCCGCCCGGCATGACGTACTGGCCACCCGCATCCACCACGGTGGCGCCTGCGGGAGCGCTCAGCTTGTCACCGACCGCCGTAATCTTGCCATCCTGGGTGATGACGTCGGCCAGAAAAGCGCGGTCGGCGTTGACGACGGTGCCGCCGCGAATCAAAAGAGTGGTCATGTCTGCTCCTAAAATAATAGCTGCTTGCGCAATGAAATCGGGGGCCAGAGCCCATTTTGATGCTGAAACGCGGTTTGATCAAGCCCGCATCGGGTTGTTGGCGTGTGTCGTCCAGTTTGCGTATTTATCGCTCACAACCAGGCCGGTGCGCACGTCTTTTTCACCCGGCGCCAGATCGCGCAGCGTGATGCACTGGGGCACCGGGCACACCACCACGCACAGGTTGCAGCCCACGCATTCGTCCTCTTTGACCTCAAAGTGGCGCTTGCCGTCTTTCTGAAAGGTGATGGCCTGGTGCGAAGTGTCTTCGCAGGCAATGTGGCAGCGCCCGCACTGGATGCAGCTGTCCTGGTTGATGACAGCCTTGCTGATGTGGTTCAGGTTCAGGTACTGCCAGTTGGTGACCGTGGGGAGGGCTTTGCCCACGATCTGGCTGACGCTGGTGAAGCCCATTTCGTCCATGTAGTTGGACAGGCCATCGCTCATCTCCTGCACGATCTTGAAGCCATAGACCATGGCGGCGGTGCACACCTGCACCGTGCCCGAGCCCAAAGCGATGTAGTCCAGTGCATCGCGCCAGTTACCAATGCCGCCAATGCCGCTGATGGGCAGACCGGCGGTGAGCGGATCGCGCGCAATCTCGGCCACCATGTTCAAGGCAATGGGCTTCACGGCCGGGCCGCAGTAGCCGCCGTGCGAGCCCCGTCCGCCGGTGGATGGGCTCATGGTCAGCGTGGTGGGGTCCACGCCCATGATGGAGTTGATGGTGTTGATGAGTGACACCGCATCGGCCCCGCCCTTTTTGGCCGCGCGTGCGGGCAGGCGGATGTCGGAGATGTTGGGCGTCAGCTTCACGATCACCGGCAACTTGCTGTGCTGCTTGCACCACTCGGTCACCATCTGGATGTACTCGGGCACCTGTCCCACCGCCGCGCCCATGCCGCGCTCGCTCATGCCATGCGGGCAGCCAAAGTTGAGTTCAATACCGTCGGCCGCCGTGTCGGCCACGCGTTCCAGAATGGCTTTCCAGGCGGGCTCATTGCACGGCACCATCAACGACACGATCATGGCGCGGTCGGGCCAATCCTTCTTCACCTGGATGATTTCCTGGAGGTTGATTTCCAGATCGCGGTCGGTGATGAGTTCAATGTTGTTGAAGCCCATCAAGCGGCGGTCGGGCGTGAGCAGGGCGCCATAACGCGGACCATTCACGTTGACGACCGGTGGACCGGCTTCACCCAGTGTCTTCCAGACCACTCCGCCCCAGCCGGCTTCAAACGCGCGGTTGACGTTGGTGGCTTTGTCGGTGGGCGGCGCAGACGCCAGCCAGAACGGGTTGGGGCTTTGGATGCCGGCAAAAGTGGTTTGCAGATTGGCCATGGTGTTCTCCGAATGTCTTAATGTGCGCTATCAAGTGCGTGCAGGTGGGCGTGAATCGCCCGTGCGGATTGCTTGCCATGCTCGACCGCTTCAACCGTCAGGTCCAGACCCCCGGCGCGGCAGTCGCCACCGGCCCAGACACCCGGGAGGTTGGTTTGCCCTTGTGCGTCGGTGGCAATGCGCCCACCCTCCAGTGCCAGACCGACTTGCGCCAGCACCGGGTTGCCCAGTTGCTGGCCAATGGCTTTGAGCACCATGTCGGCTTCCATCACTTCCATCTCGCCCGTAGGGTTGAGCGTGCCGTTGGCGAAGGTCTGGCGGGCAAAGCGCACGGCGCTGGCATGGTTGCCGGTACCCACAATTTCTACCGGGGCCAGCCAGTAGTGAATCGTCACGCCGTGGGTTTGGGCCCACTCCTGCTCGGCCGTGGATGCGGACAGTCCCTCGGGTCCGCGCCGGTACACCATGTGCACGCGCTCGGCGCCCAGCAGTTTTGATTGCACGGCCGCGTCCACGGCGGTCATGCCGCCCCCAATCACCACCACGCGCCGTCCGATCGGCAGGGTGGCGCGGTCTTCGGTCTGGCGCAGGGTGGCGATAAAGTCCACGGCGTCCTGCACGCCCGCCAGTGCCTCGCCGGGAATACCCAGTGCCTGCGTGGTGGACAGGCCCATGCCCAAAAAAACTGCGTCGTAGTCTTTGCGCAGGGTTTCCAGTTGTCCGGTGGTTTCCAGCTTCCAGTCATGGCGCACGGTGATACCGCCCAGGTCCAGCAGCCACTGCACTTCTGCTTGCGCAAAGTTGTCGGGTGTTTTGTAGCTGGCCAGCCCGTATTCATTCAGACCGCCGGCTTTGGGGTTGGCGTCGAACACCTGCACGTCATGGCCCTGGCGCGCCAGCGTGTAGGCGCAGGCCAGGCCGGCAGGGCCTGCACCCACTACCGCCACTTTTTTGCCAGTGGCGGTAGCGCGCGTAAAGATTTGCGGCCTGGCGCTTTCCATCAGGGCGTCTACCGCGTGGCGCTGCAGCCGGCCGATGGCGACCGGGCGGTCCTCCTGCGTGTTGCGCACGCACACCGCCTCGCACAGGTTCTCGGTGGGGCACACCCGCGCGCACATGCCGCCCAGCGGGTTGGACTCCAAAATGGTGCGGGCTGCACCACGCAGGTTCTCGTCCGCAATGCGTTTGATGAAGCTGGGCACATCAATGCTCGTGGGGCAGGCCGTGGCGCAGGGTGCGTCAAAGCAGTAGAGGCAGCGCTCTGCCTCCAGCAGGGCTTGCGAATGGGTCAGGCGGGGGGATGCGTCGGCAAAACGCAGGGCATATTCGGCGGCGCTGAGGCGTCCGGGGCGAACGTCCGGTTGGAGAGAGGTGGGCACGGGACTACTCCTGATAAAAATCTGACCGTTTAGTCAACTTCTGGAGTGCATGCTAGCAATACCAGTGCCAGTTTGTAACTAGGGGTTTATCCGAAGAGCTTGGCCCCAAGCCGCTTCGTCATCCCGCTGTCACACGCCTCAGATACCGTAGAGTCCTTTTGTGTTTACGAGGTGTATTCATGTTTTTGCGTAGCGTGACCGCCGTTTTGGCGGCTCTCAGTCTGATTTCTTGCGCGTCGACCCCATCGGGCTCTGCATCGACGCCTGTATCGACCTATTCCTTTGGCCTGTGGGGCGACATGCCCTACAAAAAAGCCGGGGACGACCCCAAACTGCCCGCCGTGTTGAAAAGCATCAACCAGTCAGACATTGCGTTCTCCCTGTATGACGGCGACATCAAGGACGGCAGTTCCAAATGCACGGATGACATCTACACCGATGCCCTCACTATGTTTGGCAGCATGGTCAAACCCGTGGTCTACATTCCCGGTGACAACGAGTGGACCGATTGCCACCGCCTGAATAACGGTGGCTTCAATGGTCTGGAGCGCCTGGCCCACCTCCGCCGTGTGTTGTTTCCGACCGAGCGCAGCTTGGGCCAAACCCAGATGCCGCTGGAGCACCAGGGCAAGCTGGGCGAAAAGTATGTGGAAAACACCCGTTTCAGCCA
>Ga0105047_10004093_pt1 | contig 25517 bp, 20 predicted proteins | sample MAT04_FD_78384 | JGI IMG/M metagenome (GOLD analysis project Ga0105047, IMG submission 78384) | Freshwater microbial communities from Lake Fryxell liftoff mats and glacier meltwater in Antarctica - MAT-04 (megahit assembly) | ecosystem: Environmental > Aquatic > Freshwater > Ice > Liftoff...
CCAAATGCTGGCTCCGGGCCACCGGCGAAACGCCCAGCGGCAATCCCTACGCCGAATGGGCGCAAACCCAGAACGAGTCCTACCGCGCCACCATGACCGAAAATCTGCGGACGGGCCTCCCGCCCGAGGCCTTCGCCCGCTCACCGGCCCCGGAGAAGCTGCGCGCCGGTCAATGGCTCCTGGCCGTGGAGGTCGCAGCGCGGACGCCGGAAACCCCTCGTAGCAGCCGACGTGAGGAGGCTCCATCTAAGAATGCGGAATCGAATCAGAGCCTCGTCACCTCGGCTGCTACCGCGTCTGATTCCGCACTCCGCGCTCCGCATTTCGCATTCGATTCCTGCCTCCACGCCGTCGAGCGCGTGCCTGCCGAAGGTCGGGGCAAGGCGGTGCAGTTCATTCCCATCCGCTTCATCTCCTTCAACAAGCTCACCAAGGACGACAAGCTGCTGCTGGCCTTCGATGCCTTCGTGCTTGGGCAGGCGTTGGGACGGGATAGCGCCGTCGGCAAGCTCATCCACGGCGACGACCACGCCACGCTCAAAGTGAAGACCTCCGCCCTGGCCAGCGAAGTCCGCAAACAACTCGCCAAAATGGCCAAGCTGCTCTCCAGCCCGACGCCGCCCGACCTTGGCCTGAACCGACACTGCGCCGAGTGCGAGTTCCAGGCCCGCTGCCGGAAGATTGCGCTGGAGAAGGACGACCTCAGCCTGCTGGCCGGCATGAGCGCGAAGGAGCGCCAGAAGCTCCGCAGCAAAGACATTTTCACCGTCACGCAACTCTCCTACACCTTCCGGCCCCGCCGCCGGCCCAAGCGGCAGCTGGTTTGCGATTTCTATGCCGGATACGATGGCGTCGAATGTCCGAAGCAGAGGTGCCTCATTCATCTGCTCCGCGACCTAAATGACGAACTGTATAAGCATCCGTACGACGAGGAGCTGAAACGGCTTGGACAAGCGTTCGCGGACTTGGTGAAGCCGATGGTCGAAACGGTGGATCGTCACGGGCTGAAAGCTCACTTTTTGAAGAAGCATCTTTCCTCTGTTGACCAGTTCTACCGAGAACTGTCCCAATTGAACTCTAACAGCGAGGCATCCAGGACGTTTAGGCAGCGTTTCGAGAGGAACCGAGAAGAGCTTTTCACCTTCTTGCGTCACGATGGCGTACCTTGGAACAACAACAATGCAGAGCACGCAGTCAAACCCTTCGCAATGCTTCGTCGCGTCATCGACGGAGTCACGTCAAAACGAGGGGTGCATGATTACTTGATTCTTCTCAGCGTCTGCGAAACCTGCAAATACATGGGCGTGGACTTTCTCGATTTCCTCCGTTCCGGCGAGCAGGACATTCACGCCTTCGCGGAGAGCCGGCGCCGGCGCCGTTCCCCCACCCGCGAACCGCAAGCCCCGCCAGCGGATGCAGCGGCGGAGCCATGAGCTAACTCGCGTCCGCGGGCCTAGCGCTCGTAGCGATCGAGGCCCGAAGTAGATGCGGAATGCAGAGTGCGGAAAGAAAGACCAGCGCCTCCTGCCCTCGGCGGCCAGGCAGAGGCAGCCTCCACGCGCCGCTGGATTCCGCGCGTCGCTCATTTCAATCCGCTCATCGAACCGTCGCCGGAACCGTTTCATTGGATTCCCGGCAGTTGACCCAGCCGCGCGAGCCGTGTATCTCCTTTGTAGAAACGTATGACTGCGACGATTCAAAAATGGGGCAACAGCCTGGCGCTGCGCCTACCCAAAGCTTTGGCCAACGAAGCGCATATTGCCGAAGGAAGCCTGGTGGAATTGGTGCGCACGGACGACGGCGTGCTGGTGAAAGCCAGACGCAAACCGCATTACCGGCTGTCCGAGTTGCTGGCGGGCGTGACTAAGAAGAACGTGCATCCGGAGACGGATTGGGGCCGTCCGGTCGGCCGGGAGACACTGGAATGAAAGCGCCCGAACGCGGCGATTTGGTGTGGATTGATTTCGATCCGCAGTCGGGTCGGGAGCAGGCCGGGCGGCGACCCGCGCTCGTTCTGACGCCCTCCGCCTACAACCGACTCGTCGGGTTGGCGGTCTTCTGTCCCGTGACCAATCAAGCCAAGGGCTATCCGTTCGAAACCGCGCTGCCGCCGGGGTTGCGCGTGCAGGGCGTGGTGCTGGCCGACCATGTCCGCTCACTTGATTGGCGCACGCGCCGCGCGGACTTCATCTGCGCAGCCCCCGCGGAGGTGGTGGAAGACGTGGCGGCCAAGGTCCAGGCGCTGCTCAGCGGGGAGGATTGACCGACCAAGTGGCCCTGATCAACCCGCCTCCGCCACGATGCCACGCCCCACGGGAATGAAAGTCATCGGGCGAAAGCCCCACGGGTCCGCCAGCGAAGCCAACCCCCGCCGCGCCAGTCGCCGGTCGAGCGGAGTATCGCCCTGCTCCGCTTGCAAGACGATCTCCTCAATGACAGTGGGAGTGGCGATAAGTTCGCAGCCCGGCAACCGCCGCCGCACCGTGTCCAGTGCAGCGATGAGCGGTCTTCTTCTCTCGCCGTTCGGCATAGATCATCTGCCGACCCCGGTGCAAAAGCCGCTCGCGTTTCTCGTCGGAGAGGTTGTTTGCCGCCGCGCGTGTCTTCTCGGCCAGACGGGGTCCCAGTGAAACAGGCTCGACCACTGGAACATTCTTCTTCACGGGCGCAGCATGCCCGGCTCAGCCGCGTGGCTTCAAGCGGGGATCGTGGGTCGTCGGCAGCCTTGTCAGGCGGCAAGAGTTCTGGCAACGTCAGGTTCGATGAATGACGCACTCAAACGCATCACCGTTGATCCAGCGATTCGCCACGGCAAGCCCACCGTCCGCGGGTTGCGGTATCCGGTGAGCATGATCCTGGAACTCCCGGCCGGGAACATGACGCCGGCGGAGATACTCGCGGACTACCCGGACCTCGAACGCGAGGACATCAGCGCCTGCCTGGCCTTTGCCGCCCGGCTCTCCAGCGTCCGCCGCATCCTGCCCCTGGCCGCGTGAAGTTCGTGGTTGATGCCCAGTTGCCGCGCCGCCTCGCGCCCTGGCTCCAGCAGCGCGGGCATGAGGTGGTCCACACGCTGGATCTCGCCTAGCAGCCCGTTGAAAAACAGCCCCGGTGAGGGCACCGGGCCTACAGAACGGCCCAAATCCTAAGAAATTCTTGTAGGCCGCGTGCCCTCACGCGGCGCTCTGGAGTTTTTCAACGGGCTGCTAGCAGAACCGCACTCCCGATGCGTTCCTGCTGGGGTTGGCGAACTAGGAAACTCGCGTGCTGATCATCAAGGACACGCCCTTCGAAATCAGTCACGAACTTGAGCAAGGGCCGCCCAAGCTCCTACTCATCACCACCGGCAACATCCACAACGATGAACTGCTGGCGCGGTTCGCTCGGCACGAGGAAGCCCTCTTCCGTCTCCTGGATCAGCACACGTTTCTCGAACTGAGCCGGAGCCAGTTGATCGTTCACAGGTAGTGCGACGGAGGGTCGTGGTGTTTCAGCGGCACTTCACACGCGCCGCTTCTTCCCCTTCCGATAGCTCACCGCTGTCGCCGCCGCCGTGGCAAGGGCTTTGGCCGGGCCGGTGGCCGGGCCGAACTGGCGTTTGAGTTCGTGGATCTGGTCGCGCAGGAGGGCAGCTTTCTCGAATTCCAGATTGTTCGCAGCCGTGAGCATCTCACCTTCGAGTTCGCGGATCGTCTCGGTCACATCGAAGTTGGCCGCGCCTTCGTTCAGGACGGCGGCGGCGGTTTCACGATTGCCTTGGCGGACGACCAAACTGTCCTCGACCGCCCGGACGACACTGCGCGGCGTGATGCCATGCGCTGTGTTGTAGGCGACTTGTTTCTGGCGGCGATAATCGGAGACGGCGAGGAATTTCTGGATGCTCTTCGTCTTCACGTCGGCATAGAGGATAACCTCGCCGTTGAGGTGGCGCGCGGCGCGACCGGCGGTCTGGATAAGGCTGGTGGCGCTGCGGAGATAGCCTTCCTTGTCAGCGTCAAGGATCGCGACGAGGGAAACTTCCGGCAGATCAAGGCCCTCGCGGAGAAGGTTGATGCCGACTAGCACGTCGAATTCACCTTTGCGGAGGGAGCGGAGAATCTCGACGCGCTCAATGGCGTCAATCTCGCTGTGGAGATAGCGGACGTTGATGCCGATCTCGCGGAGGTAATCGGTAAGTTCCTCGGCGGTGCGCTTGGTAAGGGTGGTAACCAGCACGCGCTCCTTCAACTCGACGCGCTTACGGGCTTCTTCAATAAGATCGTCAATCTGGCCACCAAGGGGCTTGAGAGTGATCCGGGGATCTATCAAGCCGGTGGGGCGCACGACTAACTCCACCACCCCCGCGGGACAGGCGTCGCGCCTGTCCCCAGCTTCCAAGTTTTGATCAGAGACAGGCGCGACGCCTATCCCACGGCCGGCGGCTTCCCGCGCCCACTCCAATTCGCGCGGGCTGGGCGTGGCGCTGACATAGATCGTCTGGCCCTGCATCTTTTGGAATTCCTCGAACCTCAGCGGCCGGTTGTCGAGCGCGCTGGGCAGGCGAAAGCCGTAATCCACCAGCGTGGTCTTGCGCGAACGGTCGCCTTCATACATGCCGCCGAGTTGCGGCACCGTGGCGTGCGATTCATCAATGACCAGCAGGTAATCCTCCGGCAGGAAGTCCAGCAGCGTGCAGGGTCGCGAGCCGGGCGCGCGATTGGCGATGTGCCGCGAATAATTCTCGATGCCGGAGCAGAAGCCCATTTCTTCCATCATCTCAAGGTCGTACTCAGTCCGCATCTTGATGCGCTGGGCTTCGAGCAACTTGCCGTTCTTCTCGAACCACGCGATGCGCTCGACCATTTCCTGCCGGATGGCCTGGATGGCTGGCTTGAGTTTCTCGACCGGTGTGACGAATTGCTTGCCTGGAAAAATCGTAGCCGACTGAAGGGTTTCAATCTTGTTGCCGGTGAGTGGCTCGAACCGCGTAATACGCTCCACTTCCTCGCCGAAGAACTCGATTCGCAGCGCATCCTCGGTATAGGCCAGGCTGACTTCCACTGTGTCGCCGCGCACGCGGAACTGGCTGCGGGCAAACTCGATGTCGTTGCGGGCGTATTGCAGGTCCACGAGCTTCGAGAGCAACTGTTCGCGACTCAGCGCGCCGCCCACGTGGACATTGATGAGCATGGCCTCGTAATCCTCGCGGCTGCCGATGCCATAGATGCACGACACGCTGGCCACGACCACCACGTCGCGCCGCGCAAACAGGCTGCTCATGGCCGAAAGCCGCATCCGCTCGATGTCATCATTGGTCGCGGAGTCCTTCTCGATGAAGGTGTCCGTACGCGGGATGTAGGCCTCGGGTTGATAGTAATCAAAATAGGAGACGAAGTATTCGACGGCGTTGCGGGGGAAGAAGCCCTTGAACTCGGCGTAGAGCTGGGCGGCCAGCGTCTTGTTGTGTGAGAGCACCAGCGTGGGGCGGTTCAACTGTGCAATGACGTTCGCGACGGTAAAGGTCTTACCGGAACCGGTGACGCCGAGCAGCACTTGATGCCGGCTGCCGGATTCCAGCGCCGCGGCCAGCTTCGTGATGGCCTGCGGCTGGTCACCGGCGGGGGGAAAGGGGGAAACGAGGTCAAACATGGAAGCGACTGAAAGACACCGACGGTGAACAAAATCCCGCTACGATCACCATGACACCGATACGCCGTCGGCGCCGCAATCGCCGTGGTGACTTGCGATCTTCATGCCTGATCCAACAAGCAATCCGCTGTCATCGGCGCGTGGAACCTCTCCCTTACTTCCTACGCGCCCGGATGCAGCGGAGCCAAACGCTGACGTGGTTTGCCTGGCCATGGGAGAACCTGCGTCACCAGTGGCCCGCGCCTGGACAGGAGTCTCCCCTTGGGCGTGCGCACGCGCCACCATTTTCTCCAGGCTCGGCACCTGGCTTGTCAGATCAGTGCTTTTCATTGGGTTGTTGCCGGGAAGCTATCGGGCACGCCGGGGAAGGCAATTCGCCAGCAGCCGTTCGGCCACCGCCGATCAGTCTCAGGCGCGGGTCAAAGGCTTGCCGCCGGCGTTCCGCTCTGCTCCAATCGGCGGCATGAGCGCGTCTCCTTCCTCCGCGCCGCCCGCCGGGCGTCCGCCCCTCGCCATCCTCTACCTGCCGCCGATCCTCAATCTCCACGCGGAGGACGAGTTGGCGATGGTGGGGCGTAAGTTCGCGGTGTCACTGGACAAGTTCGCCACCGACAATGCCGCGATCTATGGCTGCGGCTCCGCGACCGTCACGGTGCGCGAGCAGGATGAGGCCGTCTGTCGCCTGACGCGGCGCACCGGTGCGGAGGGGCGAGCGGAGGCGCTGGCGGACTTGTTTGTCGTGGAGTACCGGCCCTTGCTGATGGCGCGCTACCGCGCAGCCGGCTTGGGACGGAAGATCTTTCTAGCCGCGGTGGGACTGGTGGTGATGGCATGGAAAGGCTTGTGGGCGTTGTGGCAGAATCCATTCCGGGTGAAGCGGCTGCGAGACCGCTTTCAGGCGCTCTACGCGCTGGCGTTTTTCAGCCTCGTGTTCGTCTATCTGGCCCTAATCCTGGTCGCGGGGCTGAAGATCGTCTCGACAAAGCTCACCGGGCCGGAGCCGCCGGAGCCGGCCAGCCCACTGGCGACCAATTCAACCCCGGCCCCGCCGGTCACGATCCAGCCGTGGCTGGATTTCGGTTCCCCCCTGCCGCCGATCGTCGGTCACCCGGGCGGGCCGAGTTCGCAGTTGTGGTTTGCGGCTCCGGGCGCCGGCGAGCCGCTTTCGCTCGGCGCTGTCTTGCCGACTTGGAACACGAACGGCAGCCTCGGCGGTTCGGTTTGGCAGTTCCCGGCGGGCGAACCGGCGGAGCCAGCGGCGGGCGAATGGCTGGGGCAGTGGCCTGCTGCGGTCTGGAGCGCCGCGACCGCGCCGTTTCGCTGGCTGTGGGAACTCGATGCGGCGGACACGGGCCTGCTGTTCCTCGCGTTGACGCTGCTGGGACTGGCCGGTGGGCAGGGCCAGGAAAACCGGCTGCGGAGCTTCATCAATCGCGCTTCCGAGGAGATGTTAGCGTTCATCTATTATCTCTCGTTTACCGACCGGCGCGCGGAGATCACCGGGTTGGTGGAGGCGCGGCTGGAGCAGGTGATGGAATCCGGCCCTTACCAGCGATATGTCGTAATGGGTTATAGCTTCGGGACGGTGGTGGCGCTGGATGCGTTCTGTCCGGCGAGTGAGGTGCGGGCGCGGCGGTTGGACCGGGTGGACACCTTGGTCACCATCGCTTCGCCCTATGACTTTATTCTTACTTACTGGCCGAAGTATTTCGCCGACCGCCAATACGCCCCGCCCCTGACCTGGTTGAACGTCTATTCACCGGTGGACTTACTGGGCACCTGCTTTGACAAGCAGAAGGCCCGCGCCGAGCGCACGCAACGGCTGCGCGCGGCGCAACCTATCCCGGCCCAGCCCAGCAAGGACGAGCCGCAGAATTCATTTGGTCTGCCAGATCAACTGGCCACCGGGCCCACGCAGGAATTCGCCTTTCGCGAAGGCGTGCCGGACGAGCAACTCGGGTTGTTCGGGTGGATTGCGATGCAGGGATTGGGGGCGCATTCGCGGTACTGGGCCAAGGGCGAAGACGGCGAGCGCAATTGTTTCGATCTGTTGGTGCCCGGCTTGTTTCCGGAAGAAGTCGCACCGGTTGACGATATGAAGCCGCTCGACAAGCCGGCCCCGGTTGCTAGCCTCCCGGTGCCGGGCAATCAAGCTCGGCAGTGAAGTTCAACCCAGCACCTAACATGCAGAAACTGTTACTCGTCTCACTCGCCGCCGCCGCCGGGCTTGCCACGGCCCCAGTTTGTCGAGGCGGTTACGTCAACCGCCCCTTTGTGGCGGGGCAGAACCTGTTTGCGAATCCGCTCCAGGCTGCCCCGAACAACCTGCTCAGCACGTTGTTCTTCTATCCGCCCCCCGAGGGCACCCGTGTGTCGCTCTGGAATCCAACCACGCAGAGCTTTGGTGCGCCCGCGCTTTTCCAGTCGGGTAACTGGTCGGCCAACTATCTGCTGGCACCCGGCACCGGGGCCTTGCTCGTGGCCCCGACGGCTTTCATCAACACCTTCGTCGGCGCTGTGCTGGCTCCGGATGGGAGTGCCTGGAACGGCGATCCGCCGGTGCCTCACCCTCCGGCGTTCAGTGGCCCCGATGGAGTCTATCTGCTGTCGTGCAAGGCGCCGCTGGCCCTCGGAGTCGGATCGCCGGTGTTGCCCGTCTTCGATTACGTCATTGGCCGGGCGCCGCATGCAGGCGAGCAGTTCACCTGGCTGGATGAGGCGGCCCAAGCCTATCACACGACCACTTTTACCGGCGGAGTTTGGGACCATGGCAACCCCGTGCTCGGCATTGGCCGCTCGGCGAATTTCAACCTCGGCCCGGTGCCGATTCCCGAACCCTCCACGGCTGGACTCCTTGCGCTGTCACTGGCCGGGCTGTTGGCCGCCCGCCCACGCAAGCAGAACACTCCCGGGCATTGACGGGAGCGCGCGGGCCAAATCCGGCTTTGCAGCCCGTTGAAAAACTCCAGAGCGCCGCGTGAGGGCACGCGGCTTACAAGAATTTCTTAGGCTTTGGGCCGTTCTGTAGGCCCGGTGCCCTCACCGGGCCTGTTTTTCAACGGGCTGTTAGCAGTGTCTATGCGGTGGGACAGGCGTCGCGCCTGTCTCTAGCATTGTTTGAAACGGGTTATCCCCCCGAGTTCCAAGGGCTGGGACAGAGTCACCGTTTAGTTGCGTCAGGGAATGAATCTGGAGAGAGGCGCGACGCCTGTCCCACGCGGCTGGCCGTGCCCTTGGCAATGGCTGCCATTGAATAGTCACGGCTTAACTTGTAACCATGCCGTCGGAGCGTTGCTGCCTCAGCCGCGGCGGCGTTCGGCAGCCGATGGCGCAAGGGGGTTGTCATCGAGCCCACCGATGCGTTCATGCTCTTCTTCTTGATGGTCGTCAGCGCTCGACAAAGCTGTTGGCTGGTTCCCTATTCCCCCCGACTGCGGCTGAGAAAGCCGCGTTCCGACTGCATCGTCACGGCTCAGCCGACTTCCTCGAAGGTTTGCTGAGCGCGGTTCTTGCGCACGTGGCGCGGATCGAAGACGCGACCGTTCATCGCCACATAGACGCCGGGCGGCAGGCTTTGCACGGCACCGATGGCGGTGCCGATGTTGAACACGGCATCGGTGTTGCGGAAACGGGCGGGCTGTAACGAGCCGGTGAGCACGATGGTTTTGCCGGGAATTCCCGCCAACGCGAGCGCGGTCTCGACCAACGTGTCGGTGCCGTGCGTGACCACGATCCGTTCGCAGTCATCGCGGGTGATGCGTTCGCGGATGAGCTGGCGGTCGCCGTCGGTGAGATCAAGGCTGTCTTTTTGGAGGATGGACGCCACCTCGAACTCGAACGCCACGTGGCCTTCTTGGAGCACCTCGAGCACCTGCGGCGGGCCGACCTGGTATTCGCTGAGGGCGTCGAAATAGACCTTGTCAATGGTGCCGCCGGTGGTGACGAACTTGATTTTCATCGGCTGGAGGTCGCGGCTGGCTGGGACGCAGGCGGGGTGCGCAAGAGTTTCAGCAATTCCGCCGTGGGCGTGCAGTTGTGGATGACCATTTGCAGCTCGCGCTGCCCGCGGGCGGTTTGGTCGTAGTAGATGGACTCGGTGTTGTTGACGATGCCGACCACGTTGCCCGCGGCGTCCAGCACGGGTGCGCCGCTGGAGCCTTTGGCAAAGGGCGCCGTGATGCTCATCCAGGTCGCGGTGCGGTTGCGCCGCCCCAATTGCGAGTACCGCGAGACCAGGCCGGCCGTCAGCATGTAGTAGTGGCCATCGGGATGACTGAGCACCGAGATGGGCGTGCCGACCGGGGCGTTGGTGGAGAGCGGGAGCGGAGTGAAGCCGGTGCCGTCGAGTTGGAGGAGGGCGAGGTCCGCGGCGCGGCTGGTGGCCAGGACGCTGCGCACGGGCCAGACCCGGCCATCGCGGGTCATCGCCACCAGGCCGACAGTGTTGGTGCGCTCGACGACGTGCCGGCAGGTGACCACCGCACCCGCCGCACTGATCAGGAAGCCGCTGGCGGAGCCAAGGTGCGTCTGGTCACACTTGCCGCAATGAAACAGCTCGCCAATGACCACCACGCTGGCCGCGGCGGAGCGGTAGAGTTCGGCTGGTTCCACGGCGCGCGACGCGGCGGGCAGGGGCGTGAGCGGGGACGTGACGGTGAAGAGCTGGCGGGAGAGGTTGGTCGCCAAGCGGCCCTCGCGCAGCAAGCGCAAGCCTTCCTGCTCCAGCTTGCGCGTCAGGGCGCGGTCGTCGGGGGAAGACGCCGGTGCGGGGGCGGCGGCGCAGCGCTGGACGGGACCGGCGGCGTGAGCCGGGATAACCGCCCACGCCCCGGCGAGCAGCAGGGCGAGCGAGCAGCGGAGAAAGCCTTTCATCCAAACAGAAGCGGGCGGACGCCGAGGCACCCGCCCGCCAGAATCGTCTCGTCCGCCTCAGGCAATCTTCGTGATTCCCGGTCGGGCCACAGGCGGCACCGGCAGGGAGGAACTCAGCGTCAGACCCTTCGGGAAGAGGTCTTCGCTGGCTTTCATGGCTTCCTCGTAGGTGAGCTTGCCGCCGGTATAGCCGACCATGCGGCCCAGGATGCCGGTCATGGTGCTGGTGATCATGCGCGCGCCGTTGTTGATCGGTTTGCCGTCGCGGAGGGACTTGAACAGCGCCACGTGCTCGTCGTCGTACATGTCGTTCTTGCCGCCGGAGTAGCGCCAGAGGGTTTTGCCGGAGTAATCCTTGGCGAACGGCGCGCCGCCGAAGCCGAGGATGCGGGCGTAACCTTTGGTGCCATAGACGGTGATCGAATTGTCGTTGGCGCAATTGGCCTGCTGACGGCAGAAGATGAAACCGCGCGCGCCGCTCTTGTATTCGTAGGTGACGCCGAAATTATCATAAATGTTGCCGAACGCCGGCTCGACGCGCACCTGCCGACCGCCGACGGACAGGGCGTTGAGCGGGGCCTCGTCCTTCATGGCCCACTGCATCCAGTCAATCGCGTGAATGGCTTGCTCGACGAGGTGGTCGCCGGAGAGCCAGGTGAAGTAGAGCCAGTTGCGAAGCTGCCATTCCGCGTCCGACCAGCCTTCCTGGCGCGGTTTGGACCAAAGACTGCCCGTGAGGTAGGTGCCGTAAGTGGAGGTGACTTCGCCGATGGTGCCGTTAAGCACCTGCTCGAAGCCGGCCTGCTCCGGCTTGCTGTAGCGCCAGCAAAAGCCCGAGCACACGGCGAGATTTTTCTTGGCGGCTTCCTCGACGCTGGCCGCGATGGAGCGCATGCCCGTGGCGTCGCAGGCGACGGGTTTTTCGATGAAGCAATGCTTGCCCGCCTTGACCGCCGCATCGAAGTGCAGCGGGCGGAAGCCGGGGGGCGTGGTCAGCAGCACCACATCCACGCCCGCCTCGAGGACGCCCTTGTAGGCGTCGAGGCCGACGAAGCAATTCTTGGCGTCCACGTTGACGCGCTTGCCCACTTCGCCATCGCTGCGAAGATTCTCGAGGCTCCCGTTCACGCGATCGGGGAAGGCGTCGCCGATGGCCACGAGCTGCGTGTTCGGGTCGGCCAGCAAGGCGTTTTTGGCGGCGCCGCTGCCGCGTCCACCGCAGCCGATCAGGCCAACGCGGAGAACATCACCCGGCGCGGCGGAGGCGCGGGTGCCGAGGATGAGCGGAGCGGCAATGGCGGAGCCGACGAGGGCGGCGCTGGAGGTTTTCAGAAAATCCCGGCGGGAAGTGCCGGCGGCAGGAGTCGGGTTCATGGAGGTGTTATTTGATGGGCTAGGTGGCAGGCTTGGACGCGGCTGAAAGGGAATTCGCTCAACCCGGATCGCGCCCGCCGTGGACGCGCGAGGGTGTAACCCGCCGGGCAGCGAACGTCAACTCGCAGAATCCTGTGCGCGCACGGCGGCGGCGGTTTCCGATTCCCGAATTCCCGCCCGGCCCGTAGTCTGACGGCGTGATTGCGCTCCTCGATTACGGCTCCGGCAACTTGCGCAGCGTCCACAAGGCGCTGCTGAAGGTCGGCGCCGACGTTCGCCTGGTGCAGCGCCCCGACGAAATCGGCGACGCCCGCGCGATGGTGCTGCCCGGCGTCGGCGCGTTCGACGACTGCATCCTCGCCTTGCGCCGGCAGGAACTCCTCGGCGCGGCGCGCGACTTCATCCGCGCGGGCAAACCGTTCCTCGGCATCTGCGTCGGCTACCAGGCGTTGTTCGAGGGCAGCGACGAGTTTAACAGTCGCGCCACCGGGCTGGGGATTTTCCCCGGACGCGTCGTCCGGTTCCAGGCGCAGCCGGGGCTGAAGATCCCGCAAATCGGCTGGAACCAGCTTGAAATCGTGCGCCCGGACTGTCCGCTCTACCGTGGCATCGCCAGCGGCAGCTACGTCTATTTCGTCCACAGCTTCCACCCACAGCCCACGGAGCCGGGAATTGTCGCCACGCGTACCGAATACGGCGGCACCTTTGCCTCCTCCGTCTGGCGCGACAACGTCTTTGCGACGCAATTCCATCCGGAGAAAAGCCAGGCCGTGGGCCTCCAATTGCTGGCGAACTTCGCCGCGCTCGCCGGTTAGGCGAAGCCTTGCGCTCTGGCCGCAGCCGGCAGCGACGGCTACCTTCACGCCGCATGGCTGACCCTGTTCTCTCCGCGACCGATGCCTCAACGCCCCGGCCCCCGACGGTGGGCCAGCGCTCGGGCGTGCCCGAGTTGCTCGCGCCCGCGGGGGACTGGGATTGCGTGCGGGCGGCCGTGGAGAACGGCGCGGATGCGGTTTACTTCGGGCTGGACCGCTTCAACGCCCGGATGCGCGCGAACAACTTCACGGAGGCGGATTTGCCGCCGCTGATGGCGTTCCTGCACCGGCGCGGCGTGCGCGGTTATGTGACGTTTAACACGCTGGTCTTCCAGCCCGAACTCGCGGACGCGTCGCAATACCTCCGCACGATCATTGCCGCCGGTGTGGACGCGGTGATCGTGCAGGACGTCGGGCTGTGCCGGCTGATCCGCGAACTCTCGCCGGACTTCCCGATTCATGCCTCGACGCAGATGACGATCACCAGCGCGGCGGGGGTGGAGTTTGCCCGCGAACTCGGCTGTCAGCTGGTGGTGCTGGCGCGCGAATGTTCGATCAATGAGATCGAGAAAATCCATGCCCGCCTCGCCACGGAACACGGTCTGCGCCCGCCGCTCCCGCTGGAAGTCTTCGTCCACGGCGCGCTGTGCGTGGCGTATTCCGGCCAATGCCTGACGAGTGAATCGCTGGGCGGGCGCTCCGCCAACCGGGGCGAGTGCGCGCAGGCGTGTCGGCTGCCGTACGACCTCATCAGCGACGGCCAGCAGGTGCCGCTGGGGGACCGGCGTTACCTGCTCAGTCCGCAAGATTTGGCCGGCTTGGATTTGCTTCCCGCGCTGGCGCGGGCCGGCGTGGCTTCGCTGAAGATTGAAGGCCGCCTGAAATCGCCCGAGTACGTGGCGAATGTGACGCGGGTTTACCGGGAGGCGTTGGATCGGCTGGGGGAGAGCGGGCGAATGCCGGATGCCGGATCCCGGAGGGCAGAGGCCGGGCGTCCGAGCCCGCAGCCCGCAACCCGCAATCCACCGCAATACGATTTGGAAATGGCCTTCAGCCGCGGCCTCTTTTCCGGATGGCTGGGGGGCGTGGACAATCAAGCCCTCGTTCATGCGCGGTTCGGCAAGAAGCGGGGCTTGTATCTCGGCGAAGTGACGCGGGTGGGGCGGGAGAGCGTCGCGCTGCGACTGGCGGGGCCGCTTAAGCCCGGCGATGGCGTGGTGTTCGACGCGGGCCGGCCGGATCAGGACGAGCAGGGCGGTCGCGTCTATGAAGTCCGCGGCACGGGCGAAGTGGAACTGTACTTCGGCAACGACGCGGTGGATTTCAGCCGCGTTCACGTCGGCGACAAGGTCTGGAAGACCAGCGACCCGGAGCTGGAGCGGCGGCTGCGGCAGACGTTCGCGGGCGACACGCCCCGGTTTCAGCGCCCGCTGGATTTCGAGGCGCACGGGACGCGGGGCCAGCCGCTGACGCTGATTGCACGCGACGAGGCCGGACATGTGGCGCGGGTGGACTCGGCGGTTCCGCTGGCCGTCGCTGAGCGGCAGCCGCTGACGGACGAGCGACTGCGGGAACAGTTGGGGCGATTGGGCGGAACGCCCTTCAAGCTGGGGGAACTGCGCAACGAGCTGCCCGCCGATGTGCTGTTGCCGGTGAGCGAGCTAAACCGGCTGCGTCGCGAAGCCGTGGCGCAGATCGAAGCCCAGCGCGCCCAACCTCGGCGCTGGACCATGCTCGACCGCGCTGCCTCCGTGGGACAGGCGTCGCGCCTGTCTCTGACATCCAGCGAAGATGGAGACAGGCGCGACGCTTCTCCCACGGAGTTGGTCGTGCTGGTGCGCAGCCTGCCGCAACTCGAAGCCGCGCTGGCCTGCGGCGTGCGGACGCTCTACTGCGAGTTCGAGGATCCCAAGCGGTATCGCGAGGCCGTCCAGCGGGTGCGCGAGGCGGTGCCCTGCGCCGCGGCGGACCCGCACCTGGCGGCGGGCGAGCGGTCGTTGGAAATCTGGGTGGCGCCACCGCGCATCTTCAAGCCCGGCGAGGAATGGGTGTTGCAGCAGGTCCGCAGTTGCGACGCGGACGGCTATCTGGTTCGCAACCACGAGCATTTGCGATTCTTCGCGGACGCCCGGCGGATCGGCGATTACTCCCTGAATGTGGCCAACCGGCTCACGGCGGATTACTTCCTCGGGCAATTCGGGCTGGAGCGCGTCACGGCGTCCTACGACCTGAATTTTCCGCAACTGGAAGCGCTGCTGGCGGCGGGCCAGGCCGAGCGCCTCGAAGTGACCATTCACCAGCACATCCCGATGTTTCACATGGAGCACTGCGTCTTCTGCGCGTTCCTCTCCACGGGCAAGGACTACCGCGATTGCGGTCGTCCGTGCGACCGGCACGCGGTGGAGTTGCGGGATCGCGTCGGGGCGCGGCATCCGCTGAAAGCCGATGCCGGCTGCCGGAACACGGTGTTCAACTCACAGGCGCAGACCGGCGCGGAATATGTCGGGCGGATGCAGGCACTGGGCGTGCGGTGGTTCCGGGTGGAATTCCTGAATGAAGCGCCAGAGGAAGTGCGGCGGACCCTCGCGAAGTATCGCCAACTCCTGCGCGGGGAGATCAGCGGCGGCGATCTCTGGCGCGAGCTTCGCCTGCAAAATCAGCTCGGCGTGACCCGCGGCCAGATGGCGAAGGAAGACCGTCAGACCGCGCTCGCCGCGGTGAAGCTGGCGAAGGAGTGGTGAGGGGGGGAAGTCCGAAGTCCGAAAGCGATCTCGAGTCCGCAGCGCCCGGGCCGCGGTGACGGCGGCGGCGAGGCGAGCTACGTGGGACAGGCGTCGCGCCTGTCTCCAGATTCATGCCCCGCTGTCACTAAAAGGTGACTGCCGCTCAAGCCCGGCAACGCGGAGCAAGCACCGATTCAGACGATGTGAGAGACAGGCGCGACGCCTGTCCCACTGGCTAGTCACGGCTCAGGGCAGCGGCACGAAGGCCACCGCGTCGGCGACGACATGGCCGCTGGCGTCGCGGTTCGAGAGCCGCACTTCCACGCGGCCCGGTTGGGCCAGTGCAATCTTGCCGAGCGACGTACCGCCGAGGGCGTCCGCGTTCCGCTGGTTCACGCGGATCAGCTTCTCCGACGAGCCGGGGGCGGTGACTGTAACCAAGGCATTTGTGGCCCGGTTGGCGTGGGGCGGGTAAAGGAGGAAAAGCTCGTAGCTTCCGGCGGCGAGTTCGCGGGCGTAGATCAGTGCGGCCTGGCCGTCAGCGGCCCCGCCGTCATGCGCGTAGCCGGGGCCGATGGTGGGCGCGCTGGTGAGCGAGCCGGGCTGCCAGTTGCCCACGTGGCGGGCGTCCTCGTCGTCGGAGAGGATGGCTTCGGGGTAGCGGACCAGCAGCGGGTGCTTCGCCGCCGGCGCGGCGGCAGCGGAAGTGTTTTTCCATTCGAGCACCTGTCCGTCGGCGAGCAGGCGGGCGCGGAGTTTGGCGTAGTCGAGTTGCGGCAGTGGCACGGCGTCGTCCAGCGCCAGCGCGGCGGCGGTGGCGGCGGACTGGGCGAGAATCATGAAGACGGGCTCCATGCGGATGGAGCCGTAAGCGATATGCGAAGCGCTGAGGCAGACGGGGACGAGGAGGTTCTCGCACTCGGCAGCCTTGGGAATGATCGCGCGATAGGAGATCGGGTAGGGCTTCATCGGCGGCACTTGCACGTCGCCTTCGTTCTCGGCGCGGCCGTTGCGGACGATGCGCTGGCAGTTGTGGGAATCCATGTTGTAGGCGGCAAGCCCAACGGCATCGGTCACGACGGACTGGCCGCGGCAGTGCTGCTCGGCCATCACGAGGTCGGCGATCATGCGGCGCGCCTCGCGGACGTAGAGTTGCACGGGCCAGCCGGCAGTGCTGGCGAATTCGTCTTTGCACGGACCCCAAGTCTGCATTTCGGCGCGGATGTTCGCCGGCACGCGCGGGCTGCTGGCGAGGAAATGCAGGAAGCCGCGGAGGTAACTCTCGTGTTCGGCTTCGAGGCGCGCACGTTCGCGGTAGCTGGCCTCGGGGAACCCCCAGTTCATACCGATGAAATCGGTCGAGAACCCACCGTTGTTGTTGATGTCGGTCTTGTGGTTGGGCATCCAGAGCGGGTGCCAGAACTGGCCAAGATTTGGCTGCTTGCCGGCGGCGACCAGGGCTTCGAGGTAACGGGCGAGCAACTCGTAGCGCGCGGCGTGGTAGTCTGCGGGCGGGCTGAGCGGCAGGCGGTTGGCGGCGTTGGTGGTGAAGCAGAGGCGGTAGTTGTAGGCCTGCACGCGGTGGTCGCCATCGCCAGGTTTGCCACCCAAGCCCTCGCCTTGGATGAACGGCAGCAGGCCGCTGGCGGGGTCGCCGGGTTTCACATACGGGTCCACGGGCACGGCGAACTGGTGCTTGGGCGTCGTCGCACAAATGCCGTTGAGCGTCTCGCCGTGAGTGGCGTTGGCCTCACGTCCGACGTGGAAGGAAACGCCCGCTTTGGCCAGCAAATCGCCTTCGTAGGTGGCGTCAATGAACATCTTGCCGCGGAACGCCGTGCCGTCTTCGGTCGTGAAGCCGGTGATGCGGCGACCATTCTTCTGCACCGACGCAAGGCGCTGCCCGAGCTGGATGGGAATCTTCGCCTCCCTGAGCCAGTTCGAGTAGATCGCGGCGGCGACGTGCGGCTCGAAGGTCCACATCGTGGCGTTGGGGCCGGAGAGCTCGCTGGCGGCGGCCTGCCCGCTGCCGCGGTTACGGAAATACTCGGCTGCCGGCTCGAGCTTCCACGCGCCCGGCTGGGCATAGTGCTGGGCGACCCGGTGATAAAACTCGCGCGACAGCCCGCCGACGGCCGCCTTGTTGCCGATGTCCGTGGCCCCGAGTCCGCCGGTCGTGAGGCCGCCCAGGTGCGTGCTGGGTTCGACGAGGACGACGCGCTTGCCGAGCTTCGCCGTCTGGATCGCAGCAATGATGCCCGCAGAAGTGCCGCCGAAGACCACGACCTCCGCCTCGAGCGGGGCGCTGGCGGCGGAGGCAGGCGCGGGAGGAAGGGCGGCGAGCAGCGTGAGGGCGAGGGTAGCGAGCCAACGGCGGGAGGGCAGGGGAGTGGTGGGCATGGAATTGGACGGGTGTGGGTTGAGGTGCGGGGGACAACAATGTTGCGATGGCTTTGCGGATGGAACGGCGTTCCGATTTGTAGGAGCCGATGTTAGGAGGCTTTGGTTTTTGCGAGTCGAAGCCTCCTTACTTCGGCTCCTACAATGCGGTCACGGACGGTTGGGTTTGCCGGCGACGGTGCGGGCTTCATCACGAAAAACGGAACACGGAACACGGCTGGCTGCGGGTAGGACCAGGCCCCGCCTACGGTTTAAGCGGCCGCGGCGACCGGCGCAGGCCGTTTTGGAGCCACATTTTCCAGACCATGAAGAACGCCTCGCGAACGATATGGCCGGACATCTTGGAAGCGCCTTCACGGCGTTCGGTGAAGATGATGGGCACCTCGACAATCTTGTAGCCCTGACGCCAGAGCCGGTGGGTCATTTCGACTTGGAAGCTGTAACCGTTGGAGGCGACCTCGTCGAGGTTGATGGCCTGGAGCGCGCGGCGGCGGAAGCACTTGTAGCCGCCGGTCGGGTCGGTGAAAGGCATGCCCGTGACGGTGCGGACGTAAGTGGCGGCACCCTTGCTGAGCATGAGGCGGTTCAGCGGCCAGTTGATGATGCGGATGCCGTTGAGGTAGCGCGAGCCGAGGGCGCAATCGGCGGTTTCGGCCGCCTGGCGCAGGCGCGGGATGTCGTCCGGGTCGTGCGAAAAGTCGGCGTCCATCTCGAAAATGAACTCGAAGCCGTGCGCCAGCGCCCATTTGAAACCGGCGAGATAGGCACGCCCGAGGCCCTGTTTCTTCTCGCGATGCAGCACGTGGATGCTCGGCTGCTGGGCGGCGATTTCATCGGCCAGCTTGCCGGTGCCGTCGGGTGAATTGTCGTCCACCACCAGCAGATGCACCGGAATGGGGAGTTTCAAAAGCCGATCCACGAGCGGAGACAAGTTCTCCCGCTCGTTGTAGGTGGGCACGATGATGAGCGTTTCGTTCATTCCCCGACGCGACGGGCGCAACATAAATGGCGCAGCGCGGCAGACAAGGAATTCCCGCGCCGGGGCGCGGTTAGTGGCGCAGTGCCTCCGGCCTGCGTCCGTGACGGCGGGCGTCCTCGCCTGCCGCCGCCCCGTGAACAGTGGAGCCGATTCGTGCAGCGCCTCCGCAGAGCGGGACGCCGGTGGCCCGGTCACGAGCGCTGTGGGAGCCAACCGCACGACCGCCAGACACCTCGGTTGCAGCGGCAGGAACCACGGTGGACCGTTGGCCGGGATCCAAGTCGGCGCCTCGGGGCCGGGCGGAGCGGCCGCTACCTGACCCGCGCCGTCGCGGGCCACGCTGTGGATGGAGAATGGCGTCAGGTTCGCGCCAGTGGAATTGGGCGCTGTGCTCCGGGGTGTTGACCAGCCACCATCGCCAGGGGCCGCCGTTCGTGCGGCAGAAGGTGGCGTAGCCCGTGAAGCCGGAACGGCTGTCGTTGCCGCTCCAGCACACGGTGAAACTGGCGCTGCGGCCTGGCCGTTCTCATTTTGGCCCTGGGTCGCGCCCAGAACCGGTTAAAGCCGGGACTCCAAACGGCTTTCGGCAGCGGAGAGCGGGGTTGGGAGTCCCGCCTTCAGGCGGTCGGGGTCAAACGGAGAACTGCTGCTGGGGGCGTCCGCCGACAGCGCCGCCACCCCGAGAATGGGTGGAAATGAGCTTGGCGGATGCGCTTCGACTGGTGTTGCCAACTTGGGTAAATGCTGTGCTTCCCGCTCTTGCCTTCTCGGCATTTTGTTAGGGAATGCCATGGATGGTTAGAGGAACTACGGACTCAGTAGCCCACTCCCACCCGATAAAACAGCTGCGGTGGCAAAGCGGCATTCGTGTCGGTGAAACTCGTCGTGTTAGTCTGGCCGCGCAGGCTCGTGGACAGCAGGGTGAAGGGCGGATTGGCCGACAGATTGGTGCTCCGCTCCAGGGAATACCACACCTCCGGCACGCTCGCCCAAGTCACGACCCGGTTCGTGCCGTCAAACGACGGCGGGAGCAAACGCAGCACCGAGAGCGCGTTGGTGGGATCCGTCTGGCAACGCCACTCCTGCCAGGTGTTCAGGCGGTCGGCATCCGGGTCGGTGAGGTCCACGGAGCCGTCGGTGGGCAGGCCGTATTGCTGGAGCCAGGCGTAGGAGATCGCCGAGCCGGGGCCTTGGAACTCGTAGGCACCGATGTCCACCGTGCCGCTGACGATGCGAGCTTCGTCGCCCAAGTCCGTGGAGCTGGGGGCGTAGGCATTGTTGCCGGCGTTGATACAAGGGGAGTTGGATTGCAGGTGAAGATCGCCGCCGACGTAATCCACGAAGATCGGCGCGTTGGTGATGTTGCCGACGCCGGCGTTGGGCTGGGGCGTGGTGCAGCAGTTTTTCGGGTTGATGAAGTAGTAATTCGCGCCGTTCGTCGCGCTGTTGAAATTGAGGATGCAATTCTCCAGCGTGCCCGAGGCACTCCCGCCGCCGTAACCGGCGGAATTGCCTAGCAGCGTGCAATTCCTGAGCCATCCCCCGGACGAACCACCGCCAAACGCAGGGTAGTTGGTGGTTGAAACTGCGTAGTTGCCGAGCAAGACGCAGTTGACCAGTTTGCCGCCCCAAGCTCCCCCGCCCCTGCCGTTGGTGACGGAGTTGCCAATCAATGTGCAATTCCACAGCGTGCTGTCGGAGGTTGCCCCGCCGCCGTTGCCACTGCCGCTGGCGTTGGCAACCGCGTTGCCCATCAGGGTGCAGTTGGTCAGCGTGCCTCCGACGGTCCCACCGCCGTAAAAGCGGGCGGTATTGCTCGTCACTGTGCAGTGGCTGAGCATGCTACCATAAGCGGCTCCGGCGCTCGATGCGGCGTAGTTGCCAGTCAACACGCAGCCGATGAGGGTGGCAGTTTCTGCTCCTCCGCTTTCTCTGGCTTGATTACCCACCACGGTGCAGTTGATCAAAGTGCCGAAGCCGGCTCCACCGCCATAACTGGTTGCGGTATTGCCCACCAAGACACAGTTCGACACCACTGCGGTTCGGGATTCGCACCACACGCCGCCACCGATGCCGGTGTAGAAAATGTCCCTGCCCGTGGTTGCCCCGTTCGTCAACGTAAAGCCCGCCAAGGTGGCCCCACTGGCAAGATATACGCACCGCACCGCGGTCGGACCGGATACCCCAAAGCCCTGTATGATGGTCACCGCTGCCCCATTGACGCTTCGCACGGCGATAGGCGCAGTCACCGCCACACGGTTGGTTGCCCAGTTCATCGCCCGCCCGCCGCTCGCATAGACGCCATTGGTCACCACGATCTCATCGCCGGCGGCGGCGAGGTCCACGGCGTGCTGGATGACGCGGGCGGCGGTGGCCCAGTTGGTGTGGGGCGGCGTGGGGTTTGCGCCGTTGGCGTCCACGTACCGGACGGCTCCTATCGCGTCGCAAGCCATAACGAGAAGCAGCACCAAAGCGAACCGGCTGGCGCCAGACGCAACCGCACCAAGTAGATATTTTTCCATAAGCTCCACGAGCTGGGGACGGTTGCGCCCGGCGTGTTTGCCAGCGGCCAATGGTCCAGTCGGCGGGCAGCCTCGCACCGAACCCTCCAGCCCACAACCGGCGTTCACAGTATTTTTTTCTGGTCCCGCTCCGGCAGGCCATTCAGCAAGTCTTGCTCCCTCGGTGGGCGCGAATCATTCACGCCTCCCGATTGGAGTCAACGCGGGGCGAAGCGTTCGGCTACCGCACCCTTGAGGACGGGTTGCAGCCACTGGGGCACCGGCTGGTTGAGAGTCACGAGGCGCCCCTGCTCAAAGAGCGCAACCTGCCGGAAGGGCGCGCGCAGATCGTCGTGGTCGAAGATCCAGATGTGGGGCAGTTCCGGGATGGCAGCGGCAAGGTTGGCCAGCGTGCGCGGAAAGCGGGCAGTCAGTTTCTCGGCCGGCACATCGTGTCCGCCTTGCGAAACGCGCATGGCGACGCGCTCCTCAGAAACCTCCGGGCCAGAAACGCCGATGAAGCAGAGCACGACCGTGTAGCCCTGCTGGGCGGTGTGCTTCAGGAAGGCCAGCTTGTCCCCCACCGGATCGGAGAAAACCGTCTCGAAGACGAAGCTCTCCCGCTGCCGGACCAGTTCGCGCCGCAGCGCATCCGCGACGCGGGCAGCGGCGTAGGGTTCGAGATCCAGTTCCCGCGCCAGCACATCGGCATTGACGAAGCGGAGGCCACAAGCCTGGAGGTGGGTGTGAAAGAAGGTGGATTTGCCCGCGCCATTTGGTCCCGCCAAGGCCACGACCAGCGGGTGTTGGTCCAGCGGCAGGCTCATCGTTTGGCCCGGCGCGATTTGGCGGGCTGGAATTCCCGGTTCACGAACCGGCCGACAGTGCGTTTGCCATCCGCCTCGGTGCGGACCAGCCAGCCGGGCGCGTCCGGCGCCGGCTCGTAGTGCGGGAACGGCACAGTGCGTAGATGGTTCGCTAGTCGTTGCCGGCCGGCCGGAGAATCCACGGCGCTGAGGCACTCGGAAAGCGGCCGGGCGGCGCCCGCCCGGCAGAGGGCCAACGACTGCGCCCCCTGCAAGAGCGGTTCGATGGCGCGGCCCAGGCGAGCCCAGAACTCGACCTGGGCGGCGATGGAACGCTCCACGATTTCGCCCGTGAGCCGGGCATCCAGCACCAGGCTGTCGGAGAGCTTGACGGGTTGACTCATGGCTGGAGGGTAGCAAAAGGCTACCATGCGTCAATGAGGCGGGATTTTCCTCAGCGGTTGCCGGGCCGGCCGGTGGGACAGCAGGATGAAGCGCGGCGTGGCGCACAGGTTCTTGCTGGGCTCAAAAGGGAGGTGGGGTTGACCCGGTTTGATGGACACCTCGGGGGCGGCGGGCAGCGGTCTTACTTTGCTTGGGCTTCGAGGTCCACAGGGGATTGATAATCGGGTGCCCCGCTGGCCGGGGAGGGAACGCCTGCGCTGCCGTTGGAACAAGCGTGTCGTTGAGCGCTGGATTGCTCCTGCTCCCCGCGAGGAACGAATGGGGAGCGTTTGGTGGGGCGTGGGGAAGGATTTGTTTCACGGGACAGAAGCGTCCCGGAACTGGCCGGCGCGAATGTCCGCCCAGCGCGGCCGCCGGCGTTCCCATCATCGCGGTTGTGCGTTGAATTGACCATTGCCTGCCGGCGTCTGGTTTGGTCAATTGAATCCCATGCGCATGCATCCTTCCCCACGTATTCCCGCAGCGATCGCCCTGGCGACTCTGCTCAGCAGCAGCCTGTCCGTCCTGCACGCCGGCGTCGGCTACACCGACACCCCCATGCAGCCCAACGGCAAATGGCACGTCCATGACTCGAACCGTCCCATGGCCCCGGTGGTCACGCCGGCCGAAACCTTCAGCCAGGGCACCCCGGCACCGTCCGACGCGGTTGTGCTGTTTGACGGCAAGGACTTGTCCAAGTGGTCCGGCAACAAAGGTCCGGCCACCTGGAAGATCGAGAACGGCTATATGGAAGCCGTCAAAGGCGCCGGCGACATTCGCACCAAAGACGAGTTCGGCGACTGCCAGCTCCATATTGAATTCGCCACGCCGCCGATGCCCGACAAGCACAGTCAGGACCGTGCGAATAGCGGCGTCTTCCTCATGGGCCGCTATGAAATCCAGGTGCTGGATTGCTACCAGAATGAAACCTACGCCGACGGCCAGACCGGCGCGATCTATAGCCAAAGCCCGCCGCTGGCCAACGCCTGCAAGAAACCCGGCGAGTGGCAGAGCTACGACATCATCTGGGAAGCTCCGCGCTGGGACGCCGATGGCAAACTGACCAAGCCGGCCTACGCGACGGTGATCCTCAACGGCGTGGTGCTCCACAACCACAAGGAACTCACCGGCAACACACCGCACCGCGAAGTGGGCAAGTACCGGCCGCATCCGCCCACCGGTCCCATCAGTCTCCAGGATCACAACAACCCGATGCGCTTCCGCAACATCTGGGTCCGTCCGCTCGGCGAATACGACAAACCGTAATGTCGCCCCCGATTCGGCTTTCCGCCGCCCGCCTCGCACCCCTGCTGTTCGCGTTGGCGGGCGGTTCGGTATTGGCCGGGGAGACTTGGCCGCAGTTTCGTGGCCCGGATGGCAACGGGGTTGCGGACGCCCGCGGATTGCCGGTCCAGTTCAGCGAAACCAACGGCCTCAAATGGCAAACGCCCATCCACGGTAAGGCGTGGTCCTCGCCCGTCATCTGGAGCAATCAGGTCTGGCTCACCACCGCGACCAAAGACGGGCGAGAACTCGCGGTGCTCTGTCTGGATCGCGAGACCGGCAAGGTGCAGCGCGACCTGAAGCTCTTCGATATCGAGGCGCCGCAGTATTGCCATCCCTTCAACTCCTACGCTTCGCCCACGCCGGTGATCGAGAGGGGGCGGATTTACGTCACGTTTGGCGCCCCGGGCACGGTCTGTCTCGACACCGCCACCGGCCAGAAGCTATGGGAGCGGCGTGACTTCGAGTGCAACCATTTCCGGGCTGCTGGATCTTCGCCCATTCTGCATGGGGACTTGTTGATCCTGCATTTCGACGGCAGCGACCGGCAATATGTCGCCGCGCTGGACAAACACACCGGCAAGACCGTCTGGCAGGTGGACCGCTCGATTGACCACCGCGATCTGGGCGACGACGGCAAGCCGCAGGCCGAGGGCGATCTGCGCAAGGCTTTCGCCACGCCGCATGTCGTGAAGCTCTCCGGTCGCGACGTGTTGATCAGCCAAGGATCGAAAGCGACCTACGGCTACGACCTGCTGACGGGCCATGAGCTTTGGCGGCTGGAGGATCGTTCGAGTTACTCGGCCAGCACGCGGGCCGTGGCGGGCGACGGCTTGATCTTTCTTCCCACCGGCTGGGCGCGCGGACAACTGCTCGCCATCGAAGCGGGGACCAATTCCGCCGTGCTCGAAGCCGGCACGGCCGCGGCGCGCGCCGGCACCAACGGCCTGCGGGTGGTCTGGGACACCGCCCGCAACGTGCCGAAGAAACCTTCGCTGCTGCTCGCGGACGGATTGCTCTACGCGATTGACGACAACGGCGGGGTGGCGAGCTGCTTGGAAGCCGCGACCGGCAAGGAGGTCTGGCGCGAGCGCCTCGGCGGGAATTACTCGGCGTCGCCGCTGCTGGCGGAAGGCCGCATTTATTTCTTCAGCGAGGAAGGCAAAGTCACGGTGCTCGCGGCCGGTCGGGAGTTCAAGCCGCTGGCCACCAACCAGCTTGGGGATGGCTTCATGGCTTCGCCGGCGGTGGCGGGCAAGTCGCTGTTCCTGCGTTCGCGCTCGGACGTTTACCGCATCGAAGTGCCGTGAGGTGACGGGGCCACCGCGCGTTGGCGTCGGCCGAGTCCCCGACTCAGAACGCCGGTGAACCTCAAGGCGGAGTTGAACCGCTGTGTGGCGTTCCTTTTGGCCGTGCGGAGGACACCCATGAGTGCGGCTAGGAAGAAAACCGGCCGCGGAAAACCGGCTTCCTGATCTCTGCGACTGAAACAGCCCCGAAGACTGGGAGTCGAAGCCGTGCCGGATGCCATGCGCTCGGCGCGGCCCCGCCCGCCTCCCGACCGGTTAGGCTACGTTTCGGTTTCGCTGAACACCAACGCCCCGGTCGGGCAGTGCTTCACACATTCCTCGGCGACTTTTTGCAGGCCGTCTTCGATGGTGCGGTTGAAGGGGGTGGCGATGCGCACGTCG
>Ga0105047_10004095_pt1 | contig 25512 bp, 29 predicted proteins | sample MAT04_FD_78384 | JGI IMG/M metagenome (GOLD analysis project Ga0105047, IMG submission 78384) | Freshwater microbial communities from Lake Fryxell liftoff mats and glacier meltwater in Antarctica - MAT-04 (megahit assembly) | ecosystem: Environmental > Aquatic > Freshwater > Ice > Liftoff...
AGCGGGCTCCCGATCACCCCAGGCCCCGACGCGATGACGCGATGCATGGCCTGCACGAGCCCGATGACGCCCCTGGTCGCCTCGACCGCGAGGTGGGTCGCTCCGCGGAGATCGTCGAGGTGGCTCCGGGTGCTCCTGGTCATCGAGCGATATGAGATCAACGGCCGACGGTCGACAAGCGCGGGACAACGTCGCCCACAACGTCGTGGCACGGTTGCGAGACCACACTCGCCTGACGTACCCCCCGGGCACACCGAAGCCGCCCCTCGCGTCCGTCCGGCCAGGGATCCGAATCGAGCATCGGTAACAATTCACCCGCATTCGGACGGAGTATCGGAGAGTCGCCGACAGCGGCGTCTCCACCGAGGTCGACGCCCGCCTGTCGTTCGACACCGCCGGGACCATCGCGAAGGCCCACGAGCTGATCAAGCAGTACGAAGACGCCGGCGCCACCCGCGAGCGTGTGCTGATCAAGATCGCCGCGACCTGGGAGGGCATCCGTGCCGCCGAGGTCCTCGAGAAAGAAGGCATCCACTGCAACCTGACGCTGCTGTTCGGCATGCACCAGGCGGTGGCGTGCGCCGAGGCCAAGGTCACGTTGATCTCGCCGTTCGTCGGTCGGATCCTCGACTGGCACAAGAAGACGTCGGGCCGCGACAGCTACCCCTCGCACGAAGATCCCGGCGTCGTCTCGGTCACCGCGATCTACAACTACTACAAGCGCCACGGCCACAAGACCCAGGTGATGGGCGCGAGCTTCCGCAACAGCGGCGAAATCATGGAGCTGGCCGGCTGCGATCTGCTCACCATCGCGCCGAGCTTGCTCGACGAGCTCACCAAGAGCACGGCGATGGTGCCGCGCAAGCTGTCACCCGAGGTCGCGATGAAGATGGTCTGACTTCCCGTCGTCAGCCTCCGCCGACGTGCATGGTGGCGCTAAGGCGGCTGCTCCGTCAGGGCAACGAGCGCGGCACGAACACCCGGACGGGCTCGTTCACCGATCCCGATCGGAAATTGCGGGCCCGCTCGACGAAGCTGCTGGTGATCTCGTAGCCCTTCGTCGCCAGGAGGGTCCCCGAGGTCATTCTCAGATCCTCGGCGACCACCATCCCGACCCGCAGCAGCGCGAGCGGGAGCTCGCGGACCTCGGCGTGCGCCGCGCCCCCGGCCTTGATCTGGGCGAGCGCCGCGAGCACCTCCGCGTCATACCCGTTGGTGCGGCCGCGCAGGACCCCGATCGCGACATCCGTCGCAGTGCCTCGACAGAGGAGCGCGTCGAAGTCGATCGCAACGCGGAGGATCTCGCTCGCGCGCGCCACCGTGGTTTGCAGCCCACCCTCTGCCACGGGGGGCCGGCGCGGTCTCGCTGCGAGGGCCAGGATCTCGCGGACCGCCTCCAGCCGCGGGATGTGCGCGAGCAGCTTCTCGGTCACCGCGGGCAGCTGGCTCACCATGGCTTGCTCCTGCTCGGTGAGCGGCTGCCCGTAGTAGACCTTCTCGGCCGTCTCGGCGGGAAGCGACACGCAGGCGAGCTGCGAGAGCATCGCCGCGACCTCGACCTGCCAGCGATCGGGTAGCTCCCGCTTGATCGCGAGATCGCTCGCCAGGCGCTTGAGCAGCTCGGCGCGACCGAAGGCCATCGGGCTCGTCAGCGCGAGCACCGCGGTGAGCGCCTCGATGCTGCCGTGCAGCGTCTGTTCGAGCAGGATCCGCTCCGCCGTCACGAGGCGGTGTTGCTCGACCCCCGCTTCGATCGCCGACAGGAGCTGCGGCGGCGGGCACGGCTTGGTGAGGAACCGAAAGATCTGCCCCTCGTTGACCGCGGCGACCGCCGAGTCGACGTCGGCGTGCCCCGAGAGCAACACGCGGGTCGCGTCGGGCGCGACGAGCCGGGACTCTCGCAAGAACGTCGCTCCATCCATCCCCGGCATGCGCATGTCAGACACGATCACCGCGACCTCGCGGCTCTTCGCGAGCAGCTCGAGCGCGGCCTTGCCGCTGGTCGCAGTGACGACGTCGTAGCGGCGACGCAGGTGGAGACCGAGGCCCTCGAGGACGTTGGGCTCGTCATCCACGCACAGGATTCGTTCACTCTTCTCGCTTCGCACGCGCGGCCTCCTCGTTGGCGAGCGCACGCCAGCGCTCAATCTCGTGTCCGTATCCGGCCTCTTCCAGGAACGCGACGTCCAGCCGGGTCGCCGGCCGTTGGCCGTCGCCAAGCTCGGCGAGCATCGCGTCGGCCGCGTGCACCGCCGCCAGCACGTCGCGGGTGCCCACGGTCACCGCGCTTGGGCGGTGGTGGTAGGCCACGCTCTCCACGATGGAGAACGGAAGGCCCCAGACGCCCAGCAGATAGGCGCCGAGCTCGGCGTGACCGACGCCCATCACCGCGCGCTCGATGTTCTCCAGCGGCTCGTCGGTGGTGCGCGAGCGCTCGACCACCTCCGCGAGCTCGGCGGGGAGCGCGCGCGCGAGGATGATGTAGCCGACGTCGTGTACGATCGCTGCGGTGAACGCCTCGTCGGCGCGGTGTGAGTCCGGCAAGAGCCGCTTGGCCAGACGCGCGGTGTGGATCGCGTCGCTCCGCAGGCGATCGAGCGAGAAGCCCTTCACCGATGGCATCTCGGCGACGCCGAACGCCGCCGTCGTCAAGGCCAGCGCCTTGATCACCTCGACGCCGAGATAGCTGACGGCGTGCTGGATCGAGGCGACGTGCTGAGCGAGCCCGAAATAGGCCGAGTTGACGAGCTGCAAGAGCTTCGCGCTCATCGCCGGATCGGCCTGCACGATCGCCGCGATGTCGGCCAGCCGAGCGCTCGGGCGCGAGGCGGCGTCGGTCAGCGCGATGTAGCTGCGCGGCGCCGAAGGCAGGGCGCTGGTCTCGCCGACGAAGCGACGGATCGAGGGGTGCCCGAGCAGCTTCTGGAGATGACAGGTGCGCTCGATCGCGACGCGAAGCACGTCGGGCGGGCACGGTTTGCTGAGGAACTGATGGGCGAAGCCGATCGCCTTCAACACCACGTCGCGCTCCGCGTGCCCGGAGAGCACCAGCCGCGCCGTGCCCGGGTAGAGGGTCTTGATCACGGACAGGAGGGCCGCGCCGTCCATCCCCGGCATCCTCATGTCCGAGACCACGATGTCGGCGGGTGACCTCGCCATCTCTTCCAGCGCCTGCTCGCCACCGGTCGCGTAGGCCACGTCCCACCGCGCCCGATCCTTGCGGAAGACGTTCTCCAGGCCGTCGAGCACGGCCTGATCGTCGTCGACGAAGAGGATGCGCTGCCTGTTCACGACGCGGCTCCCGCGCTGGCACCGTCGATCGGGAGCCGGATGAGGAACGTGGTGCCCTTGCCGGCTTCCGTCTCGAAGTCGATCTGCCCGCCGTGCTGCTCGACCACCACCGAGCGCGAGATCGAGAGGCCCTGCCCGGTGCCCCGACCGACCTCCTTGGTCGTGAAGAAGGGATCGAAGATCCGCCCCTGGATGTCCGCCGGAATGCCGCCTCCGGTGTCCGATATGCTGATCACCACGTCGTCGCCGTCGCGCCGCGTACGCACGCCGATGCGCCCCCGGTTGCTGGTCCCGGCGACGGCGTCGCCGATGGCGTGCGCGGCGTTGACCACGATGTTGAGCACCGCCTGGTTCAGGGCGCCGACAAGACAACAAACCGTGGGGATGTCGCCGAGGTCGAGATCGACGTCGGCGACGTACTTGTACTCGTTGCGCGCGATCGTCAGCGTGCTGGTGATCGCCCGATTGAGATCGGCTTGATGCATCTGGTTCTGGTCGGGATGCGCGAACTCCTTCATCCAGCGGACGATGACCGCGACCCGCTCGAGACCTTCGAGCGCCCGATCGAGCGCGCGAGGGACGTGCTCGGTGAGGTACGGGAGATCCGCCTCCTCCACGGCCACGCCGGCGTCGTCTGCCGCCTCGCGCGATGGCCGCCCGTCGAGCACCGAGCGCTCGACCACCACCAGCGCGCTCACCAGCCGGAATATCGCGGTCATCGCGTCACGAACGAAGTGGACGCTGTCGCTGACGAACTGCACCGGGGTGTTGATCTCGTGCGCCACCCCGGCGGCCAGACGGCCGACCGACTCGAGCTTCTGCGCTTGCCGCAGCTCCGCTTCCATCTGGAGCCGCGTCGTCATCTCCTTCGCCAGCGACTGGTTGGCGACGGTCAGCTCGCTGGTCCTCAGCTCGACGCGCCGCTCCACGTCGGAGTTCAGCGCCTCGAGCTCAGCCTCGCGTCCCGCCGAGACGTGCATCTCGTCGATGAGGCGCAAGCACCCCAGCGCGAGGACGACGCTCTCGAACAGGACCCATGCGCCGTGCTCGAGGAACCTCCACCACTCCGGGTTGGAGACCCCATACACGGACTCGGGCCACAACAGCCCGCGCGCCACGTGGTCGGCGACGACGACGAGCGTCGCGGTCGGGAGCAGCCGCCAGTCCCGATAAAAGGCCAGAAATGCGAGCGAGCCAAAGATGTGAAAGTGGGTCTCGATGCGCCCGCCCGTGACGTGGATGAGCAAGCCCGACCACAGCATCTGCGCCACTGCGACCGACTGCCGGGTGAGCCACCAGGACGGACGCTTGCGCAGCAGCATCAACGGCAGCGCGTTGATCACCCCACCGACCACGATCGCGATCCAGACGTGGAGGTGCACGTGCCGGACTCCGCCGTCCCAGCTGTAGGGCGACACGACCACGCTGATGGTCACCGCGAGCAGCCACTGCGCCAAAAGAAGGCCGCCGAAGCTGCGGCTGGTCGAGGCCTGGACGACAGCGAGGTGCCGATCGAAGATCTCGCGCTCGAGCGGAGTGCGAGCGTTCGCCGGGCGCTCGACGATCGCGCTCACCGCGTGCTCCCGCTCTCGATCGCGTCGTGGAGCGCACACCCATACACCGGGTGCTCGGCCTCGAGGGACGCGTCCCCGTTCAGCAGGCCGATGACGGTCCGCCGTCCGACGTTGTCACCCAGGTGTCCGCGCGACGCGGTGATGCCTCCGGAGAAGCGCAGCTCGCCGTGCGCGTCGTAGAGGAGGACGAGGCCAGATGTTCGGGCGTTGAAGCGTTCGATCTCCTCTCCGGTGCGGTCGACGACACGGTAGACGCCCTCGATGCGCCCCGCCGACGCCCAGACGTCGGTGTCTTCCCACTCGGCTCCCGCGCCGTCGGGCCGCATGAAGACCACGTAGATCAGCGCGCGATCGGGCGCCGCGCTGACGATCGCCTCGAGCTCCGCGAGGCTGGCGCGCGAGCATGGGCAGCGCGGGTGCATGAACATCACCAGCGTGCTGCGCCCCGCGGCGCTGTGGAGCGCCGAATCACGAGGCCAGACCGCAGGCGGCGTGCGCTGATCTCCGGCGGTGGTGCTGTACTCGGCGACGATGCCAAAGCTCCCGGCGAGCATGAGGCACCAAGCGGCGAGGCTGAGGGCGATGGTGGGCGCAGAGCTCATGGCCCAGCTCCGGTCGAGGTCTTGATGCCGGGCATCGCCGGCTTGGGGTCGGGCGGCGGCAACCGCCGCACCGCGAGGATCGAGAGCCGTCGGTTGCGCGGATCGAGCGGGTTCTCGGGGATCAGGAGGTCCGAGTCGGCGTGCGCCATGATCCGCGTGACCTGCCCTTTGCGCAGACCTCCGGCCTCGAGCAGCGGACGGGCCGCCTGCGCGCGCTGGAATGACAGGTCCCAGTTGTCGCGCGTCGAGCCCCGCGCGTACTTCTGGCCGTCGGTGTGCCCGCTGATCTCGACCGCGTTGGGGAGCTCGCCGAGCAGCGCGCCCAGCCGCTGGAGCAGCTTCGCGAGTGCGGGTTTGAGCGCCGCCGAGGCCGAGTCGAAGAGGTTCGCGCCGGCGTCGTCGACCATCTCGATGAGCAGCCCCTCGCTGGTCACCTTGACCTGCGTCAGACCGGCGAGCTCGGCCATCTCGGGGCTCTCGCGCGCGACGTCAGCGAGCATCTTCTGCACCCGCTGCTGTTCGTTGCTCAGCAGCTCCTGCTCGGAGCTACGCGCGAGCTGCTGCATGTCCTTCTGGACGAGCAGCAGATCGTCATCGACGACGGTCGGCTTCTTGCCCATCTGCGGGTTGCCGGCGCTCGCGCCGCCGCTGAGGATGCCGGGGTGGCGGAAGTACTGCGCGATCTGGCTGCGCGTCTCGAGGTCGGCCTGGGTGAGGAGCCAGAGCACGATGAAGAGCGCCATCATCGCGGTGACGAAGTCGGCGTAGGCGACCTTCCACGCGCCGCCGTGGTGCGCGGGGTGCCCGCCCTTCTTCTTGATGCGGATGATCCGGGGCTTCTGATCGCGCGCGGGAGCGTTCACTTGGCGGCCCCACTGTTCTTGAGGTCGGCGCAGGCCTTCTCGGTCTCGGCGCCGGTGGGGCGATCGAAGGAGAAGATCGCCTTTCGCGCGAACTCGACGGCGAACCCCGGGGCGGAGCCGCGCATCGTCGCCATCAGCCCCTCCTTGATGCAGCGAAGGTACTTTCCGGCGGCGACGTTCTGGATCTCGACGTTGGCCGCGAGCGGCGCGAACAGCCCGTAGCAGAGCAGGATGCCGAGGAAGGTCCCGACCAGCGCGGCGGCGACGTGGTGACCGATCACCTCGGGCCCGCCGTCGAGGTGAGACATGGTGATCACGATGCCGAGCACCGCTGCGACGATGCCCAGGCCGGGCAGCGCGTCACCGATGGTCCTGATCAGGCCGACCGGGATCGCCTCCTCCTCGTGGTTCGTGTCGAGCTCGGCCTCGAGCAGCTGCTCCATCTCCTCGGCGACCGTGCCGTTGACCATCTGGCTCAGCGCATCGCGGAAGAAGTCCACCGCGTGGTGGTTCTTCAAAAACGATGGGTACTTCTTGAAGATATCGCTCTTCTCGACGTCACCGACGTGCGACTCGAGGGCCACCGCGCCGTTTCGTCGGGCGAAGGTGTAGAGCTCGAACTGCAGCTTGAGGAGCTCGAGATACTCTTCCTTGGTCGGCATCCGGCCGGTGAAGGCTTGCTTGAGCGAGGCGAAGACCCGGCCGCGCATCTTGCCCGGCGCCGAGACCAAGAGCGCGCCGCCGGCGGCGCCGCCGATGATCAGGAGCTCGTTGGGCTGGATGAGAATCGGGAACGATCCGCCCGCCATTGCAAACCCGCCCAGCACCGAGACGAGGACCACGAATAATCCAAAGAGCGTGGGCATCTCAGCTGAGTAACTCGACCGGATCGTCCGATTATTGAACGACGAAGTCGGCAAAGAACAGGCGGCGTACCTTGTCCGGGCCGAAGGCCTTGTCGATCCGCGCCTTGAGGGTGTCCTGGATCTTTTGCTTGGCGACCTCGCCCTGCGTGTCGGCCACGGTGAGCCCCGAGAGGTAGCGCAGGAGCTCGTCGCGGAGCAGCGGCTTGCCCGCGACCACGATCTCCTGGGCCTTGGCGTTGGCGAGCTCGAGCTCCAGCACCACCCGCAGATAGCGCGAGCTGTTGGGCTCGTTGAGGTTCACCACGAACGGGTCGAGGGCGAGCGTGGGGCCGGCGATCAGCGGCGCCTCGGCGGTCTCGTGGTGCTCGGCGGGCGCCGCGCCGAGCGGCATGGTCATGAGGCGGTGACCGACGAAGCCGGTGCCCGCCAGGTTGGCGACGCCGACCAGGACGGCGAGGACCGGAAATACTCCGGGACGGGCGCGCGGCGCCTTGGTCTTGACGCCGTCGGCGGGGACGGCGGCGGGGACGGCGGCGATCTGGGGTTGAGCCATGAGTTCTCCTTCAGCGGACCTGCGCCGAGGCGGTGTCGAAAGCCTCGCGCAGATCGCCGATCAGCTTGGCGACGCCCTCGAGCGGCGTCGGGTCGAGGTGGGCGCTGCTCGAGGCCAGCGTGGCCGCGACGTAGTCGTACAGCGCGGCGAGGTTGGCGGTGAGCTCCGGGGCGCACCGATGATCCAGGGCGGCTTGCAGCTCGAAGACGATACGCAAGGCGTGATCGATCGCCCGCGCCTTGCCCTTGAGATCGCGGCGCACGATCAGGCCGCGCGCCTCGTCGATGTCGGCGAGCAAGCGCCGATAGAGCTCGTCGAGCAGCCTCTGCGGCGGCGCGGACTCGAGATGGACCTTGCGATAGATGGCGGCGCCGCGACTCTGCATTTTCGACTCTCCTCGAGGGTGGACGGAGCTTGGATCGTCCCGTCCGCCGCGATCTTGAGGTCGGATCCGGTCAGCCGTGCGAGCGGCGGAGGCGAGCGATCCCGACCAGCCGCGTGCTCAGCTCGTGGCGCGCGCGCTCGACGACCGAAGTCCAGCGGCGATGTCGCTCGTCGATGTGATCGAGGATCGCGCGCTCGGCCGGCAAGAGCGTGGGTCGCGCCTGTACCTGCGCCAGCAGCGGCTCGCGCTCGGCGAGCATCGCCAGCATCCGAGCTTCCAGCGTCGTCGCGTCGTCCTCGGCATCGGGCTCCGGAGTCGCTGCGAGGATCGCCTCCAGGACGCTCTGTCGGCTCGGCGAGCTCACCCGAACAGCCCCGACAGATACGCGCTCTGGCTGGTCAGGCTCGACATCAAGGAGTCGAGCGCCGAGAACTGCTTGCGCAGGCGCGCCTCCACTGAAGCCGCGGTCTGTTCGATCCGATCGACCTGGGCGTCGTAGCCGGTCAGCTGCTTGCGCAAGCTGTCCTGCTTGAGGCTCAGGACTCCGGTGCCGGAGGTCGCGTACTCGTCGACCATCGCGCCGAGGGTCGCGCTCAGCCCGCCCTCGCCGAGGAAGATGTCGGCCAGCCCACGCGGGTTCTTGATTGACTGTGCGGCCAGATCGGCCGACTTGATCGCGATCGTGCCGTCTCCCGCCAGCTTGAAGCCGAAGCTGGCCAGCGAGATTGTGTTGTCGCCCTGAGCGTGACCGCCGGTCATCAGCGACGTCAGGCGCGACTGGAGCCCGCGGATCGTGCTGTCGGATTGCAGCGTCTCTGCCGCGCGGGTCGTGCTGGAGGCGCCGAGCTGACTCCCGAGCGCCTTGGCCACCGCGTTGTACGCGTCGACCACCGTCTTCATCTTGGTCTCCAGGCCCGCGGGATCGTTCTTCACGCTGAGCGCCGTGGTCGGTGCGTCGGTCGGCGTCACGCTCTGGAGCTGGATGGTCAAGCCAGGCAAGAGGTCGGACATGGTGTTGGAGCTGCGCAGCACCGAGATGCCGTTGATCTCGATCTCCGCATCGGCCGCGGCGGTGAGCTGTGAGCTGGGCCCGTTGAACCCGAGCGAGGCGCCGGTCTCGGTGAAGGTCATCGCGTTGGCCGCACCGGCGTCTTGCGCGCCGAGCAGGATGCGATAGCGCGTCCCATCGAAGAGCACCGATGCGCTGGCCGAGGCGCCCGAGGCGTTGATGCGATCGGCGATCGCGTCGAGGCTGTCCTGCTCGTCGTACTCGATGGTGGTCTCCTGGGTGCCGACCTTGATGGTGAGGCTGCCCGGGCCGGCGAGGACCTCGGACTTGGCGTCGAAGACGGTGGACTGGTTGGCCTGTGCAGTCGCCAGGGCGCGCACGGCGATCTGATAGTTGCCGGGCGCGGAGGCGCCGTCGGCGGTGACCGAGAACCGCTTCTCGTCGCCCGACGTCGCCGCGAAGGCTCGCACGTCGCTGGGCTGATCGAAGCTCTCGATCGAGGTCTTGAGGAGCTTCAGCTTGCTGGCGATGTCGCCGACCGCGCTGAGCTGCTTGTTGGTGTCCTTCTTGTGCTGCTCGATCGCTTGCGCGGGGAGCCTCTCGGCTGCGACGAGCTGGGTGATGAGACCGCTGAGATCCAGGCCTGAGCCCAGACCGCTGATGCTGATTCCCATGGTCTCTACTCCTTAAAATCGCCGATCGGCGCCGCGCATTTGTCGCGCGGCGCCGACTGGAACGAACCGACTAACCGCGCAGGAGCGACAGCGCCGCAGACGGCAGCTGGTTGGCCTGAGCGAGCACCGCGACGCCAGCTTGGGAGAGGATCTGGTTGCGGGTCATCGCCGCCGTCTCCTCCGCGACATCGACGTCACGGATCCGGGCGTTGGCCGCCGAGATGTTCTCGTGCGCGGTCGCCAGGTTGTTGATGGTGACCATCAACCTGTTCTGCGAGGCGCCGATCGTGGCGCGGGTCGAGGACAGCGCGTCGATCGCGGTGTCGAGCGTGTCGAGCGCCGCCGAGGCGCCGGCCGCGGTGGAGAAGTCCAGCGCGTTCACGCCCAGCGTCGCCGAGTCGGTCGCCGCGAACGCGATGCTCACGGTGTCACCGTTGTTGGCGCCGACCTGCATGTCGACCGCGGTGGTGCCCGCCGCCAGCATGTTGGTCCCGTTGAACTCGGTCACGCTGGAGATGCGATCCACTTCCTGAACGAGCTGATCCGCTTCCGCCTGGATGTAGCCGCGCTCCTGGTTGCCCAGGGTGCCGTTGGCCGACTGCACGCCCAGCTCGCGGAGCCGGACGAGGAGCGAGCTCTGCTCGTTCATCGCGCCTTCCGCGACCTGGATCATCGAGACGCCGTCGTTGGCGTTGCGTGACGCCTGCGAGAGGCTCTTGATCTGCGCCTTGAGCCGCTCGCTGATGCCGAGGCCGGCCGCGTCGTCGGCCGCCACGTTGATGCGCTGTCCGGACGACAGGCGCGAGATGTTCGAGCCGAGGGCCTTCTGGCTGTTCGACAGGTTCGTCTGCGCCTGGAGCGATACGCTGTTGCTGTTGATATACATCGCCATGAATTCAATCTCCTGTTGGTGGAGGGCGATTCTTCCCTCACTGATTGGTTCGGCCGCGTCCGGCCTTTCTGGAGTGCCCGATCAACTTTGCAGGATCTGCATCATGTGCTCGGCCGCGGCGCGCGCCGCGGCCAGCCCGCTCGAGGCGCGGGCCAGGTCAGTGGCGGCGGTGATCGGATCTGCCCCGACCAGCCGCTCGATCTGCGCGTCGAGGACGACGCCTACGTCGGCGCGGGTGTCGTTGGCCCGCTGCATCGCGCTCATCCGGCGCCCGACCTCGGATCGTGCGTCGATCACCTGGTCGCTCGAGCCGCGCAGCTCGTCGAGCGACGCGCGGATCGCGGCCCCGTCGTTGGCGTCGAGGGCCACCGCCAGCGTGTCGAGGAGGCCGATCAGATCGCGGCCGGCGCCTCCGCTGACCCGATCGCCCGGCAAGCCGATGTCGACGCGCGTCCCGTCGGCGATCTCGATTGAGGCGGAGCCCTGATCGCCACGATAAGCGCCGGTCGCGTCAAACGGTGGGCTCCCGGTGAGGGTGCCTCCGAAGAGCGCGGAGCCCTCGGCGTCGCGAGCGTCCAGCGAGGCCAGGATCGAGCTGCGCAGGGCCCGGATCTCCACCGCGCCCGAGCGGCGGTCGGCCGCGCCGTAGGTGTCGCTGGCGAGCTGGGTGGCGAGCTCGGAGGCGCGACCGAGATCGTCGTTCACGCTGACCAGCGCGCGCTCCGTTTCGCCCAGTCGATCGGAGGCGCGCGACACGGCGGAGCTGCGCGCGTCGTCGAGGACCGCCCTCGCCCGGGCTCGCGCGCCGGCAGCCCAGGCCGTCGGATCGTCGGAGGCCTTGGCGACGCGAATGCCGCTCGAGATCTGCTGGGATGCCTGCTGGACGCGCTGGCGGCTCTGGGTCACGGCGTCTCCGGCGCGCTCGATCATCCGGCCTTCGGTGACTCGCATTTTCACAACCTCGAGATCATCTCGCCGAGCATGTCGTCGACGGTGGAGATGAAGCGGACGGTCGCTTCATGCGCGTGCTGGAGCTGGGAGAGCTTGGTGAGCTCCTCCTCGGGGCTGACCCCGGAGAGCGAATCACGGATCGCCGCGAGCGTGTCGGAGCGGCCCTGCTCGAGCGACAGCATCTGCCGCGCGGTACGGGTCGCCGCGCCGAGCTGAGCCCCCAGGTGGATCGCCTCCTCCTGGAAGGTGCTGGTCCCGCCGCCGCCGAGCCGGGCGTCGCGCAGGGCCGAGAGTGCCGCCAGCCCGGAGGTGTCTCCAGGCCCTGCCCCCGCGGCCGCCGAGGCAAGGAGGCGGTGATCGGCGGCGACGGCAGCGCTCACCACGATCGTCGCGGCGCTCGAGCCGGTGAACAGATCGCGGCCGGTCACGCCGTCGAGCCCGGCGTTTTGAGAGTGAACGGCGTTGATCGCGCCCCCGAGATCGGACGCCAGGCGATCGAGGCCGGCCAGCGCCTGGGACGCTTCGGTGTCGCGAAAGCGCAGCCGGCCGCCGATCTGACCGCCGTCGAGCTTGTCCGTGACGTCGTCGACGTGGGCGCCGTCGACCACCTCGACCCGTGACAGGCCGCCGCGCGCCGCGTCGGGCGTGGCGCGGATCTGAGAGGCGCGCTCGCCGTCCACGATCGAGGCGCCGCTCGCGAGCACGACCCGCATCATCCCGTCGGGGTCGATGCGCGCGGTGCCGCCGATCATGCTCGAGAGCTCCTGGGCTGCGCGATCGCGCTGATCGGCGAGGCCTGGATCGCTCGGGTCGAGGCGGACCGCGCGGTTGCCGGCGGCGACCGCGCTCGCCAGATCGGTGGCCTGGCGCGCCATCGCTCCGATGTCGGCGTCGGCGTCGGCGCGCGCGCGAGAGAGGGTAGAGGCCGCGCGATTGAGGCTGCTGGCCACGCTCTCTGCGCGATCGACGGCGTCCGTGCGCAGGTTGGGATCGGTGGGCGCGGCGGCCAGAGCCCCGAAGCTGCCGAACATCTCGGCGACGTGCCCGACCAGCTCGTCGTGGATCGGACCGAGCTCGGCATCGAGGCCGTCGAGGGCCGTGGAGAGGGACTCGGCGCCCGCGCGCGCGCCCTCGCGGGTGCGCTCCCGCCGGGAGAGGGTCGCGTCGTCGGCTCGTGAGAAGCCCAGCGTCTGGACTCCGCCTCCGGCCTGCGCGGCGAGGTCGGCGCTCTGCCGCCGATAGCCCGGCGTGTTGACGTTGGCGATGTTGCGGCTGGTCGCCGCGATGCTCGCCTGCTGCGAGGCCAGCGCCCCGAGCCCCAGGTTGTACAGACCGCTGAGTGCCATTGGTCGCCCTCGCTCAAACGTCGACGCGCGCGAAGCGCTGTCGGGTACGGACGCGCCGGGCGCGGACATCGTAGGTCGTGACCTGCTCTCGCTCGTCGATGCCGCCGAGCGCAGCCGCCGCGTCCTGCATCAGCGCCTGGTTGGCCTCGGCGGCCGCCCTGATCTCGGCGAAGAGCTCGGTGGAGCCCTCGCCGCGCATCAGCAGGACGAGCGTGATCTTCTGCTCGCTCAGCTGCTCGAGCGCCGCGCCGTCGAGCCGACCGATCGCCGCGCGCTCGAGCTCGAGCAGGCGGAGGAGCTGCTGGGCGGCGTTCATGGCTTCACCGCCCGCGCGATCTCCTCGTCGGCCATCTTCTCGGCCAGCCGATCGAGGTCGACCTTGTAGGTGCCGCCGTCGATCTGCGCCTTGAGGGTGGCGATGCGGGCCTCGGTGTCGGCGTCGCTCTTCGCGCGCACCGAGCTGGCTTTGGTCAGCTCGGGCGTAACGATCACCGCCGGCTCCCCCGGGGGGGCCGCCGCAGCGGCTGCTGCGCGAGGCCCGTGCTTGGGCTCAGTCTCGAGATCAGTGGGTCTAAGGTCGCTCGCTTGGATCCGCATTGTGCCTCTGCCCAGCGGTTCGACCGTCACCGGACGATCTTTAGGCCCCTGTAGGCTGCCTCGGGATCGATCGGTCGACCGTGCTCACGGACCTCGAAGTGCAAATGTGGACCGGTGGTCCGCCCGGTCAGGCCGACGTGGCCGAGCGCCGCGCCCTCGGCGAGGGTGTCACCCGCTTTGACCTCCAGCGACCCGAGGTGCGCGTAGCGCGTCTCGCGCCCGCCGCCGTGATCGATCACCACCAGGTTGCCGTAGCCGCCGGCGCTCTCGGCGCGCAAGACGGTGCCGCGCTGAGCGGCCACCACCACGCTTCCGAGCGGCGCGGCGACGTCGACGCCGTCGTGGCGTCGAGCCGATCCGTCGATCGGATCGCGACGCACGCCGAACCCCGAAGAGAGATGCGTCGGCGTGCTCGTCTCGGCCGAGCTCGCCTGATAGCGCAAAGCAGCGTGGGCCGGGCTGGCGCGGGACGAGCCACCCACTGCTGCCGGCGGCGCGCCCGTCATCTGCGCCTCGACCATCGCGGCCAGGCCGATCCCACCGGCCTTCGACATCTCGTCGGCGATCGCATCGGAGAACATCGCCTGGAACGTCGAGGCTCCCGAGCCCCCGTTGTCCGATCCGCCGATCTTCGCCTCGCGCAGGATCTGCCGGAGAAAGAAGCCCTCCAGCTCGCGCGCCGCGCCCTCGACCTTCGACATCACAGGGCCCTGATCTCGGCGGTGAGCGCGCCGGCCGCCTTCAGCGCCTCGAAGATCGGCATCAGGTCGCGCGCCTTCACCCCCAGCGCGTTGAGCGCCGCCGCCACCTCGCCGACCGTCGCGGCCGGGCCGACGGTGGCCAGCTGCGCGCCCTTCTCCTCCACCTCGATCTCGCTCGACGGAGCGGTCTGGGTGTTGCCGCGCCCGAACGGACCGGGCTGGGAGATCTGGGTGCGCTCGCGGATCTTGATGGTCAGCGTGCCATAGGAGACCGCGGCCGCGCCGAGCCGGACGCCGCCGCCCACCACCACCGTCCCCGAGCGCTCGTCGATCACCACCCGCGCGACGACGTCGGGCGTCGCCTCCAGGCCCTCGATGCGCGCGATCAGCGCGGCCATCGCGCCGGGCGCAGTGCTGGCCGTGACCACCACCGAGCTGGGGTCCAGGACGCGGGCGGTGCCGGCCCCGATCTCGGCCTCGATGGCGCTCTTGATCCGCGCCGCGGTGGTGAAGTCGGGCGTCTTCAGCAGCAGCACCAGATCGCCGACCGGCAGGACGCTCGGCGCGTCCCGCTCGATCACGCCGCCGCCGGGGACACGACCGGCCGAGGCGGGGTTCTTCTGCTGGCTCGATCCGGACTGCGCGCGCACGTCATAGCCCGAGACCACGACCTGGCCCTGCGCGATCGCGTAGATCTGCCGATCGAGGCCCTTGAGCGCGGTCGCGATCAGCGTCCCGCCGCGCAAGCTGCGCGCCGTGCCGATCGAGGAGACGGTCACCTCGATCTCCGTGCCCGCTCGCCCAAAGGGCGGCAGCTCGGCGGTGACCAGCACCATCGCCACGTTGCGGGCCGTGATCTCGCTCGGGTCGGCGGCGGCGCCGAGGTTCTTCATGATCGTGGCGAGCGGACGGCGCGCCATGAACGAGCTGGCGTCGTCGCCGGTGCCCGCGAGGCCGACCACGATGCCGAGACCCACCAGCGCGTTGGTGCGGGAGCCCTGCACGTCGACCAGATCCTTGAGCCGCGCGGCGCTGGCCGGCGCGGTGGCGGTGCCGGTGGCGATGAGGACAGCGGCGATGATGATGAATGACTTCATGGTGCACCTCAAAACGGCCACAGCGTGGTCAGCACACGCGCCAGCCAGCCGGGCCGCTGCTGATCGCTGGCGTCGCCCGCGCCGGTGTACTCGATCTCCGCGTCTGCGATGCGCGACGAGAGCACCGAGCCATCGGCGCGGATGTCGATCGGGCGGACGATGCCGCTGACGTAGATGTGCCGCTGCTCGTTCCCGATCAGGACGATCTTGGTGCCCTCGACGTACAGATCGCCGTTGGTCAGGCGCTGCTTCACCCGCACCGGTAGCGTCGCCTGGAGGGTGCCGCGGCGCTGGATCCGGCCGCCGCCGGCGAAGGTCGAGGTCGCCTCGGCGCCGAACAGGTCCGACAGATCGGTGTCCGGGATCGCCGCCTGGAACGCGCCGGTGAAGCCGTACTTCTGGCTGCTGGCGCGGTCGAGGTGAGTCGAGCTGTTGTCCGACGCCGAGTCGGACTCGTCGATGCGCACGATCAGCACGTCGCCGATCGCTCCGGCGCGCTCGTCCTCGAGCAGCGAGCGCCCGCCGAGCGGCGTGAGGCTCCCGCTCACCGGGGTGGTCTGCGGACCGTAGCTGCCGGGCTCGAAGTTGCGGATCTTGGGCTGATAGGGCTCGCTCGCGCAGGCCGTGGCGGCGCAGGCGACGGCGACGGCAACGGCGACGAGACGGATGTGCGGGATGCGCGTCATGGGCTGACCTCCTCGATCGAGAGCGCGGGTCCATCGAGCAGGGTCCCCCGGACGAGGCGCCCGGTGGCGGTGACGCGGGCCTCTGCGCGTCCTCCGATCGGCGCCGATCGCTCGAGCCGCGCCGGCGTCGAGATGGTCACGGCACCGGCTCGACTGAGCGCGACGACCGCGGTGCCGCGCGGCAACGGGGGGCCGAGGGAGGCGACCTGAGCGGGAGCGACCGGCGGGCGGGCGCGCAGCTCGATCCGTGCCCACCCCCGCCAGGCTCCGCTGCGCAGCGCCAGGCGCGCGTGACCTGCGCGCGGCGGGCTCTGCCACTGGACGCGCGCATCGGCGGGCGCGCCCTTGGGTATCTCGATCGCCACCAGCTCGAGCGCGCGAGGCAGGCCCGCGCTGATCTGCGCCGCGAGCGGGGGTGTCTGGGCGAGGAGCATGATGATCACGATGGAAAGCACGGTTCACCTCAGCGAATGTTGGTCGCTTGTTGCAGCATCTCGTCCGCGGCCTTGATGACCCGGGCGTTGACCTCGTAGGCGCGCTGGCCGGCGATGAGATCGACCATCTCCTCGACGATCTTCACGTTGGAGAGCTCGAGGGTCCCCTGCGCGAAGTGCCCGGTGCCGTTGTCGCCCGGCGGACCTGACAGCGGCGCGCCCGAGGCCATCGTCTCGCGAAAGAGGTTCTTGCCCATCGCGGTGAGGCCACCGGCGTTGGGGAAGCTCACGATCGGGATGCGTCCCGCCTCGATCGGCGTGGGGTCGCCGGGGACGGTGGCGGTCACCGCGCCATTGGGCGAGATGGAGATCTGATCGGCCTCCGGCGGGATGCTCAGCTCGGCGTCGATCGGGTGCCCCTCGCGGTTGACGAGGCGCCCCTCGAGATCGAGCTTGAGCGCGCCGTCGCGGGTGTACGCGATCTCGCCGCTCGGCATGCGCAGCGGGATGAACCCCGCGCCGTCGATCGCGACGTCGAGCGGGTTGCCGGTCTGCTGCATGTCGCCCTGCGCGAACGAGCGCGCCGTCCCTGCGGTGCGGACGCCCAATCCGACCTCGATCTGCGCGGAGACGGCGCCGTTGGCGCTGACGCTACCGGGCGTCTGCTCGACCTGCACCATCACCTCCTCGAACTCGGCGCGGTTGCGCTTGAAGCCCGGCGTGGAGCTGTTGGCGATGTTGTTGGCGGTGACGTCGAGGCGCGTCTGCTGCGCCTCCATGCCGCTCGCGGCGGTGCTGAGTGCTCGGATCATCGTGGGCTCCCGATCTCGCGCGCGGTGCGCTCGTCGACGGACTTGTACTGCTCGATCATGCGCGTCAGCGCCTCGAAGCTGCGCGAGACGTGGATCAGCTCGACCATCCCCTGGACGATGCCGACGTTGGATCCTTCGAGGACACCGGAGCGGATCTTCGCTTCGCCGGAGATCTGGGCGCGGCCGATCAGCGAGCCATCGGACACCAGATCGCCGTCGTCGCTGAAGCTCACCTCTCGCGCGCCGCTCGGGACCGTCAGCGGCTCGCCATCGGCGGCCAGGAGAGCTCGTCCGCTGGCGTCGACCAGGCGACCCTCGGCGCTGACCGTGAGCGACACGCTCCGCACCGGCTGGCCACCGCCCGAGAGCACCAGGCCGCCGGGCCCGTCCAGCGCGAGGTCGAGGGCTCGGCCGGTGTTGCTCACCGCGCCGGGCCGAAGGTCGCGCGCCCCGCGCTCGACCGCCACACCCGTCTCGCCATCCTTCGAGAGGACCTCGGCGAAGCTGACGCGCTCGGCCTGGTAGCCGACCGTGCTGGCGTTGGCGACGTTGTTCGAGACCACGTCGAGCGCCTCGAGCTGCGACTTCGCGCCCGCCAGCGCCAGGTAGATCCCGCCGCTCACTTGACCGCCTCCACCGCGCGCGCGGTCGGCTCGAGGATCGAGCGCAGCTTGATCAGCGCCCGCGCGTGGAGCTGACAGATGCGGGACTCGCTGACCCCGAGCGTCCTTCCGATCTCGGCGTAGGTCAGCTCCTCGACGTAGTAGAGCGACAAGAGCGTCGCGTCGCGCGCGTCCAGCCGGCCGAGCGCGGCGCGGATCTGTCGAGTCATCTGGCGGCGGACGGCCTCGTCGTGCGGCGAGCTTTCGGTCTGCATCGAAGAGATCTGCGTCTCGTCGTGCTCGCCGGTGGGCAGCTCGACCAGGCTGATCTGGGCCAGGCCCTCCAGCGCCTCCTGATAGTCGGCGAGGCTCACCCCGAGCTCCGCGGCGATCTCGGCGTCCTCCGGCGGTCGGGCCAGCTTGTTCTCCAGCCGCGCGATGGCCGAGGTGACCTTTCGCGCCGACGCACGCACTCGCCGCGGCAAGATGTCGCTGCGCCGGAGCTCGTCGAGCACCGCGCCCCGGATTCGCTTCTCGGCGAACCCGACGAACGGCTCGCTGCGCGCGGTGTCATAGCGGTCGGCGGCCTCGACCAGGCCGACCATCGCCGCCGACACCAGATCCTCCGAGCTGATCCAGCGCGGCGTCCCGCGGGCGATGCGCAGCGCGATCCGCCGCGCCATCTGGGCGTGCTCCGCGAGCAGGGCCTGCCGTTCGGGGGACCGGGCGCCCGATCCACTTCGACTATACGCTCTCATCACTGACCTCTTTCGGCAGTGCCGAGCACTGCGCCACGATGGCTTCGAGCCGCGCCGTTGGGCCCGTGCTCTTCTGTTCATCACCGGCGCGGTCATCGAGGACCCGCGCCAGGCTCCGGATCGCGCGCGCCGCCGGAGCGTCGGGCCGACAGAGGACCAGCGGGCGGCCTTCGGCGGCGGCGATCTGAACCGCCGGATCGTGCGGGATCGAGGGCAGGAGCACGATCTCGATCCCCAGGAACCGATCGCTCAGCCGGCTGAGCTGCGCGTGCATCTGCAACGCATCGTCAGCGGTGCGCACCGCGTTGGGGACCAGGTACACGCGCGTGCGTCGCTCGCGCGTGGCGAGCACCTTGAGGCAGGAGTACGCGTCGGCGAGCGACAGCGGCTCCGGCGTGGCCACCACCAGGATCTCGCTGGCGATCGAGGTCAGGGCGATGGTGCTCTGCTGGATGCCCGCGGCCGTATCGATGATCGTCGTGTCGAAGTCGATGCCCAGCTGGGCGAGCAGCGCCATGAGGTGCTGCTGGCGCGGCGGATCGAGGTTCGCGAGCGAGAAGCTGCCATTTTGGGCCGGCAAGAAGTGCAGCCCGTCCGCCTCGATGAGCACCTGATCGGCCGGCGTGCCGCGCAACAGATCGGAGAGCGTGCGCTCCGGCGCCTTGCCCAGCAGCAGGTTGAGGTCGGCCATGCCCAGATCGCCGTCGATCAGCAGGGTCCGCAGGTGCTCCGACTCGCGGCTGGCGTAGGCCAGCGCGAGGTTCACGGCGATCGTGCTCTTCCCGACGCCGCCCTTGCCGCCGCTGATCGCGATGACGCGCTTCCTCGGAGTGATGCAGGGGACCGAGTCCCACGGGGGTACCGCGCGCAAGGTGGCCGCTTGATCGCGCATCAGGCCGCCACTTCCAGGCCGTTGTTGGCGAGGGTGACGAGGCGATCGGCGGTGACCTCTTCGATGTCTTCCGGCACGCGCTGTCCGGTGGTGATCCAGGTGATCGGGTGGCCGGATCGAGCGGGCGCGCGCACCAGATCCTCGAGCTCGTTGGTCTCATCGACCTTGGTGAACAGCAGCCGAGCCAGTCCCCCGCCCTTCCAGCGCTCGAGCCACGCGTCGATGGTCTGCGGCTGAGTCGCAGCGGGCAGCGTGAGGTGGGTCTCGATCTCGTCGAGCGCCCCGAGCGTCGCGGAGAGCTCGTCGATCGCGGCGCCGTCACGCGGGCTGCGGCCGGCGGTGTCGATGAAGACGCGCGAGCACCCCGACAGATCGTCGATCGCTGAGGAGAGGCCCTCCAGACGTCGCACCATCACCAGGCGCACGCCGATGAGGTCCGCGAAGATCTTGATCTGCTCCTCGCCGCCGACCCGGTAGGTGTCGACGCTGATCAGGCCGATCTGCTGCCGCTTGCCGAGCGCCGCTTCGGCGGCGAGCTTGGCGATGGTGGTCGTCTTGCCGGCGCCGGTCGGACCGACCAGCGCGATCACGCGCCCGACGCTCGGCGCCGCGATCAAGGACCGCTGCGCGACCTTCTCCAGCGGCGCTGCATCGGTCGAGCGCGAGGTCAGCACCGCGAGCGCGCTCTTGATGAGCGTCAGCTGATGCGTCAGCTCTCCGGAGGGCGCGCTGCGGGCCTGGCGCAGCTCCCAGCGAATCGGCGCGACGATCCGCTCGATGTCGCTCTCCAGGATGCGCTGCTGCGCCTCCGGCGCGGTGAACGGAGCGAGCGCAGGCTCGCCGGGCAGCTCGTCGATCTCGATCGCCGCGGTCACCTCGATGGCCGAGCCGAACACCCCTTTGCGGATCTCGCGCGTCGCGACGATCATGGCGTCGGGTCCCAGCTCCGACTTCACCCGGGCGATCGCCTCCTTCATCGTGCTCGCCTGGAACTTGCGCAGGTTCGTCGGGCTCGACTTCCCGGGGGCGCGTTCAGGGCTCGGTGCGACGTTCATGACGAGAGGCAAAGCAAGGTCGGGGCCAACCTCTTTCGTTCAGCGGCGGTGGATGAAGCGGAGAGGCGCCGTCAAAACCGCCGATGGTGCGACGGGAGGCGCCGAGAGAGCGAGCAGCGGAATCAGAACGCGATCAGGCCGCGGCTGACGAATCGGACCGAGGGATCGAGCTCGCGATAGCTCAGGACGGCGAGGCCCGGCGCGTGCCGCAGCGCGATCGCGGCCACCGCGCGGCGAACGTCCGGCGCCACCACCGCGACTGCAGGGTCGTCGCGCTCGGCGGCCTTGCGCGTGGCTTCCTCGAGAGCGGCGGCCAGGCGGGAGAGCGCCTGCGGATCGGTGGCGCGGCCGGGGTGTCGCACCAGATCCTCGGCGCGCGGGTCGAGGACAAGCGCGCAGAGCTCGCCACGGTCGCTGAGGTGGGCGTGCGAGATCTGGCGCGCCAGCCGCTGTCGCACCAGCTCGGTCAGCTCCTGCGGATCCTTCTGCTGCGCGGCGCAGTCGGCCAGCGTCTCGAGGATCGTCCGCGAGTCGCGCACCGAGACCCCCTCCATGAGCAGGTTCTTCAGCACCTTGATCACCTCGCCGAGCGGCAACAGGTGCGGGATGAGCTCCTCGACGACCTTGGAGTTCTGCTTGGCGGCGAGATCGATCAGCTCCTGCGCCTCGCGGCGGCCGAGGAGCTCGTGAGCGTGGCGGCGAACGATCTCGGTCAGGTGCGTCGCGACCACCGCCGACGCGTCCACCACGGTCGCGCCCTGGCTCTCGACGCGGGTGCGGTCGGCCAGGCCGATCCACTTGGCCGGGAGGCCGAAGGTCGGCTCCTTGACCACGTCCCCGGGCAGCGACTTGATGATCCGCTCGGTGGGATCGATGGCCAGCAGCCGGCCGATGCGAAGCTCGCCGTCGGCGACTTTGACCCCCGAGATGAGGATGCGATAGCCGCCCGGCTTGAGGCCCAGATCGTCGCGCACGTGGATCGGGGGCACCATGATGCCCAGCTCGAGCGCCACTTGCTTGCGCAGGGACGCGATGCGCGAGAGGAGCTCGCCGCTCTTTTGCGCGTCGACCAACGGGAGCAGATCGAGCCCGACCTCGAGCGTGAGCAGATCGAGCGGCAGGAGCGCCTCGAGCTCGCTCTTGTGCGCCGCCGCGTCGTTGACCTTCGGCTCGATCTTCTTGGCAGCGTCGGACGACGGTGCGCGCGGCTTGCCGGCCCGCTGGGCGAGGAGCATCGTCGCACCCGCCAGGCCGAGCAGGATGAGGTGCGGCATCCCGGGGATGGCGGCGATCGCCACCAGCGTGATCGCGGTGATGCGCAGCGGCCGACTGCTGCCGAGGAGCTCGGTCTGGAGCGCCTTGCCGAGCTCGCCGGACGTCGCGCCGCGGGTGGAGAGCAGAGCAGCGCCGGTCGAGACGAGCAGCGCCGGGATCTGCGTCAGCAGGCCGTCACCGATCGACAGCAGCATGAACGTCTTGGCCGAGTCGGCCAGGCTCATGCCGTGCTGGGCGACGCCGATGATGAACCCGCCGAGCACGTTGATCGCGGTGATCATCAGGCCGGCGATCGCGTCGCCGCGCACGAACTTGGACGCGCCGTCCATCGCGCCGTGAAAGTCGGCCTCCTGCTCCACGACCTTGCGCCGGGCGCGCGCGACGCTCTCGTCGATCAGGCCGGCGGCCAGATCGGCGTCGATCGCCATCTGCTTGCCGGGCATCGAGTCGAGCGTGAAGCGGGCGGAGACCTCGGAGATGCGCTCGGAGCCCTTGGTGATGACCACGAAGTTCACGATCACCAGGATGAGAAAGATCACGCCGCCGACGACGAAGTTTCCGCCCACCGCGAACTCACCGAAGGTCCGGATCACCGCGCCGGCCGCGTCGAAGCCTTCGCCTCCGTGCAGCAAGATGCGCCGCGTGGTGGCCAGGTTGAGCGCCAACCGAAACAGCGTCACCAGCAACAGGAGCGACGGGAATGACGAGAAATCGAGGGGCCGCTCGACGTAGATGGCCAGCATCAGCACCATCACCGAGATGCACAGGCCCAGCGCGAGGAGCGCGTCGAGCGCCACGGCGGGGAGCGGCAGGATGACCATCCCGAGGATTCCGATGATCAGCACCGCGCCGGCAGCGCCTCCGCCGGTGGTCGCGGGCGAGGCCCCGATAGTCGCAGTCGTCATCGCGTGCTTCTCCGTCTCAGTCGGTAAACATAGGCCAGGATCTCGGCGACGGCCTTGTAGAGCTGGGCCGGGACCTCGCGTCCCTCGGGCACCAGCTTGAACAGGCCGCGAGCCAGCGGGATGTTCGGTACGATCGGCACGCCGTGGGCGCGAGCCAGCTCGCGGATGTGCTCGGCGGCCGCGCCGCGTCCCTTGGCGACGACCTTGGGCGCGCGATCCTTCTTGGAGCGGTAGCGCAGAGCCACCGCGTACTCGGTCGGGTTGACCAGGACGACGTCGGCGCTCTTCACCGCTGCGCCGACGCGCCGCTTGGCGATCTCCATCATCCGCTGGCGGCGCCGGCGCTTGATCTGCGGATCACCGTCCTGCTCGCGCATCTCGCGCTTCATCTCCTCGGGCGTCATGCGCATGTCGGCGCCGATGCGCCGGCGCGCCAGCAGGTAGTCGCCGATCGCCAGCGCGCCGAGCGCACCGCCGGCGCTCATGATCGTCCCGGAGAGCGCCTCGGCGAGCCGATCGATCAGCGCGCGCGCCTCGAAGACCGGGGCCGCGTCGAAGTGCGTCCAGGCCGAGCGCACGCCGAGCACCGCGGCGATGCCGACCACCAGCAGCTTGGCGACCGACTTGAGTAGCCGCGAGGCGCCCGCTTTGGGTGAGATGAACCCGAGCAGCGCTTGCGGGCTCCCGATGCGCGAAAGGTCGACCTTGGGCGCCATCAGGGCGGGCGGCCAGCCAAGCTGCGCGGCGGTCGAGACGGCGTAGCCGAAGAGCGCACCTCCCAGGGTCGGGCCGGCCGCGCCGATGATGGCGGACGCTGCGAGGGGGAGCGCGTCGAGGAGCGGTACCCTGCCTTCGAAGGCGATCTCGGCGAGGTGAGCGATCGCCGAGTAGCTGGCCGGCAGCGCGCTCATCCCGATCATCGCGCCGCCTACGAAGGTGGCGGTGGCGGTGAGATCGCGGGAGAGGGCTACCTTTCCCTCGCGGCGGAACTGCTCGATGCGCCGATCGCTCGGCGGTAGCTTGCGCCGGTCGCGATCATCGGACGACACCGTCTCTCTGGGTTTGCAAGCCGGGGGCCACCCGCGGCAGCTGTCGACACCGCGAGGTCACGCCCGGTGATCGTCAAAATCGACGCTGGCCGAAGAGGCTCTGCGGAGCGTCGGCGGCCATCGCCGCGTAGCCCATGAGCGCCTGGATCAGGGTAGGCGCGGTGGCGATCAGCGCGGCGGTCCCGACCAGCAGGAACACCGCGAGCATCACCGAGAAGGCGTTGAGCGCGGGCGCGGCGCGCGAGGCGAGCGCGGCGCCGACGTTGCTGATCATCGACGCGACCATGAGCGGAGCCGCGATGTGCAGCGACGCCGCCATCACCCGGCCGCCGCCATCGAAGAGCGATCGGGCGGCGTGCTCGAGCGTCTGACCATCGATGGGCGCGACCGCGAGCACGCGGATCGCCGACTCCAGCCCGTCGGCAGCGAGAAAGGCGAGGCCGCCGAGCGCGTACATGATGCGCCGGGTCGGCAAGCTCTCCTCGCCGATCGCCGGGTCGTAGAGGCCGGCGAAGCCCACCCCGAGCAAGAGGCCGATCAGCTGCCCTCCCGACTCGAGGCCGGCGAGCACCAGCCGCGTCGAGAAGCCAGCCATGATCCCCAGGGCGAGCTCGGCCGGGATCGCATAGAGGCCCACGCTCTCCTGCGCACGCAGCGGCGCCAGCACCAGGGCCAGCAAGAGCGAGAGCCCCACCCGCACGCGCGCCGGGACGTTCGGCGTGCCGATCACCGGCGCGGTCTGGGCCCAGCCGGCGACGCGGACGAAGGTTGCGAGGTAAGCCTCCATCGCGTCAGCGCCCCGAGCGCCGGCCGATGGTGACGATGGTGGCGGCGCTCTTCTCGGTGAAGCGGGTGAGCTGTCCGAGCAGCGATTGACCGGCCAGCGCCATGACCAGGCCCACCGACAGCAGCTTCGGCGCGAAGGTCAGGATGTTCTCCTGGAGCTGGGTCGCCGCCTGCAGGAGCGCGACCAGCAGGCCGACCGCGAGCGCCGTGACGATGAACGGACCGCCCACCATCGCGGTGGTCCACAGCGCCTCGCGCCACAGATCGAGGAGCTCGCCGCCGTTCATCCGATCGCCCCGGCGAGGAGCGAACGGACGATGAGGTGCCACCCATCGACCGAGATGAAGACCAGCAGCTTGACCGGAAGCGCGACCGTAGAGGGTGGCAGCATCACCATGCCGAGCGCCGAGAGCACCGAGGCGACCACCAGATCGATCACCAGGAACGGCAACAGGATCAGGAAGCCCATCTCGAAGGCGGTCCGCAGCTCGGAGATGCCAAAGGCCGGCACCGCGATCTGCAGCGGCACGTCGGCTTCGCTGGCCGGGCGTGGCGCGTCCGACACCTCGTAGAACAGCGACAGATCCTTCTGGCGGGTGCGCTGGAGGAGGAACGTCCGCAGCGTCGGCGTCGCCGCCTCGATCGCCGCGCTCTCGCTCAGCTGGCCGGCGAGGTACGGGGCCAGGGCCTCGCTGTGGACCTTCGCCGCCACCGGCGCCATCACGAAGCCCGTCATGAAGAGCGCCAGCCCGACCAGCACCTGGGTGGGCGGCGCTGCGCCCGCGCCGAGCCCGGTCTTGAGCATCGAGAAGACCACCACGAAGCGCGCAAAACAGGTGCAGGAGAGGACGAGCGCC
>Ga0105047_10004096_pt1 | contig 25511 bp, 32 predicted proteins | sample MAT04_FD_78384 | JGI IMG/M metagenome (GOLD analysis project Ga0105047, IMG submission 78384) | Freshwater microbial communities from Lake Fryxell liftoff mats and glacier meltwater in Antarctica - MAT-04 (megahit assembly) | ecosystem: Environmental > Aquatic > Freshwater > Ice > Liftoff...
CGAACGTAATCGCTGTAATCAGAGCGACCAATTGGAGTTTCAAACTGACATGAAACGTAAATCATTGCTGTTCCGGAACGCTGCCGTCTGAATGTACTCGACGTTGCCGAGACGGAACGTAGTACAGCCTCACTGCTTCTTTTTCTTTGTGACCCTAGCGGCTTTCTTGGCGACTTTTTTGGCGACTCTCGCCTCTTTTTTGGCCGCCTTCTTAGCGACTCTAAGATCCTTCCTGGCGACCCGAGCGGCTTTCTTTGCGACTTTTTTAGCGACCAGTGCCTCTTTTTTGGCAGCCTTCTTAGCAACTCTCAGATCCTTCTTGGCAGCTTTTGCTGCCTTCTTCGCCGCCTTGGGAGATCCTTGATTGGCTGCACCGGGAACAGCAGCTTCACTTGGAACAACGGTCTCATTCTTTGCCATCTAACTCTCCTTATTTTTGTGTCTGGAACGAATCCTAAGTGTCGGCGGATCTTGAGATACTTCGTTGGAACTGTCAAGAATCACTGATTGTCGGTCTGATTCGGCAGCAGCCACTCATTTGCGAGTGGACTGGTTGAACTCAAATATCGGCGTCATTATCACCCAAATGACAAAACTCAAGACAAAGAATTCTGATTGGCGAGCTATATGGAACCGAAGACCGTCGAAAAGCTGGAAGTAAAGATTGAAGAAGCCATTGCTGAGGTCATCATCAAGATGGGCGTAAGGAAACTGCCACTGCTGCCTTCTCGTCACACAATGCACCTGATGGCAAAGGCTGCGGTTACGGTGTATGAAGCGGCGGTTGAAAATCAGCGACAGGAACAATGAGGATCGACAACATTGTTTGACGGCGTCAGAATTATTTCAGCAAACATTCAGATCTAAACATCTTCAGTACCACGTTGTGAAGCAGGATATCTCGATCATGAACAACCAGCCAACAATACGAAAACCCAGCGAGGGTCGTACTATTTCCGTCGTGAGCGACGTGTATCGATTCATGGCAACGGGTGAAGACACAAACGACAAATATGCGATGTGGGAAGCTCTTGTTCCTCCGGGCGGTGGGCCTCCTCCACATGTTCACAGCATGGAAGAAGAGAGTTTTTACATTTTGGAAGGTGAGATCACGTTCCAGATCCGAGAGAAACGAGTTGTGGCGTCAGCAGGTATGTTCGCCAACATGCCGGTGGGAACGCCGCATTCGTTCAGGAATGAAAGTACTAAACCGGCGAAAATGATCATTTCGGTTGCTCCGGCGGGCTTGGAAAACATGTTCTTCGAGATTGGCGCAGCATTACCCGAAGGTTCTACTTCTGCTCTGCCGCCCACCAAAGAAGAACGCTGGAACGCTATGCTGCCGACCGATTTCGAAATGGAAAACCTGCTCTCGGCCCGGGAGCATGGGGGCAGCTTCTGGCTTATCGGAAAGCGGCGGGATTCGATCAGTGAAACTCTTTGTTGCCGTTTTCGGTTCTTTGCTCCTACTGGCCGTTGCTGCTTTCTTCATCTTCGGCTTCTTGGCGACCTTTGAGCCGACGAGTGACGCTATGGTATTCAGAATTGGCTACACCGTGATCGGTTTGGGTTGCATCATCGGCGTTGGGTTCTTGGTGGCGAACGCCGTGCGGAAATGAGATGGTCTCACCGAACACGCCGCAATCTTCCTGCGATCATCGGGGCGAAAAACAAGAACAGCAAGCCCAACGGCATCAATCCGCCTCGCAGCATGTTGTAGTCGGCAACGATTCGCTCCAACGACAATCCCACCACAAACCGCCCGAACAAAACCTCGAAGGACACGGTCAGCACCAGCCATATCGCACCGACCGTCAGAAGTTCGGATGTTTTTGTTGCTTCAATCCAGCCGATGGTCAGGTATGCGATCACGAGAATGATCGCCGATCCAGTGAACACGCCGATTTGATTGGACCGGAACTCACCAAGCAGCGGCACAAGAGCAACTGCCCGAAGAATGCCGTGGACGATCTCGGCAGCGATTACCAAAAACCAAATCGCTAAGGTACGGGTGCTGATTCGCCAGCGGTTTGTTACTTGTTCGTCAGTCATTTCACTCAACCAAGACTTCCGCAACCTGTCTTCGTGGCGTGCGGTGCTTCTCTGGGGAGGCGAAACCGAGACGGAAGGGAAGCTGCGGGAAGAGATTCGGATTGGGTTGCACCTTCGCCACTTCTAGCTTGATCTCCTCAACTTGCACGATCTGGCTCATCGGCTGGCACCAGATACCAAACGACGCCGCCAGCAGCGAGAGCCGCTGGTACACTTGCCCGACTTTGATCTGTGTTTCCCGGCTGTTGTTGTTGGAACTGATGAGGCCCAGAACCGGCGACGACATCAGCACCGCAGAATCCTTCTTCGCCGTGGACGCTCCCATGTTGATGTGAGTCACAGCCAACTTACCGATCTTCGACATTAACCACGATGTACCGAAGACGCCTTGACCGATCCAGTAGCCAAGTTCTTCTCGAAAGGCTGGGTCCGCAAATTCGATGGCATCGGCTTGAACCACAAGCTCATCGGCCCTTTGTTTGATGGAGTCATCACTGGTCAACCGGACAGTGATTTCTGGCTCGATGCAACAGCCACGAAGCTGTTCCAGCACGTTTGCCGGGATGGGGCGACCATCGTACTCACCGTGATTGGTGTGCCGCACGAGGATCATCGAGAATAAGCTGCCGGGGCGTCGTGGAACGGCGGCATCGTTCACCTCCAAGCGAACCGAGGCAGCGTGCATCGGTTCTTCAATATCGGGCAGGTACTCGGACTTATGGACAATGCCAAAATTCTCAGCGGCAATGAGCAGATTTTCCAATGCGCAGCCCACACTAATGTGCAGTTCACGCTGATCGTCGTCGGCAACTCGGAGCCACCTTTCTTCATCCACGAACACGTCAATTCGGTCGCCACTGATACGGAACTTCCACGGCTGGGTGTTGTGGCTCGATGGAGCGAGGACGGCGTATCGCAACAAGAATCGCAATCGGTCGGCCAATAAGCCATCGGTAGGGAAGTGGGCTTCATCAACCTTCCAAGGATCGGTGAAAGTCATGGTGTGTTCCTTACCAGTTCATCGCTGTGATGCTCAATTGCAGCACTGTCGCCAGTGAGACCCACACGAAATACGGAACCTGTGCCACCCCAACCCACTTGTGATGCTTCCAGATGGCGAAAGACATCCAGATGATTGTGGCCCAGACGACCAGAATGTCTACAGCGGCCAGCGGCAAGTTCCGCAGTCCGAATTGAATCGGCGTGAACATCAGGTTCGCCACAAGGTTGATGGCGAACGGTAGTGCGACCTTCCACGGCAGCTTCTTGCGGATTGCCTGCACGAATACGTAGCCAAACGTGGCAATGATAATCGGGTAGAGAATCTGCCAGATCAGACCGATGGTCGAGGGAGCAGGCGTCCACCAAGGCTTCTCAAGGGCATTGTACCAGGCTATCCATTCCATGTGTAATTCCTGTCATCCATCTTTCGCCACAGCAGAATATCAAGTGCGTGCTTTCTTAGATTACTGACAGATCTTATCATTAGCCTTTCGAGAAGTAAGTGTGATCACCTGTCTGAATGGAAGCTCCATGTCGAACTGCGCCCTTTTTCAGCCCTTTGCTCTGTACGATCTCTCTTTGCGAAACCGGATTGTCCTGGCTCCCATGACACGCTCTCGTGCTGGGGTCGAACGAATTCCGAACCGCCTGATGGCCGAATACTACGTCCAGCGCAGTTCTGCTGGCCTGCTCATCACCGAGGCCACTACGATCTCAGAACAGGCCAATGGATGGAATGAATCGCCCGGCATCTATACAAACGAGATGGCCGAGGGCTGGAAGCAGACCGTCAACGCCGTCCATGAGAAGGGAGCCGTGATCTTCCTCCAACTTTGGCATCTCGGACGCTCTTCCCACAGCAGCTTTCACAACGGCAAGCCCGCCGTTGCACCATCGGCTATCAAGATTAACGAGCCATACATCCATACGCCGACAGGCAAACAGCCTCACGAAGTTCCAAGAGCGCTGGAAACTGACGAGATTCCAACAGTTGTGGATGACTACCGCAAAGCCGCCGAACTAGCGAAGGCAGCAGGTTTTGATGGCGTAGAAATACACAGTGCTAACGGCTATTTAATTGACACATTTCTTCAGTCGAAGACAAACCACCGGACGGATCAGTACGGCGGCAGTGTCGAAAACCGCTACCGTTTCCTGAAGGAAGTCGTCGAGGGAGTCACGTCCGTCTGGCCCGCCAATCGAGTCGGTGTCCGACTTTCTCCGAATGGAGTCTTTAACGACATGGGGTCGCCTGATTACCGGGAGCAGTTCACGTTTGTCGCCAGTCAACTCGACCAATTCGGATTGGCATACTTGCACGTCATGGACGGACTGGCGTTCGGGTTTCATCAACTTGGTGAGCCGATGACACTCGCCGAGTTCCGCAAGGTGTTTCACGGGCCGCTCATGGGTAACTGCGGCTACACGCAAGAGACAGCAGAGAAAGCGATTGAAGAGGGACATGCTGACCTGATCGCCTTCGGTCGGCCCTTTATTAGCAACCCAGACCTTGTGCAGCGGTTTCTGAATCGTTGGCCTCTGGCGGAACCAGCCGAGATGTCAGACTGGTATTTGCCCACCGGAGCAAAAGGATACACCGACTTCCCAACGATTGCACAATGATTGATGCATGAGGTGTTTGTTCAAAACTCGAAAGATTATTTGTTTGACGATGCGGCTGAGGGCAAACACGCTGCCACAGTTTCCGCTATCCGCCTGTATCCGGCGACAAAGCCTTTGAGAAAGCCATCGCTCCTTATGCCGGTCCAAAAGGCAATCTTCAAATCCCACTTGATCAGCCGATTCCTTACAATCTGATAAAACGAATCGTCAAAGTGCGTGTTCGGCAGGACATAGAAAAGGCTGCTGCGACGAGAGCCAGTCGGAAGAAGAAGAATCTGGAAAATTAAAAGGCGTATGGAAGTATGGATTTGCGGGAATTGGAAGCCCTTGCTGAAAAGGAACTCCTGAAGCATGGACTTCGAGATTGGTCATTTGGATTGGCAAAGACAAAGCGTCGGCAAGGTGTGTGCAAATATCGTGATCGACGAATTGAGATCGCTGAATACTACGCCCGTCACAATCCGCCTGAGAAAGTTTTGAATACACTCCTGCACGAAGTCGCTCATGCCATCGCGGGACCGAAAGCTCGCCACGGTCCAGCATGGAAGGCTGTTGCCATAAGACTCGGAGCTGCGCCACAGGCTTGCGACACATGTGCTGAAACGGTTGTGATGCCGGGCGACTGGCAAGCAACCTGTGAAGCCTGCAACAGAACGTACCACAAATACAAACGTCCCCAGAGATTGACGGGCTACCGATGTCGGTGTGTCGCCCGGAAACCGCTGTCATTTCAGTTTGTGGGTGATCCGGCACGGCGTCCTCCTGATCCACCGACAATTGAAGAATCAGCGAAGTGGGCAGCAAAATGTGCAGGATGTCAGACGGTTCATCTTCGCATCCGCAAACCCAGGCCAGGTGTATGGCGTTGTCGTTGTCCACACCGCTGCGAATTGGTCTGGCGACTTCATGCTTTGGACAATGGCAAGTGAGATGTGCCAATGGAAATTCAGCATAACCACACCAGAGCCTCCAGGATGCCCCAGAACGACATCAAATCGTTCAACCCACTCTGTATCAGAGAGACAATCCGATTTATTTAGATAAATGCTGGAGGGCATGATACGGTATCTGCTCTGTGGTTCATGATTATTCTCAACTGCAACGAATAATTGGCGTGGTGACTGATGAATTCCCGATTGCCAGCATTTCATTGATCGGCATGTCTGGCAAGCATGTGGCAAGAGCCTGCACAGATGATGCGTTCTGAAGTGACTGGACAATTATCGACAGTGGCTCCGGCCAAATCTCTGGGACGTCATATTCTCCATCGTGCAAGGTCGAAAAAGCCAGTCGTTCAGTTGGTGGTGTAAACTGAGCATCCACGCCGGGCTTGTTCCCACGAGCATCGACCCGATACCAGCCATGATCTGACAGATAAACCGCATTCAGACCATGCAGACAGTGTGGCGGCTTGTCACCGTTGAGCGTGAGTCGCTGGTAGCAGAAGCCCGCAGGAATTCCGTTGGATCGCAGCAACGCTGCCAGCAGGTGGCTCTTGGCGTAGCAGTAACCGGTTCGCATCAAAAGAACATCGGAAGCTCGACAAGTTATTTCCGTACGCTGGTAGTCGAGACTGTGCTGAATGTTGTCTCGAACCCACTCGAAAGTACGCCGAGTAACATCCAATTCACCATCGGACTGCTGACCCAATTCTTCAGCAAGTTGGCGAACGGAGGGTGTCTGCCAATCGATAATCTCTGAGGATTCAAGAAATGCAGAATTCATGATTTACGAGCCACCAAACGAATCCGGCGATAATCAGCGAACCAGACCGAATCCCTATGAAGATTCGGATGAGCAATTTCCTCAATCTGTTGGAAGAATGCGTCATGTTGTACTGATGGAATTCGACTCAGCCAGTGTTGGCCGAACATCCGCACCCAGTTTCTCAGACCGTTATCGCCTTCAAGTGGCGTTGGTCGGTCGATCATTGCTGGTGAGCTATCCAGACCGATAACTGTGGCTCCTGATTCAGCAATCTGGGCTGTCAGTTGTCCAGTACCGCAACCGACATCAAGTATTCGTTCTCCGAATTGCGGAGCCAGCAATTCAATGACGGATGCTCCCAACTTCCAGACGAACGAGTGCTTACCATCGTACAAATCAGCGTTTCAGTCGGTGTTACTCATCGCCATCTCCAACAGGGTTAATACCTACCCCCGACTCATCGGGTAACGTTTGCAGCATCAGTTCTGCAATCTTCAATTCTTGATGTCCGCCCGTCTTTTGCAGCGACCGAATGACTCGTAACCGCCTTTCAGAATCGTGATTCTGATTCAGCTTCCACTTTCCCTCTATCCGTTCAATTTCAATCGTGGAGCAAACAATTGCATCCAGCAATCGGTCGATGAATCCGTCTTCCGTTTCGTCCATCGACCACGGCGCAGGCATCTTTGATTCGTAGAACTCAACGTATTGCCGAACAATGTCAGCTTTACCTTCCTTGTTCTCAACCGATTTCCATTTGCCGTAAACATGCACGGCAACATAGTTCCAAGTTGGCACAGCGTTCTGTGTCTCATACCACGTCGGTGAAATATAAGCATGTGGTCCGTGAAAGATGCTCAAGGTGGTTCTCCCTTCCGCCGACATCCACTGAGGATTTGCTTTGGCAAGGTGTCCGATTAACCGACCATGCGTGCCAGAGGATCGAGCCAGCAGAAGCGGGAGGTGTGAGGCAATCGGTTCGGCTTCATCGGTGGTGATGAAAGTGGCGAAGCTGTGACTTTCAATAAAGTCGTGAAGACTTTGAATATCATCTTTATCAAACTGCGAGGGCGTATACATGCGATTTTGTGCCGGTCAAAGAGTCTGGTATTTTGTTCGTCGGACACACGACTGTTTTTTCGTGGATAACTGTCTACAACAGGTACAGTGTCAAAAAAACGCCTAACGGTTTCTGGTCCCACACCGTGTTATTTCATCCAGTTGTGAGTTTCACGCAACCAAATGATCTGAGCCGTATGATGTTCACCGTGCCATGCGTAATTATTGAGAGCAAGCCACAGACTGACAGACTTGCCAGTTTGAGGATGCAGGAAAGTACGGCCAAACTGAACTTCCGTCATTGATTCCAACAATTGCACCCATTTCGCATGAATCCCTTCAAGCAGGAAAATGGCAGGTTCGACATCGCCGAAACGACTATCGGCAAGCTGAACCCAATCGCCTTCCTCGTAGGCTTTTATGGTTGGATGATCTTCAGTAAGCGCCCACTTGAATCGAATGATACTATGAAGGTGACTGTCGGCGATGTGATGTGTGATCTGCCGAATTGTCCAGTTCCTGTAAAGCGTGTCGAGTTGATCCTCGCTCAGCCCCAAGACCGCTTTACGCAACTTTGCTGGAGCATGTCGAACTTGCTCGATCAGGCGAGCCTTAGTAGCAGATTCGTACAACTCGACGGGTTGAAACGGCCCGGCAGGATTGTCCGGTGGCATCGAATTCATTCTAAACTCCACTGTGAGATTTGCAGCCAGATCATCGTACCAGATATCTCAATGTATTTTTCGCCGTGCTTTGCGCATAGTATCCCACAATCCCCGACACTTTCGACAACGGCAAGGTTCACACATGAAGCCAATCAAGTTCTCGTGTGAAGCCACACTTCCCCAGACGCCTGAAGAGATCGCCAGCCAGATTCTCGACCTGAATAGGTGGCCAGAGTTCGCAGGATACGGACCATTGCCGGGGATCAAACACGCTGAATTCGATACGACAACTGCCGACATAGTGGGAACAAGAATCCGGGTCACAAACCGGGATGGTTCAACGCACATCGAGGAGATCGTTGAGTGGGAACCGACACGACGCCTGCACTTGCACATGCACGAATTCTCGCCGCCTGTCTCTCGATTGGCGACAAGTTTCGACGAGACGTGGGAGTTTCAGGTAACGGACCACGGCACAAAGGCTGTTCGCTTATTCGAGTTGCACCCAAAATCTATGTTGGCCAGTCCGTTGCTCTGGATAATTTCATTGATTCTGAAGCGAGCCATTGCCCGTCATTTGGAACAGATGCGTCAGGAAATGTGATCTTGGAGAAACCGCTTCAACACAGCAACCTGCTCTGACCTGTAACTCACAGCATTATTTGCCAATATGGGCATCACTCCTGAACACTACCTTTATTGATTAGCAGAACCATGCCGTAATACAGACCAATCATCACGACCGTTGAAAGACCCATACTGCTGTAGAATCCCCAGCCCTTTTTAAGCAGGAACGGCAGCAGCAGAAAGAACGGCAACGACGGAAGTACCAGCCAAAAGATGCTGCTTGATAACTCGGCGACCTTTTCAGTGCTGCCCGTGTCGATGTAGAGCCAGATCATCCCGAGGAATGAGATGAGCGGAAGTGAAGCCAAGAGTCCGCCCAAGAGCGAGCTTCGCTTTGAGGCTTCTGAAACGGCGACCACAATGCCAGCCGTCAACAAGATTTTGATTGCATAGTACATCTGGGGATTCCTTTATCACGCTCGGTTGAACCGTGTCACCAACTTTTGCAAATGTGACCTCACCGTAAATCTATGGAGCAATCCAGTTACCACAGGGCGTTGGTTTCATCGCCCAGAAGCTGTAGTATTCAGATCCTACATCACCGCCAATGATCGTTACTTTCACAAATCTCAACAAGTGAACTATGCAAGCACATGAACTCATTCGACGACTTCAGCAGCATCGGGCTTGGGTAAACAAGAACCTGTTGACCTCTTGTAAAGACCTCACGGAGCAACAATTGCATCAATCGTTTCAAATTGGTCAAGGATCAATCTGGAAATCACTGACTCACATGTACGCCGCAGAATCCGTCTGGCTCGAAGTGTTGCTGGGCAACGATCGTCACCGTGTCCAAGGAGATTTACCCGGCAAACTTCCGGGCAATCAACAGGGCGATGACAGAATCACAAGCCTTGATGAGTTGAAGAACAAATGGTCAATCCTCGAACAAAGGTGGGACGACTATCTGGCATTACTTCAATCCGAATCATTGAACGAAACAGTATACAGAGTGAGTTCCAGCGTTGGGGCAGGAACACGCATTGGAACCAGTCGCAGTGACGTGCTGCTTCATGTTTGCACTCATGCGCAATACACCACGGCTCAGATGGTCAATATGCTGCGGCAGGCGGGTGTTGAAAAGCTTCCCGAAACGATGCTGATTTCATTGGCCCGGCAGGAAGCATCGGAATCATGCGAACTGACGCCGCATCAACTGCGCAAATTGGCTGCTGCCGCTGGCTACTATCGAGCGTTACTGGCCGTTCATTGCGACGAGGAAAATCGAGCGATTATTTGGGGTATGGTTTCAACGGGAGCTGATTGGGTGAGTCGCGTTGATGCCGCAAGTGATCGCCATGATGATCTTCCGGAAAATCTGGTTATCCATTGCCTTGGTCCGGGTCACTTGATCGCCAGCGCTGGTTACGCTCGCGTTCTGGAATCTGCAAATGGACGCATTTTGATGGACGGATTTGATCCGTTTCGTTCAACATGGTTGCCAAAGCGATTTGGTCGTGTGCGAGCCGACCTGCTTCAACTAATCGACTCACAGGACCACGCATCGTCTCGAATGGAAACGCGAATGTGTGACGATTTTGTGCGTGACCTGGCACAAAAAGTTGTACGCCAGACCCTTCGTCTGGTTCCTACGCGTGGCCATGGCGGGATGCTTGTCTATCTTCCAGATGCAATTGTAGGTAGCGAACAGCTGCAATCGTGGTTGCGCTTTCGCGTTCAATTCGAACCTGACGACTCGACGCTTCGTTTTCGTCGAGTCATGCTGCAGGTCATTGCGCGAGCCCGAGAAATTGGTCATTCGCTCGGTATGAAAACAGTAACTTACAAGGACTACCGGCGAATGAGTGACATGGAACTTGTCGCACTTTAGGCAAGACTGATCGAGCTCGGCCATTTCCTTGCCGACATGATGAGTGTTGATGGGGCATTGGTACTTGACCGTTCCTTCCGCTTAATCGGCTTCGGGGCAGAAATTTTGGGCGACTCGCACGTTGTCCGGCTTGATGATTAACGGCATGCAGCACAGCATGATCTGGGTTGGTACAGGCGTCATGCCCAAGGGCGCGACACCCGACAAGACAAACCGCCTTTCAAGTTACTCCGGTGCAATGGCTCAATCCAACATAGATCAGCCTGAAATCGGTAGCGGCGATCGCCAAACCGCGATCGCGTTTGGCAAGCGAGTCGCGAAGACCTCTGCTCGCTGGAATCGTTTACTTTCAGCGACTTGAGTGGAACCGAATTCCGAGACCTGATCGGCATCCTGGGACCCGACAGGCGCATCACCAGACCCGGTGGGCGCTTCCCCACAGGTGGCTGGTTTTGAATTTGAGACAAAGTTTTTGCGACTGCCCCGCGATCCACTCCCAGAGCCCTCCAGCCCTCGAAATCGCTCGATGCGATTGCCCTGTCGCCGCAAGTGCTTGTATTGCCTGTGTTTGTGCCATTGATCGCCGATTCGACATGCCTGACTCCTGTCCACGGAAAAAATCTCCGCAGGCAGTGTGAACGGAATGTCTTAACTCTCATGATGACTGGTTTTGAAGCGCCTTTCGATGGCTGGGTTTAGGCGCTCACTGACAGATCGGAAGTTACAGGTTTGATTGGGCCAATTCGATTCATGGTTTTCTCCCTCGAAAGTTGCATATGCAACAATTAATGAAAATTTATCAATAATTTCAGTCAACGCTAACTTGGCTTGTGCTGGGAAACGTTCGGCAGCTTAAGAACTCTCCACTCACTTGCGATCCGTCTTCATCAACCAGGCTACCGCCGTTGCACTTGAGCTTACACAATCGACAGATTCCACTTTTACACGAGTGCATGATCGGGACCCCGGCGCGCAATCCAGCATCCAGGATGGATTCGCCCTTGAACGACTCGACGATCTTCGTGCCCGTCTGAGTCGCAAAGCGGATCGATGCTGCTCTGGCATCCTTCGGCAAAGGTTTCCTGGCAATCTTGTTCGGAGACGTGACTGATTGGGCAACCCGAGCGCCATCGCCGAAGGACTCAAAGTGGATACGATTTGTTTCGATACCCAGGCGACTGAGGGTATCCTGAATCATCATTCGGTATGCGACAGGTCCGCAAATCAAAAAGTAAGCGCTGCTTACAAACGATTCTCTCGTCTGTACAAGTTCTTCAATTGCCTCGGGAGACAGTCGATTGCCCTTCGACTTATCAAACGAGATAAGGTCCAAACAGTTTTTTTGAGTCAAGTTTGCCAGCGATTTCCGGAAGATCGTGGTTTCTGTATTCTGGTTGGAGTAGAAAAGCACGAGATTGGCTTTTCCTCGACTCAGTCGGCTCTTCATAATTGAGTAGATCGGTGTGATTCCACTACCTGCGGCGAAACCGATCAATGGTTGGTCCGAAGGTTCGGGCGTGGGATCAGTGAACTCACCAAACGGACCGGCGAACGCCAACTGATTTCCGACCACGATTCGGTCTACCAAAAGACTGGAGAAACGTCCGTCGGGCACGCGTTTGACCGTTATGCTGTACTCGCGGTCTTCGGGACTGCTCGACAACGAGTAACTGCGTTTGCGCGAAGAGTCTTCATGCGAAAAATGCAGGTCAATGAATTGTCCGGCTCTGTAAGAAAACTTCTCACGCGGCCGAAAGAAGAACGTCTTTGCCTCAGTGGTTTCCGTGATGACTTTTGTGATCTTCAGATAGTTTACTTTGGAAAGCATCGTTCAAATCTCGGCATGAGTAAAATATTGCCGGTCGCCAAAATGCGACCCGTTAACAAACCGTAAGCCAGCGACCTCTCGCCTTTCAAAAACGCAATCCAGTAGTCGCTGTCGCTGCGGACGAGAACATTCGACTTGCCAATGTGTCCTTCCAGTATCTCAATTTGCTTGTCGGCAATTCGCACGGTCGCCAGTCCTTTGTAAGCACCTCGAAAGGTAAAGTGGAAGGTCGCATTAAGACCAGCAGACTGTTCTCGTTGAAAGACTAGCGGCATGCTTTTGAGGAAGTGGGGAACGCTCTGAGGTCTTATTCCCGCTCCAACGGTTCGCACGGGCTTATGAGGGAAGTTCTTCTTTGCATAGGCAGCCGCGTCCGAATTTGGTGAGATGTAAAGTGACTCTTCCTTGCTTCTAAGAGGCTCAACGACATCGTCATAGAATTGCTTGGGGTCTTCAAGAAAAGGACCAATAACGTCCTCGCCTGCGGGGCATACAGAAATACAGTAAGCAGCCTTGTAGTCCGCCTTAAACGACAGGCTTTGCCACATCGAAGCCGTCTCCGAGTCCGTAACGCGCGAATGATAGTCGTGCCGGTCCTTGCTGTCGGCGACCGTACCGACCCAGTCGGTGAACCCGCCCATGAACTCTCGGTAGTTATGCGTGGCACAGGCCGCAAAATTGAAGTGCCCGTCCAGGGAAATGGCACCGACCGGGCAAGCATTGACGCAGAGGTTGCATCCGATGCAAGGCGAGTAATCAATCGGCACGGACTCTTCTTCCACCTCACGATCAATGAGTATGGTCTCCAGATTGATAAAATTTCCGAACTTAGGATGAATGACGTTGCGATGCAGGCCCATCTTTCCAAGACCAGCGGCTTCGGCAACCGGTTTGTGAGCCACGACCCAAATCCGACCAGGGTACTGTTCCATCTCCATTGGAAATCCTGATGGAGTATAGAGTGCTTCCACGCCTTGCTCACTTAGCTCCAGTACAATCTCTCGGCCAATCTCGTTCAGCCGGTCATAGATGTTGTGGAACTCTTCATTCGCAATGGACCGATACGGCGTTCGCAGATTTTGCTTGGCACTTTTGACGACGATGCAGATGAGTGTTTTTGTGTGCGGAAATGCTTTTAGGATGTAGTCGCGTTGGTCATCAAGCTCCGATCTGCCAACCGAAACGAATCCGACGTCGTCGGCACCTAGTCTTAAGATTAGTTCTCGCAGCTCTTTCGCCTTGAGCGGCTTTGGCTCGGCAACTGTTCCCGGTGGTAGCCTGTTGGCATAGTAGTTTTTCACCGTCGGGTGTTCGTTAAGGTTTGTCATATTGAAACGTCGTTTTTACTGGAAGTGCAAACAATTAAAAGTGAATTTACTAATCAAACACCAGTTCATCGAAGCGGTACTTTGCCGACAGACCGGCGGATCATGGCGATCTGACCCGCGTGAAGCGACTCGTGTCGCGCACAGAGATAAATGGCGTCCAACTTCGTCGCTGCAAGGGGATGGCCAAAGACTAACGGCTCATCAAGTTTTTCATCTGGAAACGCCAGAAGTTCCGGTACAACATACGCACGACGCGCTGCTTCAACCTGCAGAACGGCAACCTCGATTCTCGTCGTCATTCGATCCATTTTCCTTGCATGAGTACGATGAAATTTGATCTGTTGAGAAAAACTGCTTCTAGTTGCATATGCAACCAAAGGCACAAAAAAATACATCAATTGATTGACACTTGCTTTAGCGTTGATGCCGCCTCGGCTTGCGCTTTCACCCATAGCGGATGGGCCTTGCGAATCATGTCTTTCCCTGCACGAGACAATCGCACGGGACGACTACGTCCATCATCACCAACCAATTCATCAATCCACCCATTGTCCTTCAGACGCTGCACCGTCCTCGACAGAGTCGAGCGATCCAAATGGAGAGCATCTCCGATCTCACTCGGCATCGCGTCACCCATCTTCATGACAGCCACCAGGACGCTCAATTGCGTAACCCGCAGCCCAAGAGGCCTTAGCCGATCGTCGTAAAGCCGAGTAATATCACGACTGGCGATCCGCGCTCGAACGGCAAAGCAGTTCGAGGCAATCTCGTCTACCATTTTTTCGGTCGTGGATTGTGGGTCAGTCATATAATAAGTGTATATGCAACTATCGGCATTGGCAAGCACATTTTTTAGAATCACCGTCACCCAAGCAGGAAAAGCCCAACTTTCAGGTTACCGTCAAGTAATTTGGGTGATCAGGAATTGATGGGTCAATGATCGGATTTCCTGTTACGGCATGTCGGATGCTACCAAGGGACCGATGGTTTGGGCAGCTTTGGCTGGCAAGACGGGACCACAAGCATTGCGTATGAGCTTCTAACGCATCTACGATGCTAACTTCCTGGCAGTTTTCTATTCTCCGAAGCAAGTGATGCAAGCTGCTGGATGCGTCGAGTACGATTTTCAGGAGTCTTCGCAAGCTTGCGCCATCGCAGCATGAATCGCTGGCTCGAAGCCCAAAATGCTTCAAAATTCTTCCTCGATCCCGAATAGCTTCGAAACGCCTTCAGCAAATCTTCTGGTTTTATCAACGCGTCAACGTCGTCTAGAAAATTCCATAATCCCAAACGCTTTGAACGCTTGACTGCTTCGATACCCGCGTCTTCCACTGTGAGAGCAGTGAGTCGCACAGGATCAGTGCCAATCTCGTGCAGCGGCACTCGCCGGTTTGGATACGTCCATTCGTCGCCGTACGTTCCGTGACACTTGGAGCAGGTTTGGTCGAAGAGTACTTTCCCGCGACTGGCGAGTGTCGGATCGACGTGGCCGGGATATTTTGGAGGTCGGAGCGACGTGATATAAGCCAGAACGTCACGAAAATTATCTTCGTGTGTCTTGTAAAAGTCCGGGCTATTCTCCGGGACCAGTGTGAACTGCATCAACCCGCGATGCCCCTTCTCTGCGAACCCATCGATGTACATCGTTGGGCGTTTGTGGAAGTACCACCACGGCGGCGCGTCCATGTCATGATTCACAAAGAATTTGGGCGGACCGAAAACCAGATTTAGATCCGGGTCCCGCGCACTCATCAGTCCCATGCCGAACACGACCGCGTTGGTAGTCCCGTTGGTTGTTCCCAGAGGAATCGCGAACGCGCCCAGATCCATTCGACTCGGCGGTTTGCCCTGTCGCAATTTAGTCTTGAAGGTCTCTTCGGTGAGTGACTGCAGGGCGAAGCGGTTATTCGGCGCGCCTGCCATTGGCGTTCCATAAACCGTCCCCCCATGACACGCGAAGCAATTCATTGACCAGCCACGTTCGGGGGTCACGACGTACTGAAGTGGTTTTCCGGAATCGTCACCCGCCCGCTTGGTGAGCCCGTATCGGTCGAAAGACATGGCCCTCCTTTCGGCAGGAGAGGCGTTGACCCGTCATCGAGCGGCAGATAAGTTCCTGGCTCGCAAGCAGAGCGATCTGGATCGCTGCGAACATGGCGATCAGGCATGGTGCTCCGACTTCTCGACCAATCTTCAGGTGCAAAAAGAAGATGACGGAGTAAAAAATTGTCTGGAATCCAACGGATCGAATCCATAAACGCAGCCACAGGCTAAACTTTAACCCTTGACTCTCGCACTTCGTCGGAATCAACACGCCCCCAATCAAATCGAATGGCAGGAGCACGCCTGCGGCGACTATGAAGACGACAAGAATGGCGACGTATTCGGAAATTGTATCGCCGGGCGCTGTCGCAAATACGGAATTCGGAGCATCACCCGCGAGCATTGCTGCAGCAATTGTGACCAACGTCCCCACACAGCCGATCCCGGTCCACAGTCGTGCTTTTCCCGGACTCATCCCATTTCCTCTGATTATTTGACGTCAACAACCCGCCCGATCGCACACGCCTAGCCATCACGTCAGTGACCAGACCACCGCGAATATCTGCCATTTGCTGTTTCGGCAGGCCAAGCGGATACTCCGCGTTCGATCGCAACAACTAACAAGGCAATCGATAAACTAGTATCCGTTTTCAGATATCGCACGGCTGATCGCCACCACAAACTGACCGGAATTCGCTGAACTGCCCTTGATTTCTGAACCGATCGGTCCAGTCATGGCTCGAAGTTTTAGAAACACCAGACTTAGGTTGGCCGGAAATGATCCACACTTCACCTTTATCGACTTCAACCAGATTTGTTTTCATTCTCTGCATAATCGGGACGGCTCTTTATTTTGGTGGCCCTGCGTGGGCTCAGATTTTTCTGACGGCGATTGTTTTACGTAGCCGACCGGACCTTCGAGACGAAAGTTTACTCCTCATGGCATGCAGTTTGATCTGGCTGGCGATCGGTCACTGGATAGACTTTAGGCAGTTGTTTTTTCCCTACACCATTCACTTGGCAACGTGCGTTTTGCTCTTCGGATTGAATTTTTGGTTATGGCGAGATTACATCAGGGGGATGCTCGTCGTCACTGTCTTCCTTGCGTTCAGGTTTCTGCAAGGCGCGACCAATCTAGTGCTAAGCATAGAATTCGCCGTTGCTGCAGTGATTCTCGCTCTGGTCATGTACTGCTATCCGCTGACTCCCCGAAATACTCTCTCACGAACCATCATGGTGATAGCCGCCTCACTGTGCGCCGTTTGCGGTCTTGCCATCTAGAATCCCCCACTAATCGCCGCAAATGATTCTCCGAAAGGTCGGACTAACGAGCACAGGCAGATCTTTGGGGTCTCGACGCTTGCACGGAAACCGGTCCAAGATCCTCGGCAATCAGCCGACTGGTAATCCGCGCCGATTCATAGATGACAGGCAGCCCGCTACCGGGATGCGTTCCTCCACCAACCAGATAAACACCGTCCAGATCTTCGAAGCGATTGTTTGGTCGCTTGTGCAGCATCTGACGAAAACTGTGAGCCATGTTGAACGTGGCACCATGATGGACTTCGTAACTGGAGTCCCAGTCATCGGGAGTCACGATTTTCTCGAAACGGATTCGCCGATTGAGGTCAGTGAGTCCCAGTTTCTCAACTTGGCGGATGACATTTTCACGAAAGGCCGGAGTCTCTTTCGACCAGTCCACATTCGGGTGCTGATGCGTAACCGGCACAAGCACGTAAACAGTACTGTGACCCGGCGGTGCGAGCGTCTTATCGGTCACGCACGCGTTTTGGACATAGAACGACGGGTCGTGGGACAGTACATGCTGGTTTTCAATCTCGTCGAGATTCCGATGGTAGTCGCTGGCAATGTGAATTGTATGGTGCGGCAAGTCATAATGACCTTCCACGCCGAGATACATCATGAATGTTGAGCATGAAAACTTAGTGGCTGCGAGCTTCCGATCGGACCAAGTCTTTCGAAGATGATCGGGCACAAGTCTCTGCATCGTTCTGCCAAAATCGGAATTGATGACGAGCGAGTTGGTGGGATAGTGTCTCCGGTTTGTTGTGACTCCGACGATCTGACGATCGACAAACTCGAGCTGCTCTACGGGCTCATTCAGATGCAGTTCAACACCCATCTCCTGAACGATGTCGGCCATTCGCTCACTGACAGCACTGCAGCCCCCTGTGGGATGATAAACCCCGTATTCGTACTCGAGAAAGGCAAGAATTGTGAAGAGGCTGGGACACTGAAACGGCGACATCCCGAGATACTTCGACTGGAAAGAAAAGGCAAGACGAAGTCGGGGATCAGCAAAGTAACCTTGCAGTTCGCTGCCGACGGAATGCCACGGACGCAGCCAGGGGATCGCCTTGAGCGTCGATGGTCGAAGCAAATCGAAAACACTGCTGAAGGGTGATTCGAGGATCGGTCTAAACCTACGCAACTTCTCCCGATTATCATCCATAAATCGCGTGAACGCTCCAGCATCATGCGGTGACAGGCGAGAAATTTCAGCCTCCATTTTCTGCACGTCCGGAGTCGCATTCAGCTCACCACCCTGACCAAAATGGATCCGGTATTGAGGATCAAGTTTTGACATTGGAACCTCGTCGAACAGATCATAGCCAGCCGATGCGAAGATCTCCTTCAACACCCGCGGGTACAGAAAGAACGTCGGCCCGAGATCAAACCTGAAGCCGTCCTCTTCGATCGCCGAGCACCTCCCTCCCACACGTGGCAATCGCTCCAGAATTCGAACGCGCCTGCCCTGAGATGCCAGCAACATTGCTGCGGAGAGTCCTCCCGGACCAGCTCCGATGATTGTAATCGTGTCCGACATGTTTTCTCTACCTTGATTTAGATTTCGAGATGTTCGAGATGCCGGGGCGCACCGAGTCGGCTATGAGGGATCCGGTCAGAATGCCGGCGGACAAACCCAGATGCCTGTTGGCAGCGGCTCCTGCCGAAAGCGAGGCAAACAGGCGTCCACAAAGCAATTCGTGCGGAAGTGTGACAATGACGTAGACCAGCAGACTGGACAGGGAAAGGCTCCACGGTGTTAAGTCACCGCTGAGTCCTAATGCCATCAACGGAACCACTGCAATTGTTGGAATCAGCAGGATCAACGAATCGCGATGCAGCGAGATGATGCTCTGCAGGTCGAAACTCCACAGCGACTCGTGATTGATGGCGCGGTTGAGGCGACGAAAATGACGCCAGCTATGCCAGGCGAGGAAGTAAACTCCGGATGCAAACAACGGATGCAGAGTGCCAAAGCAGCTTAAGATCGCGATGAGTTCCAACGTTTCAACGCCAGCTCGACGGAAACTGTTTTGGGCAATGCTCTGCAGGATGCTCGCCAACTCAAGAGCTAAACACCCTGAAAGAAATGCGGCAATGTTCAGCTTCCACCCTCCAGACGCGTTTACTGCTGAGCTCCCGCAAAATGTGAGCAGCCTGTTCAAAATCGCCACGGAATCTTCAAAGGAACAGACGAACGGCAGCAACACAACAAGGAAGCCCCGTGAGAATGCCCAGGTCGCCTTCGGGATCGATCGGGCTGAGACCATGGGGCAGACGTCATCGAGATCTTCCGCGTCGGCCCGTCCGAAATGCCACGCGGTGAGCAGACCGAAAGCTGCTATGACCCACAACGGAGTGAAAATCAGGATGGCCAGGACGCAGGTCATGACCGCGACATACCAGCCGAAGCGAAAAAAAGTCGCGGAGCCGGACGTCCCGTCGAGCCGCCGGGACAACATGAAATCGATGGCTCCATGTGGAAGCCCCACGGCGACGATCGCGATCAGAAATGGCCAGGGAGCCAAGGACTCGGGAAGCCCTCCAACGGCAAGAGTGATCACGGACAGGAGGATCAACGTCGCCGGAGGCGCGAAGATGAAGACCAGTTTGCCCCAATAATCTGTCATTTGATCACTCTTGTGCTGTGGGATTTGTTGTCGGAATGACCGATGCCTGACATAGGACAGCCGCAAGTATCCCGGTCGTTCACAAATCACTGACGCCTTACCATCAACGTTCAGACACCGCGAATGCGGGGGATTCGACATCCAGTTCCGGATGCCGAGTTCGGACCATTTCAGCCTGAACGAAGGTTTGAATTCCGTGCAGAGCCACAAGCCCGAAACCCACCTTGTTGATGACGTCCGAGATGTTGTAAACGATCTCGCGGTACTCACCGGCCCCAGCAAGAGCCATCAAGAATCCAATCGGATACACCGCCCATCCGATCAGGATGAACAGACGCATGACACGGATCGCACTTGCAATCGGTGCAGGCTGCTTGTTGATGGCATCGCTCATCGACCCGTACAGCAGGGCCACAATGCTAAGCTCGAAGAGGCAGGCAACAAGGAAGAAGCCCCACCATGATCCACTACCTACGGAAGATGTCTCGGCGATAAATGCCGTAACGACCATCCCGATGTCGAGCAACACTAAATTTCGGAAGAGACTCTTTCCAGTGCTTCCGAGTCGAAGCAGCATCGGAAACTTGATGAGCAGAAGAGGCGTTGTGAACAACCAGTCAATGTAACGCAGAGCCGTCGGAAAAGATTCTCCAGTCATGTACTGTGTGGTCATCTTGTAGTAATGGAAACACGCGATGGCACAGATCAGACCGGAAACAGTTACTGCACTTCGATACTGAGACGGAACACTACTACGCTCTGAAAACAAATAAACGGCCCCCGCACCCATCCCGACGATACCGGCGAAGAAAAGATACAGAGTGATGGACTGAACGACAGAATTTGCCGCAAAGTCCATCGACAGTTGTGCAAAAATTGGAGACATTGAACACTTCCTTTTTTGAACATTGGGTTGGAATAGTGAAACACCGTTGGCCAGCCAAATAGTTCTTGCACTCCAGAAGATTATGGCCACAAGATTTTCAGACAACCATTTCAATTAGATCTGAACGGTCGAAAACTGTGTGGCCTCTCTCAAGCTAAGCAACACGCTTGCAATTGACGGAATCGCGCAAAGATCGGGAGGCTTTCCGGTTAAGAAACGGTGCTTCAAGTTTAAGGTCAGTCGTACGCCCGAAAAATCGTCAGATTCGAGATCTTATGCCTTCCCCGAATCAAACAAGATCGACAGGAGGCAACCCATCTTTTTGCTGGGGCACTTCGCTTCATCGAGGCGTTGGCGAAGCTGCCCCGTTGATGACTGCTGAAACAAACGTTCCGCTCACTCGTCCGCAGTGACAATGGCCTTTTGAATCGCTTCTTTCACCCCCATTGGGCGAATCGAGAAGACTTTCAAAGCCTTCTTGTCCTGTACGACGGTTGGGTTCTTCAAGCCCTCGATCAAGTGCCGACCGACCTCGTAAGCGTCTGGTGTCACAAGCGCCAGCCACAATCCTGACAGGTAGGGCGTCAACACAGGCACGGAGATCAGCCAACGCCGCAATCCCTTCTGCCGAGCGTATTCACGAATTAAGTCTCCATAGGACTCGACATCAGGGCCACCAATCTCGAAGATGCGACTCTCGCCAGGAGGCAACTCTTTCGCTGCCAGCAGATAGGCCAGCACGTCGTCCACGGCAATTGGCTGCGTCGATGTGGCAAGCCAACGGGGACAAAGCATGACGGGCAGTCGATCGGTCAGCGACTTCATCAACTGGTAGGACGTGCTGCCTGCCCCGACAATCATCCCCGCCCGGAACTCGATGGTTACCACGCCCGACTCCCGCAGGATTTGCCCAACCTCGTGGCGACTTCGCAGGTGTGGTGAGAGTTTTGCTTCGGCGTCGTCCCCCCAGACCACCAAGGTAAATGATCCGCTGCACGCCAACCTTCTTGGCAGCTTCGGCGAAGTTTGTGGCCGCCTGCCGGTCATCTTTCTCGAAATCCTTCGAGGCGGACATCAGGTGGACGAGGTAATAGGCCGTGTGAACACCTTGCAACGCTGCATCCAGAGAAGAAGCGTCACGCACATCACCACGAACGATTTGCGTGGATTCCCGGACCAATGGTCGCAGTTGATTCGGGTTTCGGGCCAGACATCGCAGGACGACTGGCTGGCGTTCGAGCAAAGAAATCAGCCGACCACCGACGTAACCTGATGCGCCCGTCAACAATACGACCGGTGCATTCGGCACTTTAGGATTCGTTGATTCAAAGGGCGACATCTTCGTTGGGGAAACTCCCGGTTGGGAAGCGATTTGCTTTGCGGTTAATGCCGTGATGGAAAAATCTAATCAATTTTCGAACCAAAGTACATGCCTAGCCGCGTGTGAGATCGAGGATGGAATGTTGTCATTGCGAAAACCGTCGGCCGAATCCATCTGCCGTTTTCTGCATGAACAAGTGAAGCTCACCTACACTTATGCGGCGGTGGGAGCGACTGCAACGACGCCGCCGTCTGGTTTCGTTGTGGATCGCACTCGCGTCAGGCTTGGCGAAGGCGAGGCTGTGTTCCGGTCGGCATTTTCTGCCTTGCAGCGCTGGGATCAGTTTCAGTTGGGCTGGGTTGAGGCGTGGTCCCCCGACACGCCAATCAAGTCCGGCGAAGTCGTGGCGATCATGGGGCGTGCCATCGGGATGTGGTGGCTCAACTCCTGTCGGATTATTTACGTTGTGGACGAGGTAAGACCGATTTGCAAGTTCGGCTTCGCTTACGGCACGCTGCCGGGCCACGTTCAAAGTGGTGAGGAACGCTTCTTGATCGAGTGGAATCAGCACGACAACAGCGTGTGGTACGACATCATGGCTTTTTCCAGACCGAACCACTTCTTGGCTCGGCTCGGCTATTCGGTGGTCCGTCGCAAGCAAAAACGATTCGGTCGGGAGTCGGCGGCGGCGATCTTTAAGGCCGTCAATCGGGCTTCAGTGATGCCTGAAGTCTGCCAGAGTACCGATTGAACAATCTCTCGAATGAAGAAAGTGGTCATGGATACTTTTGAGAACGCCACACCGCTGCCAATGCCTCCAGAACGAAATTGAACGCAGGGACACATGAACGATCACGAAAGGTATATGCGGCGAGCAATCGAACTGACGGCGAACGTCCCCGAACTTCCATTTGGGGCCGTCATCGTGGATCGGGCGACCTGCACGATTCTCTCGGAAGGCTGGAACAAGACCTCAAAGAACCCGATGTGGCATGGCGAGATTGACGCCATCAACACGCTGGCGGCATCGAGCGTCGGCATCAAGGGTAAGAACCTCGTCCTCTACACGACCGCCGAACCCTGTCCGATGTGCCAGGGAGCGATCTTGTGGAGTGGAATCGAAACGGTCGTCTATGGAACGTCCATTCGATCGCTTCAACGAATGGGCTGGCGGCAAATCGACATCCTGGCGGAGGAAGTCGTTCGCCGTAGCCCGGCGTGGCACTGTAAACTCATAGGTGGTGTCCTGGAGCGGGAGTGTGATGCCCTCTTTGAATTGGCGATGTCACTCAGAAAACCTCCGAAGTAATGTCTGGTCCGCTTTGGCTTCCCCAATACAGAAGCAGTCGGACCGTGAATCGAAAACGGCGGTAGTACCTGCCCTCAATAACACAACAGATCGAAAGGCTGATGAAATGAGATTTGCTTGCTCTGTGGGCTGTCTTGTCCTGCTAATGGGGTCATTTGTCATGGCTGACGACTCGTCAATAGTCCTGTTCGACTTCACCGGGGCCGATGCCGCAAAGGAGTGGCAGGCGGTCAACGACGGAGTGATGGGGGGGGCTCTGAAGGCGAGTTCAAGATCGCCGAACAAGAGACGATGGAGTTCTTCGGCACGCTGTCGCTTGAGAACAATGGCGGCTTTGGATCTGTGCGGACGAAGGGGAAGAAGCTGGGTCTGGAAAAAGGCGATACGTTGGTCGTCAAGGTCCGAGGCGACGGCCGGGAGTATTCGCTGAACCTCTACCCCAACAGGCCGCTGATGGCCTTCTCGTACCGGGCCACCGTCCAAACCAGGAAGGATGAGTGGATTGAAGTCAAAGTACCACTCGATAAGTTCGAGGCCACTTCTTTCGGCAGGCTCGTGAAAAATGCGCGTGCCATAAAACCCGAAGAGATCAACGCCCTTGGCTTCATGTTGGGCGACAAGAAAGCCGGGCCGTTCAAGATTGAAGTCGAGTCGATCATGATCGAGCGGGCGGCGTCCCCAGAATGACTTATAGACAACTGGCTGAGTACAACTGAACATTCGATGCATAACCGCCTCCAACTTCTGTCGATCTCGCGGCGTCAATCGCCCCGACCCTAATGGTCCGCGCGCTCCGACCCGATACTGCGAATGTAGTTTAATCTGTGCCTCGCACGCGTCGGTGGCGCAAGCCGCTGTCGCGACGACTGGTAGATTCTTGGTGAAGCAGACTTTCTAGAAAGTCGCGGTGCGGATAATTCTCGACAACGCTACGCCCCTGAAGTCAGATTGGCATCTGTGAACATGATCTGCATTCATCCAAGTGACAGGAGGTCGAGCAGGAAGCGAACAGTTGCGACCAGTGGATCGGAGTCAGCATCGATGTAATGACTGGTCGCGTTGGAGTTCTGCCGATGTCAACCAGCTTTGAAAGTGCAGTCGAATCGTATCTTCGCGCTCGAAGCTTGTCCCGAGGGACGCGAAACGAATACGCATCAACCTTACGAAAATGGAAACAGTGGGGATCCGCTGGCGTTCCGTGCGATCATGACAGTCCCACAGCCATCAGCATTTCTGGCTCTGGTAAAAGGACATGATGGGGAATGCCCTTGTTGCCGAAGGCCATTTCAAACTGCTGACTGAACGGTCCGATACAACCGGAGCATTTAAGGTTCAGCGTGTTCGAAGCCGGGGCTTGGGCGACCGACGCGGCTTAATACAAACGGTGCCATCTCAGGAAACGGTTGGTTGCCGACGTGTGTTACGCGCGACGACTCGTTAACACACACTGGTTCCAGGCCAGTTCGTTCAGCACAGGTTGAATGCGTTACTACACAGTCAACTGGACAATGTCGAGACTGCTGATAACGCCGACCGGCTCGTTGCTTCGGACCACCACGACATGGTGGACATGCCGACGCACCATATCAGCCGCGACCAGGGCGAGTGCCGTCTCGGGTGAACACTGGACGACATCGCGCGTCATCAGGTCACAAACTCGGAATGTCGGCTTCGGCTGGCCCGAAAATCCAGCGGCGATCATGCTTGATTCAATGGCCGCCGAGAGAACCGGCATCCGCATCAGGTCGCTACGGCTGATGATGCCCACAACCTGTCCCTGCTCGACGACGGGCATTGCACTCACGCCATGTCGCACGAACTCCTGTTCGAGCTGGTCAACACCGAATTCAGGCGATATCGACAACACCGGCGAGCTCATCACGTCCTGAGCGAGCAATGCACTGAAAGTATTCATGAATGGGCTCCAGCTCCGGTGTTCCGCAAATTCAGATGCGCCGACACAGTGATCAGGCCAGGCGAAACTTTTGACCGACTCCGCGTTCGACAGCCTGAGTGAATGCCAGATGCCCGATGGCAACATCGCAGATGGCCATGCCAATCGGTATCGCCACGATTCGTTCTGTAGCCGACGTGCGGGCTGGTTTTTTCCGTGTAACGACTTCGCCGATCGTGGCGTAGATCTCCGGCAGGCCGCCGGGGAACTCCGGGTCGGGTTGTCCATCTTCCGTCACACGACCTTTGCTGATCCGGTCAAAATACTGGGCCAGCGGAATATCGTCGACAATAAACTTCGCGGCACTGTGGAGCGATTCTGCCGTGTGGGCACAGCCC
>Ga0105047_10004098_pt1 | contig 25507 bp, 22 predicted proteins | sample MAT04_FD_78384 | JGI IMG/M metagenome (GOLD analysis project Ga0105047, IMG submission 78384) | Freshwater microbial communities from Lake Fryxell liftoff mats and glacier meltwater in Antarctica - MAT-04 (megahit assembly) | ecosystem: Environmental > Aquatic > Freshwater > Ice > Liftoff...
AGAATCGAATCAACCGGAAATCCATGGGAAAATAGAACACGCCAGGCCCGCCACATCTCCATGCAGATTTAGTGCGGTCATGCACCGACCACTACAACAACAGGTCCAGCGAAATCGGAAGTCGTCGCACCCGACGTCCAGTGGCGTTAAACACCGCGTTCGCGATCGCGGCCGCAACACCAATAGTCCCAATCTCTCCAACACCTTTCACGCCAATAGGACTGACCTTATCGTCGCGTTCGTCCACAAAAATGACATCGATGTCCTGAATGTCCGCATTGCACGAAATATGATAGTCCGCAAAATTCGCATTCATCACGCGACCAAATCGGTGATCCACCACTGCGTGTTCATGCAACGCCTGGCCAATTCCCATCACGATTCCGCCCCTAATCTGACTGCCAGCCGTTTTCGGATTGAGAATGCGACCCGCCGCAACCGCACTCACAACACGCGTCACGCGAATGACGCCCAACTGCTCATCAATACGAACCTCGGCAAATACGGCCGCATGCGTGTAACCCGCGAACTTGCGCGCTTCCAGAAAATTGGGGATAACGGTACCCATCACAGACAGCGGCTTCGTGAGCGGGCGCTTGGATTTGGATAGTTTCTCACGAAGTTTCTCGCACGCCCGTTGCACCGCCGAACCCGTTGATGCAGCAGTCCACGACGCTCCTTCTACCTGCGCCAGCGGAAAACCAGAATCACCAAGTTTCACACGCAGCCGCGACATCGGGATGTTCAGCGTCTCAGCCGCAATCTGCGCAAGAATAGTGTAGGTGCCCGTGCCAATGTCGGTCGTCGACGAAGCAATCTCAACACTCCCATCCGGAAACATCGTCGCCCGCGCGCGAGTGGGCGCCGGCGCCATCCGCGCGTCCCACACCGCCGACGCCATTCCAAAACCAACCAACTCGCTGTCCACTCTTGTCGCACGCGGCTGTGAGTTTCGCGCGCTCCACCCAAAACGCTCCGCCGCCTGCGTGTAACACGCCCGAAGCGCCTTGCTCGTGAATTCGCGATTGGCGTCCACAGCGCGATCGGTGTAGTTCACGAGACGCAACTGCACGGGGTCGATGCCGGATTCGTGCGCGAGTTCATCCATCGCCGATTCAATCGCGAACGAACCAGTCGCACCGCCGGGCGCGCGCATATCGGTCGGTGATTCGATGTCCAGCCTCACCAATTCATATTCGAGATTGACATTATCGCACTGGTAGAGTGTGCTCGACCAATGCACTACGGTCTCCTGGTGCTCTTCATGTTGCGATGTAGCGCCAATGGCCTTGTGCGACAGCGATTGCAACCGCCCTGTGCGGTCGGCGCCCAGCTTTACATACTGGTGCGTCTCCGGCCGATGTCCAATATGAAACATCTGCGCCCGCGATAGTTCAACGCGCACCGAGCGTTGCAGCGCCTTGGCCGCCAAAACGGCCATAAACACCGACACCTGTGGACGAAGCCCGCTGCCAAATGCGCCGCCAACGTACGCGTTCACCACGCGAATCTTGCGCAGGCTGAATCCAAACACGTTTCGAATGTAGAGCTGCACATTCTGCGAGCCTTGCGTTTTGTCGAACACGGTAATCCGTCCGTCACCGTCCCACCGCACGGTGGTCGCAAACAACTCCATGGGGAGGTGGAATACAGCGCCGGTGTGATATTCAGCGTCCACCTTGAATTCAGCAGCCTCAAACGCCTTGTCCGCGTTGCCGCGCGGTTTCGGAGTTTTGGGTATGAGAATTCGTCGGCTGGACGGTACTTGGGCCGTTGGCAAACCAGTCACAAAGTCCGTGGTATGCCCATGCACTTCATACTCAATCCGCAGCAACGCCGCCGCTTCACTCGCAATTTGCACCGTCTCGGCTACCACTAACGCAACTGGCTGCTCGCTATGATGAATGGTCGCGTCGTGCAATGGACGCAACGGTTGCCCGGGCGGCGCCGCAGTATCCTTGTGTTTGATGCCAAGCAGAGTGGTGCGCGGCTTGTTGTTGTGGGTAAACACCGCCACGACGCCGCTGAGGGCCAACGCCTGGCTCGCATCGATGGATTTGATGCGCCCCCGGGCGATCGCACTGCACACAACGTGCCCGTGCAACAAATCCGAAATATCGTATTCCGCTGCATACGTCGCAGCACCTGTGACTTTCGGCCGACCGTCTACGCGGTTCTCCGGCCGACCGATTGCAGCAGTGTCTGCGAAGGACTCTTTACCGGACACGTTTCACGCTCTGCGACTGCGGAGTTTCGTTGGTGGCCTGCGTGAGTGCACGAACAATCGCCCGCTGTGCCAGCTCAATCTTGAATGCATTGTTTTGTCGTCCGACGGCGCCTTGCACAAGTCGGGCGGCGCATTCCGCAAACACCACGATGTCTGGCGGTCGGTCGATCAACAGCGCTTCGGCCTCGGTCACGCGCCACGGCTTGTGCGCCACACCTCCAAGAGCCACGGCCGCTGCGCTGACGACTTTGTCATTCACGACGACTGCCGCCGCGACGCTGACCAGCGCGAATGCAAATGACTGGCGATCTCGAATCTTCAGATACGAATGCAGCGGATACAGTGGCGGTGGTAGTTCAACGGCGACCACGAGTTCGTTATGCCCCAGCGTCGTGTCGCGCTCGGGCGCTTCACCGGGCAGACGATGAAAATCGGAAATGGCGATCACTCGTTCACTGTGCGGGCCAACCACGCGCACAACAGCGTCCAGTGCCGCGAGCGCCACGCACATGTCGGACGGGTGCGTCGCGATGCAATGGGCGCTGGTTCCCAGAATTGCATGTTGGCGATTGCACCCTTCAATTGCCGGACAGCCCGTTCCTGGTTCTCGTTTGTTGCAGGGCGTGTGCGTGTCGTAGAAGTAGCTGCACCGAGTGCGTTGCAGCAAGTTGCCACCTGTGGTCGCCGCGTTCCGAAGCTGTCCGGATGCTCCCGCAAGAATGGCACTCGCCAACAGCGGATACCTCTGGAGAATAATTGTGCTCGCGGCCACGTCGGCATTTGTGACAAGTGCGCCAAGAGAGACTCCACCATCAGCCCGCTGCTCAATTGTATTGAGCGGCAAGCGGGTAATATCAATGATTCTCGTTGGCGTACTGACGTGATACTTCATGAGATCGATCAAATTCGTGCCACCCGCCACGACTTGCGCATTTGGTTCGCGCGCAAGTTCAGCTACGGCGTCTGCCACCGTTGTCACGCGCAGAAATTCAAACCGGTGCACGGGGCACCGCACGATGGGCATCCGCCTGCACGACCGACATGATGGCCGTCACGATTTGATCGTACGCGCCGCAGCGGCACAGATTTCCGCTCATCAACTCTCTGATTGAGTCTGCGTTCAGCGCGTGCTCTTCACTCAGCATTCCAAGTGCCGAGCAGATTTGGCCTGGCGTGCAGTAGCCGCACTGCAGCGCGTCGTGGTCAATGAAGGCCCGCTGCAGTGCGTGCAATTCCCCGCCTACCGCAACACCCTCAATCGTGGTCACGCTGCTACCGTCTTTCATCACCGCCAGCGTCAGGCATGCGTTAACGCGTTTCCCATCAATCAATACGGTGCATGCCCCACATTGCCCATGGTTGCATCCTTTCTTTGTGCCCGTGAGACGCAACGGCCCCCGCAGCAAATCCAGTATCGTGACCCATGGCCACACACGAACCCGGTGAGCCGAGCCGTTAATCGTGAGGGAAATTTCGTGTTGCGTCGTTTCCATGCATTGCAAGATTACGGAAGCACCGTCAAGTGCAAGTGACGGCCTGCTCGTCCTGTGATTTTATACCGCACAGTCGCAAGCGCAACACAAGCCTATTTCGCATCAGGGCAACCCCGCCAATCTCCGCCAGGTGTGCAGGGCGGCACTGCGGCGCGCGGTGGATCGAGCACGCGAATACTATCCGCCTCGTGTGTCCGCTTTTGCTGCATCAGCGCCTCCACCAATGGCCGCCGCAAGCGTGGCAACATGGAATCGAGATCGCGAGACTTCGGTAACATCGAAATGCCGACGCGCAGCGCCTGTTCTGCCCCGGTCCAATCCTTCGCGCGCAGTCGAGCAATGCCGAGGTAGAGTTGCGCATACACGCTGTACATGGCAGCGCCGGTACTGGACATGCGTTCGGCTAGTTGTCCGGCAACGCGCAACGCATCCGCATCGGCGCCACGCGACCACGCGTCGTCCATGTACACCAGCCACAACGACGTCTGGTCGGAGAGAGGAACGTCGGGGCGCCCGGCAACAAGTCGCCACGCGGTTGCCACACCCGCGTGGCGCGCGGCCGAATCACCACGCGCTGCGGCAACGGCCGCGCGCTCCGACGTGAGTGTCGCTGCAAACAATGGAATATTGCCAAAGTTCTGTTGCAGACGCGGCATGCGTTCGTTCAACACGCGCTCGGCTTCATCAGTGCGACCCAACACCACTAACCCGTGAACGAGGCAACCCGTGGCGAACACACTTTCCGACGAGAGCTGCGCATTCATCGAGTCGGTCAACGCAAGCAGGTTCCGACAACGACGCACATATTCGCGCGGATCACGTCGCAGCCACGACGACGCCTTGATGCCCACCAGGTCTGCCCGCGCGCGCGTCATCGACTGTTGGCCACGCGCTGTTTCGCTGGTACCAATGAGATTGGCAACCGAATCGGCCGCCTGAATGAATCCCGTCGTCAGTAATCCCTCGGCCATCAAACTCAATCGGGTCGCGCGAATCGCGCCGGTGTCCATTGGCGAACCGCTGATCACGCGCTGGATGGTTTGCATGATGACCTTTGCGCCAGACGGACCCTGAAGCGCCTGCTCGACCGCTGCCATTTCCAATAGACTCTTCGCGTATTGCGGACTGTTTGCACCATAAGCTTCCCGTGACAGGCGTGCGGCCGAATCGAGGACGAAATGCGCCGCGTGGTAGCGCGCTTGTCCTGCGTAGTTCACGCCGATCGCCGTGTACAGTCGCGCCCGGGTGCGTTGGTCGTTCGCAAACTCGGAGGGCACACGCGCCAGGGCGCTATCCAGTAAATCCGCGACCGTTCCCTGCGGACCAATGCGAATAACCGGATCGCTGGTGCTCGCATTGGGCCCACCGACCAAGCCCGCCATAAACGCACCAACCCGTTCGGAACGCGCCGCTTCGGCACGAAGCGCGCGCGCCTGATTAAGTGCGAACAAGCTGCCGCCCACGACGACTACCAGCGCGGTGAGTGAGGCGGCGATCAGCGCCGGCTGTCGTCGCACCGTGCTCTGAACGCGATACCCGAGTGTATCCGGCTTCGCCAACACCCGTTCGCGTTTCAGATAGCGACGAACATCTTCGCTGAGTGCCTGCGCACTGCCGTACCGACGTTCCGGTTCGCGTCGGAGCGCCATCAATGCAATCGCATCGAGTTCGCCGTGCAGCGCGCTCGCCAATTGTCGCGCTGTGGCAAACCGTCGTGATGCGTGCCGGACAGCGTGGGCAGTGGCGGCGCCGGCTGAGTCGGGGTGGTGCACCGTTGATGGCGTAGCGCGCGCGATTGCGCTCGGCGCTCTCGGCGAAGCGTTGCGCACGGCATCGAGGCGCGCCGCCGGACCGAGATCATTCATGTTGACGGGTGGTTCACCGGCCAGCAGTGTCACGAGCAATGCGCCTAGCGAATAGACGTCGGTTGCAGTGGAAATCGAAGTTCCTTCGGCCTGCTCGGGTGCGGCGTAGGCCGCGGTGAATGGAGACAGCCCCGCACTGGTCAATGTCCCGTCGTCACCACCGTCCAGCAATTTCGACACCCCGAAATCCAGCAGCTTGACGGTACCATCGGGTGTAACGAGCACGTTGTTCGGTTTCAAGTCGCGATGAATGACCAGTCGCGAATGCGCGTACTGCACGGCTGCGCATACTTGCCGAAACAAGTCAAGGCGCGCCGGCAGCGCGAGCTGGTGTTGATCGCAATACGCATCAATCGCGATACCATCCACGTATTCCAGCGCCAGCCACGGCGTACCTTGCACAGTCGCGCCGCCATCAATCAGTCCCGCAATGTTCGGATGTTGCAGGCCCGCCAGAATTTGTCGTTCGGACCGGAATCGCTTGAGCAATACATCGCTGTCTGCACCTCGCCAAATCGTCTTGATGGCAACGCGATTGCGATACACATCGTCCGCGCGCACGGCTTCATACACGGCACCCATTCCACCTTGCCCAATGCGCCGCACGACTTCGTACGGACCGAGTCGTTGCCCAATCAGTGTGGGCGCCGGACCATCGGCCGCCAGTGTGATTCCAAGTGACATCATCGCGGGTTGTTCGAATCGCTCACCCACGCGCGACGCCGCTGCGAGCATGAGTGACACTTGTTGCAGCACATTGGGAGGCACCGCCGCATCATTGAGCAGCGCAGCGCGTGTCGGTTCGTCGGCATCTTGCACCGCGAACCACAGCGCCTTGACGGCCGGCCAGTCTTGCGCCGTGATGTCGCGAGCGCCCGAGGTCATACTTCGAGCGCCTGCTCCAGCCAAACCCGCGCCATCGCCCACTCGCGCGACACCGTGGCCGTAGACACCTCCACCACCTCCGCAATTTCTTCGAGCGAGAGCCCGGCGAAAAATTTCAACTCGACAATGCGGGCCTGTCGCGAATCGAGCACGGCCAGTCGATCCAGCGCTTCGTGCACGCCGAGAATATCCTCGACACTGCGGGCTTCGACGCCAAGGCTTTCGTCAAGCGTAACTGAAAATGCACGATCACGGCGCGCGGCGTGCGAGCGGCGGGCGTAATCAACGAGAATGCGCCGCATAATATTGGCAGCAATGCCAAAAAAGTGAGCGCGGTTCTTCCACGTAATGCGCTCCTGCCCCAACAGCCGCAAGTAGGCTTCGTTGACCAGAGCCGTGGGCTGCAACGTGTGATCGGCGCGTTCGCGCGACAAGTAACTGGCGGCTAACACGCGCAACTCACCGTGAACGGCGCGCGCCACGGCCTCGGCCGCGTCGTTGTCGCCAGCGCGCGCTTGGGCAAGCAGCTCGGTAATGCTGGTGTTCGTGGGCTCAGTCATGTGGGGGTCGTCCAGCTAAATATGGACGGTGCCAAGGCGGGATCACCTTTGTGATACGACGAACTATTTCTCGAGTAGCAACGTGCCAAGCAGCGCGGGTAGTCGCTCGCTGTTGGCGGGATCCCAGCCCATGATGATGCGTCGCACCTTCCCTCGGCGATCAATGATCACGGTTTGCGGGACCTGCTGAATTTGATAAAACGCATACTCTGGGCTCGGCTCGCGCGGAGCGGTGTCGCCAGCATTCGGGGCGGCGCCCAGCATTGCGATCGGAAACGAGATGTGTTTGCCGGCGTAATACTGACGGGTGGCGTCAACTTCCTGCGCTTCGGTCAGACCTCGTTTACTCCCCACGTACCCGTAAAATTCCGTAGCGAAGAACACACGCAGCCCGCGACTCGACAGCGAGTCGGACAGCGCTTGCAGCGGGCCGTACGTGGCCTGACACGGCGGGCACCAATGCGCCGTGAATCCTATCAGCGTCACGTCACCCCCAACACCCATGGTGCGCGTGCTGTCGGGCGTGTTGAACCAATGTTCAGACGTTACAGATCGCGCTGGCTGGCCGATCAACCGCAGACGGTCGACAATGGGATTGTGCATGGCGTCGAAGTGCTTCGGTTCAATCTCCGGATGATCGAGGCGAGCCTGCTGCAGCAATGCGATGCCGGCGTCTTCGTGTCCGAAATTGCCTTCGATCATGGCCGCGTACATGTACACACTCAGCAGCATAGACGCGTCGATTTTACCCGCGGGGCCCCCCGGTGCTTCTGCAGTCTTCACGTGCGCGTGCACACGCTTCGCGAATGTGATGATTGCGCGTGTGTGCGCTTGCACGGCCAGATCCACTTCCAGGTATTGATAGCTTCGAAACAGCGCTTCGTGTGCGGCGATCTTTTGCAAATTGACCGATTGCGGTAACGCGTCGATCAGCTCGGCGTATGGCTCCGCGCGTTGGAGCAGTACGAGGTTCGTTCCGCGGTACTGCGCCATCATCGACTGCAACGCGACCGCGCGCATGGAGTCACTGGGCGTGGCGCTCAAATACCGCTTCGTCGCACTGAGCGCGCGTTCCGGTTCGCCAGACTTGGCGTACACGCGCGCCAGTTCCAGCAACGCTTCGCCGTCGACCGCATTCGCGTCCAGCGTGAGAGCGCATTGTCGAAGCTGTTGCGATTGCTGCCGGCTGAGGTCGCCGAAATCGATCGCCTTGATCAGTTTGCGATCTGCCGAATCGGACGCCGCCTTGTAAGCAGCGTCGTACCAGCGTGACGCGTCTTTCTTACAGGACGCCGCGGTTGTGCCAACAACTTCGGTGTTCACTATTGGCGCAACGGTCGCCGATTGCTGTGCCCGCGCTCCCGAACTGACCGCACACGACGCCAGCATCAAGCCGACCACCGATCGCACGAACCGGCCTGGATTGGCGTTCAACGTTTGCCAGTCGCGGCCGGTGCCACCAGCACGATTGCCTTCACTGTCGTGTTCCGTTCCGGCGCGCAAAACCGGTCGGTGCAGCTTTGATACTTGACGTTGAGCTGCAAGGTCTGCTTCCCGCTTTGCGAAGCAACCACCGGCACTCGAAATGTTACCGAATCCGAGTACGTTTCCGTTTTGATTTCGGCAAGCGCATCAAACGCACGATCGGGTTCACGCGCTTCAATTTTTCCACGACGAGCAAACGCAGGCCCGTTCATGATAAATGTCGTGGGCATGGGCCCGCCCGGCGGCTGCGTGGTTGAGTACAAATGCCAACTGTACGGAATCTGCGCATGCACGAGTGCCGTGAACTGTTTTCCCTGATGCACAGTCCCGGGAGCGACCTGCACCGTCCACGCAATAGGCATCACCTGCGCGCCCGCAGCTGACGCCAGAGAAACCACGAGACCGGTGGAGGCGACTACGATCGCACGAATTGACAGGCGCATGCTGGCGAAATTAGGGGTATCGATCCACAATGCGAAAGGCACCACACCGGGAACCTCGTAAACATCTACACTTCGCCATTACCCCGTGAACACCGTTCTGACTCTATTCGCGATCGCCTTGGGCATGCTGCTGACGGCACAAGCTGGCATCAACTCGCAATTGCGGGTTGCGCTTGGTCACCCGGTGGTTGCCGCCGCAGTGTCTTTTGTGGTTGGTACGTTGGGCCTGCTGATCGCGGCGGTTGTGCTGCAAGTCCCCTGGCCTTCGGTAAAGGCGGCGCAGGCGGTGCCGCTCCTGGGATGGACCGGGGGGTTGTTGGGCGCCGTCTATATCGCGACGAGTGTGGTGCTGGCACCACGACTCGGTGCCGCCGTGCTTATTGCGTCTATCGTGGCTGGGCAACTGGCGGCGGCTTTACTGCTGGATCACTTTGGGTTACTCGGTTTTGCGAAGAATTCCGTAACCCCAACGCGGCTCAGCGGCGCGGCCCTGCTGTTTGTTGGCGTGTATCTCATCCAACGCCGCTAGTGGAGCAACCTTGGGCCCGGCATCGCACCAACCACCTGCACCAATAACGTCGAATCGATCACATCGATTCAACCAGATTACTTCGAACACGCCGCGCTGCGGCACTTCTCACACACCTTCACATGAAACGATCACTGCTGGTTTCGCTGTCATTGGCGTTCGCGCTGCAAGCCTGCGCTGGTGGCCCCGGCGTTTCGACGGCACCAACACCGGCACCCACTGCAACAGCGCCGAACGGTGCGGCGCGGCCACAACCCAACGTGGCGCTTGGGGTGCCAGCAATTCCCACGCTAAAGGCGCTCACCGCGGCACCGGAAGACTGGCAGCGACTCTCTCCGGAAACAGACAGCGTGTTTGGTGTTGGCAGCGAGCGCGCACTCACCGAACTCCTCGACGGCAAATCACCAGCGCGTCGCGTGATCGTCGCTGTCATCGATGGTGGCGTTGATACCGCCCACACCGCGCTTGTCGCGAATCTTTGGCGCAACACCAAAGAGACCGTCAACGGCAAAGACGACGACGGCGACGGACTCGTTGACGACAACCTCGGCTGGAACTACGCCGGTGGTATGAATCTCAAATCGGTGAACGTCGAATCATTTGAGGTGACGCGTATTTTCGCTGCGTGCGTGGGAGCACCGGCCGGACGAGGGACGCCCAAGCCCGACGCCGGGCGCTGCGACAAAATCAAATCGGACTACGATAAAAAGAAAACCGAAACGGCCACGCAGGTTGCGCAAATTTCCGGTTTCATTCAGACGAGCAACGCGGTTACGACCGTGCTGCAACGCGCCCTGAACACGCCAACGCTAACAAGAAACGCAGTCGAAGCGTACAAACCAACCGGCGAACAGAACGCGCAGGCACGCGACATCTGGTTGCAGATTGAAGCCACCGGACTGATGGGTAAAGCGGCGGAAGAAGCGCTCAGCAACGCGCAGGATCAGGTGAAATACGGCCTCGACATCAACTACGACGCACGCACCATCGTCGGCGACAACATTTCTGATTTGTCAGAAAAACTGTACGGCAATCGCGACGTGACCGGTCCCGACGCCAGCCACGGCACACACGTGGCCGGAATCATTGGAGCGGCGCGCAGTGGCGGCCAAATGCAAGGCATCGCACCATCGGTGCAAATCATGGCCGTGCGCGCGGTTCCCAACGGCGACGAACGCGACAAGGATATCGCGAACGCCATTCGATTCGCCGTCGATCACGGCGCGCAAATCATCAACATGAGTTTCGGCAAATCGTATTCGCCCGGAAAATCGGCCGTGGACGCTGCGGCGAAATACGCGGAATCCAAAGGTGTGTTGATGGTACACGCCGCCGGCAACGACGGCGAAAACATTGACGTCGAGCCGTCGTTTCCATCGGCGGTGCTGGAATCGAAGCAACGCGTGGGCAACTGGCTCGAAGTTGGCGCGTCGTCGTGGAAAGGCCTGGGCGAACTTGCCGCGGAGTTCAGCAACTATGGGAAGACACGCGTCGACCTGTTCGCACCGGGTGTTGACATTCTCTCAACGGTTCCCGGTGGCGGCACCAAGCGCGAAAGCGGCACGAGTATGGCAGCGCCGGTGGTTTCGGGTGTGGCCGCGTTGCTCATGAGTTATTTCCCGACGCTCACTGCCAGCGAAGTGCGCGAGATTCTCATTGCGTCGGCGCGCCGCATTGACGTGCAGGTGGTCAAGCCCGGCGGCACCGGCAAAGTGTCATTTGCCGCGTTATCGAATTCTGGTGCGGTGATTGATGCCTACGCTGCCGTGAAAATGGCGCAGGCACGAGCGGTGCTCAAATAGCTGTGCAACAGTCGCTCGTGCCTGACGTCGTACGAACTCAGGGCACGGGCGACGGTGCAATGCCGTCTTCGATCGGCGCCAATGTTCTTTCGCGTGAACTCTTGATCAGGCCGTAGGAGGTGTAGAGCACTACTGCCACGACAAGGTATGACATGACCTTGATGTTGAGTTCCTTGACGAGATACGCCGCGACGAACACGAATGGAAGGCCACCAATCCCAACCGCCATCGCCGCGCGCAAATCAAAGAAATCTTTCTTCACAAAGCGATAGCTCGCGACCGGCATCAGGAACGCGCACGATCCCATCATGATCGGAAATGCAACCTTTGGTGACATGCCCAGGAGGAAGACGAGCACCATGCAGGGACCGTATAAACCAACACCGACTGTCATCAAGGCACCCAGTGCGAAATTGCCAAGCAGTCCCAAGGCCAGATTCAAGCCGGTGAGTCCAATCGCATCGCCCCCGGCCGGCATCCATCCCAGCGTGCGCATCAACATGATAGCGCCACCAAACAACAGCACCGTGCCCATCACCGCTTGCACGCGCTGGCGCGGCCACCCCGAAACGATTCCCGAACCGATGTACGAACCAACAACCGCTGCCAGAATCATGTAAACCAGCGTCCACGGCTCGACTTCGACAATCTTTGTGAAAATGAACGCCTGCACGATGGTCGGAAGCACGTATCCAATGTTGAGTGTGCCCGGAATACGTTCATCCGGCACCAACTTCCATTTGCGGAAAATTGCGGTGGTGGGTGCAAACGACCCAACGCCGAGGGTGTCCCAGAAGTTTGTAAAGGCGCCGGTGAAATACAGACCAGCTGCATTCGGACCCCAGAGGATGTTGCCCAACGTTTTTCCGCGACTGAGTTCCTTCTGCACGGCTCCAACAACAACCCACAGGTAGAAAACGGTGAACGCGGCCAGCGCAATCAACAGCGCATTTTTCGGGTCGAGTCCGGTCATGCAGGCTCCAGGAAGCGGTCAGAGGACGAGCGTGGGCAGCGAAACCGATGCCAATATGCAGCAGGGACACCCTAGACAGGAGGCCCTCAGTGGCACGGCTTGATACGTTGCGCACGTATGTTTCGTTACCTTCAACACTTCTCATCAATGACGGCGGTCCCGTGATCCGTTTCCCGCGAACACCCGTTCCTCGTCCGCTGGGCCGTCGGCTTTCTCTGGCGGCACCTCTGCTGCTGCTCGTCTGGGGCGCCGCCTGCGATAAGCCAGAACCCGAGAGTGTGGTCGAGATTGTTGGCGCAACCACGCCGTGCAGCGGTTGTCGCATCGAACTTGGTCCGCCGCTTGAACTGCGGTCGGAAAAGGGCACGGAAACCGAACTGGCCCTCTCGCCCATCGCCGTGACGAACGACGGGCAGGGCCGGTTCTGGGTAGGAGCCATTCATCACTTGGCACGAGTCTATGACGCGAACGGCAAGTTCCTCACCACGATCGGCCGGAAAGGCGGTGGGCCGAACGACCTCGATTCACCGGTGGCGTTTCTTCCTCTTCCGGGTGATTCGATGTTGGTCTTTGAATTTGACTCGGCACGCGGGAATCGGGCGTTCGTTCTGGATTCACAGTTCCACTCGGCCCGCACGATGCGCCTGCCGGGCGCGATGCTGCCAACAACGGCCGCCGAGTGGCCTTCACGCGTGTTGCTCACCGGACCGGTCGCGGGAGATTCATCGACAGGCCTCACATTGCACGTCGTTTCCGCCGAGCAACCGGAGATGAAAGTCGTGAAGTCATTTGGCCCGGGACGAAAAGCAACGGCCAGTAGCGGCACCATCACGAACTATCAGCGCGTGACTTCGGCGAAAGACAGCAGCTATTGGTGCGCTGACATTCTGCGCTACCGCATCAGCCATTTCGCGAAAGACGGAACACTGTTGGGCACCATTGAACGCGCTCCGGAATGGTTTCCACAACCATCTGGCGAGAATGAGGGCACTCCGGTCACGCCGCCACCACCCAAGATTTTCGCAATTTGGCAAGCGCCAGATGGACTGCTGTGGGTCTTTGGTCGAGTGGCCGGAAAAAACTGGCGCGACGGTTGGCCCAAACTCGCACCGGGCGACACGATTGTAAACTTCTCATCTCTCCGCGCCGACAAGATGTATGGCACAACAATTGAGGTACTCGACCCCATCACGCGTGAGGTCGTCAGCACCGCGGCGCTGGATGAGTATGTCAGCAACGTGCTGCCCAACGGCAATGTCGCAGTTTTTGCGGTGGATAGTGCCGGCGTTCCGCACCTGTCCATTCGACGCCTGACGCTCACGCGATAACCTGCAAATTGATTGCGGGCGGGACGTTTTACGCGCATTCACCGATCGTTCGGTATCACTCACCGATTTTTGTTGCACCTGGCGCGATGACGGGCGTACTCTCCATCCATGCCATCGCGCGCTGAAAGACCATCACCGAACCTGAGCGGTCAACACCTCCCCAAAATGCCTCGCTCGGTCGTGGCCATACTGCATGGTGGCTACTGGGGACTGTACCTGCTGCTGATTGCGATGATGGTGATCGGTACGCGCATGAACACGCCGGTGCCGCAGTTCCTGTTTTCAACGAGCGCCGGATTTCTGCTGATTGCGCCCAATGTCGTGGCGTTTTACGTGCAGTATTTCATCCTCGCGCCGCGATTGTTTCCGCGAAAGCGGTTCGGGCTGCTGGCACTGGTCTCCCTGCTGACGGCGGTCAGCACGTCGCTGATGTGCGCCGCAGTATTGGGAGTCGCATCCGGCCGGGCCCCTTCGGTGTTGCGAACGTCGCTCGCCAATGCGGCGGCGTTTATCACATGGTTGTCCATGCTCGCGCTGATTCACATGACACTGGCACTGGTGATTCGCGGATTCATCAGTTGGTACGAAGATATTGCCGTGAAGGAACAACTTGCGCGGAAAACCAGCGAAGTCGAAGCGGCGCTGCTACGCGCGAAGCTCGATCCGCACTTTCTGTTCAACACGCTCAACAACATCGACGTGCTGATCATGCGCGATGCAGCCGCCGCGTCGAACTACGTGAACCAGCTCTCGGATATCCTGCGGTTCGTGTTGTACGAAGCGCGCGCCGAACGCATTCCGTTGGATGCCGAGTTGGCGTATTTTGACAAATACATCGCGTTGCAGCGTATTCGTATGGCTAATCCGAACGTGGTGTCGTACACGTTGTCAGGTGATACGCGCGGTCTTTCCATCGCGCCAATGCTGCTCATCCCCTTTGTCGAGAACGCGTTCAAGCACGCCGCCGGTGAGCGGGAGGCCGGTGCGATTGTGGTCGCCATTTCCGTCCAGCAGGATTCACTCACGTTTGTGTGCAGCAACAGTTACCACCCGCTGCCTGTCACGCAGCACACGCACAACGCGCCGGTCATGGCCGCGGGCGGACTGGGCCACGAACTGATGCACCAGCGATTGAACCTCATTTACCCCAAACGTCATGCGTTGGCGGTCTCCGACAGCAATAGTCGCTACTCCGTGCGCCTCGATGTGACGTTGGACGCGCGCCGTGTCTAAACTGCTGCGGTGCGTCATTGTGGAAGATGAACCGCTCGCGCTGGAGCGACTGGGCGAATACGTGCAACGCCTGCCGCTGCTGCAGCGGGTCGCCTCATTTGACAACGCGAACGATGCGCTCGCCTACCTGCTGGACAACCCGACAGACCTGCTTTTCCTCGACATCAATCTGGGGGGACTCTCCGGCATCGATTTGCTGGAAACCAATGCGGTTACCTGCCCCGTTATTCTCACCACCGCGCATTCCGATTTCGCGCTCAAGGCGTACGACCTGAAAGTCGTCGATTACCTGCTCAAACCTTTCACGTTCCCACGATTTGTACAAGCGGTTGATCAGGCGATGGTTCAAGCAACCTTTCACGCGGCCGGCGCGGCTCCAACGGCAGCGGGCGCCGGCGATCGCACGTATTTCTTTGTCAAAACCGAACAACGGCTGGAGCGCGTGCGTTTTGCCGAGCTCCTGTACATTGAAGGCGACGGCGATTACCGGCAAGTACACACGCTCACGCGTCGCATCAGCACGCTCGAGAAATTCTCCGAGCTTGAAGGCCGCCTGCCCCGCGACCTGGTGTGCCGCGTGCACAAATCGTTTATGGTCGCGCTTGACAAGGTTGAATCGGTCGAGCGCGATCGCATCCGAATGCGCGACAAGTACATCCCGATATCCAGCAGTCATCGCGACGATTTTTACGCGCGTATTGGTCACTAAAAACTGAGCGAACGATGCAACACGTGTCCCAGCTTCTGGCCGGAGGCCTGCCCAAAAACTCCAAGCTGCAACCCGCGTCCCTGGCCACACTCCTTCGCTCGGCCATCGGAGCATCGGCCATTGGATTGGGTTCGTTGCGCGAAAATATGCTGCGCACCGTTCTCTCCATGCTGGGCGTCATTATTGGCGTGGCCGCGCTGGTGTCCGTGATCTCGTTGGGTGATGTCATGCAGGGATTCGTGCGCGGCGAACTGGAACGCACGACCGACCTGCAGATGATCACGATCGTCGCGCAAAAACAAATGCTCGTCGATGGCGAATACGTACCGCTGCATGACTATCCGGTATTTACGCAAGCCGATCTGGAAGATCTCGCGTCAACCCTGCCATTGTCGCGCGGCGCGGCCCTGCAACTCTCGGGTGATGCGCACGTGAACTGGCCACGCGCAGGCACGCATCGTCGCGTATCGATCAACGCGGTGACCGCGGGCATCGAAGCCTTTGGCAACACCAAACTGGCAGTGGGGCGGCTCTTCTCCGCTTCAGAAGTCGCACACAATGCCAGTGTCATTGTCTTGTCGTACAAACTTGCGGACGAGTTGAGTGGCGGACGCGGCGCCACCGCGATGTTGAATGAGTTGGTACGGGTGCGCGGACGTCCGCGGCAAGTGATTGGGGTGTTCGAGCTGCAAAAGGGCGAACGTGGGTTCAGTGCGCGCGTGCCGTTCACTGCGGCGGGCGCCGTGTTCGGACCAGCGTTTTCGTTTGACACGCCGAACATGTTCATCAAGGCGCAAAGCGTCGAAGGCATCGCGGAAACCCGCACGTTGATTCAGGACTGGTTGGCCACGCGCTATCGCGATTGGCAGAACACGGTGCAAATCAGCACGCGGGAACAGCAGCTCGATCAAACGGTCGAAGCATTTGGCATCATGAAGTTCTTCCTGGGCGCGCTGGCGGGTATCTCGCTGCTCGTGGGCGGCATTGGTATCATGAACATCATGTTGGCCAACGTCACGGAACGCACGCGCGAAATTGGCGTGCGGAAAGCCATTGGCGCGCGTGGACGGGACATTCACGTGCAATTCCTGACTGAGGCCGTGGCCGTGTCCTGTTTTGGCAGCGTGTTGGGCGTGATGTTGGGCGCGCTCATCACCGCCGGCATCGTATTGGGCATTCGTATCTGGTTCAAGGCACAGAGTCTGGCGTTCAGCTTGGCGCCGCAGACCGTTCTGTTGGCCGCCCTGGCCGCGGTCGCCATTGGCCTGTCGTTTGGTACGTACCCCGCGCGTCGCGCCGCGCGCTTGAGCCCGATTGACGCGATTCGGCACGAGTAGGGGCGCGGATCGCGGCCGAATTCAACCGGGGGTTAACCGGGGGTCATAACCGGGGTTCATAACCGGGGGTCATAACCGGGGGTCAGAGTCGTCATTTTGACCGAATGCACCAATTTGGTACGGGGTGAATTTGGTACCGGGGTCAGAGTCGTCATTTTGACCGAATGCACCAACTTGGTACGGGTGAATTTGGTACCGGGGTTGGTACCGGGGTCAGAGTCGTCATTTTAGAGTCGTCATTTGACCGAATGCGCGAATTTGGTACCGGGGTGGTATCGGGGGCAGAGTCGCCACCGCGCCCCCTCATCGCGATCCCGAGCAGCTTCATGAAGAGTCGATGAAGCGCACCAGCTCGCCGATGCGAGCCCAAAGAATTGCCGTAGTTTCTTTCGGTCATTGCTGTCCAGTTGGCACCTGATGCCCGCCGTCCCGTCGGCAGGTGCTGTCGCCCCGTCAGGAGTTCACATGGTTTCACGTCGCGAATTTGTTGGCATCGGCGCCGGCGCCGCCGCTGCGCTCGTCCTCACGCCACAGTTGCTTCAGGCCTTGCAGCAAGGGCAGATCCAGAAACGCGCCATCCCTTCGTCCGGAGAAATGATTCCGGTCATTGGACTCGGCAGTTCGGCGACCTTTGCCTCCGTCGCGCGCGGATCCGACGAAGACCACCTGCTCAAAGCCGTATTTCAAATGATGGCCGACAAAGGCGCGACCGTGTTCGACACGGCACCGGGTTACGGTGCTTCCGAAGAGGTGGCCAGCCGCATCGTGAACGAACTGGGCATCACCAACAAGATGTTCTGGGCCACGAAACTCAACGCCGCGCAGGGCCGTGGTGGTACCGCCGATCCCGCCGCCGCGCGCGCGCAGGTCGAGCGCTCGTTTGCGATGATCAAGAAAACGACGATCGATTGCATTCAGGTGCACAATCTCGTTGACGTTCCGGGACAGTTGCCAATTCTGAAAGAATTCCAGACCGCCGGTCGGGTGAAGTACATCGGCGTTACGACAACCACCGACAGTCAGTACGGTCTGCTGGAATCGTTCATGCGCAACGAACCGCTTGATTTTATTGGCGTCGATTACGCCGTTGACAATCGCGGCGTCGAGGAGAAAATCCTGCCGTTGGCAAAGGAACGCCAGATTGCGGTGTTGGCGTACGCACCGTTTGGTCGCACGAGTTTGTTTCGTCGCGCTGCTGGAAAAGAACTCCCAGATTTCGCAAAAGACATTGATGCGGCTACCTGGGCGCAATTCTTCCTGAAGTGGATTGTGAGCAATCCAGTCATCACTGCCGTAACCCCGGCCACGAGCAAGGCGGCCAACATGTTGGACAACATTGGCGGCGGCATCGGTCGCTTGCCCGATGAAGCGTTGCGGAAACACATGAGCGACCTTGTGGATGCGTTGCCCCAAGCAGGCCGCTGACGACGGATCAGTGAAGCAGAGGCGTTGCCCGGTGGCGCCACAGGCATACGCAGCATTCTCCAACGGATGTCCACAAGTTCATCCAACCTTCGCTACTGCTATTCACGAGTTCACCTGACATTCGCCAGCTCATGTTCACGACTTCACCCAACATTCGCCAACTCACGTTCAGAAGAAGTCGCACGGCGATCGGCGTTTGTACATTCGTCGCTACGATTGCCTCGTCAACGATTGCCGCGTCAACGATTGCCCCCTCAACGCTGGGCGCGCAACAAGTCGTGCGCCAGATTGACAGCGTCTTGGTAAAGGAATCCGAAGGCACGTATCTCAGCAGAATCGGAACGATGGCCGTCGGACCGAAGGGCGATGTATTCGTGAGCGACCTGGCCGAGGGGCGCATTCTGCAGATTGCGTCCACGGGTAGCATCGTCGGCTCATTTGCCAGAAAAGGCAACGGGCCCGGTGAACTGTCGAGTCCCAGTGCCACGACGTTTGTCGGCGATTCCCTGTTCGTTTTCGACTACAGTCAAAAACGCATTTCGGTGTTTCAAGTTGGCACTCGCAAGTTCATCCGCAGTTTCACCGCGAATTTTCCTCCCTTTACGCAGATTTCGGCTGTCGGTTCTGAGCTCATTGCGCAGATCACCGAATTGAAAACGTTCACGTCCGTAACGGTTCTTTCGCCGTCCGGGCCTATCGTGCGAACCGAAGGTGTTACGCCAGAATTTGTCCGGAACAATCCCAAGTTTATCGAGACAACCAACCAATCGGCGCTGACTATTCGTGGCACTGATGCGTGGAGCGCGTCCGAATATTCGCAATCGCTTTACAAGTGGAAGCGCGGCACAACTTCCGTTGAGCAGGAACTCAAGTTGCCCGTCGTGTCGCGCCGTGGTGTGGACGAAGCACTTTTTCTCCGGATCTTGCGCAACCCGAACGATCAAGCCCTCGCGGTACAATTCTACAACCACTCTTTCCGCTGGCATTACGATTCATTGCGACAGACCTTCTCGCTCTCGTCACGATGGATCTGAAGTTTGAAATGCCCGGACCTGCTAACCCGAATGGAAAGTTCACCGGTCAGCATCACGTAACGCTCGTCGACGTCAAGGCAAAACGCGTTTGTCCAGACGCCAAGCTTCCAATTGTCGAAGACCCACTTCCGAAAGTGGATTTGATCGGTGATGTAGTGGTGGTCTTGCAGCAGGTATCCCTGAAAAGCGGAGAAGCGGCAACAGCGCTCCGTCGGTTCAAGATCGATCCCAAACACTGCAAATGGCTGCCGATGTGAACCCATCCAAAACGGCACTGAATGTCATGCGCGCGCTCGTCGTCGTTCAGTTGGTGATGGGCATCGCGCTGTGGATGGGACGCTGGAATGCCATCGTCGACTTGCATCGCACGCTGGGAATTGCGTATGTGTTCGCACTCTGGTTCATCGCGGTGCTCGCCATTTCGCACAAACACAAAACTGGTGCGGCTGGCTTCGCGATCATGTGGGGCGTGCTGATCATCACGCTCGGTTTCGCGCAACAAACAGTATTGCCCGGCGAGTTTCACTGGATCACCCGCGCTGCACATTTACTGATCGGGATTTCCGCAATGCCGATGGCCGAGGAGATGCTGAAAGGCGTAGAGTGGCGCGCGAAATCGCGCTAACGCACCGAAACGAGTGCATTCCTTTGTGTTTGCCAGAAGCATCGTGAAGCCGTTGATCACGCGGAGGCGCGAAGCTCGCGGAGGTGCTTGACCCCTGGCACTATATATAATTCGGACCAGGTCCAGCCTGAAATACACTCAACACTTCAACCCAGCTCCGCCAATGAACGAAATGATTCCACGAGAACTCGCCGAAGCCCTGCTGCACTGGGAGCCCAATTCTGTCGGAATAGTAGTGGGTGAGCTTGCAGGAAACTTCCCGCGTGCAGTCAACATTGCCGATGTCCGCGTGCTCGGCAGCATGGGGTCGGCCCGACAGTCGGCTACCGTACTGGTCAGTGAAACCGAGACTGCCCAGGCCCTGACGGTGCGGTTCGCGCATCAGCTACAGCACGCCGGATTCAAGGCCCAAGTGTCCGAGCAGCATGGCGGATTTGGATCTCGCGCTCCAATGCAACGCTTCGAAAGTGACGACCTGGCCATCACGGCGTTCGCAAAAACGCGCGCGCAGGGCGGTAGTTGTCTCGTGGTTTCCGTCGGCCCCCCGGCGCCGAAAGAACATCGCCAGTTTCTGGCTCAGCAGCGCGGGCGCTTACCCGTGGCGCCAATGCCTCAGTTATCGGATCCACCCGGCACACGCAATAACGGGGGCAGCGGCGGCGGGAGCGGCTCGTTCGCCCAAATCAGTAGTGAACTTTCACCGTGCATCTCCCTACAAGTCGCGGTCTCGCACTACGATCAGCAACTCAAACAACTGGGCTGGATCAGCATCGGCAGCGATGTGAACGAGGTGACTGCATTTTATAGCTACAAGTTCTCCGATGTACGCGGCGAACAGTGGTGCAGTACCCTAACCATTGCGGCCCGCCGCGATGACAATGTCATGCCCGTCGCGTTTGCGCTATTTGATCTCAAGAACAGAAGCGCGATGGGCTCCACGTCTTTCTCAACATCGCAAACGAACTAGGTTGTGCGGACTCGAACGTCTCGATCCTGCAGAATACTCCGGCGTGGTGCGGCACGACCACCAACTGGGCAGGACGCGTAGCTGCCGGAACGCTGCGCACCGCCGAGAAAGCTGAGAACCGCTGAGCACAACAAAATCAACACGAACATTTGGAATGATTTGATCGCCTTGCAAAACCTCGCCCGCTGCATTTCTCCGCGTTGCTCAGCCTTGCTCGGCGCTGCTCAGCGTGCCGGGCAGTTTGCAGTTCCTCGCAGATTGCAGCTCTCCGCATTTCTCAGCCTTGCTCGGCGCTTCTCAGCGTCCCGGCAGTTTGCAGTTCCCCGTAAGCTTGCAGCTTTCCGCATTTCTCAACCTGGCTCGGCGCTTCTCAGCGTCCTGGAAGTTTGCAGTTCCCCGTAGCTTACAGCTCTCCGCATTTCTCAGCCTTGTTCGGCGCTGCTCAGCGTGGCGGTACTTTGCCGTTGACGTAACACGAATCCGTCACTCCACCCGCAGCGACACCGCCGGATCCATTCGCGCAGCGCGACGCGCGGGTAGATAGCTCGCAACAATACCACAGCACCAAACAATGAAACCACGCTGCCAAAGGTCAGCACATCAAGCGCTCCCACCCCGTACAGGAAACTGCGCGCCGCCCGCTCTGTGCCCAGCGCCAACGGAATACCAATACACATCGCAATCACAATCACACACAGCGCGGGCCGCAACACTGACTGAATGATATCGCGGGCGTGCGCTCCCAGCGCGAGCCGAATTCCGAACTCACGTGTGCGGTTCGCCACCTGAAACGCGATCACACCGTACACACCAGGCGCAGCGAGACCGAGCCCCAGCACCCCAAACGCGCCAATGCACCAGGCCGCAAACAACTGGGGCAGATAGTGGATTTTCAATTGATCCTCAAGACGCCCCACTTTCTCCAGCGCCACATTGGGATTCATTGTGTTCAATTCTCTTCGAAGCGCCACAATTGCACCACTAGCGTCGCCGCGCGGACGCACATGTACCACCATCCTGGACGCATAGCTCTGCGCAACTGGCATGAAAAAGTATGGCGTTGGCCCTTCATCGAGACTTCGATATTTACCATCGCGCACGACACCAATCACGGTCCGTGTTCCGTTTAAAGTCAGTTGCTGACCGAGCGGGAGTTGTCCAGGCCAGAATTGTTGCGCCAAGGCTTCGTTGACAATTGCAACCGGTGCACTGCCCGCACCGTCACTGGCCGAGAATGCGCGCCCTTCGACCAATGGGATATGCATGGTGCGGAGATATCCAGTGTCAGCAACCCAGTACGTCACGTTCACGCGGCTTCCATCGGCACGTTTCATGGTCTCGGAATTGTGTCCAAACGACAGCGGCGTCCCTTGCCCCAACGCTGCCGACTCTATTTGTGCATCGGACGCCAGACGCGCCATCAACTCGCCGAAGAGCGCTGCGCCGCGTACGCGATCGTATCCGTGTGCGGACAAATTCACCTCGGCCACGATCACATCGCGCACGTTCATGCGCACGTCGGTGTCCATCGCGCGCTGCAATGCGCGAGTAAACATCCCGGCAACAAGAAGCAGCACCAGGCTGGTCGCGAGCTGCGTCACGACAAAAAAGGAGCGTGCCCACTCGCCTTTGCGTTCACGAGGCGAGCGCGTTCCTCGCAATCCCGACACGATATCAGTGCGTATTGACTGCAATGCCGGCGTGAGTCCAGCGGTGATGCCGGCGAGCAGCGTCGCTGAACAAGACACCAGCAACACTATCGGGTCCATCCGCAAGTCAAGCAACACCGACTGCCCCGTTGGCAAATCAATGATGGGCACCATCCGAATTAGCCAGGCGGCAAGTAGCGTTCCAATCGCGCCACCAAGTACGCAGAGCGCCACACTCTCAGTGAGCAACTGGCGCACGATGCGGCCCCGCGACGCTCCCATCGCCAATCGCACTGCAATTTCGCGACGACGTTGCGCTGCGCGCGCCAGAAACATCCCCGCAATGTTCGCCGTGACAATCAATAGCACCAACGCGGAAGTCAGGAACAACACCCCCATGAATCCGAACGCGACGCCGCGTGACATGGCGGGAGGACCAACGATGGGATCAAGTGTGAACTTCGCCAACTGCTGTTCCGGCGTTTCGGCCGGGATGCGAGCTGCGATTGCGTTGAGCGAAGCGATCGCCTTTCGCTGGCCCGTGTCCCGCCGCAGCCGTCCAATCATCACCACCTGGTTGCTTGTCGCCGGAATCCAGATATCGGCCACCAACCCAATAATGACTCCGTGAAAACCTTCGGGCGCGACGCCAACAATCGTGAGCAGTTTGCCATTGACGTACACGGCGCGGCCAATCACCGCGGAATCGCCGGCGTATTCTCGCTGCCACAACGCGTAACCAATTACCGCCTCGGGAATGTTCTTGTTAAGGTATTGTGCGGTGTCGCCAAAGAGGCGACCAAGTGCCGGACGTACTCCCAGTACGCGAAAAAAATTCGGCGTCACGCCCATGCTGCTGACAGCGCGCGTTTGATCGTCAGAACGAACGGCGACGGTTCCGTAGCGATAACCGGCCAATCCCTCAAAGACGCTGGTCGTGTGCTCGCGAACGTCCAGGGAGTGACTGTAGAAATACATGGGCTGCGCCATATCGGAGCGCCTGGACCGCATGCCGCTCTTCAACGCCGCCAGAATCCACGAACGCGGTGCGTCGTGCTTCGGTCGGAGTCATTCCACGCCGGACGCGATCTTCAATCTCGAACTCCAGATGAATACGCATCTCCTCATTCATGTCCCGCTCGGCGTCACGTTTCGCGAGCAGAAATCGCAGTCGACGAATGCGGCGCGTCGCGAATTCGAATGGCGACACGCGTCATCCCTCCAACACGAGATCAACCGCTGTAGAAAAGTCGCGCCACTGCTGTCGCTCGGCTGCCAGCTGCTTTCGGCCCGCGGCTGTGAGCGTGTAGAACTTTGCACGACGCCCCTCGGACGACACGCCCCACTCCGCACTGATCCAGCCCTGATCTTCGAGACGGTACAGTGCCGGATAAAGGGAACCTTGATTTACACGTAGCACATCGTGCGACATCTCCTGGATGCGCTTCGCAATTGACCAGCCATGGCGTGAGCCGAGGTCGAGAGTGCGAAGGATGAGGAGGTCGAGCGTCCCCTGTAACAGGTCGCGGGTCTCTTGCTTTGACATTCTACAACAAGGTGCGCGCCTGTTGTAGGATGTCAAGGCAACGCGCCTGCCCGGTCGCTTCACACCCTTCGAGTGGTTTCTTTGGCCTTCGCCCGAGATTGCTGGCGGTTGCGGTCGGATGCAGTACATTATTTCGAATCTTTTGCGGACCTGCATCGTGTCAGTAACCCGAATTTGCGCGACCGCTCTCCTGCTGTTCGTCGCCGCGTGTGTTTCGCAGCCGCCTGCCTTCGGACGCGCCACCGGAACCGAAGCCTCACGCGGCTCCGACGTGATCACCGCCACCGAGCTGGCCAGTGCCAGCGTCAGCAGCGGTGACGCGCTCGAAGCCGTGCGGCGCCTTCGCCCGCGATTTCTGGCGTCTCGCGGATCGGGCAGCATTCGCGTCGCGGGCGCCGGTAGCGTGCACGTTTCGCTGGATGGTGGCCCGCTTCAGGGCGTGAGTTTCCTCAGTCGCCTGCGCCCGGGCGAGATCGCGGAGATTCGGTATTTGTCTGCCAGTCAGGCTGCGCAGCAGTTTGGAACCAGTTCGGGCACCGGCGGCGTGATGCTGGTCAAAAGCCGGTAGTCGAACCAGTCGTCCAGATCTTTTTTGGGCCGCAAGCACCACGCACATTTTAACATTGACTGATCTTGCCGGTTTGCGTACAATGTCGTACAGTGCTGAGGCATTCCACTCGTCCCACGCACCAACGGTTGGTACCGACTCTGTGACGCTTCGGACCGCCGCACTGTTGGTGTGTTGTTGCCCATTCCATCTGCCCGCCACTCCCAATCCGGCGCACTGAGAGGGTGAAAGCGCGACGCAATCGCGCGCCCCTTGTTGTGAATCCCCGTTTGTATCGAGGCCGCACCAGGCCTTTTTGTCCCGCGCGCTGTCCCCGCCCTCGCGCGCGGCAGTTTTCACGCACACTCTGGGAGATGAGCAGATGTATATCATCGAGCAACGGAGGCGAGGGTTTCGCCTGCGCTCCATCGCCGCTGCGTTAGCTGCGATTGCAGCGACTGCCACTTCGATTTCGGCTCAACAGGCAACTCTATCGGGACGCGTTACTGGCGCCGCAGACGCACCGATTTCAGAAACTCGCGTCGCCGTGCTCGGTACCACTCTCGTCGCGCTCACCGCGGCGGATGGCAAATACACGCTGCGAGGGGTCCCGACCGGCCCCATCGAAGTGCGTGTGTTTCGCGTGGGATACGTCGAACAGAAGAAGTCCGTTACCATCACGGCGGGCGGGACGGCCACACTCGATTTTGCGATGGTTGCCAGCACCGTCAAACTTGATGAGTTCGTGGTCACGGCCACCGGTATTCAGCGGCGCGCTGAAGTGGGCAACTCCGTCTCCGTCATCAACGCATCCGAGCGCGTCAAGGAAACACCCATTCACAACA
>Ga0105047_10004100_pt1 | contig 25504 bp, 21 predicted proteins | sample MAT04_FD_78384 | JGI IMG/M metagenome (GOLD analysis project Ga0105047, IMG submission 78384) | Freshwater microbial communities from Lake Fryxell liftoff mats and glacier meltwater in Antarctica - MAT-04 (megahit assembly) | ecosystem: Environmental > Aquatic > Freshwater > Ice > Liftoff...
ACGCACGAACCCACTATCGGACACGAACCCCTTGCCGACGGTGTGCACGGGCGCGAAGTCACTCGTGCGAGCCGCTCGATTCGTCATCGCCAGCGATCGCGTGACCTTGTTGCGGCGTATCTCAAGCAGTCGCACGGGCAGGAACGTCTCAGGATCGATGTCCACCGTGCGTGTGCCGGCGGGCAGTCCGGCGCACTCGTTCGCGCTGATCGGCATCGATGCGCGCAGGAGCGTGCGACCGTTCACGTCGACGTACGCGAACGTCGCCGTCCCCTGTCGCTGCTTAGTGATGAGTGGGAACACGAACCCGAGCACCTCACCCGCGAAGTAGTCGTAGCCGTCCGGCGAGATCGTGTGCTCGCGCCGGCTCAGGCTTGCCCCGGTCAGCCTCGCCGGATATCCGGTGCCCGCGACGGTGGTGCCACGCGAGTGATCCATCGTGTAAGCGCTGGAGCCTGGGTACTTCGCGATCGATCGGAAGCGGTTGGCTCCCCTCCAGTGGATCGTGTACGTGCCTGCGCTGCCGGGGGTGAGCTCTCGCGTCACCTGATGCGCCTCGCGCAGGTAGGTGGTGGGCAGGAACGCGTCGCCCACGACGACGGGAACGGATGTGTCGACCCGCGCTTGCCTCGCGGCGGAGGACGATGTCGCGCCGAGCGTGAGCGCCACGGAGGCGGACACCACGATGGCGAGTGCAGGGCGCAGCAGATTCGAGGAGATTCGCATGCGCGGGATCCTCGCAGACCCGTCCCCGTCGGGCGCCGCGCCAGCTGGGGCGTGGAGCACCGAGCCACGGACCACAAGTTCCACTGCATCCAGGTTCGTCGGCTCGATGTCGACGTACCTGGATGCAGTCGAGCGGTCCGCAACACTGCATCCAGATGCGTCGAGGTGCGGCCGAAGGACCTGGATCCAGTGGCGGAGCACGGCGGGCGGCCCGGTGTGCGCGACGGTCAGGCGGTGGCGAGCGCGGGCGCGGGCCACGCCAGCTCGGCCCGACCGATGGCGGTGCCGAGCACGCGTTCAGTCACCAAGCCTGATGCGTCGACCTCAGTGTGCACGAGCTGCGCGAGCTCCTCAGTGGCCCGCGCCTGCGCCTCACGGGCAATCGCGGTGTGTGCATCGAGTTCGAGTGCGAGCGGTCCTGTGGCGGCTGCTTCGACCGCCGCGAGACGAGCGTCTAACAGCGCGCTGACCTGAGCCTGACGTGCAACGTCATCCCCGGTGCTCCCGAGCTGCAGGAGCCGCTCGACCGTGTCAAGACCTTCGCGAACCGGGCGTGCCCACCGCGCGGGTACGACGGTCGGTGGGTGGACGCGACCCTTAGCGTCGAAGCTGACGAGCCCCCCGAAATCCGTGTTTATGGTTCGAGCACTACCCTCGACCTCGAACGAACGGAGCGCTCTGCTCATTGTGTGAGCGTGATCCACGAAATCGTCGGAGCTCGACTGCAGGTTGACCCACCCCGCCTTCACCGTCGCGAGGTTCGCCTTGCTGAAGGAGAGCTCGTCGATGGTCTTCCCGAGCTCGCCCACTGCGAAGTGAGCCGCATGGATCGACGGCTTCGCGGTCGTCACGATCTCGCGCATGAGCGCCGTGTCGACCAAGATCTGGCGCTGCTTCGAGTTGACGATCGTAGCGATCTCCGGGTACCGCTTGAGCGCGCTCTCCGCCTCGCCGACGAAGCGCCGGGCCACATCGATCAATCCATGCGCGCGTGCGTACGCGGCTGTTCCAGTGCTCACAGTCATCCCGAACCCCCGAATCATTTCCCAACCGCTTGTCGGGTCGAGCGTCGTGATAGTTGCGCACCCGCCCGGTAGGCTCGCGCCACGATGGCCACTCCCCTCACCATTCCCCCGTTCCGACGTGTCCTGGTTGCCAACCGTGGCGAGATCGCCATTCGTGTGTTCCGTACGCTGCGCGAGCTGGGCATCGAATCGGTCGCGATCTACTCCGATGCCGATCGCGACGCGCCCCATGCGCGCTACGCCGACCACGCGTACGCGCTGGGCGGCAACTTGCCGGCGGAGAGTTACTTGCGCCAAGACGTGGTGCTCAAGATCGCGAAGCGCGCCGGCGCGGAGGCCATCCACCCCGGCTACGGGTTCCTCGCCGAGAACGCGGACTTCGCGCGCGCGTGCGCGGCGGCGGGCATTGTGTTCATCGGCCCGCCCGCCGAAGCAATCGACGCCATGGGCTCCAAGACCGCCTCGCGCAAGCTCATGCGCGCGGCCGGCGTGCCCATCGTGCCCGGCTCCACCGAGCCGCTCGACGGCCTCGCCCACGCCCAGCGCGTAGCCGAGGAGGTCGGCTACCCGGTCGCGGTGAAGGCGCGCTCCGGCGGCGGCGGCAAGGGCTTCCGCGTGGCGCTCACCGCCGACGAGCTCCCGGCTGCCTTTGGGGGTGCGAGCCGCGAGGGCGAGCGCTACTTCTCGGACGCCGCCTGCTACCTCGAGCGCTACCTGCACAACCCGCGCCACGTCGAGGTGCAGCTGCTCGCCGATAGCCAAGGCACGGTCATCCACTTAGGCGAGCGCGACTGCTCCGTGCAGCGCCGCCACCAGAAGCTCATCGAAGAGGCACCGGGTCCGCACGTCGCGGATCCTGTGTTCGCCGCCGAGCTGCGTGCCAAGCTCGGCGAGATCGCCGTGGGCGCCGCCCGCGCGGTGAACTACACGAGCGCCGGCACGATCGAGTGCCTGCTCGGCCCCGACGGTGAGCCCTTCTTCCTCGAGATGAACACGCGCGTGCAGGTTGAGCACACCGTCACCGAGCTCATCACCGGCGTGGACATCGTCGCCGAGCAGATCCGCATCGCCGCCGGCCAGCCGCTGCGCCTCGCACAAGAAGACGTCACCTATCGCGGCCACGCCCTCGAGTGCCGCATCAACGCCGAGGACGCCCGCGCCGACTTTCGCCCCTCCTCCGGGCCCATCACTCGCTGGAGCGAGCCTGGCGGGCTGGGCGTGCGCGTCGACGCCGGGTTCGGCCCGGGCACCGAGGTGAGCCAGTTCTACGACACGCTCGTCGCCAAGCTCTGCGTCTGGGCTGAAGACCGCCCTACCGCTATCGCCCGCATGCGGCGCGCGCTCGACGAGTTCGAGATCGCGGGCATCGAGACGCTCATCGATTTCCACCGCGCCGCAATGGCTCCCGACGGTGAGTTCGCCGCTGGTGGCACCTGCCGCGATCTCGTCGCCGACCCAGGTCCCGCGATGGACGCGCTCCCTCCGCGCCTGGGCACGCGCATGGCCACGGCTCCGCGCTCGGTGCGCGATCCCGAGGAGCTGCTCGTGGAGATCGACGGGCGCCGCGCCACCATCGCCCTGCACGATCCCGCCACGGCACTGCCGGAGCCGCCCCCCATACGCGCGCGCTCAGCTGGTGGTGCCGGCTCACCCGGTGAGGTCACCGCGCCCATCCCGGGCAACGTCCTGCAAGTGCTCGTCCAGCCGGGACAGACCATCGTCACTGGTCAAGTGGTGTGCATCCTCGAGGCAATGAAGATGGAGAACGAGATCGCCGCACCCGCCGGAGGTACGGTCGATGCGATCAGCGTCGCACCGGGCGAGGCTGTCGGCGCGGGTCAGCTCCTGCTGAGCGTCGCAATCACGGACTGAGGATCAGCCGCCCGAAAGCGCATTGAACTGGCTACTGAGCCACGAGCTCTGGCTCTGCATCTTGCCGAGCGTCGTCTCGAGCGAGGCAAACATTCGCTCGTAGTACTTCTGCTTCATGTCAAGGCGCATGTTCGCCTTGTCGATCGACTTCTGGATGTCCTTGACCTGATCGCTCGCACCCTTGAGGGCGATGTCGACCTTGCCGTTGGTGAGCATCGTGCTGACAAGCTCGTTGACGCGTCGCGCGATGCCGTCGTCGGCTGAGACGCCCACCCCTCCGACCTTGCTGAGGAGCGCCTGGACCTTGGCAGGGTCCGAGTTGAGCATCGCCTCGAGCTTGGTGTCGTCGATCGTGAGCTTGCCATTGGCCGACCCGGCGCCGATGACGTAGTTCGATTTGATACCGATGTCGGACAGGAAGTTCTCACCCGCAACGAGCCCTTGCACGTTGCCGGTGGCCTGCTGACGCAGATCGGTGGCCACGGATGAGAAGCGCACATCACGCGACATCGGACCCTGCAGATATTCGCCCAGGTTCTTCGGGTTGGTGACCCGGCTCTCCGCCTGCGTCTTTTGATAAACGAACTCCTGCACGGAGTTGTACTGGTTCACGAAGTCGGTGATCTTCTGCTTGGTCGACTGGACCCACTTCTCCTGTGCGGTCTGACCGGTCGACCCGGAGCCCGCTGCGACGGTGAGCGTGGTGCTCGTGGTGCTGAGGAGGTTGAGGGCCACATCCGTGATGGCACCAGTGACGTTCATGTTGGTGGCACTTGTATACACCGTGCCGTTGACCGAGTACTGGGCATCCTGTGCCGACTGCGTCTCGGAGAAGTTGAGCATCGTAGCGGCGGCGCCACTCACGGTGAACCCCGAAGCCGCGCCGATCGTCGTCGACGCCATACGGACGTTGCCACTCACGAGCGAGGCGGTCACACCGATGCCCGCCGCGTTGATCTTGTTGACGATGTCTTGCTTCTGGTCACCGACGTTGAGCGCGATATTCCAGGTATTCGCACCTTGCTGGATCACCATGTTGTGATTGCTCAGCACACCACCATCAGTGGCCGCCTGCGTCTGCGTCGACGTCGCAGCACCGACGCTCGCGTTGAACACCGGCAGCGGCGCGTTGGCCGCGTTCACCGCAGTGAATCCGAGTGCATCGAGATCGTTGGCGGTGCCCGGCGCGGCGGTGACTTCGAGCTGGCCGGACGCGTTCCACGCCACGGTTGCGCCGTTGCCAATCGTCGACTGGGCCCACGCCTGGAATTGGGTGAGCGTCGTGCCCTGCCCACCGTTCACAGGCGTGTTGACGGTGAATGTGCCGCTCTGCGCGACTCCGTTGACCGTCCAGTTCATCGTGATCTTCGAGTTGGTCGCGAGCCCCATCGAGGCGCCTGTGACCGTGCGCAAGGCCGTGATGTTCTCGTTGCCCTCGACGATGTTGTTGGCACCCTCATACCAGGCCCCGGAAGCGCGCTTGCCGGCGGTCGACGGTCCCAGATTGCCATTGGAAAGACTGATCTCGCCCTTCGCGAGCTGGGTGACGTCGATGCCGTAGGTGGCGGCAGAAGCGCCACTGCCGGCGGTGGCAGACAGGCGTGAGGGGTCACCGCTCGTGGCGGTGAACACACCGGGCGTACTCGGCGTGCTCGAGACGTCCCAGGTGCTGGGATTCAGCAGGCCTGCAGACATCGTCTTGAGTGAGAGCAGTCGCGTGTTGAGGTCGCCCCACGCGCTCTGACGGTTAGTCCAGAGCTGCTGTTTCCAGTCGAGCTTGGTCTTGGACGCGCCCTCGATCTGCATGAACTGCGAGATGATGGACTTAGTGTCCAGACCGGATGCGAGTCCGCCAACGCTGAAAGAACCCATGTTGTACTCGCCTCCCTGCTCTGGTCCCGACGGTCCATCCTGACCGTGCCGTCGTGCTATCGGCAGCGGCTCCCCCAGACATGAGGCCACCTGAGCGGGCAGCGCGACTTCCATCACGATTCGCGTACATATGAACCCTTGCCAGAACCCGCGGCTGGTCGCACACTGGTTGGGTGGGATCCGTGATCGTCGTGGGGGCGGTCGCGTTCTGAATGGACTCAGGGGGACACAGTTATGAGTATGGCCATTGGTGCGACTCCGCCCTTGCCACCGGTGGTGGGCACGTCATCTGGAACCAGTCCGGGCCTTCCGCCCGCCGTTCCTGGCGTTTCAGCTCCTGTAACGGGCGCGACCGGCGACGCGATCACGGGTGCCGCAGGCGGTGGGGGATCCTCTCCGTCGGGCGCCGCGCAGGCAGCTACGGGCGCCATGGGTGGCGGCACGGCCGAGGTGCAAGCCCAGCTCGTGCAGGTGCTCAAGCAGCTCATCGAGGCCATCACGGCGCTCATCAGTGCGCTGCAGGCACAGATGACGGTCGGTGGCGGTGGTCCTGCCGGTAAGGGTGGCGGCGACACCTCGCAGATGCCGCCGGGCAAGGTTGGCGGCGCTAACGGCGGTGGTGGAGTGCAGCAGTCTCCGACGCAGATGCCGCCGGGCAAGCCCACGCAGGGTGGCGGTGGCACGACCACGATGCCACCCATGCCGTCGATGCCCGGCATGTCGACGGCAGGCGCAGGGGCTCAACCGGCAGCTCCCATCGCGGTGCCAGCAGGTCAGACACTGGCCAATGAGTCGATGCCGCACACGCACGCGTGAGACGAGGGTCGCGTGCCAGCTCGCTGGCACATGACCGAGCCGACGGTGTGCGCGGACGCCGCAGAGCGGTGGCCAACGCACGCGTGAGACGAGAGTCGCGTGCCAGCTCGCTGGCACAACGCAATGTCAGAGGGGGTGGGACGCCAAAGGCGTTCTGCCCCCGCAATCGTTTCGGACGAGTGAGCAAGCTCCCTCGACCCTCGCTCCAGTCGGGTGCGAGCGCTTCGCGCCCGCGCCGACGCCCTCGTTCGGACGAGTGAGCAAGCTCCCTCGTCTCTCACTCCGGTTGTCGGTAGTATCGGGGCGCACTGCCGATCGAGCCGCCGATTCCGCGCGGCTCGCAACCTGAGGGCCCCATCCACATGGATCTCTACGAACATCAGGGCAAGGAGCTCTTCGCCCGCCACGGCGTCAACGTCAGCGCTGGCATGGTCGCGTTCACGCCCGAGGAAGCCGAAGCTGCCGCGCGCGAGCTCGGCGGCCAGACCGTCGTGAAGGCGCAGGTCCACGCGGGCGGTCGCGGCAAGGCCGGCGGCGTGAAGCTCGCCACCGACCCCGCCGACGCTAAGGAGAAGGCCGAGAACATCCTGGGTCTCGACATCAAGGGCCACATCGTGCGCCGCTTGTGGATTGAGGATGCCTCGGACATCGATCGCGAGTACTACTTTTCGATCAACTTCGATCGCACCGAGAAGGCTGTCCTGCTCATGCTCTCTACCGAGGGCGGCATGGACATCGAGGAGGTCGCTGAGAAGACCCCCGAGAAGCTCGCCACGATGCATATCAATCCGGTGTGGGGCCTGCGCGCGTTCGAGGCGCGTCAGCTCGCCTTCCGCGCCAAGATCGATGCCGACGTCCGCAACAAGGTCGTCGCGATGATGCTCCAGCTCTACGACGCGTTCATCAAGGAAGACGCGATGCTCGTGGAGGTCAACCCGCTGCTCATCACCCCCACGGGTGAGGTCAAGGCCCTCGACTCCAAGTTCAGCGTCGATGACAACGCGCTCTTCCGCCACCCGGACATAGCCGCCATGCGCGACGTCCATGCGCAGGATCCGCAGGAGCAGATGGCGCATGAGAAGGGTGTGACGTACGTCAAGCTCGACGGCGAGGTCGGCATTCTCGGCAACGGCGCTGGGCTCGTGATGAGCACGCTCGACGTCATCCAGCAGGCCGGCGGCAAGCCCGCGAACTTCCTGGACGTTGGGGGCGGCGCGACCGCCGACGAGATCGTGGCGAGCCTGGAGATCATCCTCTCGGATGAGAAGGTCCGCTCGATCTTCTTTAACATCTTCGGCGGCATCACCCGCTGCACCGAGGTCGCCCAGGGCATCATCACCGCCCTCGAGCAGCTCGACGTTCGCGTGCCGATGGTCGTCCGTCTCGATGGCACCGCCAGCGAGGAGGGCCTCCAGATGTTGGCCGACGCCAACCTCGACAACGTCACCATCGCCGACACGATGCTGGGCGCAGCGGCCGAGGCCGTCAAGCTCGCTTCCGTCGCGACCGTCTGACCCACTTGCGCGCAGGTGCGCGCATCGAAAGGAACTCATCATGGGCGTTCTCGTTGGCAAGGACACGCGCCTCGTCGTCTCGGGTATCACCGGACGCGAGGGCTCGTTCCACGCACTGAACAACCGTAAGTACGGCACCAATGTGGTGGCCGGCGTCACTCCCGGCAAGGGCGGTATGGACGTCGAGGGTATTCCGGTGTTCGACACCATTGCCGACGCCGTGGCGCAGACACAGGCGAACACGAGCATGCTGTTCGTGCCGCCGCGCTTCGCGGTGGACGCGATCTACGAGGCTGCCGACAGTGGCGTCGAGGTCATCATCTGCGTGACCGAGGGCATTCCGGCCCACGACATGCTTCTCGCGTACCACTACGTGAAGGAGAAGGGCGTGCGGCTCGTCGGGCCGAACTGCCCCGGCGTGTGCACCGTGGGTGAGGCCAACGTCGGCATCATGCCGGCGCACATCTTCACCCCGGGCTCGGTTGGTCTCGTCTCGCGCTCCGGCACGCTCACCTATCAGCTCGGCAAGGAGCTGAGCGACCTGGGTATCGGTCAGTCGACGATCCTCGGCATCGGTGGCGACCCGATCATCGGCACGAACCATCGCGACGCGCTCGCGCTGTTCGAGGCTGATCCCGACACCGACATGATCGTCATGGTCGGCGAGATCGGTGGCAACGAGGAAGAGCTCGCGGCCGAGTACATCAAGGAGCACATCACCAAGCCGGTGATCGGCTATATCGCGGGGCTCACCGCCCCCGAGGGCAAGGCCATGGGCCACGCCGGCGCGATCATCAGCGGCAACTCGGGCACGGCGCAAGGCAAGGTCTCTGCGCTCGAGGCGGCTGGCGTGAAGGTCGGCAAGAACCCGACCGAGGTCGCCCATCTGGTGGCCGAGGCGCGCGGCGTCGCTGTTCCGGCGTAGCACCGCCTCCGCTCCACATCACACTGCTCATTGCGGGCGTCACTTCCGGGTGGCGCCCGCAGTGTCTTCGTGGACTGCGCGCTCGGGTGCCAGCACGCGAACCCGAGGTCAGCGGCCGCGGTTGCCGAGCAGCCAGCCGACGGACGTCTGATTCGGCAGCGTGTCGATTGGGCGGGCGAGGCTACGCGCGGCGATCCACGGCTGGCCGATCTGTTGCCACGCACTCACATCACCGCCGTAGGCGTTGATGAGGGATGGCTGAAGCTGGCCCAGGCGCGCGGTGCCTGTGGCGCCGAGGCCAAGCAGACGGTGCGCACGCGCAGCCAAGGGGCCACGCGTTACGAACTGGGCAGGGTCCAATCCCTGGCGACCCTGCATGAACAAGGGCGCCGCAGCCGTGCGTTGCCGCAGAGCCAAGGGCGATGTTGTTGTTGGCTGCACCGATCCTCCCGGGCGGTGCGCCGCTGGGGCGCGCTGGGTCGTGCTGCGCCGGCCTTCGCGGTTCCACACCACGTCGATCGCCGGCATCATCCTTTCCGTTGTACGACGGCATCCCGGATCCGTCAACACCCAATTTGTACATTCGTTGTCAAGGGCGATTTCGGCGTTGCTCTGCGGTTTCGGGCGCAGGCCCAACGGCTAGGTTGGAGCCATGGAAACGATCGCCTTTGCCCGCGGGGTACCCGCGCCCGACATGCTCCCAGTCGATGCTTTGCGTGAGGCCGCGCATCGCGCGTTCCAACACGACACGATTCAGCTCCTGTCCTACGGTACGGGCGGTGGTTGGGACCCGCTGCGCGCTGAGATTGCCTCGCGCCACGGCGTCGATCCCGCGCGAGTGGTCGTCACCACTGGTTCGCTCCAAGGTTTCTCGCTACTCGCGCAGGTGTTGGTGCGTCGCGCTGCCGCTGAGGGTCGCCGCGCTCGGGTGATCGTGGAGCAGCCCACCTACGACCGTCCGCTCCTGTTGCTCGAGCGGCTCGGTGTGGAGATCGTGCCGGTGCCGCTCTCACCGGAAGGTGTGGACATTGATGCGCTGCGCGTCGCATGCGCTGCAGGCGCCGACCTCGCGTATCTCATTCCGACGTTCCAGAACCCTGCGGGCGCGACGCTCACCGATGCGGCGCGCGACCAAGTCATTGCGATCGCCCGCGAGTCGGGTGTGCTCGTGCTCGAGGATGATCCGTACGGTCTGCTCCACTTCAACCAGCCGGCGCCGCGTACGCTGTTCGAGCGACGCGGGGACGCACCAATCGCGTTCTCGGGATCGTTCTCCAAGACCGTCGCGCCGGGCCTGCGGGTCGGTTGGCTCGCGCTTCCGGAGGATCTCGCTACTGAGGTGGCCGGGCTCGCAAACGACACCTACATATCCGCGAGTTTCCTCGGCCAGGCGACGATCGCCGAGTATCTCGCGGCGGGAGCCTTTGAGCCACACATCGATGTGGCACGTGGATTGCTCGCCGAGCGCTGCGAGCGCATCGTGAGCGCGCTCGAGCAGCACCTTCCTGGCGTCAGCTTCACCGCACCCGAAGGCGGCTACTTCATCTGGGTGCGCCTGCCCGATGAGCTCGACGGTGCGCGCGTTGCGAGCGTCAGCGGCGAGCACGGCGTGAGCTTCGTCCCAGGATCGAGCTTCGGCGCGAACTGCGAGCCCTACGCGCGCCTGGCGTTCAGCAGCCCACCGATCGAGCAGATCGAGCTCGGCGTTGAGCGACTGGCGGCCGCCTGTGCCGCCGCAACCGCGCTGGCGTAGCGTGGCCCCTACCTGTGCGGGGCCACGGCGACGCGCCAGCGGCCGCTAGACCGGCGTGCGCGAGATGCGTGCTGCCGTGCGTCGTCGCACGCGTTCAACGAGCTGCTCCATGCCCGGCGCTACGATCTGGCTCTCGGCCAGTTGTGGTTGTAGTTCGAGCTCGGCGACCGGGATGCGCACCTCGGCGACGGGCGCCCGTGACGCCGCCGCCGCGCGGCCCGATCGAATCTCGCGAAACGACGGCGGCTGGCCCGGAGTCCGCTCGACATGCTGGACCGAACGATCGGCCGACGCACTCGCAGTGACCGGCTCAGGACGCAGTTGCGCGAGTGAGAATGTCGCCTCAGGTGCGTCCGCCCGGAAGGGCTCCACGACGTGACGCGCGGCTGCGGGCGTGATGGTCGCGGCGGCAGGCATCAGCGGTCCGTTGAGCCCGTGACCCATCGCTGTCGGAACGAGCGACGCCTGCTGCGGCTGCTCCGGCCGCGCGGCCCGACCATGCACCGGACGCCGATTGGCGCACACATCACTTTCCGGATTTGCCAACGCGCAGCTCATCTCCTTCCAGAACCAACAGTCCTGGCAGATCACGGCACGCTGACGCACTTCTTCATGCTTTGAAGGCACGAGAAAACCACCCACCCAATACTGACACACGAAATCCCACGGTCGCCGGGCAACGAGAACGGTCTAGCGGGGGAGCCCGTGCCCGGCGCTCTCCACTAGGAGTACTACATCAGATCTGCAGTGCGGAAAAAAGCCCGTGGCGCTGTCAAATTCCCGCAAAGAGCGGAGAAAAAGAAGCTGGGCGCAAGCGTCGAAAAACTGACGCGAATGTGCTATGAACAATTATGCCAAGCACTCCGGACACACCACACGCGTGATGTCACCCAGGATTCGCTGCCTCACTCCCCGTGCGGTCGTCCCGCAACGCATCGACCGCCTCGCGCACCGTGCCCACACCGATGACGCGCACGCACCGGGCATCCTTGGGACATGCGTCCTTGATGGCTGTATCAGCCTCCTCGACGTTGCCCATTGGCACGATCAGCACGTCCCGATTGGCAAGCTGAGCGGCGATCGCCTTCTGACGCACGCGTCCCACCTCGCGCACCCGCCCATCCGGAGCAACGGCACCCGACACGACGACGTGGCGACCACCCAGCAGGTCCACATCCTTGTCGAGCGAGTCATAGAGATAGAGCGTGAATGCCAATCCGGCACTCGGGCCGACCACCTTGCCAGGATTGATCGTGACCTTGCGCGGGAGGCGCACCTGTAGATCGATGGTGTCGAGCTGCGCTCCGATGCGGGAACGGTGCAGCGTATCCCCCTGTATGGGAGCAATCGTGGTCATGCGAACCACAACCGGGGTCCCAGCGCGACGCACACGAAGCGTCACCGCGCGGCCAACCGGCAACGCACCCAGCACCCGCCCGAGGTCAACGCCGTTGTCGACCTCCGTGGCGTTCACTCGCAACACGACATCACCAGCCTTGAGCGCGCCTGCCGCCGGTGTGCCAGTCACCACCCCGGTGATAGTCGCTCCTTTGCCCGACCATTCGACCGATTGCCCATCCAGCTGGAACGCAAGCGCCGCAGCAACCTCCTGGGCTCGTGCCATCGAATCGACGTCGTCTTGGCTCGCACCCTCGTCGTTGGCGTCCGTGGGCTCGGGCCCGAAGTCGACCGAGGAGTCGCCGATGTCCAACAACAGGCGCTGGAGCAAATGCACCTTGCGCTGGGTCACGCCCACCAGGTACATGCGCCCCTGCAGTGGTTCAACGTCAGTTCCATCAACCTTGATCGAACCCTCGATGTCGACGGGATCGTACGGCGCGTAGGCGACTTGTCCCGTAGGGATGAAAGCCAGCGCGACGCACGCCAAGGCGAGCGCACCGATCGCGCCGAGCAATTTGATCCATAGCGGAAGCGCTCTCACGTCCCGATCGACCCCTCTCCAGTCCCGTCCCCTCGCGACCCGCGCCTCCGACATCATGCGCGCGCACGTGGGCAGGTGTACCCCAAACAGCTCCGAGCCGCACCACGCCGGATGGTTGGCCGATGCAGTCGGTAGGGTTCCCCTCATGAGCGAACCCCAGGTGAGCGTGGCAGACAAGCAGGACGCGGAGGCGCTGTCGACCTTCGCCGAACGCCATCCGCTGGCCTGGACCGACTTCGCGTCGATCGCCCTCCTCCAACCCGACGAGCCCCGCGTGTGGATCGCTCGGCGCGGCGACGTGATCGAAGCGGCCGCAATCGATGACGGACTGGCGATGAGCGTGGCGGGCGACGATGCCGGCCTCACCGCTATCGCGAGTGCAGCAGGGGATCTCGATCACAAGCTGGTGATCGCTGGACGAACCGAAGAGGTCCGCTGCTTCGTCGCGGGGACAGCTGCCCCGCGCAGGGAGCGTCCTGAGCATTTTATGTCGGTGCACACAGGCGGGCTGAAGTGCGCGATCGAAGCAGTGCCGATACGCGTCGCGACTAGTGAAGATCTCCCCATGCTCATCCGAGTGCGCGCCGCAGCGCTCGCCGAGGAGTACGGCATCGACGTGCCCGTGGATTCCAAGCTGCACCGCGAGCTCGCAGAGGCAGTCACGCGCGCGGTGCGCCTCCAGGGCGTGGCGGTGTGGATCGAGGACGAGCAATGTGCCTTCACGGCGCAGCTCATCGCCAAGACGCCGATGGCCGCGATGTTCGGCGATCTCTACGTCGATCCGGCGCTGCGCGGATCGGGACGCGCGACACGGGCGCTGACGGCGTTCTGTGCATGGCTCATGACCGAGAGCGAATACGTCACGTTGCGCGTGGGCACAACCAACGACCCTGCGGTGCGGCTGTACGAGCGCGTCGGATTCGGCGTGGTCGACTCCTTCTGCTCATCGCTCGGACCCGAGGCCCCCTGACATGTCGTCTTCCACGACCTCCCCTACAGGCTCCCCGATCACGGACGAGGACCTCGCAGACATTCGCTCTGAGCTTCCGTTGCTCGACCGCGTGCGGTACCTGAATGCCGGCATGCTCGGACCACTCACGCGGCACGCCCGGGACGCGGTCGCCGGCGAGTGCGCGCTGGACGCCGAGCGCCGCGATGACCCGGAGCTGTGGACACGGCTCGTGGCGCACCAGGCGGCCGCGCGCGGAGCTGTCACGTCGCTCACGGGCGTGAGCGTCGACCAGGTGGCCCTCACCCACACGACGCACGAGGCACTCAACGTCTGTTTGTGGGGCCTTCCGCTCGACGCCGACGGCGGCCACTCGATCGTGACGACCGATGAGGAGCACCCGGGACTGCTCGTGCCGCTGCGGCATGTGCGGGACAGACGCGCATGTGAGATTCGTACGGCAGCGTGGGTGGACGATGACGAGACCTTCGTCGCCAACGTCCTCGCGCTCGTGGACACTGGGACTCGGGCGGTGGCGCTCAGCCACGTGTCGTGGGTGACGGGTCGCGTCGCGCCGATCAGCGCACTGGGTGCCGCGTTGCCGGACGGCGTGCGCCTCATCGTGGACGGCGCCCAATCGGCAGGTGTACTCGCGGTGGATCCGAGCGATGGCTGGGACGCGTACACGGTGAGCGGCCAGAAGTGGTCGTGCGGGCCCAACGGCAGTGGCGGGCTCGCGCTGGTGGACCCCGAGGCGTGGCTCCCCACGTTCGGTGCGTACCTACAGCTGACCGATCCGAGCGATCCCTTCGGGTCGGCGCTCACCCCGACGGCGGCGCGCTTTGAAAGCAGTCAGGAGGCGAGCGGGCCGCTCGCGGGCTTCGCCGCCAGCGTGGCGTGGCTCGTTGGAGAGGTCGGACTGTGGCGCGCGCACGAGCACGCCCTCGCGCTCAACTCCTACGCCCGGAGCGTGCTCGCGAGCGGACCGCGCACGGCCGCGCTGACGCTGCACGGCCACGAACACCTGCTCTGCATCGACGTTGCGGAGGGCACCGCGCTCACCGTGGTCCAGCGCATTGCACGAGCCGGCGTGTCCGTACGCCCGCTCGGCGCGAGCCGGCTGCGGCTGAGTCTCGGCGCATGGAACTCGACCGAGGACATCGACGCGTGCGTCGCGGCGCTCGCCGACGAGCTCTGACCTGTCAGCGCCGCCCGCATTCCCGTTCGCCTCCGCGCCTGCGCGCGCTCCCAATCACCTGCGCATCTTCTCACCACCCTCGCCTTCCCATCCGCCTGCGCCTCTCCACCCACCTGCGCGACGGCCGAGGTCGACGTTTGTACACACAGTGCGTACAAACGTCGATGTCACCGGGGCGGGCGGCGACCCAACCGCGTCGGCGACGGCCGAGGTCGACGTTTGTACACATAGTGCGTACAAACGTGGATGTCACCGGGGCGGGCGGCGACCCAACCGCGTCGGCGACGGCCGAGGTCGACGTTTGTACACATAGTGCGTACGAACGTGGATGTCACCGGGGCGGGCGCACCCGAGACGCCGAAGGTCAGCGCGCCGAAGGTCAGCGCGCCGAAGTTCAGCGCGCCGAAGTTCAGCGCGCCGTGACGTCGCCCGCGCGGCGGATGGCCACGGTGCAGCGCGAGACGCAGACGAGCTTGCCCGCGTCGTCCTCGATGCGGGTGTCCCAGACGGCGATCGTGCGCCCCTGACGAATGGGCGTGCCGGTCGCGGTGATGCGCCCCTCGCGGACGGGACGTAGATGGTTGGCGTTGATCTCGACGCCGAACGCCTCGCTGTCGGGGCCGGCGGCGAGCCAGGCGCCCATGGACGCGCAGGTCTCGGCCATGAGCGCGCTCACCCCACCATGCAGGAAGCCGTACGGCTGATGTACCTTGGGCCCGACGTCGACGGTGAGCACGACTCGTTCGGGTCCGGCCTCGACGATCTCGATGCCCAATGCACCGAGCGCTGTCCGAGTCTCGATGGCGCGCAGCGCCTCGGGTGCAACAGGATCGGTCATGTGCGCACCCTATCCACCCCCACGCACCCGCCGCACCCGTGAATCATAATAATGCATCTTATACACGTTAAAGTGCTATAAAGAGGTCATGAAGCGACAGCACGCCTTCTCCAACTACGCCCGCGAGGCGGCCCGTCTGCTGGGTGATCAGGTGGAACTCGCCCGCCGCGAGCGACAGTGGCCCATCCGCGAGCTCGCCGAGCGCGCCGGAGTGAGCGTCAACACCATCCGCAAGATCGAGGACGGGGACATGGGCGTCGCCCTGGGAACCGCGCTCGACGTCGCGGCGCTGCTCGGCATTCCGCTGTTCCACGAAGATCGTGATCGCGTTGCGCTCGAGGCTGAACTCACGCGCGCCCGCCTCGCGCTCCTTCCCAAGCGCACCCGCCCTGCCACACGTGAGGTCGACGATGATTTCTGACATACCGCCCCGCGAGGCGTACGTCTGGGTGTGGCTCCCGGGCGCCGCAGATCCCGTGGTCGCCGGCCGCGTTCACGCTGAGGCATCCACGGGCATTGTCACCTTCAACTACGGACGCAGCTACCTCGACCGAGGCGGTGCACTCCCGCTGTATCTGCCCGAGCTCCCCTTGCAGCGCGGCGTGATCGAGCCGCTCGAAGGGCTCTCCATCGCGGGCGCAATCGGCGATGCGGGCCCGGATGCGTGGGGTCGCCGCGTCATCGAGAACCACATCTTCGGTGCCGGGCCCATGGCCACCCACCCCGAGCTCGACAAGCTCACGTACCTGCTGCGCTCGGGCTCGGACCGCATCGGCGCCTTGGACTTCCAACGCTCCGCAACCGAGTACATCCCACGTCGCACGGGCACGGCGCCGCTCGAACAGCTCCTCCAAGCCGCCGAGCACGTCGAACATGGAGATCCACTCGCGCCCGCCGTTGATGACGCACTCCTCCACGGCTCGTCCATCGGCGGCGCTCGTCCCAAGGCGCTGCTCGAGGACGCAGACCGCAAGCTCATCGCCAAGTTCGCATCCGCGAGCGATTCCTACTCGGTCGTGCGCGGTGAGTTTGTGGCGATGACGCTCGCCCGTCGCTGCGGCCTCGACGTGGCGAACGTCGAGATCACGAACGCGCTGGGCAAGGACGTGCTCCTGGTCGAGCGCTTCGACCGCGTGCGCAACGCCGACGGTGCGTGGACTCGCCGCGCGATGATCTCGGGGCTCACCATGCTGGGTCTCGATGAGATGCTCGGGCGCTACGCCAGCTACGCCGATCTGGCGCGCGTCGTACGGGAGCGCTTCACTGCGCCGCGCGCCACGCTGCAGGAGCTGTTCGGGCGCATCGTCTTCAACATCCTCGTTGGCAACAGCGACGACCACGCGCGCAATCACGCAGCCTTCTGGGACGGTGCGATGCTCACGCTCACACCGCTGTATGACGTCGCGCCACTCCCGCGCGCCGGCGGTGAGACGCGCCAAGCGATGGCAATCGGCCCCGACGGCTACCAGATGAGCCAGGTCGCGGGCTGCGTCGACGCAGCCGCTACCTACCTGCTCTCACGCGGGGAGGCGCGCACGATCATCGACCACCAGATCGAGGTCATCGCACGTGATTGGGACGAGGTGTGTGACCTCGCGGGGATGAGCGTCGTCGATCGGCGGCTGTTCTGGAACACCGCATTTCTCAATCCGTACGCGCTCGAGGGGTACGGCGCGTGAGCTCGGAGGAGCTCGCCAATCTCGCGCACCTGCGGCGCGCCCGCGACCTGATGGACCGCGAGTACGCGCGCCCGCTCGACATTGCCGACCTCGCCCGTGCAGCGCTCATGTCCTGCGCGCACTTCTCGCGCAGCTTCCGCGCGGCATACGGCGAGACGCCCTACGGCTATTTGATGACACGCCGCATCGAGCGCGCTGCGGCGCTCTTGCGCGTCGGCTCGCTCTCCGTCACCGAGGTCTGCCACGCGGTCGGCTGCTCGTCACTGGGATCATTCAGCTCGCGATTCACGCAGCTCGTGGGTGAGACGCCCACGGCCTACCGCGCCCGCGATCACGCCGCACTCGTCGATGTGCCCGGGTGCATCGCCAAGGAGCTCACGCGCCCGGCGCGCTGAATGGAGCACGATCGGATAAACGCGTACGCGGCGCGCGCCCTAGAGTTGGCTGCATGGAACTCATGCTCTCCACCTGCTTCGTCCAGGTCAACGATCCCGATGCCGCGCTGGCGTTTTACCGCGACCTGCTCGGCCTCGAGCTGCGCAAGGATGTCGCGAACAACGGATATCGCTGGATCACCGTGGGCTCGCCCGTCCAGGCCGGCGTGTCGATCGTCCTCACCAACTACGTGAACGGCGGCCCCGAAGACGTCGACGTCGTCGCCGGACTGCTCGCCAAGGGCGCGATGAACGGCGTGCACTTCACCACCGACGACCTCGACGCGACGTTCGCTGCGTTGAGCGCGTCAGATGCTGAGATCGTGCAGGAGCCCACTGACCAGTTCTGGGGCACTCGGGACATGGCCGTGCGCGATCCTTCCGGCAACATGGTGCGCATCGACCAGCCGCCCGCCGGGTAGTCGCCCAGCATGGCCCCGAAGACGCAGCCCCAGTCCAGAAAGCCCACGGCGCACATCGCCGACAGCCACGATCTGATCCGCGTGCGCGGCGCGCGCGTGAACAACCTGAAGGACGTGAGGGTCGAGATCCCCAAGCGGCGGCTCACGGTGTTCACGGGCGTGTCGGGCTCGGGCAAGAGCTCGCTCGTGTTCGGGACGATCGCGGCGGACTCTCAGCGCCTCATCAACGAGACCTACAGCGCCTTCGTACAGGGGTTTATGCCGACGCTCGCGCGGCCGGACGTGGACGTGCTCGACGGGCTGACGACGGCCATCATCGTAGGCCAGGAGCGGATGGGATCTGACCCGCGCTCGACAGTGGGCACCGCCACGGACGCCGCCGCGATGTTGCGTATTCTCTTCAGCCGGCTCGGCGTGCCGCACATCGGCTCACCCAACGCATACTCGTTCAACGTGCCGTCGGTGAGCGCCACAGGAGTGACAGCCGTTGGCAACGCAAAGGCGAAGAAGGTGACCTTCAACCGCACAGGCGGCATGTGCCCGACGTGTGAGGGATGCGGCGCGGTCTCCGATTTCGACCTCGATGAGCTGTATGACTCCTCCAAGACGCTCAACGAAGGTGCGGTCACCGTGCCTGGCCAGAGCATGGACGGCTGGTTCGGGCGCATCTATCGCGGCTGCGGGTTCTTCGACTGCGACAAGCCGATCAAGAAGTTCAGCAAGAAGGAGCTCAACGATCTGCTGTACAAGGAGCCGACCAAGATCAAGGTCGAGGGGATCAACCTCACCTTCACGGGGCTCATCCCGCAGATCCAGAAGTCGATGCTGTCCAAAGACGTCGAGTCGATGCAGCCGCACATCCGCGCATTCGTCGAGCGCGTGATCACATTCGCCACCTGCCCCGACTGCGAGGGCACGCGATTGAGCGAGGGCGCGCGCTCCTCCAAGATCGCGAAGATCAACATTGCCGATGCGTGTGCGATGCAGATCAGTGATCTGGCGCAGTGGGTGCGCGCGCTCGACGAGCCCTCCGTGGCCCCACTGCTGGAGGCGCTCAGCGAGACGCTCGACTCGTTCGTGGAGATCGGTCTTGGCTATCTGTCACTTGACCGCCCCTCGGGCACGCTCTCGGGCGGCGAATCGCAGCGCACCAAGATGATCCGCCATCTCGGATCGTCGCTGACGGATGTCAGCTACGTCTTCGACGAGCCGACCATCGGGCTACACCCGCACGACATCGAGCGGATGAATCAGCTGCTCCTGCGCCTGCGTGATAAGGGCAACATGGTGCTCGTCGTCGAGCACAAGCCTGAGACCATCGCCATCACCGACCACGTGATCGATCTCGGACCACGTGCGGGTACGGGTGGCGGCACCATCTGCTTCGAGGGATCGGTGGACGATCTTCGCGCGAGTGACACCGTCACCGGCCACCATCTCGACGACCGGGCGACGCTCAAGGATGCAGTGCGTACGGCGACCGAGGTGCTCCAGATTCGCGGCGCCGACACGCACAACCTGCGCGACGTGGACGTCGACATCCCACTCGGCGTGCTGACGGTGATCACCGGCGTGGCGGGCTCGGGCAAGAGCTCGCTCATCCACGGCTCGGTGGCTGGCGGCGACGATGTCGTGGTGGTCGACCAGACCGCCATTCGCGGCTCCAGACGCAGCAACCCCGCCACCTATACCGGCATGTTCGACCCCATCCGTAAGGCGTTCGCCAAGGCCAATGGGGTGAAGCCCGCGCTGTTCAGCGCCAATTCCGAGGGCGCGTGCCCGGTGTGCAACGGGGCCGGCGTGATCTACACCGATCTCGCGATGATGGCGGGCGTCGCCACGCCGTGCGTGGAGTGCGAGGGCAAGCGCTTCTTGGCGGAAGTGCTTGAGTACCAACTCGGCGGCAAGGACATCAGTCAGGTACTCGCGATGTCGGTCGAGGAGGCGCTCGCGTTCTTCGGTGCTGGCGATGGCGCTGTGCCCGCAGCGCACAAGGTGCTCCAGCGAATGGTCGACGTCGGGCTCGGCTACATCACACTCGGCCAGCCGCTGCCAACGCTTTCAGGCGGTGAGCGCCAGCGGCTCAAGCTCGTCACCTACATGGCGAAGTCGGGCGGCGTGTACGTGCTCGATGAGCCCACCACCGGCCTGCACCTCGCCGACGTCGCGCAGCTCCTGGCCCTTCTCGATCGCCTCGTGGATGCCGGCACCTCCGTGCTCGTGATCGAGCATCACCAGGCCGTGATGGCGCATGCCGACTGGATCATCGATCTGGGGCCCGGTGCGGGCCATGAGGGTGGCACGGTCGTATTCGAAGGTACGCCGGCCGAGCTGATCGTCGATGCGTCGACGCTGACGGGCCAGCACTTCGCGGCGTATGTGGGCGGCTGAACTGTATTCAGCAAGGCTCAATCCGTTTACACTCCCGGTAGATGCTCATGCTCCGATACGTTCTCCTCCTCGCCCTCACCCTCGTCTTCTTGGGAACGCCCAGCGGCGCGCTCGGCGCGGCCTTTGCAGACCTCGGATCCACGAGCGCCGGCGGCCCGGCGGTGGGTGACTTCAATCCTGCGGCGGTCAACTCGGGCGGCGTCGTGGTCGGCTCACGGATCGTGTCGCTCGCGGCGTGCTCGTCGAGCGTCGGCGGCAACGCCACGCGCTGGCGCCCCGATGCCGGATTCGCCGTGATCATCCCCAACGCCACACGCTCGAGTGCCGCGTATGACATCAATGATTCGGGCGACATCGTTGGTGCGTTCGACACGGTCGACGGGTGTACCGATCGCGCTGCGTTCCATTCCGTGAACGGCGCGAATCCGACCGATCTGGGTGAGCCCGGCGGCGCCATCCAGTACGGCGCCGCACTGGGCATCAACGCCAGCGGCCGCACCGTGGGGTTCACGGGCTACTCGAGCGCTGCGTGCGACGCAACAGGCACTGAGTTCGCCGATCTCGGCACGAACTGTCCCCAGGCCACGAGTTGGACGCCGGCCACCAAGCGTGCCGGCGCCAACGACCAGGAATGGATGATGCGCGCCATCTCCGATACCGGTCGAGTCGTGGGCCTGCGCTACTCCGCCTCCGCGAGTACAGGCATGACGTGGCCTACTGAAGGGGGCGCACCTGGCGCGCTGGACAACCTCACCCCGCGCGAGCACGGCATCAGCCCCAACGGTAACCTCATTGTCGGGAGCACCTCCTCCGCGATCAACCGCCAGCCCCGTCTGCTGGATGTGGCCGCCGGTGCGTACACCGATCTGCAGCTGACCGGGGACGCATCCGGCGGTATGGCGTTCGCCGTGAACGACGCCGAACAGATCGTCGGCGAGGTCACGGTCGCCGGCTCCACCCGCGCGGTCATCTGGCGCAACCGCTACGCCAAGCCCCAGCTGCTCGGCGCCATCGCGCCGGCCGGCTGGCTCCTCACGCGCGCCTTCGACATCGCCCCTGACGGGCACGTCGTCGGGACCGGTACCCTCCACGGGGTACCGCACGCATGGACCGCCAAGGTCGTGCCGCGCACCATCACAGGCTCGGCGGTGACCACCACGGACGCCGCTGCCGGCGGTGCAACCGTCTCAGCTCGCTCTCCTGCCGGCGACGCGGTCACTGCGTCCGTCAGCGCCGCAGACCCTGCGTACAAGCTGCATGTGCTCGACGCCTCCTACGAGGTGAGCACTGCGGACGGTGCCAGCAACTCGTACTTCCCTGCCAACCGCACGGCCCCTACTACGACAGCGGACCAGGAGGAGCAGGACTTCAGGATCGGGTGTCAGGTCGAGAACCCCGAGCTCGGTGTCGGCGCCTCCGGACGGTCAGCGTGGAAGAACTGGATCACCACGGACACCAACTACGGCTGCGTCAAGATCGAGTGGGAGATGCAGAGCCGTGAGACGCGGTGGGAGACCCCGACGAGCGTCCAAGAGGCACAGTCCGCGTACTACCCCAAGCAGTGGCCGGTGCGCCTGTTGCTCGTCTACTCCGATCCGGACATCCTGCGCTACTGCAACGACAAGACGTACCAGTGGGAGTGGTGGGTGCAGCCCGTCGCCGGAGGCGAGAAGGTCAAGCAGTCCAAGCTCGGGTGTCAGATCGACATCACCGTCCCCAAGCTCGGCGCGTACAACGTGTGGGCGGTGCAGCTCAAGGTGAAGAAGGACGGGTCGCTCGTCCGTACCGGCAATGAGATGCGCCGCGAGATCATCGCGCAGAACCTCATGATCGTGGCGGGCGGCGACTCAAACTCGTCGGGTGAGGGCAATCCACCGTTTTTCAACGCCAAGTGCAACCGTAGCAAGAAATCGTACCAATACCGCACCGTGGAGGAGCTTGAAAAGCGCGACCACCACACGAGCGTGTCACTGCTTTTTCTCGGCTGCTCGGGCGCGCAGACCCGACACATGTGGCGCGACAGCTACGCCGGCATCAATCCCAAGGGTGCGGCCGAGCCGCCGCAGTTCGCCCAGATCCACAAGCTGCTGACCCCACCGAACGGGCAGACGCGTCGACAGATCCACGCGTTGCTCTTGTCGATCGGCGTGAACGACGTGCTCTTCGGCGCTGACATCCTGATCTGCGTCAAGGCGCCCCGCTGCACGTACAAGACGACGAAGTACAAGCTCTCGCCTGCCGGCGGCGATTTCACGTTCGAGCGCATGAGCGGCCGGGCGCAGCGCGCGACCAAGGTGACCAAGGGCGTGGGGAGCCCCATGACCCTCAAGCAGGTCTTCGACAACCGCGCCGCACAGCTCCCCACGCGATACGCGCAGGTGAACAGCAAGCTCTCGATGATGGGCCCACAGCAGAAGAAACGTGTGTTCCTCGCCCAGTACCCGGACTTCACCTACAACGAGAAGGGTCAGCCCTGCGGCGCGTTCAACCCGCCGTTCTTTAGCAAGCCGACCTGGTCGTTCTTCCGCGTGGCCGGTACCGAGCTCAATCAGATCGGCAACGGCACCAAGAAGCTCGGGTGGAGCCTCTCCCCCGGGGTGAGCGCGCTGTACCACAAGCACGGCTACTGCGCCGGTGGCTCGTCGTGGTTCGCGTCACTCACGGGCTCGCTCGGCCGGCTGATCTGGGACACCGACACACCCATCCCCGTGAACTTCCAGGGGTCGTTCCACCCGGATTTCCTGGGGCCGGTCTATACCGCCGACCTCACGGCCGACAACGTATGCGGCTCGCTCTACGGCAATACCGGCTGCAAGGGGTTGAACTTCCCCCGTCCGTAGTTTCCACGAGATGAACTCCCTCAGCTGCGTCCCGTGGTGCGGCAACGCTGGACCTGGGGGTGCGGGGCAGCACACGGTTGCGGCAGCGGATCCGTCCCGCACGTCAGACCACTGATCCACGGAGGATGTCGACATGGACAGCGCTGGAGAACCCGCGTGCTGGAGCCATCTCCTGTGCGAGCGGTGTGGCGGCATCCACGGAGCGGACGAGCGCTGCCAGTCCGAGGGCGCGGCCACCATCAGCCTGGTTCAGGCCCCCGCGATCGGATCGCGCGGCACCGCATCTGCGGAGTTGAACGCGACGGTCATCGTGCTCACAGCTGGTGCCACCGTCGATCGTGCGCGCATCGATCGCGACGTCGCGCTGACGATCATCAGCGGGAGCGGAACACTCTCGGTGTGGCGCGAGGGCGTACCCACGTCGCCCGTCGAACTCCCACTCGCGCCGGGATTGGTGGTACTCCTCCACGCAGATGATCACCGTGCGATGCGCGCGGACGCGGCTGGACTGGCGTGGAGCAGCGTGCACCGAGCACGCGCGCCACTCAATCCGACGCGCGACTGAGGCGCGTCATCACAGGTCACGGTACTCGAACTTGGCGAACGCCGCTCCGGTCGCTGCAACGGTAACCACCAGCGGTACGGGCAGGTCTGTGGCGTCGATCGATGCACCTATGAGCGTCGCGCCCGGATCGAACCCGTAAACGACGACCGAGAGCCACCCAAGCCGAGTGAGCCAAGTGGCGTCCCGCGACGGCGACATGCGGCGAATCGACCATGTGTGCATTCCCCCACACGCGGTCAGCGACACGACATATTGGCGTGTGATTTCGGCGCGCGACCGCGCCACTATCGGAGCGCTGACCAGCTGGTCAGCGCCTCGCGCGGGAACGGGGGTGTGCTTATGTCGGCCTTATGTCATCGGTGATTTCTTCCGATGCTTGAGTGATGTCTCCATGGGCCCACATGCGGATCCGCCCGGAATGCGTACGCGTAATGCGCGCGTGGATGATCGCCGTGGGCGTGTTGGTTGCGATGCTGGTTGCGCCAGGTGCAGCGCAGGCCGCGATGACGATCGACACCGGGCCCAAGGTTGCGGTGAACCCCTATCAGGTCACGATCTGGTGGCACTCCAGCTCAACTGGATCCAGCGAGCTGGTGTGGGATACCGCACACCGGGGCAACTGGGCGAGCTATGCCAACGACGTATCGAACACGGCAACCAACCTCGGCACGATCCATAGCCGGACGATCGGAAACCTCACCGCAGGCACTTACTCCTACCGAGTACGCACCACCGGCGCGGCGGGCACCGTCACCAGTGGCGCACGCAGCTTCACAGTCGATCCGCCGGATGCGGCGACGCCGCTCGGGAGTGTCGTCGCAGACAACGTCAACGCGATTGTGACCTCAGGCACACGCACGTACATCGGTGGTGGCTTCACACAGGTGGGCACGCGTCTGGGGTCGGGGTTGGAGCTCGACCAGGCCAACGCGTCGCGGCGCACGGGAACACCGCAAATCCTCGGAACGGTGGCCGCGTCGACGCCCGACGGCAGCGGCGGCTGGTTCATCGGCGGGGGCTTCACACGCGTGGGCGGACTGCAACGCATACGCATCGCACACCTGCTCCCCGACGGCGGCATCGACCCCTCCTTCAACCCCGGCACCGGATTCAACAGCGGAGTCCTTGCGCTTGCGGTGAGCGGCACCAGACTCTACGTAGGCGGCGGCTTCGCGACCTATAACGGTACCAGCAGATTTCGCATCGCAGCGCTCGACACCACCACCGCTACCCTCGACCCAGGATTCAACCCCGGCGCCGGATTCGACGGCATCGTCAATGCGCTTGCGGTGAACGGCACCCGACTGTACGCAGGCGGCTGGTTCACGACCTATAACGGCACCGGCAGAAACCGCATCGCGGCGCTCGACACCACCACCGCTACCCTCGACGCAGGATTCAGCCCACCCGGCACCGGATTCAACGGCAACGTCAATGCGCTTGCGGTGAGCGGCACCCGACTCTACGCAGGCGGCGGCTTCACGACCTATAACGGCACCGGCAGAAACTACGTCGCGGCGCTCGACACCACCACCGCCACCCTCGACCCAGGATTCGTCCCACCCGGCACCGGATTCAACAACAACGTCAATGCGCTTGCGGTGAGCGGCACCCGACTCTACGCAGGCGGCTTCTTCACGACCTACAACGGCACCAGCAGAAACCGCGTCGCGGCGCTCGACACGACCACCGCCACCCTCGACCCAGGATTCGTCCCACCCGGCACCGGATTCAACAACACCG
>Ga0105047_10004101_pt1 | contig 25493 bp, 20 predicted proteins | sample MAT04_FD_78384 | JGI IMG/M metagenome (GOLD analysis project Ga0105047, IMG submission 78384) | Freshwater microbial communities from Lake Fryxell liftoff mats and glacier meltwater in Antarctica - MAT-04 (megahit assembly) | ecosystem: Environmental > Aquatic > Freshwater > Ice > Liftoff...
TACTTTAATTATCCTTCGCTAATCCAAATTGTTTTTTTTTGCTTCCCGGTTGATTTCGGAGGGGTTATTTTCGCTCTTGCTGAGCAGGCTTGAACGCAAACCCGAATAAATGAAACGCAGACCAGCTAAAGGGCCGGGAAAGGCCATGCTTACCATGGCAAAGATCACTCGGTGGGCTTCACGTAGAACGACAGCTGGATTATGTTGCCAGGCGCGTCCATAGGCAGCCAATGACTGGCGGTATTGCCCTCCGTCTAGCAGGTAAAAAGCATCGAAGCGTTCTGCGCCAGCCAGAATATTTGACCTGTATTCGGCAAACAGTTTTGCAAATTCTGCAGAAGATTTCATCCATTCCACCAGACGAAAGGCCTCACGCCCAAATTCGGCGGGCCGTGCCACGTTCTTGGCCTGTGGGTGATAGCGAGCGGCTGCCAGTGTTTCTGGAATATAAAGCATGGGTGCCAGGCGAGCCATGCGTAGCCACAGATGGTGGTCAAGCAGGCAGTGGTAGCTTGCGTCGAGCAGTCCAGCTTGCTGCATCACAGTGCGGCGCATAAAGACAGCCGGCTGGCTGATGATTTGGAAAGACATCAGATCGGGCAGAGTGTAAGGTGCAAAGGTTTGTTTATTGAAGGGTTTGCCATCGGCGTCCACAGATAATACATCTCCATAGACTAACCCGACTTGCGGATGCTCTTCGAAAGCCTGTATGGCGCGTAGGATAGCGCCAGGTAAATAGTAATCGTCCGAATTGAGCCATGCGACGACCTCACCTTGTGCCGAGCGCAGACCCTTATTGATGGCATCTGCCTGGCCTTGATCTTTTTCTGAAACCCAGCCTGCCAATCTGGGCGCGAATTGCTGGATGATGGATACGCTGCCATCACTTGATTCTCCATCCATAACGAAATACTCCAAGTCTGGGATATCCTGACTTAGAACTGAGTGAATAGTCTGCTCAAGAAAGCGAGCCTGATTGTAGGATGGTGTGACGATTGAGACGCGCATCATAAATAAGCTTTATTTGGCCGGATACGGATGGTATAAGTCGAAGACGACAAAACCATTCCCTTGAACGAGAACCGGATAATTTTCTGTTAATTTCTTTTGCAAATTGGGCTGACGGGCATACTCATCAGAATCGGTGACCAGGAAGTAGGTCCTGTTCGAACTAAGGTTGGAAAAGGTTTCATCGAAGTTTTTGATGTCAGGTGCCAAAGGCCAGGGATCCGAGTTTTGCCAGCCGTAATAGGCCAGCGGGTAGCCATAATCAGCTGTCAGTGCCAACACACCAGGCTGGTGACCAATGGCATCACCAACCTGTGCCCAGAATGTGGCCGCAGGCCGCATGTCATTGGATCGCTGTTGAAGATATTGATTGATGCTGAAGAGAGAAATGCTGACCAACAGCAAGGCCAGTGCGGTGCGTAAAGCCAGGCTCTGAGCCCGAGATGATTGGGATGACATAACAGTTCTCAAATGATATAAGAAAACAGGAAGGATGTGCGGTACAAGGGGCGCCAGGCATAGAGCAATGATCGGCACCAACGGCAGACTGTAATAATCATGACTTGAAATGTGATGAGCAAAAGTCAGGCCATAGAGCAGGTAAGCTGTCCATAAGCCTGCCAGGAAAACTTTAGAAGGGCGACTGGAGAAAAGCAGCCAGCCAAATACGACCGGCACCAGCCACAATACGCTGGCGATATTTTGTACTTTCAGAAACCATCGCAGGTAAAAGAAAGGGCTGATCCACAGTTCAGGATAAAAACGACTGCCAAACTGCTGCCCGAGCGAACCGTTAATATAAAAGCCATAATATAGGTAAATGCCGGTAGGCAGTACTCCCAAAAAAGCCATTGCCCAGGTTTGAAGAAGTTTTAGCGATTTAAGCAGACCTTTGTAGCCAATGATTACACCAAATACGCCGCCTAGCACAAAAAAAGCAGCGGGAAATTTAGCGAAAATTGCCAGGCCTCCGAATAATCCGCTCAATATTGCCCATGCCCAGCTTTCTGCGCTGGAACCATGATAAAACATCTGGCTGCGGCCCCAGTTTTCGATGCTCCACCAGAAAGCGATGATAAGCATGACCATGAGCGGGTCAGGTTGAAAGGAGCGGCTGGCGGTGACACCGTAGGGCAGCAGTAGGTAAAAAGCTAGTGCGCTTATGGCCGCAAGGCTGGATCCATTCAAATTTCTGGCAAGCAGGAATAGGAAAATTCCTCCGACCATCCAGAAAGTGGCTGATAGTGCGCGCGGGATGGCAGTTTGCTCACCGAAAACGCTGTACAGGCGCGCAGATGCATTTTCCAACAGAGGGGGTTCTATAATGGATTCGGTATTATATTGGCGCTGAGCCAGGTCCTTTTGCCAGGCAGGCGCGTCTGGCAAGGTCTGGTAATACAAACCGCGTGCTTTTATAGCGCCGAATAACTGCCGGGTGGGGTGGAAATCCAGAAGAGGAGCCGACAGATCACTAAAACGCAAAAATGCACCTGCAATGACCACGAAGATTAATGTGATCACAAGCGCCCATGACCCGCCAGGTTGGTTGTGAACCGTTTTATCCAAAGTTGGTTTCATGTAAATAGGGTGGAGTATTCCACCTTTTTGAAAATTGTCAGTTTGCCGCCAACGGTTGCATCTACTATGCGGCGTCCGGCACTTTCATAGGCCTTGCGTGCCATGCAGTACGCGATTTCCGATGTCTCAAGGTCAGGAAGCTGCCAGCGGAAGCCCTTGCCAAAATATTGACCGGAGAAGTGATTTGGGTCGTCACCCTGAGAAGTGATGGTGGTATTGGGCTTGCCGGTGGTGGTGTAGTTGTGGTCCACCCCAATGATGATGACTTCGTCAAAACCCATGTGGAAGGCTAACTGCATGGTGACATATGTGACGGTCGCACCTTCCCAAATACGTCCGCGCACGTCTGGCGAGAAACGCGGTGCATCATAGGTAGAGTAGAGAAATACGGGTAGTCTACCTGCCTGTGCATCATTTGACGAAGTACCGGCAAATTGTTCCGGATCAAAGAAGCGCCGTGAGCGCCAGGCGAGAAATTTGGGGATCGACAGGGCCGCCAGATCAGATGCGGTTTGTTCAATAACAAGATCATTCACCACTGAAAGGTAGGTAGTACTAAATCCCAACTCAGAAAACATGAGGTAAATGCGGTTCATCCCGAATGTGATTTCGTTTTTTAGCTTGCTTAGGTCAGTCTGCTTGAGGCTTGGTCCGTTGCCTATGATAAAAGCTCGTTTGCCTTTGTGGATGTTGCGCAGTTCAGTCAGTCGTTGGATGGAAGCACGCCGCCAGGGATGTAGATAGGCGGCAGGCAACTGCGGTAGGTCGCGGATGCCGATATAAGTATCGCGAATAAAGGGCCACAGGAATGAATTTTTCAACATTTGTTTCATAAGAAGGTTGAAGGGGCTGCTGTCCCTTATTCAGTGCTCAGCCGTGCAGTTGCGCCGCCGTCGACAACCATCGATTGACCTGTCATAAAAGATGACTGCTCATAATCGGCCAGGAAGTAAATGGCATGCGCAATTTCGGATGGTTGTCCAATGCGCCCGTTAACCGTTTTTCGCGCCAGGTTGTCCAAACGGGATTGCATATCACCCTGTCCCACATGACCGCGCCCCATTCCGGCACGCAGCATGGGGGTATCTACGGCGCCAGGTAAAATGGCGTTGACACGAATATTATCCGGAGCAAATTCAATTGCCATTGCGCGTGTGAGGGCTAACAGTCCGCCTTTGCTGGCAGCGTAGGCCGCGATGTTAATGGAGGTTTGTACAGCATGTACCGAGGATACGTTGACAATTGCGCTGTTCCCAGCGACTTTCAGCAACGGATGGGCTAACTTCATGAAAAGAAAGGCAGAACGCAGGTTGGACGCCATAACTGCATCCCATTCTTCAACTGTGGTATCCACCAACGGTTTTGCAACCTGAACAGCCGCGTTGTTGACCAGCGCGTGCAGGCTGGGTGTGCTGGCGCGCGTTTGCAGGAAAATCAGTTCCATTACACTGGCATCTGAAATATCGGCTTTGATAAAGGTGCCGGTGGAAGGGAAGCCTTCGCCAAAAGGTACGCGGTCGACCCCAATTACACGCCAGCCTTTTTCAGAAAAGAGCGAAACTGTTGCGCGGCCTATTCCGCCGCCTGCGCCTGTGATTAATACGGTTTTAGGTGTTTGTTCGATCATTGAATATCTCCCAGGGTTGGGTCAGACGAAGTATTCCTGTCTGTTAGTTCTGTGTTTTGAATAAATCCAGATGACTTTTCAGGCCCAGGCCATCGAGCAGGTTTTTGATTGTATTCCAGTGGACTCGTTCCCAGGCAGCTGGGCTGGAATTTGAGTTGTGCGGTGCCAGCATGACGTTGTCCATATGGAGCAGTGGGCTATCATGCGGCAACGGTTCAACTTCAAATACGTCCAGTGCCGCGCCGCTCAAAATGCCATTTTGCAAGGCCTCAATCAAATCAGTTTCTTTTAAAAGTGGGCCACGAGCCGAATTGATCAAGACTGCTCCGGGTTTGACGCATGCTAGACTTTGGGCATTGATCAAATGTAGCGAAGTTGGGTTGAGGTCACAATTTAGCGAGATATAGTCCGTATTTGCCAGCAGGTGATCCAGGCTTGTCATACAGATGCCGCTTTCGGCGATAAAGACGTGGTCAATATCGATGATATCGGTGCCAAGCACTTGCATACCAAATGCACGTGCGCGGCGGGTGAGCGCTTTGCCGATTGCGCCTACGCCGATGATTCCAAGGGTTTGTTCATGCAGGGCTTTGCCAGGGATTTTTCCCCATGCTCCGCTTTTCATGTCCTTGTCCATCCAGGGCAGGCGGCGTGAAAAGGCCAGGATGTAGCCCATAACGGTATCGGCAACAGGCAGGGTGAATGCATTGGGAGTACGTCCAATACGGATGCCCAGCTGTGCACAGGTTTCGGCGTCGATCGAATCCACGCCTGTACCCCATTTAGAAATGATTTTCAGCTTTGGAGCGCACGCTTCGAGTACACGCGATGTGTAACGGTCGTCTCCGCAGATTGTCCCATCGAATTGACCGGCATACTTCAAAATATCCGCTTCTTCGAGGCGCTCATGGACTTCAGGGACGATCAAATCAATTCCATGGTATGTAAACACGGGGCGGAAACGCTCCACAAAAGGCAGCATGTAGGGGGCAGAGAAAAGAATGGTAGGCATGTGCTGTTTTATTTACAGAAGAATTCTTGAATGGTGGCAAGCATATCCGGGTTGGATGCGCTGGTCGATAGAATGCCGCAGGCCTGTTTTTGGATATACGGACTTTCTCTCATGATACTCACAAAACGACGTAATTTATCTTTTTGACCAAGCATAGTATAGGCCTGCATAAAGGGCATCCATTCGATTTTATCAGATGGATAAAAACCATCGGTCAGGGCCTTTTCGCCCAGTGTTACCACGCCTGCCCAATCACCTTTCTGGCGGGCCAGCGTAGCCTTTTGATAATAGTAACACCAACCGTGACCAGGTTCGGCGCCAAAAAAGGAGATGGGAGGAGTTTGATTCAAACTATCGAGCAGAATGTTTTCTGTGCGCGATACCGGCGCAATTAACACGATTTCGGCGCGGTCGGTTTCGGAAAGTTCTGGGTTTTGCCCATCTATCACGCGGGCGCAGGCGTTACTGTCAGGCTGGGTTAATACCAGTACATTATTATAGTCGACAGAAGTTGCATTGCCTCGTCGGTTTATGATATCTTGTCCGCGCCCAACACTGATCTGTCTGGTATTTGCAGAGTTGAGTACAATCGCGGTAAGCGGTACATTTACTTGATCGCCAGTCTGTTTTTGGCGAAAATAAATCTGGTTGGCAGGCCCCCAGATGAAGTAGTCTTCCTGCAAGGATATAGAAGGGTAGTCAATCGCAAGGCTGGTGCCGCTCTTAAGTTCTGGTATGCGCCAGGCTACCTGCCACCAAAAATTTCGAGTGGCATCCGCTTCTGCAACCGAGTTTGTGGCGTTGGCGTAGTGTGTCATCCCGGCGGTGATAGCTAGAAATATGACAATGGCGTTTCGTACAATGCCGGATTTTATTTTTGCCAGAATACTTGTCAGGATCATTATTCCGCCAGCCATGGCGGGCAAGGTGTAGCGCGAATAATCGCTGAAGTCAATATGTCTGTTGGCAAGGATAACCGGAAAAAGTCCACCAAACACAGTAAACAAACCGATGATAAAGGTTTCGCGGGACCATAAGCAATCCTGCTGATCATCATTTTGCTTGACAAAAGTTTTGGTTGAGATTACGTGGATTACGGTGGCAGTTAATATCCCAATCATTAGCGCAATGATAAGATCGCGCAGGCGCAAAGGAAACGCAAGAGTATAGAGAGGCACGACCCAGGCCGTGATAATCACATTGAGGCTGTCTTTTATTAAGTAGAGCAGCCACCAGAGCCCGGTATTGAGTGGCGATGAAAACAACTGCCCAATCTGCGCACCGATGTTTGTGGCGCGGCGCTCACTTTGGAATATGAACAATCGCCAGATCAGGAAACCTGCCGGACTGAGCGCAAACATGGCATAACGAGCTGTCAATTCGCGCAAAAAATTGAGAAATGACCCGGCATGGGGTCGCCAAACGATGAGTGCGATCATGGCAAAGCGCATGATTTCAAGCCCAATGAAATATTCCATCAAGGCCAGATAGCACCATCCGAATAAGATTGAAAGCGCTGCCAGGCTCCATTTGAGCCATTTTGACTTACTTAAAACGGATTTCACGCTTAATGCTATGGAAATCATCGCCAGCATCAGGCTGAAAAGATGGGCTTGAAAATCAACAGCATTGGGTTGAGATAAAAAACCAGGGTATATAAGAAATAGAGTACTGATTAAAAAATTAGTTCTTCCCCTGGATGGCCAGATCATCCTCAGGGTTGCCCATAACGCCAATGTTCCGCACACCCGATAGATGTAAGCGCTGATGTGATAATACAACAAGTGCTCGCCAAATAGATTATAGAGCACGTACTGCAAGGGCGCGCGAGCGGGCCGGTCACCAGCGAAAATGGTAGAGAAAAAGGCGGGACCTTGAACTCGCGCATCGTACATCAGATACCAATCATCTTTGTAAAATCCATAACGTGTCACGAGGGGCAGATAGACGATGGCAGAGATGAATAGGAATGCTAAAACGATTGGCCAAAAATACCGATTGATTTTCATAATATACTCCGGCAGAAAATACCCCGATCTATTTTACACCGCATAACATACTACGAATTAACTCGGCGTTGTAACCCTGTGGCCACTGTGCATTGGGGGTCTGCTGCAAGCAAATATATTTACGTAAATCCCTGTCAATTTCCTCGGCGGCTGTTAATGCTTTTTCATCCTGGGCGGTGTTGGCGTAGGCAATGATCACCGGCATCCATTCTGTCTCATCTGCAGGCTTCAGGCCTTTTTGAGCAGCCTCATCTGCCAGACGTGCAGCTTCATCGAACTGTTTGTTCTGCAGGGCCAACTCGATTTTTTGATAGCTGTAGCACCAGCCATGCTCCGGTTCGGCACCAAAAATTGTGGTGGACGGTCTGACTGGTTGGGCAGACATGTCGATCAACCCAATGTTTGAGTATCTGGCATCTTCTTTGATGCGTCCGTCTTCAGAAAATGGCAGCGCCAGGTGTTGTCCGTCCAGCACGTGAACGCAGGAATTTCTGGATGGCATGGAAAGCAGCAAAGCTTTACCGTAATCACGCCGAATATTGATATTACGCACGGTGCGTTTATCGAGAGTTTTAGCCTCCAGGTCGAGCAGTAACCCATCTGTTGGCACCTGTCCGGTGACCTGAAGTGATTGTCCGGGATAGTAAGCCATATTGATCGGCCCCCAGATTTCATATTCCTCTGCGAGGCGGAAGCCCTCAGGTAATGAGACAATCAGGGTTGTACCAGGCTGCAGCCCGGGGGCTCGCCAGGATAATTGCCAGATAACGCCGCGTTCTGCATCCCAAAAGCGGCTGTACACGGCTGCGCTGTGATAATGCGTCATCACTGCCAGGCAAATCAGCCCGAATAGCATATACCAACGCGCAGACTGACGCAGAAAATAAAAGGCAAAGCCGCACACTAAAATGGCAACACCTAACATGGATTGGGTGGTGTACCGATCCCATTGCGAGCTGAAGAGTACATTCCGACCGAGCAGCACAATTACTGCCGAAGGAATGGCTACACCGATTAGGCCGATCCACAAAAAATCCCGGTATATTGGGTTGCCTGGATCGGGGTCTTTGCCCACGCGGGAAAACCACAACAAATAAATACCGGCAAGGCCCATGACGATCAATGCTAGCCCTAACGCAGGTAGGAAGGTGCTGAATCGTCCATCGGCGCTGAATTGGTAAAATGGCACAAACCAGGCCAGTACAACAGTCTCAAATAGATCTTTTATATAACCGATTAAAACCTGAAAAAAGCTGTAAAGTGGATTGCTGGCGTAATCACTGAGTAACACATCGATATTGGTGGCGCGCCGCACACTTTTGAAGATGAACAGACGCCAGTATAGAAAGCCTGCCAGCATTAGCCAGTAGGGCCATAGAAATCTCAGCGCACGGATGGCAATCTCCTTGACTGACAGGTGCTGTTCTTTTGGGAGCACATACCAGACCAGTACCCAGCGCAGCACTTCCAGCCCGATGGTGGCTTCATAAAGTCCAAGGTTCAACAATGCGAGCGCCAGAGCCAATAAGGTGGCGCAGACTTTAAGCCAGCGTTTTTGGGATTTGGTGACGTAAATTGTCAGTGCCATCGAAATAAAAATAGCATTTAATCCCAACAAATCAATATTGAAGGTGGCAGCGACTGGTTGTTGAAAAAAACCGGGATAGAGTGCAAAAAGAAGTGCAGCAAAAGTTGTTTCAAGCCTTTTTTCTGGCCAGACCAGGCGCAGCAGCCAGAATACTGCCAGCCCGCTGAGCATTTTCAGCACCAGGGCATAAATTTGCCATAATAAAGTATTCGCACCTATTACTTTAAAGATCAGTGCATAAGCCCAGCCAATCAGCGGTCGGTCGGTTTGAAACAAACGCAAAATGGCAGATAGTCCATCTGGGGATTGGCCCGACCAGAGCATATACCAATCATCGCGGTAAAAGCCTAGTTTTGGGATGAGAATGCCATAGGTTAGGGCTGTGGCGAGTGCAATAAGACCTGCTGCCAGCCAGGGTTCGAGTCTTGCGCTTTTAGAGCCGTTTTCCATCATGGTGTGTATTTCCCGGTTTTTGCAGGGTGTGTAGCCCGGGCGCGCATCGTGATATCGGCTAATTGGAAGTCAAATTCTTCATCAATGTCCACAGCTTCTTGGCGTGGAATCTCAAACATCAAGGGTCGTTCTCCCATGCGGTTGCGCCTGGCAAGCAGGTTTGCGCGGCTAAACAGATAAAAGCAGGAATTCTCCTCAAAGACTGGAGGCAGGTCTTGGGTTTGGAGCAAGATAGCCGGATTGTGGTTAATAGCACGGGTAAGCGCGTCCCATAGTCGGGTTTGCAAGCGCGTGACCGAAAATAGTGAGTCGTAGGCCGGGTATTGCCCCAGAAAGGATTGAATGGCACTTGAAATGGTCCGGGCTTGAAGCAGAGGATTGGTGCTATGGGTCTGGATGTAGAAATCTGATGTGATTTGAGATGTGTCGTATGCCAGGATTTCGTTCATTGGGATGGCATCTGCGCGCAGATGTTCTTGGCGCTCGATGATCCTGACCTGCGGAAATTCTGCGCGCAACCCTGTCATTACTGGTTCTGAATCGGTATCCACCAGGATGGTGGTGATTTCAGGCACGGCCAGCAGAGTTTCGATGATGTACTGGTAAAGCGGTTTACCAGCTAGTGGGCGGTAGTTTTTACCGGGAACGCGTTGGCTGTGGTGGCGCATGGGGACTAGAGCGGTGATTGTGAGCATTTATGGGCATCCTGATTATCGTTTGCTATCACTAATTATACCGAATTGGTGTCACAGCTCGCGCTGGTAGCGATTAAACACTTCTTTTAGTGTCTCGTTGTGGAAGTGAATGTTATCTACTTCAGCAACATATCCAATTGTATGGTTTTGCTGTTGCGCCGACTTGGTCTAAGCGATGTATTCCAACCCGGTAGACTTTCATCATAAGGACTTCTTATCAGAGTGACTCGCGGACGACAGCATTGGCGTTATTACAATAAGGAAGGGATTGGCGCAAGTCAGAATGGTTGGGGAACCAGAGTGCGAAAATTTCATGTTCCGAGAATATTGTGCCAGCCGCAGATGCGGGGCAGCCGCGCTGTTTGGAGTAGGTCAAGGATGTTAAGGGTTGTTCAAACGCTTCAACAAGCGTTTCAGCCAGTTCGGGTAGACCGGGTAAATGTGTGTGCTGGCGATCTCCACTAATTCGTGCGAGGCCGCCGCAAAGACAATATTAAGCGATTGTCCGAAGGCGAAGTCTGCCGGCGCATCGCCCGCTGCAAATGGCTCAAGCGTTTTTCCTCGGTATAGGTGCGAATGATAACTGAACAGGGCATTGTGTGGGAATTACCAGTTGTTATCTTTTTCATAGCCCAGGCGGATCAACATGTCTCCGGCTATATCTTTGAATATTTTTTTGTGCTCATCCTTGAAATATTTTTTCCATTCGCCAGTTTTGCCGGATCGGAAGGTGGGTGAGCGTTTGGGGTCGATGCTAGTTTCGAGCTGGTTGATGATTTCTTCACGGCTGCTGGGAAGCGTATCAACACGCTTTAGGAAGTGATCGACCACCCTGCCCAGGGTTTCACGGCGCTGGTGTATAAAATCTTCAAAATGCAGCGCAAGAACCTGGGGATGGTCGAGCCAACCTTTGTACATGTCAAACCGTTGGGAAATGTCCGGAAATTCGATATCTGCATCTGGTCGGCCCATGATACTGATCTTGAGGCGCACATCGAAATTATTCAGGTTTTCGTTGTAATACCTGGAGTGGGCGTGGCTGGTTTCCATTTCGGTGACATAAAAGACGTGCGAAACAACGATATCACGCGGGTCGCGCAGAATAATATAGGGGATAAACCTGGGTGAGCAAACGGCTTCCACAACCTCTGGCCAAGCCAGCAGGTGTGTCGCGGTCACATCCAGTGGGCACAGGGCGTTTACATACGCGAGTGCTTCCCAAACGCTACGCTTCTTCCCGGTTTCGCCGTCATAAGATACAAAAGGCAGCGGTACGTGCGGTGAGAATGGTGCCACTTTGGAAAAACCCATCAGAACCTGATCGAGCAGATGGGTGCCGCTCTTGGGAAAAGAGTTTGCCATTAAAATTGGCCAACCACCTGCCGGAGCTTTAATATTCGCGAATCTAGCTCGCTGCAGCAGCACTTCGCTGCGGTAAATTCGCAGGCGCAGGCTGTCTCGCAAGGAGGGGGGGATGATGGCAGAAAAACGTTTTTTCATAGAAGGCCAATCTGATTTGGAACGTAGGATGCTTCACTCGCCAAGTAAAAAATCGCCGTCTTGTAGCAAACCCCTGGTAACAGTTTGAAGCGCAGCAGACTCAGGCAGGCTGTGCGGGTTAAACCATTTCAGGCGGGCATGTGTGCCGCGTATCCCGCTTTCCAGAAAATCCCCAAATGGCAGGGATGTTCGATAAAGCTGGTAATACAGAAAACGACGCGCATTGCGGCGAAATTCGGCAGGTATTTCAATTGTATCAGCTGCCAGAAAGTCTTCGAGCATGCTGGTGTATTCAGGGATGGATTGCGGGAAAAAGACAGTGGGATACTGTGTGAAACGCGCTCGGCCCGCACAGAGCACAGCAGCACCCATGATTGACGCTTCCAGCCCGATGGTTGAGTTGTAGATCAATACGAATTTTGAACGAGCGATCAACTCATACGAACTTAATGGCTGCTGGGGTGGCACAAAGATAATGTTCTCCAGGTCATCTGTGCTACGGTTTTGTACCCAGTTTGCAACTGTTTCCAAACTGGCTTTGCGTGTGCGCGACTCATCGGGGTGCGCGCGAATAATAAAAAGCGTCTCAGGGTGGTGCCTGGCGCGTTCCAATAGCAGGTCGAGCCAGGCAAACATATCCTGGAAAACTGTGTTGGCATGCGGTTGGCTGGTGTCAAAAATAACATTGGTAAAAATGGGAATAACCTGCTTGAAGCGTGCTATTTTTTGCAATAAGGTTTCATCGAGACCTTGCATGGAAGCCCAGAACTTCACACCAGCCATGCTAAAGTCACCCTGAAAACGTTTTTGCAGGTATGCATCCAGGCGGGTAGTTTGCGCCTGATTTAATTCGAAGCTTTCCGGGATATCGATTGGGTAAGCTGTTGCTTCACCGTTAGTAAAGAAGGCTGTCATCGGCTGCATTCCAACCTCATGGCTGATGACGTGCAACCCGCGGTGCTGCGCCACCCATTTGACGGTCGCTTCCGGGTAGAACTGTCCGTTGAATACAATTACGCTCTGCGGGTTGGTTTTGACGAGAAATTGTTCAAAATTGACCGCCACATTGTAAGCAGAAGCGATGTATTCCCGCAGGAAAAATCGAGTTGGATCGTCATCGATCAGGTTATGACGCCGCAGAATCCAGCGCAGACCGGGCAAGACGAGCGTCCCCAGCGGGATACTTGTCTGGGTGGAAGATTGAAAAGGATATTCAAATTCCATCAATTCAGGCAATGAAAGGTTTTGGATGGCATTTGCAAGCTGTGCATTACGCTCAAAGCCAAACCAATTCACTTGCGCACCGGTATACAGGGTTTTTGATTGATAAGTGCAAGAAGCGCAGGGTGGTTTTTGGGACGGGGCATCCCGGTTGGTGCCGAGCACACAGCGGGTCATGCCTTTGCGGCAAGCAAAATAGACTACTGGAACTCCCTGCAAGCGCAGGCCCCAGGATGTAAGGATGTGAAATGCGCTGTTCCAGGTAAGGTCATCCAATCCACTGGATGCTTTGAAGAAGGCAACAGGGCGTATGTCTTTGGGTCGGGGTGCAGCCCGTGCCACGCGCAATGCCATGTGAAAAATCCGCCAATTATTAAGGTGGCGGGCAAGGCGGCGCTGGATATTTTGAGTATAGATATCTTTTAACATTGATTGAGCACAGATTGTGACGACCCGATCTGACGACTTTAGCTGTTTATTTTACCAGTCGTTGTTTTTCTCATATCCAAGGTGTATCAGCAAATCTCCGGCCACTTCTTTAAAGGTAGCTTTGTTTGCGGGTGTGAAATGCTGACGCCAGCCCCCGGTCTTGCCGGAGCGGAACGTGTGAGATTTTGATGGTTGTATGGCATTCATCAGAATTTCTAATGATTCGTTGCGTGAAGTGGGGATATGGTATCCGGTTTTTTCGATCTGATCGAGCATTAAGCCCAGAGTGGCTTCTTGTTTGTCCACCAGTTCTTCAAAGCGGATGCACATCACCAAAGGCTTTTCCAACCATTCAAAAACGCCAGTATATCGCTCGCGCACATTTACCATAAAAAGGTTATCTGTCTTAATGCCGTTGATGGCTATATTGAGCCGTTCTTCGAAACTCTGCAGCCCCATATAGTAATCATGCATGCCGTGACTGGTGTGCATATCTGTGGCAAAATAAATGTGCGAGACCAGCATGTCGCGCGGGTCGCGATAAATGAAGTAGTTCACCCGCTCAGGCTGACACAGGAAGGCTGTATTTTTGGGGGTGGCATCCACATATCCCCAGGATATCACACCGGAACGGACGGCTTTTAAATCAGCCAGAATATGCCTGTCTGCGTGGCGGCCTCCATCGGCCCGGATGGTGCGCACCGGGTCAGCCGCCACATAGGCATATGGGGCAATTTCACATATACCCTTCATTACCTGCAGCAGCAAGTGTGAACCGCTTTTGGGTTTGGCGTTGGCGAAAATGGGCGGTGCATCGTTAAAAATCAAGCGTTTCCAATGCCATGCTGCTCGCACATATTTTGCCGGGGAACGAAAGACATGGTACAGCTTAGCGGAGAGCTTTTGGGGCAAGATGGGTCTCCCTGTCACGTTGGGTGGCTGAGACTGGTGGCAGCGCGGATTTACTCGGATTCTCTTATGCGGCGCAGTTTTTTGAGCGAGTTCAATTCGCTGGCGTAGACTTTCTTTACGCCATCGCCCATGCCCGCTTCGGTGACGCGGATGTATTTCACCAGCCTCTCAAAACCACCTGGTTCCACCGATGCGGCCTGATCGCCGCCCCACATCGCGCGGTCCAGGGTGAAATGCCTCTCTACAATGCAGGCGCCCAGGGCAACAGCTACGGCGGAGGGTACCAGACCCACTTCGTGTCCCGAATAGCCGATTGGATTATTTGGGAATTCGCGGCGCAAGGTTTCGATCATGCGCAGGTTAAGTTCATCTGGTTCGCAAGGATAAGCGCTGGTGCAGTGCATGATGATCAGGTTTTCCAGACCGGCAGCATCTACACCGCGGTGGATTTCAGCCATTGTGGACATGCCGGTGGAGATAATCAGAGGTTTGCCGGTTTTACGCGTGTACTTGAGCAAAGCTAGATCGGTCAGTGATGCCGATGGAACCTTGTAAGCTGGGGTTTCAAACTGCTCCATGAAGTCTACCGAAGGTTCGTCCCAGACGGAGACCATCCAATCAATACAGAGTTGTTTACAGGTGCGGTCAATCTCGCGATACTCTTCGAGACCCAGCTCAACTTTATACCGGTAGTCTAAATAGGTGATGTAGCCCCAAGGGGTTTCGCGCATTTGTTTTTGCTGTTCGAGCGGTGTGCAGACATCTGGAGTGCGCTTCTGGAATTTAACAGCGTCTGCTCCTGCATGTGCGGCAGCAGCAATCATTTTCTTTGCGGTTTCCAGGTCACCATTGTGGTTGATGCCAATTTCAGCGATAACATATGCAGAATACCCATCGCCGACCAGCTTGTTTCCGAGTTTTATTTCACGAGTCATGTTACTCTCCAACTGGCTCAGGTGTCGCTTTTCTTCACCTGCACCGAATATTTTTATCGAGACAGTATCAAATCACATATTTCGCGGATAGCGCCGCGACCGCCGTTTTTGTGAGTTACATAATCAGCCGCTAAGATTACTTCTGGTTGGGCATCTGCAACTGCCACGGACCAGCCAACCACTTCAAAACACGGCAGGTCGTTCAAATCATTACCCATATAAACCACACGCGCTGGATCTATTTTACGTTCTTTTAGTAGGTTTCGCAGAACTACGGCTTTGTCATCCAGCCCGATGCCGTGAATGGCTTCCACTCTCATTTTGCGCGCCCGTGCAGCCACCACTGGGTTGACCTCGGATGAGAGGATGATAACATCGGTACCCGACTGCTTGAGTTTTCCCATGATCAGGCTGTCACCGCGGTAGGCGGCTACCATTTCTCGGCCGTCTTCACTGACCCACACACGGTTATCGGTTACCACACCATCAAAATCCAACACCAGCAGATCAATTTTTTCTGGCATGGGGCGTTTGCGCAAGTCAGCAGGGTTGACCATTTCCAGCCCGCCATAGGCGGCCAGCCATTCGGCGCGCATCCAGTCATTGAGATTATCAAGGTCTACTGTGAATTTTGGGTCAATCAGCAGCGGATAAATAGTTTTGCCGCTCATTGAGCCATCCAAAATAACCGCGGGCCGGATGGCATCGATATGCCCGGTCTGCCAGAAAACGTCCGGCAGGATTTGGCGCGGGGCGTTGTAGGGTTCTTCAATGCCTTCTACTGCAAGCAGGTTTTGCATCGGAACGTCGGTACCGCCTGGGAGTCGCCACATTTTATGCGGGTTTTGCCCGGCTGGCACGATGCCGCGCACCGAATCAGCATCCGCATGCTTTAACAGAATCCGTATTGATGCATCCACGCAGTTTTTGGGGCGAATGGGGCTGGTTGGTCTTAATTGAATGACCACATCGGGGTGGTAATTCTCGTTTTCGGCCAGCCAGTGCAGGGCGTGTTCAAAAACGGGCAGATCGGTGGTTTTATCCTGCGAAAACTCACTGGGACGCAGGAAGGGTGTCTCAGCCCCCCAGGTGCGCGCAACTTCGGCGATTTCTTCATCGTCAGTGCTGACGATCACGCGGGTCACCAATTCAGATTGCTTTGCCGCGGCGATACTCCAGGCAATTAATGGAAATCCGCGGAAAGCACGAATATTTTTGCGCGGAATGCCCTTTGAGCCTCCACGTGCCGGGATGATGGCAAGCACTTCCGTCTTCATCACCAGGCAGTCCAACCGCCGTCCACGACGACATTGTTGCCAGTCATATACGAAGAAGCGTCAGATGCCAGGAAGAGCAGCGCGCCGTTCATTTCATCCTTGTGCGCCATGCGCCCAACGATGGTCTTGGCAGAATAATTCTTCACAAAAGTTTCATCGTGGTTGTTATAAACGCCACCTGGTGTGAGCATGTTAACGCGGATTTCCGTTTCCATGTAATAGGCAGCCAGGTATTTGGTAAAGCCAACGATCCCAGCCTTGGTGACCGTGTAATAAACCGGTTTGAAAGCTGGTTGAGAACCGTCAGCTTTACGGTAAATGCGCTGGTCTGGGCCATTTAAGCCATAGGTGGAGCAAATATTGATGATGCTGCCTTTCTTTCCCTGAGCAATCATTTGTTTGACACAAGCCTGAGTTACCAGGAATGTACCAGTCAGGTTGACGTTGAGTGCTGCGTTCCATTTTTCCAACGGGTATTCTTCAAATTTGCCGGGTGCGATGCCTTGTGAGATCGCCTGTGGGTCAAACTTGGGGTCGAGGGCGGCACTATTAACCAGGATGTCCAGGCGTCCGAAGGTGGCAACGACTTTCTTTACCATCGCATTTACGGATGCAGGATCAGTGATATCTGTAGCAATGCCCAGAGCTTTGTACCCGGCTTGGGTTAAATCGGAAGCAGATCCAGTAGATTTTTCTTCGTTCAAATCTACAACGATCACTGCCGCGCCAGCTTCTGCCAATGTGCGGCAGAATTCGGTGCCCAGCAGCCCAATTCCGCCGGTGACAACCGCCACGCGGCCGGTGAGATCAAATTTTTCTTGAATTTTCATGTCAGCTCCAATTACAGAAGGAGGCAATGCTTTGCAGATTGCCCAGCTATGGTTTTCCGTAAAGAATATCTCCCTGGGTTTTTTGTAATATCTCCAGGCCGTTGACGAAGTTTGCGCTATCTTGAATACTTAGCGCGTCTTCGAGCGATGATGTATCGAATAAAGCCAATACTGCCCGACCTGAGAGCAAATCATTGTGCATGAGGGTCAGGTCTTGCTGGTATTGGCCGCGAGGCAGGTTATCCACCGGGTCGATGGCGCTGGGCAGGATGCGACTGGCGCGCCCGGTAACAAGGTAAACTGCTGGCGGTGTGTTGGTGTAGATGATTGTTTCAGATGGCAGATTGCGCAAAGTGGTCATGAGCAGCGAGTCGTGCCATTTCCAGGATGCATATCCCTGCCCAGCCTGGGTGAAGTTACTCAGGCCTTGCTGGCTGCTGTAAGCTGAGAATGCCAGCGCAACCAGCGCCAGACTAAAAGTCAGCTTCTGCGGCCAGGGCTTTCCACTGCCTTGCTGGAATAGCCATGCTCCGGCGATTGCACTGAGCAGCATTAGCGAGACGTAGATTGGCGCCAGGATCCTGGGTTGGAATTTGGTGCTGGCGTCAAAAAAACTCATTGAAAATAAAACTGCGCCCAGATAGCCAAATATATAAAGTGTGGTTGTAAAGCTGATGGGCTGTATCGCTTGTTTTTGCGGTCTCATGATGACCTGCCAGGTGCGCAAGGCTAGCCAGGCGAAAAGAAGCACTCCAACGACAACCAGCAGGCCTGGCAGCCACCCGGATTTTATCAGGGCTGCTTGCCAGCTTTCCATGGGCAGTAGGAATTGTGCAAAATTTGGTAACACTGGCTGGATGTTTTCGGCTGTAATTGGGTGAAACTGAAAACTTCGGTTGGTGACGTTCCCAGCGCTGAGTTTATTGCGTAAAAACCAGGCAGACATGAGTGGAAAAGCCGCTGCCAAATATAAGGAAGTGGATTTCAGGCGTGCAGGCCAATTATTTTGCAGTAAAACAAGGGCAACCACACTGGTTGGCAGTAGTGCAAGTGCAGAATAGCGAGTTAAAAACGCCAGACTGGATATAACGCCTGCTAACGCAACCCAGACCATTTTCTGTTTTCCCCGTTTAGGTGTTGATTCAGGTGGATTATTGACTGTATTATCAAGGTACAGGTCGATCAAAATAAAAGAAAGCAGGCTCAAAAACAAATAAAGCGGCTCGCTGAGCGCGAAGACATGCACGCGCAGAAGCGATATGTTGAGCATGAAAATTGCCGCCAGCCAGATTCCGGCTGCCTGTGAGCGCGTTGCGCGCCATCCTAATAATCCCAACAGCGCAGTATTTGCGCCAAAGAGTAAAATGTTTAAGATGCGAACTCCGCGCAGTGGGTCGATCTTGAGCAAACCAATTGCGGCCAGGGTTAGTGAAAGCAGTGGTGGGTAATGGGTTATTGCTTCCAACTCACTATCTAACCAGATATCGCTATAGCCCTTGCCCTGCAGGATAGAACGCGCCCCGGCAATATAAGCTGCCGAATCGTTTGCCAATCCTGCTCCCGATGGCGTGGCGATGTTCATAATAGCCATGGCGCACAGGGCCAGAACAAGAATGATCACGAAAAACGGGGAGCGTCCAGTCATTGTTAAGATTTAATCCCTGCCCGGCACTGGCCGGGCAGGGTGGCAGAGCAAATTTTTTTTAAGCCTTGAGCAAGTAGCCTTGTTCTTCCAGATAAGCAACGATCTTGCGAGCGTTTTCCTCGGGAGTAATACCTGAGCCCATCAGGTTGATTTCGGGGGAAACCGGGGCTTCGTAGGGATCGTCCACGCCAGTAAAGCCCATCGGTTTGCCGTCTACCACAGCTTGACGGGCCTTCGCGTACAGGCCTTTGACATCGCGTTGTTCGCAGACTTCCACGGGAGTGTCCATGAAGATTTCGATAAAGTTTTCACCGACCATCTTGCGGGCTTCCTCGCGGGTGGCGCGGTAGGGGCTGATGGCCGCGCAGATGACTGCACCGCCGGCATGCACAATTTCGCCCGCTACAAAGCCAATGCGGATGATGTTGGTATCGCGGTCTTCTTTTGAGAACCCCAGACCCTTTGAAAGGTGGGTGCGAACCACATCACCATCCAAAATCGCAACTTCGCGCCCGCGTTCTAGTAGTAGCGAGGTCAACACCTGGGTGGTGGCCGATTTTCCGGAGCCGCTCAGGCCAGTGAACCAGATACAGTAGCCTTGCTTGTTGCGTGGCGGGTACATTTCACGCAAGATTTCGGCTGTTTCTGGGCGGGTGAACCACTCTGGCAGCAGTTTGCCCTGTGCCAGGTAATCATCTCGAACTTGTGTGCCGGAAATATTTAGTACCTTTGCGCCTTGGGGAACATCCTTGGCTTCTACATAGCGGTCTTCATCGGGTAAATAAAGCAGTTCTTCAAACGGGATCATTTTGACCCCAATCTCGACTTCGTACTGCTTCATCATTTCCTGGGCGTCATATGGGCCATAGAAAAGTTTGCCAGTCGAGTCCTTGCCGGGGCCGGCATGGTCTCGTCCTACAATGAAGTGATTTGCGCCGTGGTTGCGGCGGATGATGGCATGCATAACGGCTTCTTTGGGTCCGGCCATGCGCATCGCCAGTGGCAGTAGGCTGAGGGTAGTGCTGTTTGTGTTGTAGTAATTTTCGACCAGTGCCTTGTAAATGCGCACGCGAGTGTAATGATCCACATCGCCCGGCTTGGTCATGCCAACTACAGGGTGGATAATCAACGACCCCTGAACCTGGTCGGCGGCGCGCTTGGTCAGTTCTTCGTGGATACGGTGCAGCGGGTTGCGGGTCTGGAAAGCCACCACGTTGTCGTTACCCATGCCTTCCAGCATTTCCCGCACTTCGGCGGGTGTGCGGCGTAGTTCCACGAAATCATAATACTTGGGCAGGTTGATGACTTTGAGTGGGCCAGAGATGCAGACCTTACCCCAGCGGCCCATTTCTGAAACCATCGGGTGCTTGGAGTCTGTGGAGCCATAAGCCAGCGCAGCCTCTTTATCGGCATCCCAGTGGTAAACCTCATCCAGGGTCAGGATGGCAATTACATCATTATTAGAGTTGCGCAACACCAGGTCTTCACCTACGGTGGGCAATTCCTTGGGATCAGCTGTCAACGTGATCGGTAGCGGCCAAAGCGTACCGTCTGCCAGGCGCATTTCATGCAAAACGCGCTCGTAATCGGCTTTGCCCATGAAGGTATCTAATGGCGAGAAACCTCCTGTGGCAAGCAGTTCCAGGTCACACAGGTTGCGCATGCTGATCTTAATCGAAGGCAGCTTTGCTGCGCGGGCCAGCAGCGCTTCGCGCTCGGCCCCGGAGGCAACCAGATTGACCAATTTGCCGCCGTAGGGGGAAATTAAATTCGCTTTCGACATCAACGTTCTCCTTGATTTTCAATATTCAACAACTGAATTTTACACAAGACGCTATTATATCAGGGTTACAGACCTTTTTTCTCCATGATTCACGAATTTTTCAAGAGGTCAAGGTTATAATTCTTCAAACAGGTAAACTAAAAATGAAACGATTCTTTCCATATAAAAACCCTACTCTCCTGGCGATTGTCCTTGCCTTATTCGCCTGGTATGCAGCTAGTTATATCCGCGCAACCAGTTTTGTGGTGAGTGGTCAGCGCTATTTTGTATTGTTTGACGATGCCATGGTTTCGATGCGATACGCCTGGAATTTGGCACACGGCTTTGGGGCTGTGTGGAATCGAGGCGAGTATGTGGAAGGTTTCACCAATCCGCTGTGGATGCTTTACATGGCCTTTTGGAATCTCTTGCCGATTTCAACATCCCAAGTTAGTCTGGCTATTCAGGTGACAGGTGCTGTATTGTTGGGGGTTAATCTTGTTTTCTTATATAAAATTGTGAGGCATCTGAGCGGGGACATGTTGGCTTTGTTTACTGCACTGATCCTGACCGCTTTTTATGGCCCTCTAAATATTTGGGGTTTGCTGGGCATGGAAGTCAGCCTGGTGACGCTGATCATAAGTATAGCTGTTTGGATTGTCCTGACCCGGGATCTGTCCCGCTGGGCTATCTGGCTTTACCTGTTGCTGGGCGTTGGTACCCTGGTACGGATGGATGTAACGGTGCCGTATGTGCTGGTACTGATTTTTGCAGTGGTGACTGATCGAGAGCGCCGCCGCCAGCATCTGTTCTATGGGCTGGGTCTGCTGGTGGGTTTTCTGGGTATGCAAGAAGCCTTCCGGTTATTGTATTACGGCGACCTGTTACCCAATACTTATTATCTAAAAATGGCGAATTTCTCGAACGCGATTCGTATCGCGCGCGGAATGTGGGTGCTTTTTGAACTGGCATGGCAATCGAACTGGGTGGTTTTCATGCTGCCTCTGGCCATATTCATCTTCCGCAGGGATAAGAATGTAGTGCTGCTCGGGCTGCTTTTTGCCGGGCAGGTTGCCTACAGCACTTACGTGGGCGGGGATGCCTGGGAACATAAGGGTGGTGCCAATCGCTTCATTTGCAGTGCCCTGCCGCTCTGGTTTGCACTGTTTGGCCTGTCTGTTGCCAGTCTTACAAAGGCTGTCCAGGCACAATTAAAGTTCACAGCTGGTTGGAGTCGCGCGTTGATTCAAGTTGGAGCGTTGCTCTTTGTATTCTTTAGCCTTTGGAATCTCAACTTTTTATTGGCTGATTACAAGTCTATTGACCGTTGGCTGCTGCAACGCAAACCGGTTTATGTGGATGCCAACATAAAATATGTCAATACCGCTCTGGCTCTCCAAAAGCTTACCCTTCCGAACGCGAGAATTGCAGTCACTGCGGCGGGTACCGAGCCATACTTTCTACCTGATCGCTATGCAATTGATATTTTGGGCAAGGCGGATAAGGTTATTGCGCGCGAACCGATCAAGTCGCCGGTTAGCCTGGCGGGTATCGCTGACGTACGCCCGGGTCACATGAAGTGGGATTACGCTTATTCCATCGGCAAACTTAAGCCAGATGTAATTGTCCAGCTTTGGGAAGGTGATTTTAAGAGTGCTGAGCCCTATCTTAAGGATTATGTTGAAATCAATATGGATGGTTTACCGTTTTTTGTGCGCAAAAATTCCCCGATGATTATGTGGAATGTTTTAAAATAGGCCAACCTGCGTCGATTTACCTGTCTTGGCAACTGGGTTTACCAGGAAACCGGATGGCCTTGTGCTTGTGATGTCTTGGCTGCTAGCGCCATTTCCAGGGCACGAATGCCATCGTGAAGGGTACAGACGGGTTCGGCAATGCCAGCAGCCACATCCAAAAAGTGTTTTGTTTGTGTGGTAAACAGGTGATTGCGGTCAAATCCTTCGGGAAGTGGATGTTTTGTGATTTCCGCAGCTGACGGCTGGGCGTGAATCTCGCCGAAGCCATCCGGCATGTGAGTATGAGTTAATAGTCCATCTGCATTGTCCCATTGCAGGGTGCCCGCGCTGCCGATAATTTCCAGCCGGTGTACGGGTGGACGTTGGAAGTAGTTGACATGCACGCCGCCAATGGCTCCGCAGGCAAATCTCATTCCAATTTCCGCAACATCTTCCACATCTCTCAGTGCTAATGCGGAAATATGCCCATTAAACGACCAGAGCGACTGAACTTCGCCCAGCAGGTAGCGAAGATAATCCAATGGGTGGGTTAGCGTGACAATTACGCCACCGCCCAGGTCGGCGCGTGCGGCATAACTCTGGCGGTAATCTTCCCAGGGATGCCAGTTGGGCAGGTATTCGCCCCAATGAGCATGCACACTCAGCACCTTGCCAAGAATGCCGGATGTGATCAGTTCGCGGGCTTTGTTCAAAGAGGGGTGGTAACGAAATTGAAACCCGACCAGAATCTTACTGCCGCTTTTTGTGGCAGCTTGGCGTAGTTCATCCACTTTTGCTAAGTTTTCTGCAATGGGTTTCTCTAGCAACACGGCGCAACCTGCTTTGGCAGCAGGGATGGCAATATCCATGTGCAGCGAGGTAGGGTTGGACACGACAACGGCATCTGGTTTATGCTTTTTCAGCGCCAGTTCAAAACTAGTTTCCACAGGGTAACCGGTCAGTTCGTCATCTGAAAGTGTAGCCAGGTGAGTGCGGTAAAGAACAAGATCGGTTTGCCCCAGGGCTACCAGGTTTCGAAAGTGTCTCCTGCCTATGGAACCGAGACCGGCGATCAGAATTTTCATGTGATGGAATCCTTACTCTATAAAATTTTGGGAAGCCCGCTAGGTTTATTATGGCTTTTCCGATACATGAAAGCGGGTGGTATGGTTCCTATTTACCACAGAATGCGTATGAGAGCGCAGATAATATTGCTTTTATCCGCGTTCTGCCTTGACACCGCATTCCAGGGGATGTTTGGATATTGCACAGTACTCGTTTTTCTACATCGCCTTACTATGGGGTAAATTCGTGTCACCAATTCAAATCCGCTTCAAAACCCCACTGCACCAGCTTATCACCAGCGACTTCTTTGAAAATCTGCTGGTCTTTTTTAGTGAACATGTTACGCCAGTTGCCGGCTTTTCCCTTTGGCAAAAATGAGGCGATCGAGTCGTTGCGCTTGGCCTGCCATTCCTCATCGGGATTGGAAGCCAGTTCGACTGTGACGGCTGTTTCAAGACTAGGGTTAGCACTGGCCCCCAGGAAGTGCCAAAGCTTTTGCATTTCGCTGAAGGGTGTGTTTAACAAATCCTCATAACGGATTGCAAAATAGCGTTGGGCGAACAGGCGTTTGCCTTCTTCCGCAGTTTCAGTCAGGTTTGCCACCCAGCCCGCGGCGGCCCGGCGAATGAAGTCTTCAGTGAAAATTGAGCGCCGGCCATCTGTGAAAGGCGTCTGATCAACCTTCAATGCTTCGATGATGCGTTTGTCTTCGCCTGTCAAAAATTTAGAATCTTCTACGAAATTGCGAAAACGCTCCGAGATGAGCACATCTCGGCCATCACGAACGATATATACCAGCGAAGCATCTGGGTAGACTGCTGCCAAATCGCGCACAGCCTGTCCGTGAATCAGGCTGGATGGGCTTTTATCACCCACGATGCGTTTGCCTTCCCGAGCGGCATCGCGTTCTAGTAGAAAATCAGCTGTTGTGCGCAATACCAGTGGAGATAGATCGCGCCCGTGATTCCATCGGTTGGATTTGCGTGTCAGCCAGTCCGCGACCTCGGCATTATCTACCAGCGATTTTAGGAATGGTTCGCGAGTAAAGAAGTGTGCCTGCCAGTTGCAGTGAACTTCCGGGTGTAAACGTACCAGGCGCGCAAGCAGCGTGGTGCCCGAGCGGGCGTGCCCAAAAATAAAGAACTTTTCTCTGGCAAAGAACTGCCGAACCTCGGCCACTTCTTCCAGACTGATGGCCGGGATGGGGGTTCGTTTGTGTGGTTTGGTTTCGCCTTTCAGTAAAAGGCGGGCGGATTTTTTGATCCGGTCGAAAATGGGCATGCGCTTCTCTCACTATTAAGACAATTTTTTCCCCGGTTTATTTTACCGTTGCTCTGGAGCGTGCCTGGGATGCCAGGTAGAGCACGATGGAGCCTGCAACCGAGGCGTTGAGCGATTCAATCTGGCCGTGCATAGGGAGGCGCAGCAAGAAATCGCATTTTTGGCGCACAAGCGTCCGGATGCCTTCCCCCTCCGAGCCAACTACAATACCCAACGCGCCGTCCAGCCTCACCTGGTCTGGGGTTTGTGAGCGAATGTCTTCGTCAAGACCTACAATCCATGCGCCAGCTTCTTTAAGTGTTTCAATGGCTTGCGCAAGGTTAGCCTGCGCGATCAGCAAATGTTCCGATGCGCCAGATGATGCGTTGACAACAGCCGGGGTGACTTCCACGGTGCGTGCAAGAGGAATCAATATCCCGTGGATTCCCATGCTTTCAGCGGTGCGCAGCAGTGTGCCAAAGTTTTGCGGATCTTGTAGTGTATCAAGCAGCAATACAAACAGCGGCTCATTTTTAGTTTTGGCATTCTCCAATATGTCGCTCAAATCGACATACGGATAATGTGATGCTTCCAGCACGACGCCCTGGTGTTGGGGTGTTAGATTGTCCAATTGCTGGCGCTGAACGCGTTCCACCGTTACATGGCGTTCCTGTGCCAGTTTCAAGATATCTGCCAGACGGCCCTTTTCTTGACTTTTTTCGGCGATCATCAGGCGGATGGGCTGGCGTCGTTTGGCGCGCAGGCATTCATAAACGGCATTGCGGGAGTATATGATTTCTTTCAATTTATTTTTCCAATCGGGCGATGTCTGGATGGCTCGCCAGGACACGCATACTTACTGTATCGCCCACGTTCAGGCGTTGATATTCAGCATTTGACACAGGCTCTTCAAAGCATGTGTCATCTCCAGCACTATACACAAGATGATAA
>Ga0105047_10004102_pt1 | contig 25489 bp, 17 predicted proteins | sample MAT04_FD_78384 | JGI IMG/M metagenome (GOLD analysis project Ga0105047, IMG submission 78384) | Freshwater microbial communities from Lake Fryxell liftoff mats and glacier meltwater in Antarctica - MAT-04 (megahit assembly) | ecosystem: Environmental > Aquatic > Freshwater > Ice > Liftoff...
ACTCCTAGAATTTAGGCAAGTAAAGGCTGTAAGTGTTGGTATATGGTAATTATTGCTATTTGGATTAAAATCGGTACAATTGTAGCAGCTCAAGGTTTATACGGGGAAGTGCGAGTCTATCCCGATTCGGATTTTCCGGAAAGGTTTATTGAACCGGGGAAGCGGTGGCTTTTGCGCCCTAACAAAAGTGAACCGGAACCGATCGAGTTTTTGGGCGGTCGCTACATTCCCGGCAAAGGCTTGTATGCTGTAGAGGTGGAGGGTGTGGAAGACCGCGATGGTGCTGAAGCGCTGCGGGGCTGTAAGTTGTTTGTTGAAAAGGGCGATCGACCTTACCTCGAACCTGATGAGTTTTACGTGCAAGATTTGATCGGTATGGAAGTTTTTAACCAGTTAACCGGGGAAATTTTAGGCAAGGTAAGTGATATTCTTGCCGCAGGTAACGACCTGTTAGAAGTAGAAACAAATCTAACGCCGCCAGAAATTGTCGTCCCAGAACTAGAAAAACCCAAAAAACCTGAAACTCCCAAAACAAACCCTGACCCCAGAAATACCCGCAAACCACGGAAAATCCGCGTAAAACAGCCTGAATCAACAAAGATTTTGATTCCTTTCGTGCAAGAGATTGTGCCAATTGTTGACTTAGAAAAAGGCCGAATTGAAATTGTGCCTCCGGCTGGTTTGTTAGACTAAAATCAAAATAGTTGGGTGCGTCGCTAACGAAATTTTCACCGGGAGCATCTGAGTTTTGCATTTATACTGCTGTAAGAGCTCGCGTATTGTACAACTCGCTTGCACGGGGACGATCGCACGCTCAATAAAAGAAATGCTTTTTGCAAAACACAGATGCTCCCGAATTGATTTTTGTGTACCGAAGCGATCGCACCATTGCCGTATTTGACCAACCCCAAGACACACTTCCCGTTCCAGACTTCGCCAGTGCCCTTGAGTTCACCGTCGGCCAAATCGACCGTTGGCTATAAAACTAAAAGTCAATAGGCGATTGTTAAGACTGTTCTATAACTCAAAGACTCTCTCTTTAGATATTAAACATCGTGTCTATTATTAGTATATCGCACTATCAAATAACTAATTGAAAGGGCCAAAATCGCCGCCGATAGACCTATCAAATCTGCTGCTGTTTTTTTCTCTAAATCCAGAATAATTATTTTTCGAGATACGGCTATCAAAGAAGTTACAATAACTAGCTCTACTTGAATTACGTGCTTTTTTAGATAAGCTGTAATATTTTCCAATATTTCCAGAGCAATTAAAACATTTAAAAATAACCCAAATATGACAAACAACGTGTCTTTTAGCAAATTCTCGTGGTCGTTCAGCAATTCTTTTGTTAAATAAATCAGCAAATCGCAAACGCTGACGATAATTACCAAAATCATCGCCAGTGAGAGAATTTTCGATATTATTACTTCTACACTTTCTGTAAAATGCAGAAAATTTTCATCACTGTCAAACTGAGAAATTCGCCTAAATATTTTTTTCAGCATACCAGTTATATCATGTGCGTTGAATTGCCAGCGATCGAACTCTGTCCCGTGGTGGGGCGGGCTGATGTAGCCCGATCCCCGCCGTCCCCCTCCCGATGGGACAAGAAATTGCTCTTGCGTCAACCCCTACTTCCTTACAACCAGGGAGATGCAAGGGATCTCCTGGTAAGAAACAGTGTTAACCCAAGTGTATTGGTATATAGATTGTGTGTCTGAATTATATATGGTTTGTCAATCACCCATCATCAAGCGGAGTACCGCTATGATGAGGGCTTGTATCTACGCTCCACCGCAATTCCGAAAACCTTTGCAGGATATCAGCTTTAGTTTCATTGCGCGACACATCGGGGGATACTGACAAGCTCCCCGTACTCGTCCAGTTTTGCCGAACGAGCAACGTTCTTAATGCAATATTTCGTGCACCAACCAAATCAGCGTGTAATTCATTACCACAACATTCACAGCGAAACATTAGTCCCTTGTTCGGTCGATTAGCCTTCGAGGTATGCCCACACTTTGGGCAACTCTGAGAAGTATAATGCGCTGGAACTTTAGTTGCTAAACTGCCAATCAAATTAGCTTTATAGTCGATATAGCCGTGTAATTCGGCGAAAGACCATTTAGCCTTGTTTCGATTCGCTTTGCGCTGTTTCTTGCTCGCCTTTTTGCCAGATTTGGATTTAGTTCTATCACGGATTCCGGTCAAGTTTTCCAGTCCAATCAAGCTGTTCGGCTTGGCAATTTCTTTACTTATTTGGTGGTTGACGTCAGCGATAAACCGTCTCTCCCGTCCCGACAATGCGATTAGTCGTCGCTTTGCGGAGCGGGTGTCTTTACGCTGTAAGCTTGAACGAGCCTTCTGATATTGGTTAGCTTTGTGTCGAGATGCTGTGCCAGAATAGAATGTAGACTTATTATTTAGGTCTGTTTCTACTGCTAGGTATCTCATCCCAACATCAACACCAGAAATTCGGGTGATATTGGTTGGATTGATGTCTGGTAGTTCAATCTCAAGACTCACCATTAAATAGTAGGTCTTAGAAGAGCGCTGGTAAACTATCTTCGCCGCTCCGATGTTAGGGCAGGCTCTGATTAAGTTCAAGTGCTTATTCCAGCCTTCGTAAGGTACAACAATACGACCATTTAGCGTTCCAATACTGACTTGCTGGTCAGATTTGAACGAGTAGTCGCGCTGATAATTTAAGGTGACAGTTCGAGATGCGTATTGAGGAGCTTTGTCAAGCCCCTTAAAACGCTTCTTGGTATATCCTTTTTTGATCGCTTCATTGTTCTGCTTAACCTTCGTTAATAAGGATTTAAGCGTTGCCGCTACCTGTCTGGGAACGTTACACGCCATCTGTGCGCCTAACCTAAACTCGGAACGCAGGTGACTGTAGACAAGTTTCTGTAATTTAGCACCATTACTAGAATTGCCATTGCCAAAAGCGACTACAGAAGTATAGTTCAAGGCATCGCGGTAAGCCAGCGCGGTATCGCGCACCGCCAACTTCTGTTCGGCGGTGAGATTTAACTTGAGCTTCGCGGTGATAACTTGATTCATTTCTTCAACAAACTCTGTGACTACTATACCTGTTGAATCCCGAAAAAGCAACCATGTTGGAAATAAATCTTGTTCGTTCGCGAGTGCCCCGCCTAGACTGTCGAAAGCTGCGCTTGTCGATTTTATTGGTGCAATCACAAGCGTCACGCGCTTGTCCGACCCGCCACCAAGCGGGGCGGTATGGCGGGGGAATCCTGCTGTTCTAGTTGAACCAGCCCCTACGGCAATTATATTAAATCAGGCTTTAATACCCCGTTGATTCTTCAGTCGCCCTCCGGCGGACATCGTTTGACGCTGAGGCGATTTCCATCGCCTTTGGATTTTTAAGGGAGTAGGTTGGGGCGGCGGGTTTACAGGATTTCTCATTTGTATTGCAGACATTCTTGAACCAGCCCCTACGGGAATTATCCTAAATCCGGCTTTAATACCCCGTTTCCTCTTCAGTCGCCCTCCGGCGCGGACATCGTTTGACGCTGACGCGATTTCAATCGCCTAGTCCTGCTACAATACAGATTATTTATGTTAAATCGCCAACAAATTGCATTTTATTTAGAAGACATTGAAACGCCCGCAGGGAGAACAGTCAGTTTAATTATTACCGGACTCATTCTCCTATCTACTACCAGCTTTATCGCGGAAACTTACCCGATTTCAGAACCGGTTAGAACTAGATTGGCAACTCTCGACACGGCTCTTTTAGTCGTTTTTACTGTTGAATATTTAGTGCGGCTTTGGTGCGCTGATAATAAATTTAAGTTTATTTTTAGTTTTTTTTCCATCGTTGATTTGCTGGCCATATTACCATTTTTACTGGGATTGGTCAATGTCAGTTTTATTCGGATTTTTCGCTGGTTTAGAATTCTCCGACTCATCCGCTTTCTGGAATTGAAAAATTCGGTTTTTCGCATCAGCACCGAAGATGGGATGATTTTTTCCCGGATTGTGTTTACTTTGCTGGCGATAATTTTTGTTTATTCGGGTTTGATTTATCAAGTCGAACATTCGGAAAATCCCGCAGCTTTTGGGACTTTTTTGGATGCTGTTTATTTCTCGGTTGTCACGATGACTACGGTGGGATTTGGCGATGTTACTCCGATTTCAGAATCCGGCCGTTTTCTAACTATTTTGATGATTTTGACGGGAATTGCTCTGATTCCTTGGCAATTGGGGGATTTGATTAAACAGTTAGTTAAAAGTGCTAATCAAGTAGAGACTGTTTGTAAGGGTTGCGGTTGGTTAGTACATGATGCTAATGCTAAATTTTGTAAAATGTGCGGCACTCAGTTGGATAATGGTTGACTGTTGACTGTTAGCTGTTGGCTGTTGACTGTTGGCTGTTGACTGTTGACTGTTGGCTGTTGACTGTTGACTGTTGACTGTTGGCTGTTGGCTGTTGACTGTTGACTGTTGGCTGTTGGCTGTTGGCTGTTGACTGTTGGCTGCTGTTATTTGTTAGTTGCAACCAATAACCAATAACTAATAACTAATAACTCATAACCAATAACCAATAACTAATAACTCATAACCAATAACCAATAACTAATAACTAATAACTCATAACCAATAACTAATAACTACTGACTTCTTTAAGCTAAGGGTAACAAAATTTCAAAGTCGGTGCCTGTTCCTAATTCCGATCGCATTCTGAATGCACCGCCGTGTTTGCCCGTCACGATTTGATAGCTAACTGCTAAGCTGGTTTCTTTGAGGGCGCGTTTTTCGGTAGAGAATGATTCTATGATTTTTTTGTACTTGTGAGGTGACATTCCAGGGCCGTTATCTGCTATGCGAATCGAAACCCAGCGATCGTGCAGTTTGTTCAAGTCGATCGCGGGTGGGGGACAGCAGACTTCAGTTGTAATTTCAATTTGAGGCTGGCGATCGCCCTCTCTGATTCCTCCACCATTGAACTCCTTCGCCAATTCTTGACCGACTGCTTCATTAATTAATGTATGAATAGCATTCGTCAAGATATTCATAAATACTTGGTTTAGCTGTCCAGCATAGCACGGCACTGGTGGCAGGTAGCCGTAGTTTTTCACTACTTGGATTTCCCTGGTCAAACGACTTTTGAGCAGCAAGAGTATGCTGTCTATATTGGCGTGCAAATCGGTCGGTTTGGGATAAATATCGTCGATGTGGCAGAAGTTTTGCAAACTGGTTGCTAACTTGCTCAAACGTTCGGCTCCGGCTTTGATGCTGGCAACAGTTTGGAGGAAATCGTGTTGCAAAAAGTCATAGTCGATCTTTTCTTTGATCCGTGCTATTTCCGGCGGGGGTTCGGGACAGTGCGCGTCGTAAACTGAGAGCAACTCCATCAAGTTTTTGCTGTAGTCGCTGACGTAGGTTAAATTCCCCCAAATAAAGCCCACCGGATCTAAAATTTCGTGGGCGACTCCGTTGATTAAACGCCCTAAACTAGCCATTTTTTCGCTTTGAATCATTTGTGTTTGGGCTCTTTCGTAGCGGACTTGAGTTTCTATGCCGCGAATTTGCCAGTAGGCGATGTTTAGTGCGTGAGGGTCTAAGAGTCGGTAAGATTGGGAGTCTATTTGCACGACGATTGGTTCTGACTGCAATTCGGGCGATCGGCGCAAAGCTTGTGGAGCTCCTGCCAAAATGGTTGTACTCTCTGCGAGCAATAATATTTCGACGCGAGCGTAACTGTAGAGCACTTTCAGCGGCAGGTGCAAAAATAGCTCAGGGCCTTGGGGTTTGAGCAGATATTCCAGCAGTTGTCTGCGCGAGATCATGCCCGCAAACTCTCCTGCTTCGAGCAAGACGACTCCCGGCACCAGGGGATGCTGTTCAAAGATTTCGGCAACGGCCACGGCCAAGCAGCTCGATTTTACCTGAAATTCATACAGGGGCAAATCCCAAAGGGTAGACTCTAGGGAAAGGTCTTGATGGCTGCCTTCGGAAAGTGAAGGGCTTTGTAGTTTGGAACTGAATATATTTGCCACTGGAACTTTATAATTGCCGAAACGCTGGGAAAGTAAAATGAGAATCCACTACTAAGCTACCCTATTATTTCACCGCAGCAGCGAACCAGAAAACTGTTTTTGAGTTAATCATGTTTTGCGAAGTATTGGCAGGAGAATTTCAAATTTGGTGTTCTGGCCTGGTTGCGATCGCAAGAAAAGTTGGCCGCCGTGCTTTTCTGTGACGATTTGATGGCAGATAGCCAGCCCCATACCGCTGCCTTTGCCTGCCCGTTTTGTGGTAAAAAAGGTATCAAATATTTGCTGGTGATGTTCTGAGGGAATGCCCGGCCCGTTATCAGCAATCTCGATTGCTACCCGCTGGCCGTGTTCGGTTTCTCTGAGATTAGTGGTAATTTCGATTTGGGGCTGCCAGTTGTCCGCGCACTCGGTCTGTATTTCTCTATTTGCTGCGTACTCTGTCAGGGCATCTATAGCATTAACTAACAAATTCAAAAACACCTGACTCAACTGACCGGAGTAGCCGCTAACTAGGGGCAGTTCGCCGTAAATTTTTACCACTTTTATGCTATTTTTTAAGCGGTTTTTGAGAATTAACAGCGTCATATCCACGCATTCGTGAATGTCTGTCTCCATTGGCTTTGTCTCGTCCATGTGAGAGAAGTGGTGGAGCCCGTTAACTATTTTTAGCAATTGCGAGGCTCCCAACTCCATCCCTTCTAAGGTTAGAGGCAAATCTTCTTGTAAAAAATCAAATTCAATTTCTTCTTTGAGGGCATCAATTCGGGGAGACGGTTCCGAATATTCTTCTTCATAAGCTGACATTAGCTGCAGCAAGTTTTCAAAATAGGACAACAGAAAAGTCAAATTTCCCCAAATACAGTTCAGCGGATTTTTAATTTCGTGGGCTACTTCTGCGACAATTCTCCCCAGACTCGCCATTTTTTCTGTTTGGATGAGTTTGGCTTGGGTTTGTTTTTTGAGCAGCTTATTTGTTAGTTGGTGAATGCGGGATTGAGCCACCATTAATTGGTGTGCGTCTAACAGTTTGTAAGTCTGGGGTGCTACTTCCACTACTACGGGTTCGTAGACTAATTCTGCTAACCTGTAAAGAGATTCCGAGGCGGCTTCTACTATTAATTTACTGCCGGGAAGCACCAGCAGCTCTTGCTTGGAAAACCTGTACAATACCTCTATCGGTCGCTTAAAAAACATTTCTAACCCGTAGCGCCTGTTAATTTTTTCATAAAAATAACGCCTGGATATCATGCCGACAAAATTACCCCCATTGGTCAAAATGACACCGGGAAGCATGGAATTTCCTTCAAAAGCCTGGGCTACTTCTTTTGCCTGTTGAGTTAAGTCAATTTGACAGTTGTAGAGAGGCAAATCTAGGAGAGTTGATTCTAAGGATATATCCCAACTACAAACTTCAGGTATATGCAAAACTGATAACTCCGAGCTAGTCTCACGCACAGCAAACATAGATGAAACCCCCTGTTAAATTTTGTATTGATGGATAAGTTAAGTTGCTATTAATGGGTAACGGGTAATTGCTAGTTTGTCAAATTTCAACAGCACCCGACGGGAAAACCCGATCGCAATAGCATGGTCTGCTAAGGATTTTGTTTCTAAATCAATGTTAAACGATCGAAGCTTTTGTGGAACTTACGGAACTCTGCTGTAAACTTTTTACCATGATATACCCTGCGATCGCCTGTTTTCGGAAAAATCTTAAAAATCTATCAATGGATTAGTGCGATCTGTTATACCATTTTCCGCTGCTGGTAGGGAATTAGAGAAGAGCGATCGCCCGTTATCAGTAAATATACTGACATCCTTCGAGAGTTCGACGGCCCGGATTCGCATAGTCTAAGGAACTTGAGACACCAGCGCGCAAGACTGGCCCGGAGGCAAAAATCGGCAGATTATACTGTATTTAAGGAATGAAAATTTAATAACTTAAGCGATTGCTCGTTACTTTCGCTCTGCCTGGTAATGCAGATAGGCGAGGAAGAGCCTCTCTTTTCCTTGCCGATCGCTGGAAACAGAGGAGTGTGGCAGATGTTTAATTTATTAAATTTTCGTTCCTAAAGCCCGCGCCAGTCAGTCGATTTGAGATTTTAGATACTTCGACTTCGCCCTACAAGTTTGAGATTTACTCCACAGATGAATCAGGGAGCAGGAACAATAGCCTAAAATTTTAGTTGTGTGGGGGGCGGTTTACCTGATTTTTTTGTTGCTAAAAATGTCAGTCAAGCGAGCCCCTACCGCATCCCAAAAAACCTAAAAGCGGGCGCGAGTGAAGAATCACGAAATCACAGCCAGAAGATGAAAGCAAAACCCGCCTGACCCATCGAATGTTTATTTTTACCCACTTATTTGGTATATAAAAACGAGTTATTCAAGCGCAAGTCTTAAACCCATCGACCCACAACAACCCTCACCGTTCCATCCGCCAAAGTTTCCTCTTCTTCAACATGAAAACCCTCGGACTCCACCGCCGCCATCAACTGGCGGCGCGCGTATTTCTGACTAATTGAATTGACAAATTCCTGCTGGTTAATTCTAGCGCCCCAAAAATCCGCAACCAATTCGTACTTCTCTCCGTTGCGACGAAACCCCAAATCGTAACCGTTGGATTGCCGAATCACGTACTCGGCATTAGTTTTGTCGCCCCGATCACCCCGCACCTGCACGTTGGACTCTACGTTATAACCCAACTCTTCTAACACTTGATGCAGCAGTTCGCCGTTGGTGATTTGAACCTCGATCGTTGTGAAGTGTGACATATCACTTTCAGATTTTTGTGTGAAACGCTGATTAGATTATAATAGCATCCACAGCCACCGTCAATAACTTAGGACTTGCGCTATTTAACTCGATTTTTACGATAGATATAGAGATTTGCAGAGTTACACCAATTTCATGTAGCGCTAGATATTACCCCCCCAACCCCCCCGAACTCGCGGGGGGGCTAAGACTTCATCAGCATATTTTTAGAAAAATGGTATTATACCTGCACATCAACCCGCTTGAAATGCGCTTTTGTCTGCCACGCCCTGTCATTTCCGAATTTCAATTTTTCAATAGATACTCTACCGATAAAAAAGCAACTTTAGAGACGCAATTTTAACCATAGCTTAATAATTATTTACCCATTTTTTAATTTTATAATCTAAAGCTTGTTACGGGTAACTTGAAGTGTCTAAAATCTAAAACCTCAAATCTAAAGTTAACGGATCTCGGATTCGATCGCGCGTGCGTCAGTCAGCGTCGGCAACCGATCGAGCGGACTGAATTCCGCACGCGCGATCGAGCCGTTTTTGTTATGCTAATCTACCGGACATGGTGTTACACCATGTTAGGTTTTAGGTTTTAGGTTTTAGATTTGAATCGCTGTTCCCTAGCGATCGCCCCGATCGCACTTTTGTGAGCGGTGGCTATATTTCAAAATTCCCGATTCCCAATTCTTGAGTGCGTGAATATACGCAGACCAATATAAAAAATTTATAATTGTATGTCTTGTGCAAGGCTAACATTGCGAAACCTATTTTTAAAATACTACACGTACTCACCGTAAAAATACGTATGCGCCGGCATTATTCAGCTTGTTGTCAACCTTTAAATAGTCGCCAGAAAGCCAGACAGCGCCGCAATTACTGAATACTTTAAACAAGATTTAAACTATCGCATCTGGCTCGGATGAGTATCAGGGCGAACTGTAATATTTCACTGAAAAAGTTTATGCTTAAAAGATAGCCCGGGATTAAATATACAGTACATCCCAGAGTAACCATGTCATACTGCAACCAATCCATCTGTCGATCGCGCAATCCTGCTGAAACGTGCGACACTGCTGCGAGTTGGCAGCTTATAGCCGATCGACTAACGGTAGAATTAAGCAACACGCGCGCAAAGCTTCATGCCGAAATCGATCGGCTAAAACAAGAAAACGAAACCCTCCACGCCGCCCTCAGTTGTTCCCCGATTTTCCTGTGGGCAACCGACAAAGACGGCAGGTTAACCCTTGCATCCGACAAAGGATTAGAAAATTTGGGACTCAAACCACCTGTAACTGTCGGGCTGTCGATTTTTGAAGTTTACGGCAGCCAGCCAGATATCTTAGAAAATATTGCCGGGGTACTAGCAGGAAACGATCGCACTTGGAATGCCCCTATCGGGCATTTTATTCACGAAATTCGATCGACAGCGCTGCGAGATGCCAGCGGGGAAATTGTCGGGGCTGTCGGTGTTTCTACTGATATTAGCGATCGACTTTTGGCGATCGCAACCCTCGAAACGGCAAATCAAGAATTAGAAAACAGACTTCAGCAGCAAACAGCAGCCTTCAATGCAGCACTTGCCGAAAGCGAAAAAAAGTACCGCAGCCTTGTAGAAACCTCCCAAGAACTTATTTGGTCGATCGATATTCAAGGCATCTTAACTTTTGTCAATACCGCCGCCAAACGCATCTACGGTTACGAGCCCCCAGAAATGATCGGCCGCCGCTTTACCGAATTTTTACTTCCCCAACAAAAAACCAGACAAATAGAAATATTTGCACAACTGTTAGCTAGAACAAGTATTCAGCCACAAACACCCAATTCTCCCTACGAAATAGAACAGGTTCGCAAAGACGGTACTCCCGTCCACCTGCGCGTCAACAGCATCATCAACCAAGCTGAAAACGGCGCTATTTTAGGTCTGTGCGGAACCGCAACAGATATTAGCGATCACAAGCGATCGGAAGAAGCACTCCAAGAAGCCACAGACCAACTTCGCGCCGTCTTGGATGCAGTGCCCGGACTCATTTCTTGGATCGGTTCAGATTTGCGGTATATAGGAGTCAACCAGCACCTAGCAACCTCCTTCAAACTATCTCCAGAAAGCTTTGTCGGTCAAGAAATCAACTTTCTCGACAAAGGCTCAACTTTTGGAGAACTGATCCGAAACTTTTTTGACAGTTCATCTCAGCAAAGCTGGCAAGAAATAGACATAGAAATTAACGGCAGCATCCGCAATTATCTGATAGTAGCTCAGAAATATCATCAAGGAACCGCAGCAGTTTCGGTAGGAATAGACATTACCGACCGCAAGCGCGCCGAAGCTCAAAAAACCGAATTAATCACTTCTCTGCAAGAATCTGAGCGCAAATTACGCAGCCTTTACGAAGCCACCAGCGACGCAGTAATGCTACTAGACGAACAAGCATTTTTTGACTGTAACGTCGCCACCTTAAGAATGTTCGGCTGTAGCAATCAACAACAGTTCTACGGGAAGAAACCAGGCGAATTTTCCCCGCAATTTCAGCCCAACGGACAAGACTCATGCAGTTTAGCCGCCCAGCAAATATCCATAGCAATGCAAACAGGTAGCTGTCGCTTTGACTGGGTACACAAACGGCTAGACGGTTCAGAATTTCCCGCCGAAGTGCTGTTAAATGCAATGGAAATTAACGGCCGCAAAGTAATTCAAGCAGTAGTGCGAGACATTACCGACCGCAAGCGCGACGAAGATCGGATCAAAGCATCCCTCGCAGAAAAAGAAGTCCTCCTCCAAGAAATTCACCACCGCGTCAAAAATAACCTTCAAGTTATTTCCAGTTTGCTCAAACTTCAGTCCCGCTACATCCAAGACAACCGGGTTACTGAAATGTTACAAGAAAGTCAAAACCGAGTCAGGTCAATGGCCCTGGTTCACGAACAATTGTATCAATCCAAAGACTTTTCAAACATTGACTTTGCTGAATACATCCAAAATCTCGCCCACAATTTATTCCAAGCTTATGAAAATCATGCAGAAAGCGTAAAATTGCAAACAAATATTGCGCCGTGTTCTATGAATATTGACACGGCAGTTCCTTGTGGCTTAATTATCAACGAACTTGTGACAAATTCCCTCAAGTATGCTTTTAAAGGACAAACTCAAGGTACAATCAACATAGATTTTACCTTAGAAAATAACAGCGTTTGCGTGCTAAATGTGAGCGACAGCGGCATGGGTTTTCCCCAAGACTTAGATTATCGAAATGCCCGAACATTGGGTTTGCGGCTTGTCGGGTCTTTAGTCAAGCAAATTCGGGGGGAAATAGAACTGTTAGAAACAACAGGCACGACTTTTAAAATAACATTTGCCAAACAAAAATAGCCATTTTCGGAGGAAAAATTATGTCCAACAAAAAAATCCTGATAGTTGAAGACGAAAGCATTATCGCCGAAGACATTTCCGACAGTTTAATATCTCTGGGATATAGAATCACTGATATTGTCTATTCAGGAGAAGAAGCGATTCAATCGGCAACAAGATTGCGACCAGATTTAGTTTTGATGGATGTTAACCTGCAAGGAGAAATCGACGGCATTACAGCAGCAGAAGAAATTCGATCGCGCTTTCAAATCCCGGTAGTTTATCTAACAGCCTATGCTGACGAAAATACTTTGCGGCGGGTCAATTCAACCAAACCATTCGGCTATATTGTCAAACCATTTGAAGAAAAAAACTTGCACACAACTATTCAAATAGCTCTCCACCGACATCAGCACGACTGCTTGACAAACTTGCCAAATCGTTCGCTGTTACGAGAGCAACTAAGTCAGGTATTGGAAAAGCACAAAGAAGAGCCAGCAATCGTTCCCGTTGTCACTCTCAGTATAGATAAAATTAACAGGATTAACAGTACCTTGGGACACGATATTGGCGACTTTGTACTTTGCAAAGTTGCCGAAAGGCTGAGCAACTGCACGGAGAAAATTAATATGGTGGCTCGTTTGGAAGCTGCTGAATTTGCAATTATTCTCGAACCAGTTGCCAAAAAACAAGATGCGGCCAAGATTGCTCAAAATATTTTAGATATTGTAGCCCAACCTATAATAGCCAGAGACTCGGAACTGTACGTCACGGCGAGTATCGGCATTTGTTTATCTCCCAGCGACGGCAGCAAGGGAGACGAACTGCTGAAAAATGCTTATACAGCTATGTACAACTCTCAGGAAGCCGGAGGCAATAAATATAAATTTTATACTGCAAAAAATGCGAGTATTTCTATTAACAGACTTGTGCAAGAAAATTGCCTTCGCAATGCTTTAAAACGTTCTGAATTTGAAGTTTACTATGAGCCAAAAATAGAAATTAAAACAGGAAAGATTATTGGTTCTGAAGCTTTAGTGCGCTGGAATCATCCAGAAAGGGGCAGAGTTTCCCCTGGAGAATTTATTCCAATGGCTGAAGAAATGGGCTTGATTGCACCGCTAGGCGAATGGGTTTTAGAGACTGCTTGCAGGCAAACTAAAGCGTGGCAAACTGAGGGTTTGCCTCCGCTGCGGGTAGCAGTCAATGTGTCAGCCCGCCAGTTTGAATGCGAAAATTTGACGGAGAGAGTCAGCCAGATATTGAGAGAAACGAATCTCGATCCTAAATGTCTGGAATTAGAATTGACGGAAGGTCTGATTTTGCAAGATGAAACTGCTGCGGCTGGAGCTTTTAAGGTGTGGAGAGATATGGGGATTAGGATAGCGATTGATGATTTTGGGACTGGGTATTCTTCTTTGAGTTATCCGAAACGCTTTGTATTTGATGCGCTCAAAATTGACAAGAGTTTTATTCGCGATATTGCGGACGATCGCCAAAATGCAGCGATTACAGTAGCGATTATTCAAATGGCGCACTCTCTGAATATGACTGTGATTGCTGAGGGGGTAGAAAATGAGCGGGAACTTGCTTTTTTGTGTGCCCGCGATTGCGACGAAATTCAAGGCTATTTTTTCAGTCAGGCTTTACCAGCGGCTGAGTTTGAGGCTTTGCTCAAAAGCGATAAGCGTTGGGATTTATAGCGGTTTTCAGGTAAGCCATCTCATATCAGATCGTACCCAAAAACGGTTCGCGCGTGCGGACTTTAGTCCGCAAAAGAGAGCGGACTAAAGTCTACACGCGCGATCGAATTTTATCGGGAGCATCTGGTGTTTTGCATTTATAGTGCGAGCGTCCCCGCTCGCGTATTGTACTCGCGAGCGGGGACGCTCGCACTATAATAAAAATGCTTTTTGCAAAACACCAGATGCTCCCATTTTATCGTGATAGATCGACCAAACGCGATATGAAACATCTGCCATAATTCAATACGGTTCACTTAACATATTTATGCCCCGGAGATCCCCCTAAATCCCCCTTAAGAAGGGGGACTTTGAGAGCATTCTTGTCCCACCCCCTACTCCCCTTTTTAAGGGGGGTTAGGGGGGATCGTCTTAAGTAAACCGTATTGTGCCACAATTCTCTTTCTCCAGAAGCGCCGAGGTCAAAAGAGGCAGAGCATAAGAATCTGCATTACCAGGCAGAGCCTGGTAACGAGCAAGAGGCGATTTTTAACCGTAAAGACTCGCCACATATTCGCCGTAACCGTTATAGGGCAAAGTCGGGCGAGTTTCCCACGACCAACTGTTACCGGGGCCGACGACTCTTTCGCTGGCTTGAGACCATCTGGGGTGAGGTTGGTCGGGGTTAACATTTGCTTCAAAAGCGTATTCGTTGGGGCCGATTGTATTCCAAAAAGTAGCGGGCTGTTTTTCGACAAATTCAATTTTGACGATCGACTTTGCGCCCTTAAAACCGTACTTCCAAGGCATCACTTGTCGCAGCGGCGCACCATTTTGTTTTGGTAGCCGCCGCCCGTACAAACCCGTAGCAAAAAATGCTAAATCGTTGGCCATTTCCTCGATCCGCAGACCTTCAGTGTAAGGCCAAGGATAAAATTGTGACATCAAACCGGGGCCGGGAGTAATTTTTTTGTCATAAAACGAAGTGAAGCGAACGAATTTAGCATTTGATTGTGGTTCGACATCAGCCATGAGTAATTTCATGGGAAATCCAACCCAAGGAACTACCATTGCCCATGCTTCTACGCAGCGAAATCGATAAACTCGTTCTTCGATGGGAAATTTTTTGTAGATATCGTCAATGTCGTAGGTGCGGGGATTTTTTACTAAACCTGCTACTTCTACTTTCCAGTTTTCTGTTGGCAAAGCTTGAGCGGCTTGCCAAATAGATTTTGTGCCGCCGTATTCGTAAAAGTTGTTATATTTTGTAGCTAAGGCTTCGTCGGTAATTGCTCGATCGACTTTTGCGAAGTTAGAATTCCGGGTCAATCCGTCGTAGGCTTGGGTTGAGCCTTTGTCCAGAGCCGTTTTTGAGCTATCACTGCTTTGACAGCCTGTCAGCGGCAGCAATGAAGCAGTCACGCCAGCGCCGATTACATTTGTCATGAAGCGGCGGCGGTTGAGAAAGGCTGTTTCTGAGGTAATTTGGGGAGCGATAATTTCCCAAGATTTAGGAATGCGAATGAAGGGCATAAGTAATAGTTAAAAATTAGTAGTTCGTCGGGCGAAAGTTGCCCAAATTTCAATTTTTTAGTTTATTTGAAATTTGAGATTGACTCAGGGCGAACGGAGGATAGGGGAGTTTTGACAATGCCTCGCGATGGCTTGACTTGCTGCGAGCAAAATTATTGTATCCGCAATGACAGTATAGCCTAATTCGTTGAGAGCGAGTTCTGCCGAACAATGTCACGGCACGCGGGCGATCGACCTATTATACCAATTTCATAAAGTAGCGCTAGATCTTACCCCCCCAACCCCCCCGCGAGTTCGGGGGGGCTAGGACTTCACCCATAACACATCTTTAGAAAAATGGTATTAAATCTCCCTCGCAGGAAAGTCAGCAATAATTAACGCGCGATCGACCGCAGGAATTGTCACTAAAATCTGGGAAACAATTATCATTAAGCAAAGCAATGATTCAAATTATTTAATTTGTCCACAGGAAGCGGCACGCACCGCCCCGCTTTCTCTCCCACTCCTGGCTTTAAGTCGGACGGGGGTCTCCAGCGGAAAGAGAAATGAGTTACTGCATCAATCCCAATTGCCAGAATCCAGAAAATCTCGATCGCGCCACAGCCTGCAAAAGCTGCGAGTCAAACTTGCTGCTCAAAGGCCGCTACCGAGTATTTCACCCCCTCGGTAAAAGTCTCGGTTGCCGCACCTTCTTAGCAGTCGATGAAGACCAACCAGCCCAACCCCGCTGCGTCATTCAACAGTTCAGCGGCCGGGTGCCCTCAGTCGCCGATGGCGCACAGCCAAACCGGACATTTCGCAGCGAAGCCAGCGTCCTCGACGAATTGGGCAAACATCCCCAAATACCGAAACTGCAGGCATTTTTTGAAGTCGAAGGCTGCCAGTATTTAGTGCAAGAATACATCCCCGGTCGCAATTTGGCCGATCGACTTTCGCAAAAAGGCGTACTGAAAGAAATTCACATTTGGTATTTGCTGAGCGAATTGTTGCCCGTCCTGCAACTGGTTCACGACCATCAACTAATTCACCGAGACATCAAACCCTCCAATATTATTCACCGCAAAACCCCCCAAACCAGCCTAGCAACGGCCGGAAAAGAGGATGTAGGTACAGGGCCCTTGGAGGATGAATCAGGGCTGGTTTTAGTCGATTTCGGCGCGGCAATTCCTGCCAACAGCCGGCCGCTGAAAACAGAAACAGTGACTGGTTCTGCCGAATACGCCGCTCCCGAACAAATTAAAGGTCAAGCTATTTTTAGCAGCGACATCTACAGTTTGGGCGTGACTTGCATTCACTTGTTAACGGGAATGTCGCCCTTTGATTTGTTTGATATCAAAGGGGACGCTTGGGCCTGGAGGCACTATTTGAAAATACCAGTTTCGAGCCGACTCGGCCGCATACTGGATAAAATGGTAGAACGAGAAGCATCAAAACGCTATCGATCGACCGAAGCAATTCTCAAAGACCTGAAATACGGCCCGACACCGATAGAGGCGATCGTCAGCAAACCCAAGGTGACTTTGGCTTTGTGGGGAGGAGCCGCCGTTGCCCTAATTTCAGTGCTGCTGGGTTCTGGCTTGTCATCGAGAGTACCGGACGCTTTCACCTCTTCGGAGCCGGTTTCCACCATTCCCGAAATTCGGTTCGATCCGCCCCCCATGCAGAATTTCAGCAGTGAGCCATTGCAGTCAGGCCCTGCAGTTCGCACTCTCGCAGAGCAAGACAAAAACCCGGTGTGGGCTGTAGCAGTCACTCCCAACGGCCGCGTCATAGTCAGCGGCAACAATGACGGGACAATTCGCCTCCTGCACAAGCGTCACGGCAAAATACTCCAAGTGATCTCAGCACATTTGGGGCCCGTGTGGTCGGTGGCCGTCAGTCCCGACGGCAGGACGATCGCCAGCGGTGGTGCAGACGGTACGATTAAATTGTGGAATTTCTATTCTGGCAAGTTAATTCGGACGTTGGACGGAGACACAGACGGCGTGTTCTCAGTTGTTTTCAGTCCCGACGGCCAAGCCCTCGCCAGTGTGGGTAAAGACAATACATTGAAACTGTGGCAAGTCGAAGGCGGTGCCGAGTTGCAAACCCTCAAGGGGATTACCGACGAAGTGCATTCAGTGGCTTTCAGTCCCGATAAAGACATTTTGTTTACTGGCAACGGCGACGGTACGATCAAGATGTGGAATTGGAAGACAGGAGCATTCCAAGCCACTCTCACGGGTCATGTGGATGCTGTTTCGGCTCTTACCGTCAGCCCGGATGGTAATATTTTGGGCAGCGGCGGTTGGGACAACACGGTGAGGATTTGGGATGTCGCCACGAATCACGGCCCCGAACCGGCCACAGTGACTTTTACCCGTCATGCCGATCGCATTCAGTCTTTAGCTTTCAGTCCCGACAGCGAGACGCTAGCCAGCGGCGATTTGAGCGGTACTATCAAGCTGTGGGCGATGGATGGCGGGGAACAGGGTACGCTCAAAGGTCATTCGACTTGGGTGGAATTGGCTTTTAACCCTCAAGACAAAACCCTGATCAGCGGCAGTTATGACGACACGATTAAGGTTTGGCGACTGTCTCCTTGATTTTTGTATTCTTTCTTTGAACAATCTTCAACCAAAATCTTTGATTTGGTTGGGGATTGTTCAAAACTAGGCGATTTAAATTGCTTAAGAATCAAACTTTCGTCCCAGCAGGTTGAAGATCGGAAAATTTATGACCGCAAATTCCGAGTTAACACAGCAGTATTTGTCAGCGGGCGAGAACCTGCAGAAATCTGGAAAATTTGAGGAGGCGATCGCCCAATACCAACAAATATTAGCACTCAAACCGGATGCGGCTGTTGCACGCAATAAAATAGCAGAAGTTTATTATGCCCAACAGAAATATGTAGAGGCGATCGCCTGCTGCTACCAAACACTGCGCCATCAACCCAATTTCGCCCCAGCCTACAAAACTCTAGGCAATATCCTGCAAGCCCAAGGCAAAATAGAAGCGGCGGCGCGCGCCTACTCAAAGGCGATCGAATTCGACCCAAAATTAGTCGCAGCCTATGTTAATCTAGGCAGTATGTGTTACAAACAAGGCTTGCTAGACGAGGCAATAACTTACTACCAAAAGGCGATCGCCCAGCAGCCAGACTTAGCCGCCGCTTACTGGAACTTAGGCAAAGTATTAGAACAGCAAGGGCGAATTAATGAAGGTTTAATATATCAAGAAAAAGCTTTAAAATTACAGCCAGAATTAGCCAAGTAGTTGTAGGGTGCGCATTGCGCACCGGCTAATCTTGTAGGGTGCGCATTGCACGAAAAAGTCAACAGGTGCCGGCGCGGTGAGTGTCTAAGTCAACTGGTGTGCAGTGCACACCCTACAAGATATTTAGTTATAATAAAAATTATAAAACAAGATTATTTCAACAAAATTAAAGCATATTTACCAGGAAAAAGACTATGAATTTAGAAGCCAAAAATCAAGACCAACAGCACCCGCAATACAAACGCGATCGAGCCACCGTCGATAGTTTCTTAGGAAAAGAACCAAACGATCACAATTTATCAGAATTAGCAAGATTAATCATTCGCTACCGAGGATTTCCCGGCGCTAGAGACATCCAAAGAGACTTAAAACAAGCACTGGAACAATGGAATTATACCGAAGAAACTCTTTACGAACAAACCCGTAAAATTCATGCCAAAGGTGAGGTTTATCGCCGACTAAAAAACGATCAAGAAGATTGGGTTTAATCAAGTCTTCAACCCGCGCAGGCGGGTTTTGTTTGTGTAGACGCGGTTTCAACCGCCGTCTTAATCAAGTCTTCAACCCGCGCAGGCGGGTTTTGTTTGTGTAGACGCGGTTTCAACCGCCGTCTTATCTAAAAAACCCGATCGCACTGGGCCAGAATCAATCAGGACACAACAATATTGTGTCCCTACAAATCCCTTCTAAACCATCTCCGGCGAAACCTGCATTGCAGGCTGCGGCTGGAACTGGAACAGCGAATAAACCACATTCCGGCGAATATCCGTCATCATGTCCAAAAACAGCTCGTAACCTTCAGTTTTGTACTCAATTAGCGGGTCTTTTTGTCCGTAACCGCGCAATCCCACAGATTCGCGCAAAGCATCCATTTGCTGCAAGTGTTCCCGCCACAAAGTATCAATTTGCTGCAAGATAAAGAACCGCTCAGCATCGCGCATCAATTCGGATCGGATGGCATTAACTTCAGCTTCCTTCATATCGTAAGCATTGCGGACTTGTTCGTGGAGGAATGTTTTAATTTCCTCAACTGACAAATCTTCTAATTGATCCGGAGTCATGTCAGCCAGCAGATAAACAAATTCCTTCACCTTGCTGACAAGTTTGTCGAGTTCCCATTCTTCCGAAGGTAAATCGGGATTGATGTATGCTCCCACGATGTCATCCATCGTTTGTTCCGCATACTTAATTACCTGTTCCTTCGAGTCCAAACCTTCCAAGACTCGGCGGCGTTCCGCATAGATGGCTCGACGCTGATTGTTCATCACTTCGTCGTATTCAAATACCTGTTTGCGGATGTCGTAATAGTAGGTTTCGACTTTTTTCTGAGCGCCTTCGAGGGAACGAGTCAGCATTCCAGATTCGATCGGCATATCTTCCTCAACACCAAAAGCCTTCATCAAACCAGCCACCCGTTCGCCGCCGAAAATTCTGAGCAAATTGTCTTCCAAACTCAAGAAAAACCGCGTAGAACCCGGGTCTCCTTGCCGTCCCGCCCGGCCCCGCAACTGATTGTCAATCCGGCGCGATTCGTGGCGTTCCGTACCGATGACGTGCAAGCCTCCCAACTGCACCACTTCATCGTGTTCGGTGCTCGTAAAAGCATCGTACTCGCTGCGAGTTAAATTGTAAGCTTCCCGCAATTTTTGAATTACGATGTCTTTTGTTGGTGCTTTTTCCGAGGCTACAGCCACGATATCATCGGCTTGTAATTCCGAGAGCGATCGCTCCCCGTACTCCTTCACCGCCAATTCCACCGACGCTTTCAGCATTTGCTCAGCATTTTTCGATAGCTGCGTCGGGAAAATTTGCGCCGAAGCTTTCCAAGACTTGACCTTTTTGGCAGGTTGACCAAAACCTTGAGGTGCGGGGCGGCCGCCAATACCGGGCGCTTGCACCAGCGAAAAGTCTTCTCCATCCTCTGGCTGCACGATCCGGGGCATCAGATACTCGCGCAACTTCAGGCGGCCCATGTACTCAGAATTACCGCCCAGAATGATGTCTGTACCGCGTCCCGCCATGTTTGTGGCGATCGTCACAGCAGATTTCCGTCCGGCTTGAGCGATAATTTCCGACTCCCGCTCGACATTTTCCGGTTTAGCGTTGAGCAAATTGTGAGGAATTTTGCGTTCCTGGAGCAGCCGCGACAGCAACTCCGACTTTTCCACGCTCGTCGTGCCCACCAGCACCGGGCGACCGAGTTCGTGCATTTCGGCGCATTCTTGGGCGATCGCACTCCACTTGCCTGCCTCCGCCTTGTAAACCATATCTGAAAGGTCGCCACGGCTCGGAATCCGGTTAGTGGGAATCAACGTGACTTCCAGACTGTAAATTTTCTCAAACTCGGTTTCCTCAGTCTTCGCCGTCCCAGTCATCCCCGACAGCTTCGGATACAGCAAAAAGAAATTCTGATAAGTAATCGTCGCCAGTGTCTGAGTTTCCGGTTGAATTTCCGCGTGTTCTTTCGCCTCGATAGCCTGGTGCAAACCGTCACTCCAGCGCCGTCCGGGCATCACCCGGCCCGTAAATTCATCGACAATCACCACTTCGCGATCGGCATTGACAATGTAGTTAATATCCTTAATAAACAATTCCTTCGCCTTAATCGCATTAAAAATGTAATGCGCCCAAGGGTCAGCCGGGTCGTACAAATCCGTAACGCCCAACAAATTCTCAGCTTCACCAAACCCTTCATCGGTCAACAGCACATTCCGCGCCTTTTCGTCAACCTCGTAATGTTCCTCATTTTCCTTGACCAAAGCAGCAGCCACCTCAGCCGCCCGCAGATACTTCTCGCTGGGGCGTTCTACCTGGCCCGAAATAATCAGAGGTGTCCGAGCTTCATCGATCAGCACCGAGTCAACCTCATCAATCACGCAAAAATTAAAAGGACGCTGGACTACATCTTCCATCACAGTAGCCATATTGTCCCGCAAATAATCAAAACCCACTTCGCTGTTCGTCGCGTAGGTAATATCGCAGTTATAATTTTTCTTGCGTTCCGCCTGATCCATGCCCTGCTGGATCAACCCTACCGTCAATCCCAAGAAGCGGTGCACCTGCCCCATCCATTCCGCGTCCCGTCTTGCGAGATAATCGTTGACGGTGATGATGTGTACGCCTTTACCTTTGAGGCCGTTTAGGTAAGCCGGCAGCGTCGCCACCAGAGTTTTGCCTTCACCGGTTTTCATTTCGGCAATTTGGCCTTTGTGCAGGATGATGCCGCCGAGGAGTTGGACATCAAAGTGGCGCATTCCCAAAACCCGCTGTCCCGCTTCCCGCACCACTGCAAAAGCTTCGGGCAAGATTTCGTCGAGGATTTCTTTCTCTTCGTTTAGAGATTTAGCTTTGGCCAGACGTTCTTTAAACTCCGCTGTTTTGCCTCTAAGGTCGTCGTCTGAGAGGGCGCGGAAGTCTTCTTCCAAAATATTGATATCAGCTACCCAAGGCTGAAATTTTCTCAGTTTGCGCGCGTTGGGGTCGCCTAGCAGATTTTTAAACATGGCAGGAGAGGCAGATTTTTAATAATTTAGCTAGTAGCTTTCAGATTGAGGGACTGTAGTGTTAGCCACAGGATTTACCTTTCCCGATTGTAGCAGAAGACCGGGCGGTTGAAACCGCGTCTATACAGACAAAACCCGGATGGTGCGCGGGTTGAATAAGACCAGACAATTGAAATTATGTGATTGTATTCAGTCCGCGGAGGCGGACTTGGTTTGTATAGACGCGGTTTCAACCGCCGTCTCATCTATGAAGCATTCCCCGACTCCTGGGGGCGCGGTATTTCGTAACTCAGGAAATCGTAAGCCATTTTCGTATTTGGAAAAATTGCCTGGGCTTCCTTGAGCAAATCATCTAGGACGATCGCATTTCCCGGAGCATAACGCGGGCTAAAATGGGTCATAATTAACTGTTTGGCCCCAGCGAGCAAAGCAACTTGAGCGGCCATTGTCGAAGTTGAATGCAGGCGATCGAAGGCCATTTGAGCATCTTGATGAGCAAAAGTCGCTTCGTGCACCAACAAATCAGCATCCTTCGCCAATGCCACCGCGCTGTCACAAAAAACCGTGTCAGTACAATACACAAATTTGCGCCCAACTTGATCCGGGCCACAAAAATCAGTACCTTTAAACTGTCGCCCATCCGATAACTTTACCGTCTTTCCTTGTTTTAATTGGCCGTAAACTGGCCCGGAAGGAATACCCACAGCCTTCGCTTTTTCAACATCAAAATGTCCCGGACGGTCTTTTTCGGTGACACGATAACCAAAAGCAGTTACTCGGTGTTTCAAAGGAGCGCAACTAACAATATATTCGTCATCTTCATAGATAACTCCCTCATGACTTTTGTGCACTTTCACCGGGTAAGAAAAATGAGTTTGAGAATAGCGAACGCCAGCTTGCAAATATTCTTCAAGTCCCGGAGGCCCATAAAGATCGATGCGCTTGACATTCCCCGCCAAACCGCAGCTAGCCATCAAACCCATTAAGCCGAAAATGTGGTCGCCGTGCAGGTGAGTGATGAAAATGCGGCTCAGTTGGCTGACTTTGAGCTCGCTTCGCAGAAACTGATGCTGAGTTCCTTCGCCACAGTCAAACAGCCAGAGTTCCGCTCGCTGGGGCAAGCGCAGGGCGATGCTGGAAACGTTGCGCGATCGCGTGGGGACACCGGAGCTAGTTCCGAGAAATGTAATCTGCAAGAGTCAAACAACCTCAATTAAATCTTAAAAAATATGTTACATATATCCAGAGTGCGGCTAATCCGACATTCAGGAAATAGTCGCAGGCGGGAACCGGGGTAAATCGCTGTTGCTGCGAGCATCGATTCGCTCCCATCATTTTGATCAGCGCACCAAGTGCCAAACCCAATTCTAACGTTTTCTTTCTGCCGTTCTTCTTCCTTTTTCCCGAACCTTCCCTTTCGATTAAAAATTCTCATCATATAGCACAGGAGGAAATTTTTCAAATGCAGTCAGGAGTGTTCTTTGGTTCCGTTCTTTCGACATTAAAAAAACGCTATTTTTGGATTTCGCTGTTCTTGTGGCTGGTCATGGTAGCCCCAGCACAGGCCGCGCTGATTTTGCGAGTTGCGGTACAAGACGGGACAAGTCAGATTAAGGTCGGCAGTTCTACTAAGGCTGCAATCCGCGACGGTAGCGGGCGCAATTTGGGCGAACTGTCGGCAAATAGTTCTCAGTCGGCTCAATTTCGATCGGGAACTGTGGCAATTGGCCGCTGGGCTGCCAATCAAATTTGGATCGAGCCGACCGGAAACGGTTATGTTTGGATTGGCGATCGATGGTATCGGGGACGCACGCTTCTAGTTCCCGAAAAAGGAGCCTTAACCGCCGTCAACTACGTCGATATCGAACAGTATCTCTACAGCGTTCTCGGCGCCGAAATGAGTGGCAATTGGCCTCAAGAGGCTTTGAAAGCCCAAGCAGTCGCCGCCCGTTCCTACGCTCTCCACAAGCGCCTCAAAAGCGAAACCGACCTTTACGATGTGGACGACACTCAGTCATCGCAGGTTTACAAAGGACTGCAAACAGAATCTTCAGGCACTTATTCGGCAGTCGATGCTACCGCCGGTCAAGTTCTCACTTACAACGGTCAGATAATTTTAGCCGCTTTCCACTCTGCGTCTGGCGGACATACTGAAAATGTCGAGGATGTTTGGACGGAACCTCTGCCTTACCTACGGGCTGTTCCCGATTTTGACCAAGGCGCGCCGGTTTACCAGTGGAAAGAAAATTTTTCCCGCGCTCAAATGAGCAGCAAGATTTCTGGCGTGGGGAATGTGATCTCGATGAAGCCAGAACGCACTACCGCTCACGGCAGCGTTTTGTCCATGAAAGTAGTCGGAGATAGCGGTTCTAGGGTGATGACTGGGGCAGATTTACGTCGGGTTCTGAGTTTGAGGAGCACGCGGTTTACCGTGATTCCTCAGTACGGAGGCGGTGCGAGCGCCACTAAGAACAGAGGCCAAGCTCCTATCGGTTTTCAAGTTGCTGGCAAAGGTTTCGGTCACGCTGTGGGCATGAGTCAGTGGGGAGCCTACAATTTGGCCAGGCAGGGATACGGCTACCAGCAGATTTTGTTGCACTATTACCGGGGCGCTGCTTTGGCTAGAATTGCTGTGCAGTAACTGCTGGGAAGAAGGGAGAGTGGGAGGGGAGCATCTGTGTTTTGCAAAAAGCATTTTTTTTCACTGGTTCCCCGGCTCTGCCTGGTAACGAGTAGTCCCACAAATCATAACTGGTTCCCAGGCAGAGCCGGGGAACCCATGTAAGCGAGACTCTGCCTCGTAGGCTGCGAAGATGGAGGCAGAGCCTCCGGATCTGCGTTACCAGGCTCTGCCTGGTAACGAGTAAATGACTAATGACTAATGACCAATGATCAATGACTAATGACTAATGCCCAATGACTAATGCCCTGTTTGGCCAATGCCCAATGCCCTGTTTGGCCAATGCCCAATGCCCTGTTTGGCCAATGCCCAATGACTAATGACTAATGACCAATGACTAATGACTAATGACTAATGACTAATGACTAACTACATTAAGGATAACTATGCAAAAGTGGGAATATTTGTTTGTGGATGCAAATATGTATCCTTTTGGCAATAAGCTGATTAGTTTATTCAAAAACCTGTTATACTGTTTTCAGCAGCGTCATAGAGATATACGCATAGCGTGAATGTCTCAATAGTCTAGAACTTTCCTAGAACGCTGTAACCCTTACTGAACATTGAAAACAGAATATGCAAGCAAGAAACACAGCACCCAAGCCCCTAGTCTCTGTCTACGCTGAGAAGGGTGTTCTAGCCTTCCGATTCAGCAGCAAGTACAATCCGTTGTTTGAAATCTTGGACGGTAAAGCA
>Ga0105047_10004104_pt1 | contig 25472 bp, 20 predicted proteins | sample MAT04_FD_78384 | JGI IMG/M metagenome (GOLD analysis project Ga0105047, IMG submission 78384) | Freshwater microbial communities from Lake Fryxell liftoff mats and glacier meltwater in Antarctica - MAT-04 (megahit assembly) | ecosystem: Environmental > Aquatic > Freshwater > Ice > Liftoff...
CGAACAGCACCGCGAACAGCACCGCGAACGCGCCGGTGGCCGTCGAGTTGTTCAGGCGGAAGCGGGCGACCATGAGCGGGGAAATGAAGCGACGAACGGCTGGTCAGGCGACGGCGGGCGCCATCGCCGGTCTCACCCGTCGATACAGGGTAGATCAGCGCTCTGCCAACGTCCCGTCGGGCTCCTCGGTTCCATCCTGCGCCGGCTCGCCGACCTTCACCCCTGCGTGGCCCCCGACCCGAGCGCGTTCGGAAGTCGGTCCCGCCACGCGGTGACGGCATCATCGAGATCGATGTCCACAAGACCTTTCACCACCAGTCGGCGACCGCTCGCGACCCCCAGTCGTGTCGTTGCGACACCAGCTTCCTCACAACGTCGGAGCACCTCGGGCCCATCGTCGGGGGCCACACACACCAACACCCGACCCACACATTCGCCGAGGAGTTCCCGGTGATCCGCGATGCGCGCCACGTGGAACCCGACGTCGGATGCGACGGCCATCTCGGCCAGCGCTGCTCCGATGCCACCGCCGCCGACGTCGTGGACGCCGTGCGCCACACCATCGGCGACGAGCGATCGCGTCACCCCCGCAACGGCGGCCACTGCCTCGAGGTCCAGCGGTGCCAGCGTCCCGTCGCGATGCCCTCGACGTCGCGCCCACTCCGAACCGGAGAGCGTCGGGGAACCGTCACCCAACATGATGATCCGGCCACCCTCGACGAGTCGGGCGCCCGGCGGACGACGATCGAGATGATCGACCAGTCCCAACACCGCAACGATCGGCGTCGGGTCGATGTCGCGTCCGCGGCTCTCGTTGTAGAGGCTCACGTTGCCACCGATCACCGGGAACCCGAAGGCCACACACGCTTCGGAGATACCGTCGACCGCCTCGGACAATTGCCACATGACCTCGGGGTGTTCGGGGTTGCCGAAGTTGAGACAGTTCACGAGGGCCACCGGGCGGGCACCGACGCACGCCAGGTTCATCACCGATTCGGCCACCGTGGCAGCTGACCCGAGGCGGGGGTCGAGCGCGCACCAGCGGTGGTTGCCGTCGCTCGTCAGCGCCAAGCCACGGCCGGTGTCGATCCCGGTGGTGGGGTGCTTGAGACGGAGCACCGTGGCGTCATCTCCGGGGCCGACGACGGTATTCAGATACAGCTGGTGGTCGTACTGCGAGAAGACCCACGACGTGTCGCACAACATGTCGACGAGGTCGGCCCCGAGGTCGGCCGGCGCCGCTAGATCATCGGCGCTGTTGGCTCCGCGTTCAGCACGATCGCTCGGCTCAGCCAGAGGGCGGCGGTACTTCGGTGCGTCCTCTTCGAGCGACTTGGCGGGCATGTCGGCCAGCACGATCGGCCGAATCCCGTCGACGAGGTCCTCCGGTGCCTGGTCGAGCACGCGGAGACGGCCGGTTCCGGTGACGTGACCCACAACTGATGCCGTGACGTCCCACCGAGCGGCCAGTGCCATCACCTCAGCGAGGTTGTCCGGTTCGACAATGGCCAACATGCGTTCTTGGGATTCGCTCGTCATCACCTCGAACGGTTCCATGCCGGGTTCGCGTTGGTGCACCCGCCCGACGAACACATCCATGCCAGCGCCACCCTTCGACGCGGTTTCCGACGTCGCGCAGGTCAGTCCTGCTCCACCGAGATCCTGCACACCAACAGCCAGCCCCGCATCGAGCAATTCCAGACACGCCTCGATCAGCCGCTTCTCCTCGAATGGATCGCCGACCTGAACGCTGGGGCGCTTCTCGGCGTCGGCCGCATCGTCGCTGAACCCAGCCGACGCCAGCACCGACACGCCCCCGATGCCGTCACGGCCGGTGCTGGAGCCGAGCAGCACCGCCAGGTTGCCCACACCGGTTGCTCGGCCGAGCACCAGCCGCTCGTGGGGCAGCACCCCCAGGGCGAACACGTTGACCAAGGGGTTGTCCTGGTAGGTCTCGTCGAAGACGATCTCGCCGCCGACTGTCGGCACTCCGACCGAGTTGCCGTAGCCCGAGATACCCGACACGACGCCCTCGGCAATCCAGCGACTGCGAGCATCATCGAGCGGGCCGAACCGCAACGGATCCATCGTGGCGATCGGTCGAGCGCCCATCGAGAAGATGTCGCGGAGAATTCCCCCGACCCCCGTGGCGGCTCCCTGATACGGCTCGATAGCGGAAGGGTGGTTGTGGCTCTCGATCCGAATCGCCACGCCGATCCCGTCCCCGGCATCGATGACCCCGGCACCCTCGCCGGGACCGACGAGCACCCAGGGCGCCTCGGTTGGGAATCGGCCCAGATGCACCCGCGACGACTTGTAGCTGCAGTGCTCGGACCACATGACCGAGTACATGGCGAGCTCCAGGTGGTTGGGCTCGCGCTCGAGGATCCGGCGGATGTCATCGAGTTCGTCGTCGGTCAACCCGAGGGCTCGGTGGACAGCATCGGATTCGGGGGCGCCAGGCATGACCGGATCCTACCGGTCGCGATTTCGGTGCTCTGAAGTTTGGTGATTGGTCGTCAATGGCTGGCATCTTGGGTTCGAAAGTGGTGGACTGTCGTTTATGGGCGTGAGAAACAAGAAACCAATGTCAGATGATCACAAAGCCGCCTTGGCGACCGGACGCAATATGGGTCGGTCCGTCAAGACATATCTCGAGGCTCTTGAGACCAACAAGCCGAAGCGGGGTCGACGTCGCACCAGCGAGTCGATCAACAAGCGGCTCGAGGCAATCAGCGGAGAGATCGCCAGCGCGGACCCAGTTCGACGTGTGGCGTTGATCCAAGAACGGATCAACCTCACCAACGAGCTCGAGCAAATGGGCCAGCGTGTCGACCTCTCGGCGCTCGAGACCGAGTTCGTGGCGGTCGCCAAGGACTACTCAGCCAGCAAGGGCATTTCCTATGCCGCATGGCGAGAGGCCGGAGTTGCCGCCGAGGTGCTCAAGCGCGCCGGCGTCAGCCGGGCCGCTGTCTGACCACTGACATTCTGAACATCTGAACCAGTCGGATATCCCGGTCACCCGGGATGCCAGGTTCGGCGCGTCCGCATCCGTACCCGGTCACACGATTCCGAACGGGGCGACGCCACGGCCAGCCGCGGCACTGGCTCGGGGATGCCCCACTCAGGAAGCGGTGATTCGGGCGCCGGCCGCGACCAGCACCGACGACATCAAGGACACGCCGTCGACCGAGCCAAGGAGCTCATGACAGGCACGCTCTGGATGCGGCATCAGGCCGACGACATTTCGACCCTCCGAGCAAACACCCGCAATGTCGTCCATCGACCCATTTGGGTTCTCGAGGTATCTCAGTACGATTCGATCCTCGCTGCGCAGCAGAGCCAGTGTCTCGTGATCGCAGGTGTAGTTGCCCTCGAAATGATTGATGGGGATGCTGATGATTGAACCCAGAGCGCTCTGGTTCGTGAGGGCTGAGTTAGTCGACTCAACTCGGAGCTTCGCCATCTCGCACCGGAACTTCAATCCAGCGTTCTTCTGTAGTGCTCCTGGCAACAGTCCGGATTCGGTGAGGATCTGAAACCCATTGCAGATCCCGATGACTGGTCCACCGGCAGCGGCAAATGACCGGACGGCGTCCATCACCGGAGAGAATCGGGCGATCGCTCCTGGCCGGAGATAGTCACCATGGGCGAAACCGCCCGGAACCACGATTGCGTCGACCGAGCCGATGCTCGAATCCTCGTGCCACAGCATCGTGGCCCGCCCGCCGAGCGTGGTGATCGCCTCAGCTGCGTCGAACTCGCAGTTCGAGCCCGGAAAGCGGATGATTCCGATGTCAATGGTCATCAGGTGGTGGCTCCGACGGTCTCGTGGAGGGTCAGCGTGATCACCGCGTCCTCGATGACCGGGTTCGTGAGGAACCGCTGACACACGTCGTTCACTGAGCCCCGTGCCGTGGACTCGTCGGGTGCATCGATCGTGAACCGGATCAACTTGCCGACCCTCACACCCGACATCCCGTCGAAGCCCAGGGCGGGAAGCGAACGTTCGATCGTGGCGCCCTGAGGATCGCTGACACCTGAGCGCAATCGAACTTCTACTGCAACATCGAACACCATGGCGTCAGCCTCCCACACTTGGATTCGCGGTCAGATCGGGGCCGGCTGCACACCAGCTACGACCGAGCGGTCCAGCCACGATCAGTTCACTCCCGGCCACGACGAGAAGTCTCGCCCCGTGATGCGCTCATACGCCTCTCGGTAGCGGGAACTGGTGGAGGCGATCACCTCCGCCGGGAGAGGCGGCGGCGGCGGTTGCTTGTCCCAATCGAGGGTCTCCAGATAGTCGCGCACCGGTTGCTTGTCGAAGCTCGGTGGAGTCGATCCCGGAATCCAATCGGATGCCGGCCAGAATCGCGACGAGTCCGGCGTGAGTACTTCGTCTGCGAGCACCAGTTCGCCATTCACCAGCCCGAGTTCGAACTTGGTATCGGCGATGATGATGCCGCGTTCAGCCGCCAGCGTCGCACCAGCCGTGTAGAGCTCGAGGGAGATGTCCCGCGCTCGTTCCGCCATCTCGCTTCCGATCAGGTTGACGGCCTCGTCGAATGAGATGTTCATGTCGTGTCCCTCGTCGGCTTTGGTCGAGGGCGTGAATACTGGCTCGGGAAGTTGTGAGCTCTCGAGAAGACCGTCGGGCAGAGCTGAACCGTGCATGGTTCCGGCGCTGCGATATTCCTTCCAGGCCGAGCCGGTGATGTAGCCGCGGACGATGCATTCGATCGGCAGCATCTCGGCGCGGTGACACAACATGATGCGACCCTCGAGCTCAGCGACCGACTCGCCGGTCACTCCTGGCGCGTCCGCCACATCGGTCGAGATCAGATGGCTCCCGGCCACGCCCGTGAACTGCTCGAACCAGAACGCCGAGACGGCGGTCAGTACCCGCCCCTTGTGAGGGATTGGTTCATTCAGGATCACGTCGAACGCCGACAAGCGATCGCTCGTGACCATCAGGAGCCTGCCATCACCAGCGTCATAAATGTCACGGACTTTGCCGGAGTAGAGGTGGGGCAGTTCGATGGGCATTGGGGTTCCGATCAACGATGGTCAGATGAGGTCTGAGCGAAGGGGATGGGGCTCTACGTCTGGGATCAGACGATGGAGCCGGGGTGATAGCGGGCAGCGACAGGATGCTGGAGTGCGAGCTCGTTCACGGCGCTCGCGAACGTCTCGATTTGCGCCGTGGCGGTACCGGTGAAGGACATCGGGTCGTCGAGCACGCCGTCAAGAGCTCCGGGGGCCAACGACAATCGAGGGTCAGCTTGGAGTCGATCGATCAGGTCGTTCTGAGTCGTGCCGCGCTCGCGCATGTCCAGCGCCACCGCAATGGCGTGTTCCTTGATGGCCTCGTGCGCCTGCTCCCGACCCACTCCCGCCTTCACGGCAGCGACGAGGATCTTGGTGGTTGCGAGGAACGGCAGGTACCGCTTCAGTTCCGCGTCGATGACGGCTGGGTAGGCACCGAGGTCATCGAGGACGGTGAGGAACGTCTCGAACATCCCATCGATCGCCAGGAACGCATCGCCCAGCGCAACGCGTCGGACCACCGAACATGACACGTCACCTTCGTTCCACTGTTCGCCAGCCAACCCCGCCACCATGACCTGATAGCCGATGAGGAGGTGACGGAACCCGCACACCCGCTCGCAGCTCCGGCTGTTCATCTTGTGGGGCATCGCCGAGGAACCGACCTGACCAGGTAGGAATCCCTCCGTTGCCAGCTCCAGGCCCGCCATGAGTCGCATGGTGGTGGCGAGGCTGGCGGGGCCAGCCGCCACTTGGACCAGGGCAGACACGACGTCGAGATCGAGCGAACGTGGATAGACCTGGCCGATCGCTCCCAGCGTCCGAGCGAAGCCGAGATGTTCTGTGACCGATGCCTCGAGCTGGGCGACCGCTAGGGCCGAACCGAGCAGGTCGAGCTGATCCTGCTGAGTGCCGACCGGGCCCTTGATACCTCGAAGCGGGTAGCGGTCCAGGAGGTCGCTTACCCGTCCGTACGCGGCCAGGATCTCCTCACCAGCGTTGGCGAAACGCTTACCGAGGGTGGTCGTCTGCGCGGCGACGTTGTGGGTTCGAGCCGTCAGTGCTTGACCGCCCCACTCGACAGCGAGCGACGCCAAGCGCACCAGCGTGGCGATCATGCGATCCCGGACGAGTTCGAGGCTGCGACGGATCTGGAGTTGCTCGACATTCTCCGTCAGGTCGCGGCTCGTCATCCCCTTGTGGATGTGCTCGTAGCCTGCCAACGCACAGAACTCGTCGATCCGCGCTTTGACGTCGTGCCGGGTGACCCGTTCCCGTTCCGAGATCGACCCCAGGTCGACATCATTGATCACGCGGACGTAGGCGTCGATGGCGCTGTCGGGGATGTCCACGCCCAACTCCTGCTGCGCTCGCATCACCGCCACCCACAGCTCTCGCTCCATACGCACCTTGGCGGCTGGAGCCCACAGGGCCACCATGTCAGCGGACGCATACCGTTCCGCCAGGACGTTCGGAATCTGGCTCACGACGAAATCCTAGTGGGGTGAATCCAACAGCCGATCCGGCCGGTCGCTACCACTGCGGCAAGGGGGGATCGCGAGCCCGGAATGGCCCATTGGTAACCTGACCGGTATGGATTCGGTGAGCGCTCGCTCGGCTGGCGGCCGCGACGAATCCGAGACCGGGCGAGCCATTTCGGGCGAACCGGACCGCGACGAACAGCGCAACGAGTCGCCACTGACGGTCGATGACACCGACATTCCCCGTGTACGCACTCCTCGGCTGGTCCTCGATCGACGGGGACGAGCCCGACGACCACGCCTGACCGTCGGGTTGTCCTACTACACCCCCTATGTGTCAGGGCTCACCGACTCCGCTCAACGCCTCAACGAAGCGCTCGTGGAACGAGGGTGGGACGTCCAGGTCATCACCACCCGCTACGACGACACCCTGGCGCGCCACGCCGTGATCAACGGGGTGGGAATCAGACGCTGTCGCCGACTCTTCACGGTGGGCAAGGCCGCCATCAGCCCCACGTTCCCGGTGGGACTCGCCCGAGAGATGCGCCAGTCCGACGTGTCGTTGCTGCACCTCCCCCTGCCCGAGGCCGGATTCGTGGCACCAACCGCTCCCCGAGGCTCGCTGGCGGTGCTCTACCACTGCGATCCAGGATCACTGCGGGTGCCCGGAGAGGCGCTGGTCTTGAGCGCCTTGGATCGATCACATCGGAGGGCGGCCGAGCGCGCAACGCTCAACATCACCACCTCGACCGACTACCGGGATCATTCCCGTCTCGCGGATGTGTTGTCGACCAACAGCATCATTATTCCGCCACCGTGTGTCGACCGCGGTGTCGGCACGCCCAGATTTCGCGAAGGAAGCGGCCCCCACATCGGGTTCCTCGGCAGGATCGTGCCCGAGAAGGGTGTTGAGTACCTGGTGGCGGCCTTTCGACAACTCGAGGATCCCAATGCTCGGCTCCTGATCGCTGGCGCCTTCGACGATGTTGCTGGCGGCAGCGCCATTCGTTCGGTCAGCCAAGCCGTCGCCGGTGACCCGCGGGTCCGCTTCCTCGGACATCTGCCGGAGGAGCGACTCGTCGATTTCTATGCGTCGCTCGATGCGTTCGTGTTGCCGTCGGTCGATTCCTTCGAAGCATTCGGCATCGTGCAGGTCGAGGCCCTGATGGCCGGTGTCCCGGTGGTGGTGTCCGACCTGCCCGGCGTTCGTGGCGTGGCGCCGTCGTTGGGAGCGGGGGCATCGTTCCCCCGTCGCGATGCCAGCGCGCTCCACGATGCCCTGGTCGACGTGGTCGGTCAGCGCATCGATCGCGACAGCCTTCGACGCCATGCGCTGGAGCTCTACGGAGTCGACTCCGTCGCCGATCGCCTCGATGCCGCGTTGTGGACCATGGCGCTCGACCGTGGCCTACGTGAGGCGCCCCTTCCAACGACCGCGGTCCCAACGACCTCGACCATCGACGCCGTCCAACTGGGCGACACCGCGATCGACCTCAATGCTGGATGGGGCGAACGGGTCGAAGACTACGCGGCCCACCGAGAGGGCTGGCTTTTCGAACGACGCCTGAGTCGGGTGCTGCTGTTTCTCGCGGCGGCACGACCCGGCGACGTCGTGCTGGAGATGGGGTGCGGAACCGGCGGACTGCTCGAACGGGTGGCGGCGGCTCGACCCGACCTGACGCTGTGCGGCGTCGACCCGATTTCGCGCTACATCGACTTCGCTCGATCAACCGCAGACTCCACCGGATCCGGTATCCGATTCGAAGTCGGCTTCGGCGAATCACTCGACACTCTCGATCTCCCTGTCGCCGCTTGGATCCTCTCCAACGACGTCCTGCACCATGTGGCCGACCTCGAACTCACCGCCCGGGGCGCCGCCTCGATCGCGGCCCCGTGGGCGCGATGGTTGGCCGTCGAGCCGAACCCGGAGAACCCATGGGTGATCTGGTACCACTCCCGCACCGAGGGCGAGGCCATCTTCCGTCGGCGCGAGTTCCTCCGCGCCGCCCGACGAGCCGGGTGGAGCCAACAGGGAACTGAGCGGCTGTTCCTCGTCCCCCACGCCGTCCGAACACCGGGTCGTCTCCTGCGATGGGCCGAGCGACTGTTCGAACGATGGCCGATCCTCGCTGGCGGTCGCCTGATCGAGCTTCAGCGGATCCCGGCCGATCCCGCCGACTGACCGCACTCTGGCCTGCACTCTCAACCCGGCGATCCGCCCACGAATCCTTGGTTCTGGCTACAGAACGGGGAGAATGGGCCGAATTCCTGCTCAGGTCCGTCGAAGGTCACGCCGATGACCAACAGGTGATGCGACGGCACGGGACGAACTCATGAGCACTTCGTGCACGAGGCACGGAAACGTGGTCTCGAACGACAGCTGCGGGCAGTGCAAAGCCAGCTTCTGCGCTGACTGCCTGGTGTTCCCCTTCGGTCAGCGGAAACCACCGATGTGCATCTCGTGCGCGTTGTCCTTCTCCGGGGTCCGTCAACGCAACGACTCTGCACCACAGGGACGAAGGCGATTCGGCCGCAAACAACAGGTCATCGAGGTCTCCATCCCTGCGCCGTCGGAACACTTCGACGTCAACGAACCATTCTTTGTCCTGCCTGATCGCGTCTGAGCGCTAGGCCCACTGCGTCCGTGGCGCCTGCGTGCCGCACAATCCGGTCGAATCCGCCCACGGACGAACGTGTCGCGTCAGCCAGCCATGCCGGCGCGATGAGCGCCAAGCTGCTCAGCCAACCCCTCGTCGGTGATCGCGAGCATCTGGATCGCCAGCAACGCGGCGTTCATAGCGCCGTTGATGGCAACCGTCGCCACCGGGATACCCCGCGGCATCTGCACGGTCGCGTAGAGCGCGTCGACTCCGTTGAGCGCCCCGCCAGCCAACGGAATGCCGATCACTGGCAGGGTGGTATTGGCCGCAACCGCTCCGGCCAGGTGGGCCGCCATGCCCGCACCACAGATGATCACGCCGAACCCATCAGCGCGCGCTGACTGGGTGAACACCGCCACCTTGGCGGGGGTGCGGTGTGCCGACATCACGTGGACCTCGTACTCCACACCGAACTGGGCCAACGTCTCGGCGGCAGGCGTCATCGTGTCCATGTCGTTGGCTGACCCCATGAGGATGGCGACCCTGCGCGTCATGTCTGCTCCTGTTCAGCCGCTGCTGCGGCAATGTCGTTCCGTACCTGCATTCCCGCCCACGAGATCTCCGCCACGCCTCGATAGGCGGTGTCGCGAGCGGCAGCGATGGTGGGACCGCGGCCCGTGACGTTCAGAACCCGACCGCCAGCCGTGACCAGTTGCCCGCCGGCATTCGATGCGACACCGGCGCAGATCACCTGGACACCGTCGAGCGCGTTGGCGGCGTCGATACCGCTGATGACATCGCCACTACGCGGACTCGCCGGGTACCCCTCAGCCGCGCAGACGACCGTGACCATGGCGTCGGTCGAGAACACCGGCTCCGACGTGATCTTGCCGGCAGCTGCCTGGGCCAACAGCTCCGTCAGACTCGAGTCGAGTCGAGGTACGACCACTTGGCATTCCGGGTCACCGAAGCGCACGTTGTACTCCAACATCTTCGGTCCCGTCGGTGTCAGCATCACGCCCGCATAGAGCACTCCCCGGTAGTCGATTCCCCGAGCGCGCAACGTGGCGAGGGTCGGTCGCACGAATCGTTCCATCAGATCGTCGATCAGCTCCGATGGTGCCACTGGCACCGGCGAGTAGGCGCCCATCCCACCGGTATTGGGGCCACGATCGTGTTCGAGCGCCCGTTTGAAATCCTGCGCTGGCGCGAGAGCCACGGCGTTCGTTCCATCGCAGATGGCGAGAAGCGACACCTCGGGACCGGTCAGGCCCTCCTCGATCACGACCGTACGGCCGGCCTCGCCAAAGGCAGTTCCGGCGAGGTAGTCGCCGATGGAGTTCCGTGCCTCGACCAACGAATCGGTGACGATGACTCCTTTGCCGGCCGCCAGCCCGTCGGTCTTCACCACATATGGCGGCACCATGCGATCGAGGAACTCGAGCGCTGGCTCGCTGCTCGTGAATGTCCCGTGGGCCGCGGTCTCCACGCCGGCCTCGACCAGCAGATCCTTCATCCACGCCTTGGAACCCTCGAGCTTCGCGCCATCAGCACCGGGGCCGAACACCAGCCGACCGTGGGAGCGGAGTCGGTCCGCCAGGCCGTCGACGAGTGGAGCCTCGGGACCAACGACGAAGAGGTCCGCGTCGACGTCCATCGGAGTGGTGGGGACCGAGCCCGGGATTCCCGGGTTGCCGCCGCTGACGATCACCTCGGCGTCGCGGGCCAACGTGAGCGCGAGCGCGTGCTCACGCCCACCGCCGCCCACCACGCACACCTTCACGACGAGATCTCTCCCTGCAGGAACTGCACGTACTGTTCTCGACCCGGACCGGTTCCGACGAACGTGATCGGCACACCCATCTGTTCCTCCAGGAACGACAGGTAGGTTCGCGCTTCGACGGGTAACTGGTGAACCTCGTTGAAAGCCGACAGGTCGGTCTTCCAGCCGGCGAACTCCTCGTAGACCGCAACGGCGTCGTGCAGATCGCTTTGGTGATAGGGCAGGGACGTCACTCGTGTGCCGTTGACGTCGTACGCCACGCACACCTTGATGGTCTCGAAGGTGTCGAGAATGTCGAGCTTGGTGATGGCCACTTCGCTCAGACTGTTCAGCCGAACCGCCTGCCGCATCATCACGGCGTCGAACCAACCGGGCCGGCGAGGTCGACCGGTGTTGGTGCCGTACTCCTGACCGATCTCGACGAGCGCGGCGCCGACATCATCGAAGAGCTCCGTCGGGAATGGACCGGATCCGACCCGGGTGATGTAGGCCTTGGCAATGCCGACCACGCGATCGATGTGACGTGGTCCCACGCCCGCTCCGACACATGCGCCACCTGCAATCGGGTTCGACGAGGTCACGAACGGATACGTGCCGTGGTCGATGTCCAAGAAGGTGGCCTGCGCCCCCTCGAACAAAATGTGCTCACCACGCTCAAGGCCTTCGTGGACGATCGTCACCGCATCGGCGACATAGGGAGCGATGCGAGGCGCCACTTCATCGAGGTACTTGTTGGCCAGTTCGTCAGGGTCGAACCCCAATCGGTTGTAGACCTTCGCCAGCACCAGATTCTTCTCGGCCAGCACCGACGAGATCTTCTCTCGGAAGATCTTCGGATCCATCAGATCCTGAACACGGATCCCCACCCGGGAGGCCTTGTCGGCGTAGCTCGGCCCGATTCCGCGCTTGGTGGTTCCCAGTTTGTTCTTACCGAGGTGACGTTCGATCAGCCGATCGAGCTCCTGGTGGTACGGCAGGATGAGGTGCGCATTGCCCGACACCTTGAGCTTCGAGCAATCGATGCCGCGGGATTCGAGCGAGTCGATCTCCGCCAACAACACCACCGGGTCGACGACCACACCGTTGCCGATGACCGGCGTGATGTGGTCGTACAGAACGCCCGAGGGCAGCAACTGCAGCGCGAATCGCTCACCGTTGACGACCAGAGTGTGCCCGGCGTTGTGGCCGCCCTGATAGCGCACCACCATCGACATCTCCTTGGCCAGGAGGTCCGTGAGTTTGCCCTTGCCCTCGTCGCCCCATTGGGTTCCGACCACGATGGTTGCTGGCACGACTGTTCCTCCTGCGTCCCAGACGTTTCGAGGGACCCGAGATGCTATGCCGCGCGTGCTTCATCGGCCGAGTCGACGGTGAGATCGGCGGAGAACTCCGCCCTCAGGCGGGGGCACCAGCGGCCAGCAACTCGCTGATCCGCGGTGACGGAGCGGGCGCTGGTCGCGACGATCCCGTGCCAGACCCGCTGCCACCCGTACCTGGACCAGTCGGCCCGTCGAGTTTCGTGAAGTACAGATCAACGACACGGTCGACCAGGTCCGGGGTCAGTCGGTGGGCGAGGTTCTCGTAGCGACAGATGCTGATCGCCAACGAACACACGACCCCGGGGAGGTACGCGCGGAGTTCGCCATCGCCTCGGGCTCGGGCGATACGACGCAGGTACGCCGACGCGCTGGCATCGAGATCGATCTTCTTGGCCTGAGCAACACGCGCCAGGATCCAGTCGAACTGTTCGTCGTCGACCGCTCCGATGTAGATCTTGTTGTGAATACGGCGGAAGAACGCCTCGTCGCCGAGATGGGAGGGGTCGAGGTTGGTCGACAGGACGACCTTCAGCTCGAAGGGCACCGCGAACTTTCGTCCGTGGATCGTCAAATAGTCGAGCTGTCGATCCAACGGCACGATCCAACGGTTGAGCAGCGCATCCGGCGACATGGCTTGGCGACCGAAGTCATCAATCACGAGGATTCCGTTGTTGGCCTTGAACTGCAGCGGCGCCAGGTACACGCCGGTGTCTCGATCCAGTTGCAGGTCGAGCATGGCGCCATGCAACTCGCCGCCCGTGATGACGGCGGGGCGTTGACAGGCCACCCACCGCCGATCCATACCGACCGGTTGCTCATCGACCGGCTCGTGCAGCGTCGGGTCGAAGACCGAAACGATCTGGCCGTCCACCTCGACGCAGTGAGGAATCAGCACGACGTCCTCGTAGGCCCGAACGATCCGCTCCGCCACCGACGACTTGCCGGTGCCGGGCGGACCGTAAAGAAACATGGCGCCGTTGCCATGGATCGCAGGGCCGAGTTGATCGAGAAGGCTCGGGGAGATCACGAGATCAGAAAACGCCCGGGTCAACATGTCACGGTCGAGATGCAGATTGGGTCGTTGCGCTTTGACGACCTCGGTATAGAGGTCGAGCGACACCGGCATCGGCCCGGCGTAGCGACATTCCCGCGATCGATCGATGCAGAATGCTTTGCCGGCTTCGGTACAAGTGACCACGTAGGCGCGGCCGTCGAGACCATCGAACTCGATGAGCTTTCGATCGCGCATTCCCAGGAGCAGCGGCTCGACGACGTTGATGCTGGCGTGCACCGACTCAGCCAGATTCGTCATGGAGATCCGACCCTCGAAAAACACTCGGCGCAGCACGATGTCGTCCATCACCGAGGTCCTCAATCCCATGGCGTCAGGACGCAACGGGGTCCGGAGATCAGGAATGGTGCTCGCCTCGTCGGTCATGGTCCTCACGTCTGGTGCTCGTGGGTCGTCGATCGGCTCTGCCGGAGCTGATCGCTGGTGCGGGAAAAGCATCGGCATCGCGGGGAGCACGCTGAATGGTCCGTTCGGACCATGGGCCGCCGACTGCGGCCGATTCGGTAGCGTCGTCCGTGCGAGAACCACGTCCAGGAGGACCCATGATCCGTCGATCGACCCGCCGTCAGCACGCAACTCGGTCCGTCTTCGCGTTGTTGGCGATCATTTCGCTCTTCGCCAGCGGTTGCGGCGGCGACGACGCCTCGACCACTGCTGACGCGGCTCGCCGACAGATCGAGGACGCCAAGGCGGACAGCGACAAGGCGGCCGACGAGATCCTGAAGAACCTCGACAAGTCCCTCGGGGGCGGGGAGGTCGAGATGAAAGAGGTCGACTCGACGGTTCGTTTCCTCAACCTCTACACCGACGGTGGAACGCCCTCCGAGACCGACCTCTGGTTCGGGAGCGGCCAGCGAGGCGAGAAGGCCACAACACTCCCCTACGGCGAGATCACCGATCCCATTCCGGTGAAGGTCGACACCAAGCCCCTTCTGACGCCAACTGACGGAAGCACCGATCTCGTGTTCAGCTTCTATGCGCCGGGCAAGAACGGCTTCGAGGACCAGCAGATGAGCATCTCGGAGAAGTTGGAGGACGGCAACCGCTACCTCATCGTGCTCACCACCAATGATTCGCCGTCGAGTGCGGGTCGGGACGGAATGTCCACGACGGTGCTCAGTGAGAACAAGTTCACGAAGCCACCGAGCGGAACCGCTGCGCTCTATATCAACACCAACGGGGTGCAGAACGTCGAGGATGGTGACTTCGTCATCCCCGAACTCGCCGATTCGTGCGATGGCCTCCCGGCGCTCGAGATCGAGGGCACGGGCAACGGCGGGACGGCCTCGAAGCTGATGCCCGGCTCGGTCAGCCTACGCGGCACCGACGCCAACGCTGAGTGCTCGACCACGATCGGGCCGGTGGACCTCGACGTACAAGCCGGCGCCAGCTATCTGATGGTCGCCTACGGTACGACAATCGACGATCGCAAGATCCAGGTCATCGAGCTCGACACCTGATCGGGTTCGAGCCGAACGACGTCGACCGATCGACAACACGGAGGGGGCGGTCGATGGATCGCAGAACATTCCTGATCTCACTCGGCGCGGGAGCCGGAGCCATCGGGCTCGGCGCATGCTCGAAGGATTCGTCGGACACGGTGGCCGTCGGGGTGGGCGCTCCGTCGACGACCTCGTCGCTCCCGGTGCCCACGTTGGCGAAGGACCCCTTCACATTGGGGGTCGCCTCCGGTGACCCCGACCCCACATCGGTCATCCTGTGGACCCGACTCGCCATGGCCCCACTCGATGGCGGCGGCATGGGCGACGCGCAAGTTCCCGTGCAGTGGGAGGTCGCCACGGACGAGTCGTTCGCCACGATCGTCGCCAACGGCACCGCCGTTGCCGACGCCAAGTGGGGCCATGCGTTGCATGTCACCGCCAGCGGGCTCGAGAGCGCTACCCGCTACTTCTATCGGTTCAAGGTCGGCGACTACACGTCGGCGAGCGGCCGAACCATGACGACCCCCGCCGAGAAGGCCTCAGTCGATCGACTCCGTTTCGGCTTCGCGAGTTGCCAGGACTGGCAGTCGGGCTACTACAACGCCCACCGCGACATTGCCGCCACCGAGAACCTCGATCTGTTGTTGTTCCTCGGCGACTACATCTATGAATACGGCGCCCAGGAGGTGGGCAAAGGCAACACCAAACGCACCCACGGCGCCGACGAGGCCACGGATCTGGCGGCCTACCGGAACCGCTACGCGCTCTATCGGAGCGACGAACACCTCCAGGCAGCTCAAGCCCGTTGTGCCTGGGTGAACATCTGGGACGACCACGAGGTGGAGAACAACTACGCCGGGATGCAGAGCGAGGACCCGAAGATCGCGCCGGAGACCTTCTCCTCCCGTCGGGCCGCTGCCTACCAAGCGTGGTACGAGCACACTCCAGTTCGGCTCGAGGCGCCGACCGGCGCCGACTACAAGATCTACCGATCGTTCGCGTGGGGAGCGCTCGCCACGTTCTTCATGACCGACGAGCGGCAGTATCGGACCGACCAGGCGTGTGGCGACCAAACACTGAAGCTCACGCCGGCCTGCGACGAAGTCAACAGCGGGGGTCGAACGCTGATGGGTCCTGAGCAGCTGGCATGGCTGCTCGACGGACTCGATACGGCCGACACGACGTGGCGGGTCTGGGGCAACGAGGTCGTCATGACACCGGTCACCGTGGGCGCTGCCATCCTCAACTACGACCAGTGGGACGGCTACCCGGCGGAACGCAAACAGGTGCTCGATCACATCAAAGCCGAAGACATCACCAACCTGGTGGTCGTAACCGGTGACATCCACCTCGCCGGCGTCGGCGATCTGACCGTGGGCACCGGCGAGGCCCGCGAGGTGGTGGCCACCGAGTTCGTGGGGACATCCATTTCGTCGGACGGACTGCTCCCGCCGGGGACCGAGGAGGTCGTTCGCTCCGCGGTTCCGGCCATCAAATACGTGAACTCGAGCCAGCGCGGCTGGACCTACTGCGACGTCACCGCCGAAGAATGGATCACCGAATACCGGATGGTCGACGACAACCTCGTCGACGGCTCGCCGCTCCAGGTCGATGCCCGCTTCCGCGTCACCCCCACCGTCCCCGGCGCCATCCAACTCTGACGCCGCCACCAACCACCGTTCTGGCGTTTCTTGTGGGTGAGCGGCGAAGGTCAGGTGATGACGAAGTCGCCGTCGAGAACGTCGACGGTGACCACGTCGCCCTCGGACACGTTGCCTTCGAGAATGGCGATCGCCAGTCGATCGCCGATCTCGCGTTGGATCAGGCGCTTGAGCGGGCGTGCCCCGAAATCCGGGTCGTAGCCCAACGTCGCCAAGGCCGTTCGCGCCGCGTCGGTCACGGCCAAGGTCAGCCGTCGATCGGCGACACGCCGGGTGAGGATCTCCAACTGGATGTCGACGATGTGCGACAGATCCTCTGGGCGCAACGCCGAGAACTGCACGATCTCGTCGAGCCGATTGATGAACTCCGGGCGGAAGAAGTCCGCCGGGTCCTCTCGCAGGTTCGACGTCATGATCAGCACCACATTGGTGAAGTCGACCGTTCGACCCTGGCCATCGGTCAGTCGACCATCGTCGAGCAGCTGCAGCAACACGTTGAAGACATCGGGGTGCGCCTTTTCCACCTCGTCGAGCAACACCACTGAATAGGGCCGGCGTCGCACGGCCTCGGTGAGTTGGCCGCCCTCGTCGTAGCCCACATATCCCGGGGGCGCACCGATGAGCCGCGACACAGCGAACTTCTCCATGTACTCACTCATGTCGATGCGCACCATGGCCCGCTCGTCGTCGAACAGGAAGTCCGCAAGGCTTCGCGCCAGCTCGGTCTTGCCAACACCCGTCGGTCCGACGAACAGGAACGATCCGATCGGTCGGTTGGGATCTGACAGACCAGCGCGACTGCGGCGGATGGCGTTCGCCACGGCGCGAACTGGGCCGTCCTGTCCGATGACCCGCTCGTGCAGAACGTCCTCGAGGCGAATGAGCTTGTGCATCTCGCCCTCGACGAGCCGCGAGATCGGCACACCCGTCCACTTGGAGACGACCTCGGCGATGTCTTCCTCGTCGACCTCCTCCTTCAAGAAGCGTCGACCTTGCTGGAGCTCAGCGAGCCGCGAGGTCGCCGCATTGATCTGACGTTCGAGTTCGGGAAGCTGGCCGTAGCGGATCTCCGACGCCTTTTCGAGATCGGACTCCCGTTCCATGTCGAGGCGCGCCGTCTCCTGTTGGCTCTTCAGCGTGGAGATGACGGTGATGGCCTCCTTCTCCTGCTGCCAGTGACCCTTCATGGAATCCGACTGCTCGCTCAGGTTGGCGAGCTCGGCATCGAGCACGCCGAGCCGCTCGACCGACGCCTCGTCGGTTTCCTTGGCGAGCGCCAGCCGTTCGATCTCGAGACCACGGATCCGTCGCTCGACGACATCGATCTCGGTCGGCATGGAGTCGATCTCGATGCGCAAGCTCGATGCTGCCTCGTCGACCAAGTCGATGGCCTTGTCGGGCAGAAACCGACCCGTCAGGTAGCGGTCGGACAACACCGCTGCCGCCACGAGGGCGGCGTCCTGGATCCGCACGCCGTGATGTACCTCGTAGCGCTCCTTGAGACCTCGAAGGATCGAGATCGAATCCTCGACCGACGGTTCACCCACGAACACCTGTTGGAATCGACGCTCCAACGCCTTGTCCTTCTCGATGTACTTCCGGAACTCGTCGAGCGTGGTGGCGCCGATCATGCGGAGCTCGCCTCGCGCCAGCAGGGGCTTCAACATGTTGCCGGCATCCATTCCCGATTCGCCGGTGGCACCGGCGCCGACAACGGTGTGCATCTCGTCGATGAACGTGATCACTTGGCCATCGGAATCCTGGATCTCCTTCAGCACGGCCTTGAGCCGTTCCTCGAAGTCGCCGCGATACTTGGCGCCCGCCACCATCGACGAGATGTCAAGGGATATCAGGCGTTTGTTCCGGAGCGTCTCGGGAACGTCGCCCTCAACGATGCGCTGGGCGAGACCTTCGACGACCGCCGTCTTGCCGACACCCGGCTCACCGATCAGCACGGGGTTGTTCTTGGTGCGACGAGACAACACCTGGATGACCCGACGAATCTCCTCGTCGCGACCGATGACCGGGTCGAGCTTCTGGCGCCGAGCCTCGGCGGTGAGATCGCGCCCGTATTTCTCCAACGACTGGTACTGGTCCTCGGGATTCTGGGAGGTCACACGGTGCGAACCGCGGATGTCCGCCAGCGCCGTGAGGATCTGGTCGGTGGTGACGCCACCCAATCGTTTGGTACCCGACACGTTCTCGTCGGCTCCCGCGAGCGCCAACAGGAGGTGCTCGGTCGACAGGTAGTCGTCGCCCATCTCGGACTTGGACTTCTCGGCGCTGTCGAAGAGCTTGGTCAGCTCGCGACCGATCTTGGTGTCGCCACCATGGGCTCGAGGCAGGGCCTCGACGGCCGCGTCCGCAGCCGCCCGCAACCCGTCGGCGGGCACGCCGATCTTGGCGAGCACGGGGAGCACGATGCCGTCCTCTTGTTTCAGCAGAGCGCTGAGGAGGTGATCGGGGGTCACTTCGGGGTTCGCAAACTCGCGAGCGGCGGCCAGTGCCAGGTTGGTGGCGTCGGTGGTCTTGAGGGTCCAGCTAGTGGGGTCGAGTGCCATGTCGGCTGCTACTTCCGTGGAGTGTTGCTTCGGTGTGTAGGTATCTGTTGCTTCGTTGTTCGTCGGGGAGACGGTTCGCTCTTCGAGCGGATGGGTCGCCGCTCAGCGGCGACGGGTGCGAGAGTCGTCGTACAGCACCACTTCCTGACGGAGCGGCACGATGTCTCGGCGGTACTTGCGGTGGGTAGCGGCGACGGCCTGCTCACGCTCGTCGGTGAGCTGTTCAACGTGGTGACGGAGCCGCATGATCTGTCGCTCGAGTTCGATGACCCGGATGACGCCAGCAAGGTTCAGGCCGTCGTTGGTCAGTTCCTGGATCCGCCGGAGCTGATCGATGTCGGCCTCGCTGTAGCGACGGCTGTTGCCACCCGTTCGTGCGGGAGACAACAACCCTTTGCGTTCGTAGATCCGCAGCGTCTGGGGATGAACCCCGGCGAGTTCCGCGGCAACGGAGATGACGTACACAGCCTGGGTGTACTCAGGCATCACACCCCCAGTCCGGCCCTCGGTGACTCCGAGGTGGCATCACGCAGCGCCTCAAGAGCGCTTCGTTGATCATCTGACAACTCCGTCGGGACTGCAAGCTCCACGGTGACGAGCAGGTCGCCACGACCATTGGCGGTCGTGACCCCGCGGTTCTTGATGCGGAACGTTCGTCCAGCCGGGGTCCCCGGAGGAATCCGGATGGTGACGGCGTCGCCGTCGATCGTGGGAACCCTCACGTCGGACCCCAACGCTGCTTCGAAGAAGCTGACCGGGAGCGACACCGTGAGGTGGTCGCCATCACGACCGAAGAGGGCGTGGGAATCGACCAGGACACGAACGTAGAGATCGCCGGCAGGACCATTGTTCCTGCCGGGACCACCCTTGCCCTTGAGTCGGATCTGTTGACCGTCCCGAACTCCCTCGGGCAGCTTGACTTTGACCATTCGGGGCCGGGTCACCACACCACCCCCGGAGCACGCCGGACACGGAAGATCGATGATGGTCCCGGCACCCCCACAGCCGTTGCACGGTCGGCTGAAGGAGAAAAATCCTTGGTTGTCGTCCTGGACGCCGCGGCCACGACACTCCGGACAGACGCGCGGCGTGGTCCCCGAAGCGGCGCCCGTGCCGGTGCAGTCAGGACAGGCCACCTCGCTCACGAGGTTCACCGAGGTGGTCGCGCCGCGGATGGCGTCGAGGAAGGCCAGATGCAGATCGGCCTCGAGATCAGCGCCTCGCTGAGGCCCTCGACTGAACGGAGTGTTCGGATCGGTGGCACCCGTCGCGCCCCGGCCGAACAAGTTGCCAAGAAGATCACCAATGTCGGCTGCACCGAAGCGCGACCCATCAACACCGCTGGGGCCGCCGGTCCCGCGCATGCCGCCACCCCGCGCCGCCATGGCACGAACCTCGTCGTACTCGCGTCGCTTGGTTTCGTCGCCTACCACCTCATAGGCCGCCGAGATGGCCTTGAACTGCTCCTCCGCCGATTGGTCGTTGGGGTTGGCGTCGGGGTGGAACTTCCGCGCAAGTTGGCGGTAGGAGGTGGTGATCTCCTTGGGAGTAGCCGTTTTCGTGACGCCCAGAATCGAGTAGTAGTCCTTGTCGAACCATTCTCGTTGCACGCTCATTCATCACCTCCCGCCGGCTCGTATCGACACAGCAGCTTCTCGTGTTTCACGATGTCGATGCACAACTGATGGACATCGGTCGCTCCGACCATCGGAGCGGTCAACCTCGGACCTTCACCATGGCGGCGCGAACCACCCGCCCGTTCCAGGCGTACCCGGTACGCAGCACCTCGGCCACTCGTTGGCCCTCGTCGCCCTCGGCAGAGGGTTCGCTCATCACGGCCTCGTGGATATTCGGGTCGAAGGCAACCTCGACCTCGGACACCGTCGCCAAGCCGAGCTTGGCCAACGATCCCTGGAGTGCCGCGGCGATGGGCTCGACCTCGGCTGCCCCGTGCGCCAGCGCTGCTTCGCAGGCATCGAGCACGGGGAGGAGTTCGTTGACGACCCTCGTGGCACCACGCAGTGCGGCGTCGCTCTTCTCGACCTCGACACGCTTGCGGTAGTTCTCGAACTCCGCCTGGACGCGCCGAGCGAGATCGAGGTACTCGTCACGCTCGGCTTCGAGTCGTTGCGCCAAGTCGACCACCTCGGCCAGGTCGGCGTCTTCGATGTCCGACGATGCCGTCGGGTCGAGCCCGTCCACCGATCCGCTCACCATGCCGGTGCTGAAGAGTTCTGCCAGTTCGGCGTCGAGTGGGTCAGTCGGTCCACCCGACGCGGCATCGCCGTCGTCGGGTGTCCCGTCAGCGGATGGTTCGCCGTCGCTCACCGGGGTGATTCCGAATCGACCGTGTCGGCCGGATCGACGGTGTCGTCATCGTCTTCGACAACTTCGGCGTCAACGACCTCTTCGTCGGTGTCGGACCCGGCAGTGGCTGCACCACTCGAGTTCTCTTGTGCTGCCTGCTCGTACACCTGCTGGCTGAACTGCTGGCTGGCAATCATGAGACCTTCGGTGGCGAGCTTGATCTTCTCGAGGTCGGTGCCGTCGAGCGCTTCGCGAACTGACGCAATGGCCTGCTCGGTCTGTACCCGATCGTCGGCGCCGACCTTGTCGCCGGAGTCCTTGAGGAACTTCTCCGTCTGGTAGATGAGGCTCTCGGCTCGGTTGCGCTCGTCGGCCTCCTCACGGCGGACACGGTCCTCCTCGGCGTGGGCTTCGGCGTCCTTCACCATTTGGTTGATGGCGTCCTTCGAGAGCGACGACTGACCGGTAATGGTGATGGACTGCTCGCGGTTGGTGGCACGGTCCTTGGCGGACACATTGACAATGCCATTGGCATCGATGTCGAAAGTGACTTCGATCTGGGGCACGCCACGGGGTGCTGGCGGCAGGTCAACCAGTTGGAACTTGCCGAGCGTCTTGTTGAAGTCGGCCATTTCGCGTTCGCCCTGCAACACGTGGATCTCCACCGATGGCTGCATGTCCTCGGCGGTGGTGAACACCTCGGTGCGACGTGTGGGGATGGTCGTGTTGCGCTCGATGAGCTTGGTCATGACACCGCCCTTGGTCTCGAGACCAAGTGACAGCGGCGTGACGTCGAGGAGCAAGACATCCTTGACGTCGCCCTTGAGGACACCAGCCTGTACCGCAGCACCCATGGCGACGACCTCGTCGGGGTTGACACCCTTGTGCGGTTCCTTGCCCAGGATGGTCTGCGCGAGTTCCTGCACGGCGGGCATGCGGGTCGAGCCGCCCACCAGAATGACGTGGTCGATCTTGCCGACACCGAGATTGGCGTCCTTGATGGCTTGCTCGAAGGGCTTGCGGCACCGCTCGAGGAGGTGCGACGTGAGCTCTTGGAACTTGGACCGCGAGAGCGACTCGTCGAGGTGCAGCGGGCCCTGATCGGTGGCCGTGATGAACGGAAGGTTGATCTGCGTCTGCTGGACCTGCGAGAGCTCGATCTTGGCCTTCTCCGCAGCTTCCTTCAGACGCTGCATGGCCATGTTGTCCTTGGACAGATCCACGCCGTGAGCCGACTTGAACGAGTTGATGAGCCAGTCCATGACAGCGGTGTCCCAATCGTCGCCGCCGAGTTTGTCGTCACCGGAGGTCGACTTGACCTCGAAGACGCCGTCACCGATCTCCAGGACGGACACGTCGAAGGTGCCGCCACCGAGGTCGAAGACCAGGACGGTCTCTTCTTCGGACTCGCGCTCGAGGCCGTACGCCAACGCCGCGGCGGTCGGCTCGTTGATGATTCGGAGGACCTCGAGGCCGGCGATCTGGCCGGCTTCCTTGGTGGCCGTGCGCTGGCTGTCGTCGAAGTAGGCCGGGACCGTGATCACGGCCTGGGTCACGCTGTCACCGAGGAAGGCCTCGGCGTCGCGTTTCAGCTTCATCAGCGTGCGTGCCGAGATCTCCTGCGAGGTGTACTTCTTGCCGTCGATGTCGATGGACCAGTTGGTGCCCATATGTCGTTTGACCGAACGGATGGTTCGATCCGGGTTGGTGATGGACTGCCGTTTGGCGACCTCGCCCACCAGTACCTCGCCGTCCTTGGCGAAGGCCACCACCGACGGTGTGGTCCTGGCACCCTCGGAATTGGGGATGACGACGGGCTCGCCCGCCTCCAAGACACTGACCACCGAGTTGGTCGTGCCGAGATCGATACCGACTGCTTTCGCCATGATTGCTCCTGCGTATGGCCCGTCCTCGGGCCGTGGGGGGTGGGTCCCGGAGGCCCCGGAACGAACTGTTCTCGACCAGTGTAATCCGCTGATCGGTGACACCCTCAGTCGGGTGACAGAGACCATCATAAAGATTGATGGTCCTCGACTCAAGTTATTGAATTGTGACACTGAGCACATCGACGCCTACCGTTGAGATCGGCAACAGGCCGCACGAGGCGGCCGAGCCACCGCCGGAGGTCTCCGATGTCTGATCTGATCCTGTTGCGTCACGGCGAGAGCGAATGGAACCGCCTCAACCTGTTCACCGGCTGGTGGGATTGCGACCTCACCGACACCGGTCGAGCAGAGGCGACAGCGGCCGGCGGGGTCCTCACCGACAGCGGGTTGCTTCCCACGGTGTTGCACACGTCGTTACAGGTGCGGGCCATCCGTACCGCCAACCTGGCGCTCGATGCCATGGGTCGACTCTGGCTCCCGACCCGCCGACACTGGCGGCTCAACGAGCGGCACTATGGCGATCTGACCGGCCGGAACAAGGCCGAGGCGTCGGAGATGTTCGGTCCGGAACAGGTGAAGATCTGGCGGCGAAGCTACGACACGCCGCCGCCGCCGATCTCCCCCGAGAACCAGTTCGACCCCAATGCCGATGCCCGCTACGACCGGATACCGTCCGAGTTGCTCCCCCAGGGCGAGTGTCTCAAGGATGTCGTCGCCCGGATGCTTCCCTATTGGTATGACGGAATCGTTCCCGATCTCCAAGCCGGCCACACCGTGGTCGTCGTCGCCCACGGCAACTCGTTGCGAGCGCTGGTCAAGCACCTCGACAACATCTCAGATGATGACATCACCGAGCTGAACATCCCCACCGGGATGCCGTTGCACTACCAACTGGATGACCGACTCCGCCCGACCACCGTCATGCCCACGGCACAGCGGTACCTCGGCGACCCCGAAGCGGCCGCCGCCGCCGCCGCGGCGGTCGCGGCGCAAGCAACCGCCTGAACGGTGGACACGCCTGAGGGGCTCCGAGCGCCTGAGGCGGTCAGAAGTTCTTCGAAGAACCGTGTACGTGATCGCACGACACAGCGTCGCCCTCGCGTACCTGGCCACCGGCGATGCCTTCCAGCGCCGCGAACGGGCCGCACATATTGGGCTTGATCCACACATGGAACATCGGCGACGGCGTGAACTTCTTGCCCTGTCGGCAGCCGCCCGACCCGTCGGTCAGGCCGATGACAACGGGCGCCGCGCCCTCGGTGAAGCACAGGTTGTTGTGGATGTGGAACTGGATCAGCGGGCCACCGATCGCGGGCACCGAATCCAGGGTCATGGTGCTGGGCAGCAGGAACATCACGGCTTCGAGTTGTTTGCCGCCACCGGTCGTTCGATACACGAGTGACTCGGGATGATCAGGATCGAAGAACGTGGTGTCGTTGATCTCGTCCCACTTGATGTAGTGCTCGTGGCCGGTGTACCCGTCGCCGATCGAGCGGTAGCCCTTCGAGTACGCGTACTCGGGGTCAGCGAACTGCGGAAGCTTCTCGAGGGTGTTGGTCAGGAGCGCCTCGGCCTCGGCCTGTTGTGCCGGGGTCACCCCTGGAGTCCCGGACAGGTTCACGGGCTTGGTGGGATCGAACGGCGTCGGCAACGACAGGGTGGCCGTCGAACTCGCCGCTCCGGACGCAGAGGGCGCCCCGGCCGCCGCCCCGGTGGCCCCGGTGGACGCCGCGGCGTCGTGGGCGTGAACCGAGCCGTGAGAGTGCGATCCGGCAGCGCCCAATGCTGGAACGACGAGTAGACCGGCCGCCAGGATGACCGGGACCACCATGGCCCCAGCGGCCGGGAAGGCAATGGCACGGCGCGGACGCAAGGCCATGATCGCCGCAAGTCCGGCGATCAGGCCCAACAGCGCGCAGGCGCCATCGGTGAGTGCTACCGGTTCAACCGTCTTCAACGAGCCCACGAATCCGATGCCGATCGTTCGGGTCAATGCCCACACTGAGAACGAACCGAGGTTGATGAGCGCTGCCGCTACGGCGACTGAACGGGCCGGCACCTGCAGGGCCGCGAGCCCAACGCCGATCTGCGCAATCGCTGCCAGCGAGAACATCCAGACCAAGAACCGGTTGTCGCCGTGGACGCCAATCACGGCGCCGTGGACCAAGCCAGCCGCGATCGACATGAGTCCGCACAGCATCCACGCTGGCGTCGGCACGCTGACGGCGACCGTGGGCCCGGTGGCGGGCGGGGTGTCGCGGACCACCGACCCAGCGTTGGTCGGGCGACCCCCCAACGGGGTCGTCTCGCG
>Ga0105047_10004106_pt1 | contig 25470 bp, 18 predicted proteins | sample MAT04_FD_78384 | JGI IMG/M metagenome (GOLD analysis project Ga0105047, IMG submission 78384) | Freshwater microbial communities from Lake Fryxell liftoff mats and glacier meltwater in Antarctica - MAT-04 (megahit assembly) | ecosystem: Environmental > Aquatic > Freshwater > Ice > Liftoff...
CGTCGCGCCGAGAGCGAAAGCCGTCGCGCCGAGAGCGAACACGAGCGTGCCGAGCAGCTCGCCGCCAAGTTGCGTGCCCTGGGCATCGATCCAGATGTTCCCTGATGCAAACAGAAAAGTAGCGGAAGACAGGCAGGAGGTCAACTGGAGGAATGCAGATTCAGGGCAAAACGTTCCTGGTTAGCGGTGGTGGTTCCGGCCTGGGCGCGGCCACCGCGCGCTTGATCGTAGATCGCGGCGGCAACGTGGTGCTGGCGGATGTCAATCCGGTCGCCGGTGAAGCGACCGCCGCCGCCTTAGGGGATCAGGCGCGTTTTGTGCGCACCGACGTCACGAGCGAGGTTGACGTGCAGGCCGCCGTCGACACCGCGCGCGGCGAATTTGGCGCGCTGCATGGCGCCGTCAGTTGCGCGGGGATTGCCTCCGGCGAAAAAGTGTTGGGCAAGCGCGGCGTACATCCGCTGGACCTTTTTGCGCGTGTGATTCAGATCAACCTGATCGGCACCTTTAATGTGCTCCGCCTGTCCGCGGCCGCCATCGCTCAGAATGAACCGGGCGACGGCGGCGAACGCGGCGTCTTGGTCAACACGGCATCGGTTGCGGCGTTTGACGGCCAGATCGGCCAGGCGGCCTACGCAGCCTCCAAAGGCGGCATCGTGGGCATGACGCTGCCGGTTGCCCGCGACCTGGCGCCTTTGGGCATCCGCGTGATGACGATCGCACCAGGTATCTTTGAAACGCCGTTGCTGGCCGGCCTGCCCGAAGCCGCGCGTTTGTCGCTGGGCCAGCAAGTACCCTTCCCCTCCCGCCTCGGCCGGCCAGAAGAGTATGCCGCGCTGGTGGGGCACATTATCGAGAATCAAATGCTAAACGGCGAGGTGATCCGGTTGGATGGCGCCATACGCATGGCGCCAAAATAGAAAGCGATCGCTGCGGTCATTCTGCGCGGTCTACTCGGTTCGAAAATGACACCGTAGGGTCCCGTCCAGTTGCGGCGCGTAGTGGCCATAGAAAAAGGGGCCGTCCAGTGTGCGTGGGATCAGCGCGTGCAGGTCGTCGACCAGTGGGTAGTCGTGGAGGCTGGCAAGCGGGAGCCAGACAGGCACCCCTTCCGGCGTGGGCTGTATGCTGCGCTCCGTGGTTTCTCCCAAGAACACAAACATCATCACCCCGGGCCGGGCGCCTTGTTCATCGCTGCCCGTGTCAATATTGACGATGCCGCGCAGGTGAAGCCGCGGCACGATCAAGCCGGTCTCCTCGCGCACCTCACGCAGGGCAGCACTGTGGACGTCTTCGTTCGCCTCTACGTGGCCGCCCACGCCGTTGAGCCGATTGGCCCACAGCCGCTTATGCGGCGCACCTTTGAGCAAGAGTATCTCCCGCTCGCCAGTGGCAGGATTGACACTGACCAGGAAAACCAAGGTGCGTGGCACCGCCATATAGCGCGGGTGCACAGTGTCGCGGGTGCCCTGATCTTGGGTTTGCATCGTCGATCTCTATCGCCTGATTTCCCATCGCGCTACCGTCACCGCATCGAGATAACCCTCGTCCACGATCGCGCCGTGGCCGATGCCAGTGGGCACGGTCAAGGTGCTGTCGGGATTGAGCGTGAATGGGTTCTTGACGATGTCACGCTTGAAGTAGCGGTCGTTGGCGCTGATGTCGCCGGGCAGTGTGAAGTTGGGCAGGCTGGCCAGCGCGACGTTGACGGCGCGGCCAATGCCCGTTTCCAACATGCCGCCATGCCAGACCGCCATCCCAGCCGCTTGCGCTAGATCGTGAATCCGGATGGCGTCCCCCAAGCCGCCGATGCGACTCGGCTTGATGTTGATAATGTCGCACGCGCCCAACTCGATAGCCCACCGCGCATGTTCCGGCGAGACAATGCTCTCGTCCAGGCAGAGCGGCGACTTGAGTTGGCGCTTGAGTTTGGCATGATCGAAGATGTCGTCGTGGCCCAATGGCTGCTCGATCAGCAGCAGGTTGAATTGGTCGAGCTCGGCCAGGTGGGGCCCGTCGCTCAGGCGGTAGATACTGTTGGCGTCTACCTGGAGCAACAGGTCGGGCCAGCGTTCCCGCACCGCGCGCGTCGGCTCCACGTCCCAGCCGGGTTTGATCTTTAGCTTGATGCGCCGATAGCCGTCCTGCAAGTAGTTGCCTACCACCGTGAGCAGCGTGTCGATGTCTTTCTGGATGCCCACGCTGACGCCCACGGCGACGCGGTCGCGCGTCCCACCCAACAGGCTGGCCAGGCTACGCCCCTCGCGCCGTGCAAAGAGATCCCATACGGTGAATTCGAGCGCGCACTTGGCCATGCGATTGCCGCGTACCTTGGCAAAGGCGGGCGTGGTCTCCCAAGGACTGGCCAGATCGGTCTGGAGCAATATCGGCGCCAGATAGTCCTGCAGGATGCTCAACGCAGTCTTACCATTTTCTTCATTGTAAAAGGGATTTTCGCCGACCGGTGATTCACCCCAAGCGGTGATGCCCTCCGCTTCGATGCGAGAAATGATGGCGTGGCTGCCTTCTTCGCGCCAGCCGCTCGTCTCAAAGGGAGCGACATAGGGCAGAAATACACGGCGTAGTTCGATCGTATCAATTCGCATATCTATCCTCACCTTGCAGTGCAGAAACCAGGAATTGGGTGCCTCTCAGGCCGGCTTGACCGCCAGCGCCGTGATCTGCCATTCCGCCAGGGCGACCCCTTCGGCGAGCAGTTCCTGCACCTGCGCCACGGAGCGACCCTCGGCATAGATGCGCAGAACCGGTTCGGTGCCGCTGGGACGGATCAACAGCCAGGCATCGTCGGCTAACACGTATTTGACGCCGTCGCGGTCGCTGACGCCGGCAATCGCTGCGCCGGCCAGCGTGTTGGGCACGTTGGCCATCAGCCCGCTGACCAGATCGGTTTTTTTGAAGGGCTTGACCGGCCGGTCGATGCGACTATAATGAAACACGCCGATGTCGGGCGCCGCCATCAACTCGTCCAGCATTTCGACCAGGGTCAGGCCGCGTTGCGCCACCATCTCGACCAGCAGCAACCCCATCAGCAGGCCGTCACCCTCAGGGATATGGCCGAGGATGCTGATGCCACCGCTTTCCTCGCCGCCGATGAGCACGGTCTCATTGCGCATGTAGTCGGCAATATGGTTGAACCCGACCGGCGTTTCATAAATGGGCAGGTCGTAGCGCGCCGCCAGACGATTGAGCATCTGCGTGGTGCTCACCGTCTTGACCACGCTGCCGCGCAGCCCGCGGTTGTGCACCAAGTGCTCGATCAGCAGCGCCATGATGGCGTGGGGGTCGATAAAACGCCCGGTGGGGTCGACGGCGCCGATGCGGTCGGCGTCGCCGTCGGTGGCCAGCCCGATCCAATACTCGCCGGTCAACATCTCCTCAATCAGCGGTCCCAAATGGCGGGCGATCGGTTCGGGATGGATGCCGTTGAAGCCTGGGTTCATCTCGCCGCGCAGCTCGACCACGCGACAGCCGGCTTCCACGAGCAGCTTGCGCAGATAGGCACGTCCGGCGCCATACATCGGGTCGACCGCCACCGATAGGTTGGCGCGGCCAATGCTGGCAAAATCCACCAAGGTGCGCACGTGGGCGGTGTAGGCCAGGAAGGGGTCAAAGCGTGTCACCAACCCCGCACCCACGGCGTCCTCAATGCTCATGCGCTTGGGCGGCGCGCCATCGGCGGCGACGATGCGCTTTTCCACATCTTTGCAGTCGGCCGGACTGGCCGACCCGCCAAACGCGGCCTTGAGCTTGATCCCATTGTAGCGCGGTGGGTTGTGGCTTGCCGTGATCATGACACCGCCGTCGGCATGGCGGTCGACGACGGCGAAGCTGGTGACCGGGGTCGGCGAGTCGCCAACGGTGAGCCAGACATGGATGCCATTGGCGGCCAAGACCTCGGCCACGGCGATCGCGTAGCGGTCGGAGAGAAAGCGCGTGTCAAAGCCGACCACCAGGCTGGGCCGATCGCCGCCAAAGCCGTTTTGGGTAGGGCGATCGGCCGTGTCGGCCAGCGTTTTGTCGGCGATGGCCTGCGCCACCCGGCGAACGTTATCGAAGGTGAACTCTTCACTGATGACGGCGCGCCAGCCGTCGGTGCCGAACTGAATGGACATGAAAGCGGGTCCTCTTAGACAAGCAACAAGCAATCCCAAGACGATGAACCATCCTCCGATTTTACCACCAAGAGGCATAAGGGCACGAAGCTGGATCCCTGTGCTGGTCCGGCAATGGTTTGCCGTACGGTTGTTTGATTGTGGATAGCCGATATGCTAGACTGTGCAGCATCGGGATGGCGGCAGGCTCTGTCGCCGGTTGAGGAGCGAATCACCCATGGCCGAAGCAATTGCAGTTCAGCAAGAGTTAGACGAAGAGAACGGCCTCGTTATACCAGATGTTTCTACCCTTGTCACTGAGGACGACACCCCCGTGGATAGCATTTTTGCGGAACGCCAGATGGATCTGTTGAAAGAGTGTCTTTATACCGGCTGGACAGGCCCAGGCGATGGTCGCAGCTTTGTAGCGATGTCCAATGTGGCCTTCTATTTTGCCCTCCGCCAACCCCCCTTGGTGCCCGACGTACTGGTGAGTCTGGATGTGCAGGCGCCCGAAGACGTTTGGATGAAAGAGCATCGCTCCTATTTTCTGTGGGAATATGGCAAGCCACCCGATGTGGTGGTCGAAATCGTTTCCAATCGCATAGGCGGCGAACTAACACACAAACTGGTGGAATATGCCCGCTTGGGGGTCGTCTACTATGTTGTCTATGATCCCTATCATCATCTTGGCCCGCAGGCGTTGCGCATTTTTACGCGCCAGGGACCGGGTTTTGGCGAAATGGTCGATGCCTGGTTGCCGGGAATGGGACTCGGCTTTGTCGTGTGGAAGGGTGAATATCAAGGCATCTGGGCGCCCTATCTCCGCTGGCGCGATGGCAATGGGCATTTGCTGGCATCGGCCGAGGAAGCAGCCGTGCTCGCCCGGCAACACGCGATGGAAGCACAGGCGGCTGTTGACCAGGAACGCGCCCGCGCAGAACAAGAACGTGCACGCGCTGACCAGGAACGCGCACGCGCCGACCAACTGGCTGCAAAACTTCGTTCCCTAGGCGTCGATCCAGATCAATAGAGCCGCCGGCTGCGTCGCACCGCGACCCCTCGCCGGCCACGCACCGGGCCATGCGCCTCGCGCGCTTAGCTGCCAACCGGCGCCAGGCGGCGCAGCGGGCCGATCGGGAGCGCACGCATCACCGCGGCGATGTCCTCGCCCCGGAAGCCGCCCGCGCTCACCAGCACCGCCAGGTAGACTACGGAACCGCCGCCCACCGCCAGCCACACGTTGAACCCGGCTGTGATCAAGCCGTAGGTTGCCAATCCCATGGCGGCCACGGCCACCCCTGGTGGGCCGAAGACTTGCAGCCAGGGGACGACGCCCACGTTGCGCCTCACGCTGTAGTAGAAGGGAAACAGCAGGCTGAACTCGCTCAGGATCGTCGCCAGCGCAGCCCCGACGTAGCCCAGGCGCGGGATCAAGATCAAGTTGCCCACGACATTGAAGACCACGCCCAGCACAAAGGCGCGCGTCAGGAAGTGCTGCTGGTTGACCGCGATCAGCACGTATTGCGTGACGCTGTTCACAAAGCCGATCGGGATGCTCCAGATGATCACCTGAAAGGCCAGGTCTGCCCCGCCCATGTAGGGGATGTGCCTGCCAAATAGGTTGAACACGCCGGGGATATTCAGATACTCGGCGCCGCCAACGATGAAGACCAGCGGCCGCGCCAGAAAGGTGACGGCCATCGCAATGGGCAGGCTGATCATCGTCAGCAGGCGCAGGCTGATCACGTACGAACGCAGCAAGCTGTTCGATTCGCTGCGCGCAAAGCGGCTCATCAGCGGGAAGACCGCCATCGTCGACACGGCGGGGATGATGTTCAGCCCGTCCAGGTATTTGAGCCCAATGCTGTACAGACCCACCGCCGCCGCACCTGCAATGGGGCGCAAAATCCAGACGTCGATGCGCCAGAAGATCGTCGCCAGCAGGTGGTTGATCATGAGCGGGCCGCTGACGCGCAGCATCCACCGTTGCAGCGGCCAATCCCACTTCCACTGCGGCTTGAAGAGCGTGCGATGCAGCAGGCCGTAGAGCCAGATCACCTGAATCACATTGACCACCAGCGCCACCGCCGCCAGGCCCACAAATCCCCACCCCAGCAGCAACACCAGCGCACCCAGCGTCACCTTGAGCAGGGCCACGGCATTGGTCAAGCCCGCCGGATACTCCATCTTCTCGAAGGCGTAAAACATACTGCTGAGCGCGTCGGCCCAGTTGGCGAACAACATCGCCGCGCCCAGTAGCACAAGCGCTATGATCTCCTGGCGGCCGATTGTCTCGACTCCGGGCACGAGGTCGGCGAGCAGCCGGTAGCCCAGCACGACGCCGGCCATCAGCGGCATACAGATCGCCCACAGCAGCGTGCGCAGGGCGACGACGTTAGTCAGGTAGCGGCTGGACTGGTTCTTGTCCGCCGCTACATCGCGCGTGAGCAGCGTGCCCAATCCGTAGCGGCTGATGATTTCAAAAAAGCCGTAGATGGCGACGACGAAATAATATTGCCCCGTGCCCACCGGTCCCAGGATGCGCACGTAGAGCATGGCAAAGGCGAAGTCGATCGCCTTATTGGTCAGGCTCAGCCCCATGGGAACCAGCGAGTTCTTGGCCACCCGCTGCACGTCGTTGGCGTCGATGATCTCGGGCCGGTAGTAGCGCCCCCACGCCCAGTAGAGCAGCAGCAGCAAGATCGTCATCATGGCCAAGAAACTGGTGTACAGCCCGATCTTGAAGCTCATCGGGCTGTACACAAAGCGTACCGTCCATTGGCCGTCCTTGGGAAGGTAGACCGCGCGGAACGCGCCGTCGGCGCGCACGATCGCCACTTCGCTTTCCTGGCTCTCTTCGCTCCCAAAAGGACGCACAAATGCCTTCCAGCCCGGGAAGTAGGCGTCCGTCAACACGAGCCAACTGCGGTCGCTCAGGTTGACGTCGACAAACACCTCGTTGGCGGTGTAGCGGCTGACGCGCGCATCGGCCACTTGCGGGCTAACGCGCACCATGGCGGCGGCGCCGGCTGGCATTTCCTCGATAAACACCACGTCGCGCAGGTTGGTCTCTTCCAGCGGCTGCTGTTCGACCGCCGCCACGCGCGCTTCGGGTACGAGGAAGGTGCGCGGCATAACCTCCTGGTTCTCATACACGCCAATGCCATCGTCGCGGTAGATTTCCTGCCAGGTGGGGTTCGGGATATGGTGCTCGGTCAAGACATACTTGACATTGAGCAGATCCAATAAAGGATTGTCCAACGCCGCATACACATCGCCGCCCGGTTGGGCATAGATCGGCGCAATGCGGTTGAAGAGCAGTTCGTTCTCCTGCGGCTGGATACGGTTCATAAACTGCGCATATTGCCGCGGCACAATCGAGTCGTAGCCGCGCACATCCTGCCACCCATAGTACATGCCCACATTGGCGTTAAAGGTCTTTTCCCCCGGCACGTTGAAGGTAGTAAAGCGCCAAGGCTGGGACAACATCTGGCCCCCCCCAGCCCCAGCGGATTGGGGCAACGTCTGGCTCCCCCCAGAATTGGGGGGCTGGGGGGGCACTTCGCGCGCTTCAATAAACTTCACCACCGGCGGCTTGCCGCCTTCCGTGAGCGGCGACAGCGCCGGGTCAGTAGCGGGGTTGAAACGCCCATGCGCCACAAAGAGATCGAGCGCCGTAATGACGATGAGCCCAATGACGGCGCCCTGCACGCCCCGTCCCTCACCCTTCGGCGCGCGCCACGCCAGCCAGGCGACCCACAGACCGGCGCTCAGCGCAAACACACCAAAGGCGGCCAGGTTGGCCGCCTGATAACTCCAGAACATGCGGCCATCCGCAAACGCCATCTGCGCCAGGTCGCTGCCGTCCACGATGCGCTGGCCAAAGGCGATAAACGGCGCCGGCAGCCAAACGCTGGTGATGACCCCGCCCAGCGCCAGCAGACCAGCGCCGGCGACCGCCAGGCCAAGCGCCAGCGCAACCCGATCGCGCTTGCCCGCGCTCTGTGCACGCACCAGCAGCGCATTCAACCCGATCCCTCCCAGCACCGCCATGCTCAGCGTAAACGGAAAAACCCAGCGGAAGGGGCTGTGGAGTTGGTTCCACCCCGGCAGCCCGTAATAGAGCAGCGCATAGAGCGGCGTGCCAAAGGCAAAGAGGAGCGAGATCAGGGCGAGTGCGGCAAAGAACCAGGTGTAGAAGGGCCGCGATGTGCGCTGGGTTTCCTGACGCTTGACCCCCTGCCAAAGCGCCATTGACGCCAGCAGCCAGGTGGCGATCCCCAGGTAATTGCCGCCTTCGACGTAGTTCTTGATGCCCCAGAAAATCGTGTGGTTGGCCTTGCCCAGCGCATTGACCGTGGCTGGCACCCATTGGCGCGTCCACAGGTCGAACCATTGATGGTGGCTAGGACTGCCAAAGAGGTTGGGCAACCAAAAGGAGAGCACGTGGCGTGAGGGCCAGGCCCACTCGCGCACTTGTGCGAGCGAGGCCGATCCGGCGCGGAAGTTGAGCGGCAGCAACTCTATCAGCGGTATGAACTGCACGGCGCCCAGACCAACGCCCAAGGCGACCATGACGAGCAGCCAACCGGCCAGCGTGAAGATCGCGGTGACGCGTGGCGATTTGCCCATGTCGCGGCCGGGTTCGTTTTGCACGATGCGCCGATAGGCGGCCAGCAGCCGGAAGAACGCATAGGCGCCGGCGACGAGCAGCGTATAGTAGATCAGTTCGGGATGACCGGCCAGGACGACGAGGCCGATGATCGCGGCGCCCACCGCCACATACGGGATCGGCTGAAAGCTGCGCAGCCCTTTCTCTTCTTGCTTCTGGATGATGTACTCGATCACCGCCAGCAGCAACGGCAACCAGGGCACGGCAGCCACGAACATGGTAAAGACCACACTCACCAGCAGGAACCCGCTGAACATGTACACCACGCCGCTAAAGAGCGCCGGCAGTACGCGCAGCCGCAACACGCGGGCAAAGAGATACATGCCGGCGCCAGCAATCGCCACCTGCAAAGCCGTGAACCAGCCGTATGCCAGCGCCGGCGGCAGCAGGTAGAACAGGACGTTGAGCGGGTACAAGAGGCTGGCCTGACCGGCGGCAAAGAAGGGGATGCCGGTGAAAATCTGCGGGTTCCACAGCGGGATGTCGCCTTGCGCCAGCGTCTGGACGATGTGTTGTTTCCAGACTGCGTTTTCCAATACCAGGTCCGACAACAACTCGTTGTGCGCAATCAGGCCAGGCTGCAGCACTCGCCAGGGGGCATAGGTATACAGGTTATCGTACGGCAGCAAGCTGCCGTGGGTCAGCCCAGGCGCCAACACCGGCGCAAACCACAGCAGCGCCAGCAGGAGAATCGACAGCAGCGCCCACCCATCAGCGCGAAAACGGCGAAGTCTGATCATAGCATCGAGCGCAGGGCGCGCGCGTAGCGGCGAATGATCTTAACCACGCTCATCTGCATTGACGGGCGTTTCGGGCACGCGGACTGCGCCTTCGTGAGGATTGGCAAGATGGCGGTAGCGCCAACGAATTTGCCAGGTGCGCCAGGCGGATTCGAGTTTGACTGGGATATCCAGCTTGCTTTGGCCGATCCGGCGGTCCTCAAAGTGAATGGGGATTTCGATCAAGTGAAACCCAAGTTTTTCGCATAGATAGGCCATTTCCACCTGAAAACTATACCCATTGCTGCGGATTCGTTCCAGGCCAATCGCCTGCAGGGCCGAACGGCGCCACATCTTGAAGCCAGCGGTCATATCCCGAATGCGCAGGCCCAGGATAGCGCGCCCGTACAAGTTGGCCCACCAGCTCAAAAGGCGCCGGCTCCACTCCCACCCGGCATCCAGCGACCCGCCCGGCACATAGCGGCTGCCGATGACGACGTCGGCGTCGGTGGCCAGGAGCACGGCCAGCATCGAAGGAATATAGTCAGGCGAATGGCTAAAATCGGCATCCATCTGCACGACAAAGTCGGCGCCCTCGGCAAGCGCGCGCGCCATACCCGCCACATAGGCCGTGCCCAGGCCGCCCTTGCCGGTGCGGTGGATCACGGCAAACGGCGGGCGTTGCGGCGCGGCTGTTTCGCCATTGTAGCGGATAGCAAGCTCGTCGGCCACCTGGCCCGTGCCGTCCGGGGAGTTGTCGTCGACGACCAGAATTTGCAGATGCGGCAGGCCCAGCGCCAGCAAGGCAGCACTGATCGCCGGCAGATTGTCCGCTTCATTGTAGGTGGGGATCACGATCGTGATGCGACAGGCGTCAACCCGTTGGCCAAAGATGCGATCCCAGATCAGTGTACTCATGCCGTCCCCAGCCCCTGCCCGCACAGCCATCAGGCCGACAAAAGATTGTAGCATGAGAGCCAAAGGGCGCCCAATTGGGGGTGGACAAAAGAAACGGCTCATTGTGCTACAATAGGGAAAGACCGAAGGAGGTTTCACGATGACAAAAAGACTCGTTGCCTCACAGATGAGTTTTTCTTTGCTGATTTTGTTGGCTGGCTCGTGCAGAACCGATCTCTTCCTGATGGATAGCACTTCCACTGCGGCGCCTTCAGCCAGCTTGCTGCAGCAATTCGGCCAGCCCCTGCACGAGCGGCGTCTGCGCGCGCCAGCCAAGTGCCTGTACGCACGTGCTGCGCCCGGCCGAATGGAGGATGTCGCCAGCGCGCGCCGGTTCGTAGCTGCGCTCAATCGGATGACCGGCGGCAGTCTGCAGGTCATCCAGCAGTTCGTTGAGGCTGACCGAGCGGCCTGTAGCCACCGTGTAGACGTCGCCCCAGGTGAAGGGGAGCGGGTGAGCAGGTGAGCGGGTGAGCGCGAGCAAGTTGGCGGCGGCGATGTCGTGGACGGAGACAAAGTCACGCGTTTGGCCGCCGTCGCCAAAGATGCGACAGGGCTCCCCGGCGCCGGCCGCCGTGCACCAGCGCGCAATTACGCCGCTGTAGGGCGAGTCGGCGCGCTGGCGCGGGCCATAGACATTGAAGTAGCGAAAGATCACGGTCTGCAGGCCATACGCGCGCGCGTAGACCCCGGCCCATGTTTCCGCCGCCAATTTGCTGGCCGCGTACGGCGAAAGCGGTTGCGTGGGCGATGTCTCATCTTGCACCCCCGCCAGATCGCCGTAGACCGCACAGGTGGAGGCCAGCACAAAGCGCCCGACCCCCGCCTGGCGCGCCGCCTCCAGCACGGTGGCCGTGCCCATTGTGTTGATCTGGAAGGTCGCCTCCGGCTCACGCATGGATTGCGGCACGCTGACGAGCGCCGCCAGATGTAGCACCGCGTCGCAGCCGGCCACCGCCGCCGCCACGGCCACCGGGTCGGTCACATCGCCGACCATAAGAGGTACGCCGGGCGGCAGATTGGCGCGTTCCCCACTGCAAAGATTATCCAACACCCGCACCGCATGGCCCGCAGCCAGCGCCGCCGCCGCACTATGCGACCCAATAAACCCCGCCCCGCCGGTGATCAAGATTTGCATAAGCCCAACGCCCCTTGCGACGCCAAAGTGTGACGATACGATAACCGTGTCACCCTCTCATTCTATTGCATTCGGCAGGTTGCACACAATTGCGCTCACCCAATCGCCTTGGCGTAATCATGGGACTGCCGCTTCTTCATCCCTCGACCACGCTGCCCTTAGCGAGGTCATAACATCAATGGAGTGCACGTATGGAAGACCTTTACAACAGGTACGACGGCGCGTGGAATTGCGCGGTTACGATCTTTCGTTGTCCTAATCAAGGCAGCCATTGTGGACGCTGACCCGGGCTCACGACCTGCCATTGTTCGCCGCTGGCCACATCGATCATCCATACCGCGATCACGATGTTCGGTCCCTTGAGGGGAAACTTGTGGAAAAGCAGGGTGAGGCCGTCGGCTGACCAGGCCGGCGGGCCATAATCGGCGCCGGGGTCGCGCGTCAGCGGGCGGGCATCGCTGCCGTCGGCACGCATGACCCACAATTGTTTACTGAGCGTCTTGCGTTCGCCGGTCAATTCGTTGCGCCGAAAAGCAATCCATTCACCGTCTGGCGACCATGCCGGCGCGCCGTCTTCCACCAGGCTGCCAGCGCCGCTCAGGTTCTGCTTGGTGTTGGCAATCGGGTCTACGCGGAAGAGGTTCACCACGTAATTCTCGCCAACCTTGGCCATTTCGTTCATCAGCAGCACCGTGCGCTGCGGATGCCAGACCCCGGTCTCACCGGTCGTCGTCGCATAGAACTGGCTTGCACCCGTCTCCAAATTGAACACGGTCACACCAAAAAAATCCGGTGCCAGATACGCCAACCACTGGCCGTCGGCGGACCAGCGCGGGTCAAACCCGAGCTTCTGACTGTCGGCAAAGACGGGCGTGCTCTGCTTCGCCTGCACGTCCATCAAAGCGAGGCGCGGCGGGCTGATGGCCGCCGCAGCAAAGTCGTTGCCATTGCGCCGGCTGTAGGCCAGCAACTTGCCATCGGGCGACCAGGCAGGCGTCGTGCAAAAAGCCTTGGGGCAAGCGAGCAACAGGCTTGGCGTAGCGGCGCCGGGCTGTGTGATCCAGAGGTCGCTGCTCCCATCGGCAGTCGGTGCAGAGAAAACGATCTGGCGGCCATCGGGCGCCACGGCATAATCCCAGACGCCGCCGGTCGTGTTGGTCAATTGAGACGGTGCGCCGGCGGCAGCGCTTGCCGCCGGCGCCAGCGGTGGCGTTAAGGTGAAAAGCTGCTCGCCGTCACCAGCCATGCTCAAATAGATCACCTGGGTTTGGTCAGGCGGCACTTCCACCTGATCTCCACGCCAAATGATCAACACAATCGCCAGCAAGGCAGCCGCCGCCACCCCGAGCATCGTACGGTCAAATTGGCTGAAACGCGATGCCGTGTGTGCAACCATCATGGATAGAGGTAGGGATGTTGAGGCACATCGACCGGTTCGACACGCTGTGCGGCCAACACGGGCACGGGTTGGTCGCCCAAGGCGCCGGCTTCCAGGACACCGCTCACGGTCACCCATTGATCGGCGGGCAACGTCGCCGCCGCCGGCCACCGCACGACCATGCCGGCGACGTTGGCATCGGCCACACAACAACTCACGACAAAACGGGTGACCATGAACTGGTTCTCCGCAAAACGCGCGTCGCGGAAGACAAATCCGACCACGGTCGCCGGTTGGCCCGCGAAGGTACGTACCGGATCAGGTGTGCCGGCAAAGGTGTTCAGCCAATCCAATACGTTCTTGTCGACAGCGTTCTTATCGGCCGCAGCGCGTACGGCGGCGGGCAGTGCCGAACCCTGCATGGTGACGTTTACCTCGCGGTTCGCCAATGCGGCAGCGCCCAACGGCTGCGGCGGAACAAGTACGCCGAGCACCATCGGAAGCAAGATCAGCAACGCACCGGACAAGGTAAGCGCATGATCATGACCATGACCCTGATCATGGTTGTGGTCGACGATATCGTCAATCGCCACCGGTGAACCGTCCAGAGTCGTTTGTTTCCGCCCCAACGGGCGATAACTCACGCCGACCAAGATCAGGCCCACAATCGCGAGCATCGTGTAGGCGGCAAACCGTTCGTTGATATAGAAAAAGAGCGTGCCGCCGGCCAGGCGGGTATATAGAAAAAGCGCCAGCCCCAACAGAAGCAACGCCTTGAGCGCCAGTTGAAATCTTGGGCCTTGCATGACTGATCTCAATACATACCTACATTCCCAGGTTCAGGTTCCACCAGATTCCCACCAGGAGGGACAGAAGCAACGGCAACAAGATCAGGTAGCCCACGGCACGCCGTTTGAACACGCCCAGAAACATGATCGTGCTCTTGATATCCACCATCGGGCCAAAGACCAGAAAGCTCACGATCGAGCCGGTCGTGAACGTGCTGGTGAAGGCAAGCGCAAGAAACGCATCCACCGTCGAACAAATCGACAGCAGAAAGGCCAATCCAAGCATGACCAGCACCGAGATGACCGGTCCCTGGCCGACGGCTAGTAACGCTGACTGCGGAAGCAACGTCTGCATGCTGGCCGCAATCATACAACCGACGATCAAATAGCGGACCATGTCGAGAAAGTCGTCGCCGGCAAAATTGAAGGCCTGAGTGAAGCGAGCCGGCAACAGCGCTTTGGGTGCGCCGGGTGCCCGGTCATGCACGGTGCAGCAAGCGTCGTGATGGCAGGCGTTCACGGCGGGCAACAGCACTTCCTCCGGCTGCGCACGGCTGAAGAGAAAGCCGACGGTCACCGCAATCACAAAACTAAAAAAAAGGCGGCCCCACAGCACTGGTCCCCAGCCAAAGGCGCTGTAGGTGCTCAAAATGACGATCGGGTTGATCACAGGCGCAGCCAGCAAGAAAGCGGCTCCAATCGAAACCGGCAGTCCCTTTTCGTAAAGACGACGCACGACCGGCACTACGCCACATTCGCAAACTGGGAAAAGCAGACCCATGCCGCCGCCGGCCATGGCGCCCAGCAGTGGCTGCTTGGGCAGATAGCGATCCAGCATTGCCTCGTCGACAAAGACCGCGATCAAGCCGGAAACGACCGAGCCGGCCAGTAGAAACGGCACGGCCTCGATAAAGATGCCAAGAAAGATGGTGACAAAGGTTTGAAAGCGCTGCAACAAATAGGGTAGACCGGCGCCCGACGCGAAGGTGTCGTAGAAGATCGCGCCCGCCGCCAACAGCATCAGCCCAGCAGTCAGCGACCACCGCAGCAGTTGTCCACGCTGCGCCGCCGCACCGTCCACAAGCGGGACATCAACCTGTGTTTTCGCAACCGGTTGTGGTTGTTCAACAGTCATGACAGCTATTCTACCACAAGCTTCAAAGTAAACGCCGCAGTTCTTCGCCTACTGCTCAGACCAATCGCGGTCACGCGTCACGTAAATCAGCGGCATACTCACGACGGTCACTGCATATTTCAAGATTAGGTTGAACAGAAAGATCTGCCACACGACAGCCCAGGGCAGGATCCCCGCAAAGGCGCCGACCGAAAATAGCAGGTTATCCACCGGCACACTTACACTGTTGCTCAACAGGACGCGCGCCCACTGATGGCGATGGGTGATCTTGGTGACAAACCAGTGGTAGACCTCTGTGTCGATCAATTCGCTCACGATCTCGGCGAAGATCGAGGCCAACACGATGCGCCACAGCAACGTGGCGTTGAAAACACTACTCCATTCGGCGCCCAGACCCCAGGAGGAGTCGCTTGGAACGCCGGCTACCCACCAGAGATAGCCGGCGGCAAAGAGGTTGACCGCCGCGGCCATAAAGATCAACGTCTGCGTATGGTGCTTGCCAATCGTTTTGTGGGCGACGTCGCGCAGCGTGAAGGTGATGGGATAGATAAAGGTGCCCATGTCCACCGCCAGCCCGGCGACTACGCCAATCTTGAGGCTGGCAATATCGGCCAGCATCTGTGCGCCGATGTACGCAGCAATCACAATCACGGCGGCACGCGATAACGCCAACACGACCGCGCCGGACGCGCCAACCGGCCCCACGCTGACTGAATCCCGCGCTTTTGCCGGGTTCTGGATGCTCAAAGTACAATCCTCCCATGTTTTGATGAGGCGGGAACTTCGACCGCCGTCCGACTGACAAGACGATCCATTGTAACCATGAAGGTAGGAAGCAGCAAAGAATGCCCAGACGAACCGACATCTCTTCTATTCTGATCATCGGATCCGGCCCGATCGTGATTGGCCAGGCATGTGAATTCGACTATGCCGGCGCCCAGGCCTGCAAGGCGCTGCGCCAGGAGGGCTACCGCGTCGTGTTGGTCAATTCCAACCCAGCCACGATTATGACCGACCCGGAATTGGCCGACGCCACCTATATCGAACCGCTGACGATCGATATCTTGGAACGAATCATCGCGCGCGAACGGCCGGATGCCCTGTTGCCGACCGTTGGCGGGCAAACCGGCCTGAATTTGGGTGTCGCGCTGGCCGAGGCCGGCGTGCTGGCAAAGTACGGCGTCGAGTTGATCGGCGCCAATCTGCGCGCCATGCAAGTAGCCGAAGACCGCGAGCTCTTCAAGGACGCCATGACCGCCGCCGGGCTGGAGTCGCCACGCAGCGGCGTCGCGCGTTCGTTGGAGGAAGCGCGCCGTATCACCCAGGAAATCGGCCGCTACCCAATCTTTATTCGTCCTAGTTTCACGATGGGCGGCAGCGGCGCCGGCACGGTCTTTACGCCTCAGGAACTTGAAGAGAAGGTCGCCTGGGGGCTGCGGGAAAGCCCAGTGCACACCGTCCTCGTTGAAGAGTCGCTGATCGGCTGGAAGGAATACGAGCTGGAGGTGATGCGCGACAGCGCCGATAACTTCGTTGTCGTCTGCTCGATCGAAAATCTGGATCCGATGGGTGTGCACACGGGCGACAGCATCACCGTGGCCCCGGCCCAGACGCTGACCGACAAAGAATACCAGCGCCTGCGCGACCAGGCGCGCCTGGTGATGCGTGCCGTCGGCGTGGAGACGGGCGGGAGTAATGTCCAGTTTGGCGTCGACCCACAATCCGGCCGCGTCGTCATCATCGAGATGAACCCCCGCGTCTCACGCTCCTCGGCGCTGGCTTCCAAGGCCACGGGTTTCCCGATTGCCAAGCTGGCCGCCAAGGTCGCCGTGGGCTATACGCTCGACGAACTGCGCAATGACATCACGCAACAGACCGTCGCCGCCTTTGAACCTTCGATCGACTACGTGGTCGTCAAATTCCCACGCTGGGCCTTTGAAAAGTTCCCCGGCGTCGACCGTGTGCTCGGCCCACAGATGAAGTCGGTGGGTGAAGCCATGGCGATCGGCCGCACGTTCAAGGAAGCGCTGCAAAAGGCAGTGCGCAGCCTCGAGATTGGGCGCGACGGCCTTGGCCCGCTGGAACGCGACGGCGATGGCCGCATCAAGGGCTATGACGCCGGCGCCACGCTGCACGATCTGCTGCGCATCCCCAATCGCGACCGCATTTTCGCCGTCTATGAAGCGCTCCATGCTGGCGACAGCCAGGCCACCATCTGCCAATTGACGGGCTACGATCCGTGGTTTGTGGCCCAGATTGGGGAGATCGTCGCCTTTGCCGATCGCCTGCCCACGTGTGACCTCGACACGCTCGACACCGGCGCCTTGCGCCAGGCCAAGCGCATGGGCTTTAGCGATAGCCAATTGGCACGCCGGTTGCATAGCCAGGAGGCCAGCGTGCGCACGCTCCGCCACGTGCGCGGCGTCCTGCCGACCTACCACCAGGTCGATACCTGCGCCGCCGAGTTTGCCGCGTACACGCCCTATCTGTATAGCAGCTACGAGAGTGCGAGTGAGGCGCTCCCCACCGACCGCCGCAAGATCCTGATCCTGGGCGGAGGCCCCAACCGCATCGGGCAAGGCATCGAATTTGACTACTGCTGCTGCCACGCCAGCTTTGCCCTGCAAGAACTCGGCTATGAAACCATCATGGTCAACTGCAACCCGGAGACGGTCAGCACCGACTACGACACCAGCGACCGCCTCTATTTTGAGCCGCTGACGTTGGAAGATGTGCTGAATATCTTTGAACGCGAAAACAGCCCAACGCCGGTGATCGGCGCCATCGTCCAATTTGGCGGCCAGACACCACTCAACCTCGCTGCGGCGTTGCAGGCGGCCGGCGTGCCGATCCTGGGCACGTCACCGGATGCCATCGACCTGGCCGAAGACCGCGACCGCTTTGGCGCGCTGCTGGAACGACTTGATATTCCGGCGCCCGCCCACGGCATCGCACGCACGGTCGCTGAGGCTGTGATCATCGCGGCGCAGATCGGCTATCCGGTGGTGGTGCGGCCGTCCTACGTGCTGGGCGGCCGTGCTATGGCAATTGTCGACGGCGCGGAGGACCTGCGCCGCTATATGACGGAGGCGGTCAGCGCGGCGCCCGACCGGCCGATTCTGATCGACAAGTTCCTCGAAGATGCCTTTGAAGTGGACGTCGATGCCGTCTGCGACGGCGAGCGCCTCGTGATTGGTGGCATCATGCAACACATCGAGGAAGCCGGTATCCATAGCGGCGACAGCGCTTGCGTGTTGCCCCCATACAAGATCAGCCAATACCATCTCAACATCATGCGCGAATACACGGAGAAGATGGGGTTGGCGCTTGGCGTGTGCGGGCTGATGAATGTGCAATACGCTATCAAGGATGATGTGGTCTACGTGCTGGAGGTCAACCCGCGCGCCAGCCGCACGGTGCCGTTTGTCAGCAAGGCGACCGGGGCACCCCTGGCCAAACTTGCCGCGCGCGTCATGGCCGGCCAATCGTTGGCGGAGCTTGACTTCCTCGCCGAACCGGAAGTGAATGGGTTCTTTGTCAAGGAGGCTGTACTGCCCTGGAAAAAATTCACGGGCATCGATGCCCTGCTCGGCCCCGAAATGCGCTCGACCGGTGAAGTGATGGGCCATGCCGCCAGCTTTGGCCATGCCTTTGCCAAAAGCCAACTGGGCGCCGGCGCCGGCCTGCCCCAAACGGGCGGCGTCCTCGTGACCGTCAACGATTTCGACAAGGGCGGCGCCCTAAAGATCGCGCGTGACTTGCTCCGTCTCGGCTTTCAAATCTTGGCCACGGCGGGCACCGGGGCGTTCTTCACCCAGGCCGGCCTGGCCGTGACGATTCTTGAGAAAGGCAGCAGCGGTCAGCCCGGCTACACCACGCTCGACGCCATGCGCGACGGCAAGGTGCAGTTGATCATCAACACGCCGCTCGGCGCTCACGCACGTGAAGATGGCGCGCGCATCCGCCGGCTTGCGACCCGCATGGAGATTCCGCTCATCACCACCCTATCGGCCGCCCAGGCGGCTGTCAGCGGCATTCGCGCCGTCGGCCAACAGGAGCTGCAAGTGCGCAGCCTGCAGGAGCACTATCGCGGATGAAAGAGATTATGAGATTACGCGGAGGGAGGAAATCATCCGCTCCTATCCGCGTAATCTCATAATCTCTTTCATCCGCGATCCTTTTGGAGCCCGCGTTCCAGCAAAATTACCAGCAGTGGATTCTCGCCAATCGGCAAGCGTGCCGTGGCGGCAGCCAACGTCGCCGCGCGCGCTGCGTTTTGTGGCTCGGCTGCCAGCGCAAACCAAAGCGACTGCACGCGCAGACCGGCGGCCATCGCTGCCAGCAGGTTGGCATGGTCGGGCATACGCCCAAGTTCGCGCAGCAGCAAGGCAACCAGCGCAGAGCGCGGCAGCTCTTGCGGAACACTCGCGGACGGCTGAACACCGTCCCACACAGCCGTTGACCAGCGCACCCAGCCTTCCATCGCCGGGGTGACGGCCAATGCGGCGGCGGCATCGATCAAGGTGGCAGCGTCGATTGGCGCATTGCCGGTGTCCCCGCCACGCACCCACAATGCCTCCAATTCCGCGGGCAACTGCGGTGCTTCAAATTGCCAGACCCAATCGTTGTACAGAATGTATTCGCCGGCAAGTGGCGCAGCTTGTTCCTGGCGCCAGTGTGCTTCGAACGCTTTGCGCACCAGCCAACGACCAACCGCCAATGGCGCTTCCAATAACACCATCGTTTGCACGCTGCTCGTGCGCACGGTCACCAGCGCACCAACCGGCTGCACGACCGGCAGATGCGTGCGCTCCATCCCCTCGGTGCCCGAAAACTGCAAGATGCCGGCGTGCAAATTGAGTACAAAACCTAGCAAGATGCCGTCCTCGGCGCCGTCCGTAGTCGGCTCACGCACAAGCCACACGCTCAGATAGCCACCGGCATCGGTCGGGCTGATGAGGGCGCGCCACCCTGCAGCGTTTGGCGGTTGATAGCGCTTACCGCCAAACTGCAGTTTGCGTAGACTGCGTTCGACACCCGCTGCGGGATCGGGGGACAGCGCAAATTGGAGCGTATGCAGGGCGCGCAGAGCGGCAGTACTCGCCTCACCCGAGGCCAGGCTCACCAACCGATCCAGGGCGGCGCGTGCCACCTGCGGCCGGCTATCTTGGGCAATCAGGCGCAGCAACTCGATCTGGTCGGCGGCGGGCAGCCGGTCGACCAAACCCAAGACCATAAAGGCGGTGTCGACCGTGTGTTCCTGCATTTGCGTGACATACTCGAGCAGGATGTGGCGGTTCTTGCGTGCTTCCGCAATCGCCTCCAGCAGGCTCTGGTAAGGCACGTCGGCACTGCCGGCCAGGTCGGCCAGCAGCGCATTCGGCGCCGGCTCACCCAGATAACGGTCGAGGATCAACGCAGCCGTGGTGCGCTCCTGCGCAGTCTTCTGGCGGTTCGCCGCCACCCCGCGCAGACTGGTCACGGTTTCTTGGGTCGGTAGTAACGCACAAAGGTGACCCAGTCCCCCACGCACCTGGCCATTCGGTGTGCCCAGGTGCCGCAGCACGACGGCCAGCAGCAAATCAGCCGCGTAGGCGTCGGCCAGATGCTGCGCCGCCTTCACGAGCGCGGCCTCGCTGTTGGTGTCGCCCAGCGCGGTTATCTCCGCCTCAAGGCGGCGACGTTCTTGAAAAGAATGGATGATGCCATCAGTATTGGCCATCAGGTTTGCCTATTCATCGACGGATGCGATCTTGGTGGGTCTTATGACCAATCGAAGTGCTTCTTTGACTACAGCCCGACCACGCGCTACCCCTCAAAGGTCACCGGGAAACCGCTGCCGTCGGGCGCTGCGCACATGATACCAACCGGCATCGACGCTGTTTATCTATCATATACCATCGGCAGGAAAGCCCCAATTGGGTTGGACATTGTCCACTTTCCACCAATGGACGAACGCACAAGCAAAGCGAGGCGCGCCTCCGTGAAGAAGCCCGCCCCGCTTTGATCGGTTACTACCGTAAATTGCTTACTTGCGTGTGAGCGGTAGATACAATACGCCACTCAGGTTCACCGTGCGCACCAATGTCGCCACCTGACTGCCGTCAGCCGCCAAATAGCTGTTAACCAGCACCGTGCTCCCGACCACCAGATCCCCAGCGTTTTCACTGATGTTGGTGGCCGGCGTAAGCACGAAGGTGCGACCGTTCACCACTAGCGTGGCGCCCGCCGCAGCAGCCGTGGGGCCACCGGTATCGTCGACCTTGCCGATAAAGTCGTCGTCGCCGGCGCCAGGCGGAATCCGCGTCTCCATCTCATGCACCACGTTCTGTGTGCCGACGACGGAATACTCAACCTCAACGTAGGCGCCTACGGCAAAGAGTACGCCGTCATCTTCCTTGAGTCTACTGGAATCATTCACCACAAAAGAGGCATCCCCGATCGTCCAAGTGCCCTTGAAGCCGGTAGCAGGCATTGACTTGACGGAGCCAACCAGCTTAGCGTGTGTACTATCTTGGACACCGCCGTTGTCGTCCGTTGTCTTGATTTCCGTGGCGGTGCGCACACCGGCGCTGTCGGTCACGTACTTGATGCGCACTTGAGCGCCCACCTGCAGGGGACCGTGTTCATCCTTGAAGCGGGTGCCGACAGTAGCGGTATAAATGACACCGCCGATCGTCCAGGGGCCGACACGGTCTGCCGCTGCCGGCAGCGCTTCCACCTTACCGTAGGCATGGCCTTCCGCGCCATCGCGCACGCCATTGCCATTATCGTCGTCACTGTTGTTTTCGTGCCTGAAGAGGGTCTTGATCTCGCGGGCTTGCAGCGAACTGTCGGCGTTGACCGTGAACTCAACTTTGACTGTGTTGCTGATGGCAAAGGAACCGGCTTTTTGCTGAAATTCGGTGGCGGCATCCGCCTTGAAGGTCAGGCCACCGATGACCCAGTCACCGATCAAGCTGGCGGGAAACGCACTGAGGACGCCATACAACTCGCCGGAGCCTACGCCGCCATCGTCACCGCCATTGTTGCCACCGTTGTCATCGCTGCCGCCGGTGCAATGGAACTCACGCTCGCTCTCGATTTCGCGGGCGGTGGGCGGCGTCGTGGTATTGAAGTAATGAACCTTGACACATACGCCGATATCCAGTGGGCCAAACTCACTTTTGACTTCGGTTGTGGTCGTCGCTGTATAGGTAATTACGCCAATCACCCACTCACCCGCCACGCCGGAGGCCGGCTTCTTCATAAGCTTGCCGTATGCTTCGAGATCGCCGTCATTGCCACCGCCACCGCCGCCACCGCCACCACCATCGCCATCACAGTCGGACGGCGACTGCGTTTCAATTTCAATCGCCGTAAAAGGCGCCGCAGCGCCGGTATACTCCACCTTGGTGCAAACGCCGGTCGCAAAGGGGCCTGCTTCTTGCTTGAACTCTGTCGCGCCGCTGGCTGTGTAGGTGACGCCCCCGATCACCCAGTCACCGACATTGCCGGAAGCGGGCATCGCCGTCAACCGGCCACGCGCGATCGGGTTATTGTCGCCGCCGCCGTTACCGCTGCCGGCGGCGCTGGCCGTCAGCGTGAGGCCAAAGGTGGCGAAGAGGACGGCGACGATCAACGCCGCCACACAAGTCCGCCAGGGATGTAAGAACATGCGTGAGTATTCCATCGTCTTTCTCCTTGAGTCTAAAATGGTCATATTGGGCATTCCAGAGGCGGTGCCTCGAAGCAATCACCACCAGGGCTATTTCCCCTGCATGCTTAATAAGAGACGACTGAGCACGCAAAAAATACGGGAAACAAAAACGCCCTGGGATCATACGATCCCAGGGCGCCACACCCGATCTTCTCGTTGCGAACCGTCGTGGTTCACACGCTCCTTACTTCACCTGTACCTTGATCTGCTTCGGCTTCACAACCTCCGCCTTCGGTACACGCAGGGTCAACACGCCATGCTCGTAGGCGGCCTCAATCGCATCGGGGTTGACCGGCACTTTGAAGGTCAGCCGGCGCTCAAAAGCACCGTGGAACAGTTCGCTCTTGAGCAACTCCCCAGTCTCCGGCTGCGGCAGGAACTTGCCCCGGATCGTCAGTTCTTCCCCGTCGAAGGTGATCTCGACGTCTTCCGGCTTGACGCCGGGAACATTCGCCGTCAAGACAAAGGCATCCTCGGTCACAAACGCATCCAGGGGCAGACGCGCCACGCGCTCCTGTTGACCGTCGCTGCCGCCGTTGCGGGCATAATCATAGGGGCGACCGCTGGAAACGCGGTTCATGACATCGGCCATATTGACAAACTCGCGGACCATCTCGTTGTAGGTGGTAGTTTTCATTGGGTTATCGTCCTTCTCTTTATTTATGGTTAGATTACGTTTGGTCGTCTTCCAAACACCTGTCATCACTATAGTCCGGCTGTGTTAGATAGGCGCTTGCGCCGTGTTATCGTCTGGGCAGAAGAACGTCAGCAAAATGTTAGCGGCGTTTGGGCGGCGCGGGCGCTTTCGTCTATACTCACGGGGCGCGGGTTCATCTGTGATTGGTTCGAGGTCCTCTTGCGAATACTGCTTACGGGCATTGCCGGATTCGCCGGCAGCTTTCTAGCCGAATATCTCGTGCATGAGCAAGCCGTTGAGTTGCACGGCATCGTGCATCGTCACGACCGGCGCATCCAGCATCTGTTGAACCAGGTTGTGTTGCACCGCGGCGACCTGCGCAACGCTTTATGGGTGAGCGATGTCGTCCAGGAGGTGCAGCCGGACATCGTGCTGCATCTGGCAGCATGGAGTGATGTAGGCGGCAGTTGGCAACAGCCCTGGACGACCTACGAGCTGAACATCCAATGCCAGCTCAACCTATTGGAGAGCCTGGTTCGCTGGCGCCCTGACTGTCGCACGTTGATCGTTTCCTCCAACGAAGTTTATGGCCTGGTACGTCCCACCGACCTGCCGATCGACGAAGAAACGCCTTTGCGCCCAAACAGCCCGTACGGCGTGAGCAAAGTGGCGCAGGATATGATGGCCTACCAGTATTGGAACAGCCATCGTCTGCCGGTGATCCGTGCACGCAGTTTCAATCACCTGGGACCTGGGCAGTCCGATGATTTCGCCGCCAGCGCGTTCGCGCGCCAGATCGCCGAAATCGAAGCTGGCCTACGCGAGCCTGTTGTCCGTGTCGGCAATCTCAGCGCACAGCGCGACTTTACCGACGCCCGCGATGTTGTGCGCGCCTATTGGCTGCTGGCCACGCGCGGCGCAGCCGGCGAATGCTATAATGTCGGCAGCGGCCAGCCCCGCTCAATTCAATGGCTGCTCGATACGCTGCTCTCGCTGACGACCGCACCGGTCCACATAGAAGTGGACCCGCAACGTCTCCGTCCCAGCGATGTGCCCAATAGTTATTGTGACAACCGCAAGCTAATCGCTGCCACTGGCTGGCAGCCACAAATCGATCTGCGCGACACCCTGCACGATTTGCTGGACAACTGGCGTGAACAGTTGCGCAGACGCGATGCGTGAACCTGATCAACGAAACAAGGAGCTTTTCAATTCATGCCTACTGCATTAATCACCGGCGTCACGGGCCAGGACGGCAGCTACCTGGCTGACTTCTTGCTGGAAAAAGGATACCGAGTTATTGGTATGGTGCGCCGCACCAGCACCATCAACTTCGACCGCATCAAACACATCCAGGACAAGATCGAGATTGTCCAGGGCGACCTGCTCGACCAGATGAGCTTGATCGGCATCCTGCAGGAATACAAGCCCGACGAGTTGTACAATCTGGCGGCGCAGAGCTTCGTGCCAACCAGCTTCACCCAACCAGTGTTGACCGGCGAGTTCACCGCGCTCGGCGTCACGCGCGTCCTGGAAGCCGTGCGCATCGCCGACCCCAAGATTCGCTTCTATCAAGCCAGCTCCAGTGAGATGTTTGGCAAGGTGGTCGAGGTGCCCCAACGCGAGACAACACCCTTCTATCCGCGCAGCCCGTACGGGGTGGCCAAGGTCTACGGTCACTGGATTACGGTCAACTATCGCGAAAGCTACAACATCTTTGCTTGCTCAGGCATCCTCTTCAACCACGAAAGCCCGCGCCGCGGCCTTGAGTTCGTCACCCACAAAATCACCCACAGCGTCGCGCGCATCAAGCTCGGTCTTTCACGCGAACTGCGTCTGGGCAATTTGGACTCACGCCGCGACTGGGGGTTTGCCGGCGACTACGTCAAAGCCATGTGGCTGATGCTCCAACAAGGCGCGCCCGACGACTATGTGGTGGCCACCGGTGAAACCCATAGCGTGCAGGAGTTTGTCGAGGAAGCGTTCAACTACGTCGGCTTGGACTGGCGTCAGCATGTCGTGCAGGATCCCCGCTTCTATCGCCCGGCCGAGGTTGATCTGCTGGTGGGTGATGCTTCCAAGGCCGGTCGCAAGCTCGGTTGGGAACCCGCCGTCGATTTTCGCCAGCTTGTGCGCATCATGGTTGATGCCGACCTGAAAACGTTGGAGGGTGGGCAGCATACGCCCAACAGCCCGTTTATCTAGCCAAAAACCTGTCCCCATCCGTGGTAA